>Ga0315339_1000441_pt1 | contig 52522 bp, 39 predicted proteins | sample ASW17metaG_FD_204514 | JGI IMG/M metagenome (GOLD analysis project Ga0315339, IMG submission 204514) | Ammonia-oxidizing marine archaeal communities from Pacific Ocean, United States - ASW #17 | ecosystem: Environmental > Aquatic > Marine > Oceanic | place: USA: California | collected 2016-12-05 | reverse complement strand
ACACTCACAACAACATCTCGACGCGGTCGCTCGCCAACTCAACGGACGACCACGTCAGACGCTAGAGTTTGAAACGCCCGCGGAACGCTTTAGCGCTTGTGTTGCATCGACCGGTTGAGCTCGCACCCGATGAAACCACTTGCTGCTGGACAATGAGTTAGGATCTCCATTCGCCGATATCCCAGAGGACCGATTGTATCGTGGCGGGCCTGGGAACTCGTGGGTCGTGCTCACCCTGCGAGCGCGTGGGCGTTCCCGGCACGTTCAATCTCACCTTATAATGGCCCTAGTATGCAACTCCAGAGACTTGTTCCCATTCGACAGGATTTCCCCAACCGCGGATTGCCCGATGTGCCGGCCGCAGTGCGCGACACGATGGAGGCGGCGAGCTGGACCGGCGCCGTTCCGGCGGGGAGCCGGATCGCGGTGGGTGTTGGTAGCCGCGGCATCACAAATATCAATGCGATCGCGAAGGCGGTCGTGGGTTTCTGGAAGTCGCGGGAATGTAAGCCGTTCATCATTCCGGTGATGGGCAGCCACGGGGCTGCGACGGGGCCGGGTCAAGCGGACGTGCTGGCGCACTACGGGATTACCGAGGAGACGATGGGTTGCCCGATCGTCAGCTCGCTCGACGTGGTGACGATCGGAACGACGCCCGACGGTGTCGAAGTTGTGATGGCGAAGGATGCGCTCGATGCGGACGGCGTGATGCTCTGCTCGCGCGTCAAATGGCACACGGATTTCGAAGGGACGCTGGAAAGCGGTATCCACAAGATGATGGCGATCGGCCTTGGCAAATGGGCCGGAGCGCAGACGTACCATACGCATGGTCTGAAGCTCGGCATGGAGCGCGTGATTCGGACCGTGGGCGAGGTCGTGTTCGGCACGGGCAAGATGCTTGGCGGCTTGGCGATTCTCGAAGACGCGCACCATCACACGGCCGAAGTGCACGCGGTTGGTGCGGCGGGGATGGTCCCGGAAGAGGAAGAGTTGCTGGCGCGGGTGAAGTTGTGGAAGGCGAACATCCCCGTGAAGGAACTCGACATCCTGATCGTCGACGAGATCGGCAAGAACTTCAGTGGCGCGGGCATGGATACGAAGATCATCAATCGCAGCGGCCGCTGCGGGCCGAACATCTGGGAGGGTGTCCCGACCATTCAGCGCGTCTTTGCGCGCGACTTGAGCCTGCTCAGTTGCGGGAACGCTGTGGGGATCGGCCTGTGCGACGTGATTTCCGAGCGGCTGCACAACAAGGTTGACTTTGGACCGACTTGGATTAATGCGTTGACCGCGTCGAGCCTGACGGCGACGTATGTGCCGCTGCACTTCGCGGAGGACCGCACCTGCATCGAAACGATCGCGCCGACATGCGGCAAACTGGACCCGAGTCAGGTTTCGATCGCGTGGATTCGCAATACGATGGACATCAGCGAGATGATGGTCAGCGAGAACCTTCTCGACGAACTCAAGCAGAACCCTGAAATCGAGATTCTCGGCGAACCGCGCGAGATCGAATACGATTCCGAAGGCAATCTTGTAGGTGCTGGGGCGGCGGAAGCAGTCGCTCACTAGCCTGCTGCATGTCGCTCTTTGAAGTGGTTGTCCTGGCGCTCGTCCAGGCGGCCACGGAATTTCTTCCTGTCAGCAGCACTGCCCACTTGGTGCTGGTCCCGTGGCTCTTGGGTTGGGAAGACCCGGGATTGCTGTTCGATATCGCTCTGCACCTGGGTACGCTGGTCGCGGTGCTGACTTACTTCGCGCGTAGCTGGGTCCGGCTGCTGTTTCTGGGCCTCGGCAAGCGCGTCCTGTCTCCGGCGCCGGATGACCCTGATGCGGCTCTCTATGAGAACCCGCGGATGTTCTGGTTTCTGGTCGCGGCGACGTTTCCGGCCGGCATCGCGGGGCTGCTGCTGGAGGATTACGTCGAGGGCGCGCTGCGGAGCCCGATGGTGATCGGCGTGATGCTGATTGCGGTCGGGTTACTGATCTGGTGGGCGGAGCGGCGAGGGCGGCTTGACGGCGATTTGGACCGCATGAGCCTGCGGCAGGCGATGCTGATTGGCTGTGCGCAGGCGGTAGCGTTGATTCCCGGAACGTCGCGGTCGGGCATCACAATCGCCGCGGCGTTGTTCCTGGGGTTCAAGCGGCCGGCGGCGGCCCGCTTCTCGTTCCTGCTGTCGTCGCCGATTATCGCGGGGGCGTCCGCCAAGGCTGCCTTCGACGTGCTGGGCGACGGGATACCGGCCGAGATGCACATCCCGTTTCTGGTCGGAATCCTGGTGAGCGCGGTGAGTGGCTATGCCGTGATCGCGCTGTTCCTGCGTTACTTGCAGCACTCGACGATGCGGGTGTTCATCTACTACCGCGTAATCTTTGGCATAATAGTAGTGGCCTTAGCGTTATTCTTCCGCTTCCCCGTTTGAGCGGCGTCCGAAACAAGGCGCAAACCGCCCGGAGCATTGGGCGCAAACGAGGTTTGAGAGGAATGCGCTTTTTACAACCTACTGACAGCCAACGGCTCAACGAGCCGATCGGATTTGTTGTGCTCGGTGCCGCTATCGCGCTGGCACTGAGTCTGGTTTCCTACCAGCCGTTCGACCCATCGTGGAACGTGGCGGGCGCGGCGGAATCAGCGGGCAACCTGATCGGCTTCCCTGGTGCGTATCTCAGCGACCTGCTCCTGCAGTGGCTGGGGATGGCTGCTTTTCTGCTTCCGCTCTACTTGATTGTGCTCGGATGGTTCTGGGTACGATCGGCGCCGCTCGCGATGCCCATCGGCAGGGCTGTGGGATCGGTGCTGCTGTTGTTCGTGGTCTGCACGACGCTCAGCCTGGCCGGCGGGGCGCCTTGGCACGGGACAATCGCGGTGGGTGGCGTGGTCGGGTCGTTGCTCTCCGACTTCCTGGTGTTCTATTTGAACTACACCGGGCTGGGTCTGGTCTTGGTGACTTCGGCGATCGTGTCTGTGTATCTGATCACGTCGTTCGAACTACTTTCGTTGCGTTCAGGCAAAGAGAGACTCGCCGGGTCCCCGCGCCGGTTCAACTTTGTTGGGGCGCGTTGGAGGGCTTGGCGGAAACGGCGGACAGCGGCGTCAGCCGAGGGATATGGCGAAACGAAGCGCAAGCGGCGCATCCAGATCGAGCCGTTGACATCGCAGCAGACCGACGAGGAGCCGGCAACCACTCGCCGTGGTTCTTCTCCGTGGGAATCAACTCCGGATGCGGCGGAAGATGTTGCGCCACCGCCAATCATTCCCTACGCGGCCGAAGCGGCGGACCCGGCGGATACCGAGCCCGATCCATTCGCCACTGCGGAACCGGGCGCGCCGATTCCCGAGGAGACGACGAGGGCGTACCACATCCCGTCGACGCTGCTGCTGCATGCGCCGGACCCGCGTGCCGCCTATGATACCGAAGAGCTGCATGGGATCGCGCGGCAGATCTGCACGAAGTTCGACGAGTTTGGGGTGGGCGGCAGCGTTACGCAGATCAATCCCGGCCCGGTCGTTACGACGTTTGAGTTCAAGCCGAACGCGGGCATCAAGTACACGAAGATCGTCAACCTGTCAGAGGATCTCTGCCTGGCGCTGGAATGCGAATCGATCATGGTCGAGCGCATTCCAGGCAAGTCGACGGTGGGTATCGAGATTCCCAACCGCCGGCGCGAGGTCATCTCGTTCCGGGAGGTGATTGAATCGCCGGAGTTCGCCGACGCGGAGTCGCTGCTGACAATGGCGATGGGCAAGGATATCGATGGCCGCATCAAGAGCGCGGATCTCGCTTCGATGCCTCACGTGTTGATCGCCGGTTCGACGGGATCGGGCAAGAGTGTCCTGATCAACAGCATCATCATGTCGGTGCTGTATAAAGCCACACCCGACGAAGTGCGCTTCATCATGGTGGACCCGAAGACGGTTGAGTTGGGGCTCTATGTCGATATCCCACATCTGCTTACGCCGGTGATCACCGACATGAAGAAGGCGTCGAACGCGTTGAAGAATGCCACGCGGGAGATGGAGCGGCGGCTCAAGTTGCTTGCCGAGTTCGGCGTGCGGAATCTGGACCAGTACAACCGCAAGGTGGCCAAGCTGACGTCGAAGGTGGGTGGCACGGCTGCTGAGGAAGGTGAGCCGCCGAGCAAGCTGCCGTACATCGTGATCATCATCGATGAGCTGGCTGATCTGATGATGCTCGAAGGCCGTCAGATCGAGGAATCCATCACGCGGCTGGCACAGATGGCGCGCGCCGTGGGCATCCACTTGATTCTGGCGACACAGCGGCCGAGCGTCGACGTGATCACCGGCCTGATCAAGGCGAACATCCCCTCGCGGATTTCGTTCCGGCTTGCGACGCGGGTCGACTCGCGGACGATTCTCGATGCCATGGGCGCGGAGTCGCTGCTTGGGCGCGGCGACATGCTCTATCTGCCGCCCGCTTCGTCGCGGATGCAGCGCCTGCATGGCCCGCTCGTTTCCGAAGAGGAGATCGAGGCGGTGGTCCGTGCTTGGAAGGAGCAGGGCCAGCCGCGCTACGAAGATCAGTTCCTGGCGACGCCGGCGGATGAGCGCGACAGTAAGGACCAAGACGCTGACTTCGACGATCCGGCCTATGACGAAGCCGTCCGCATCGTGCTTGAGATGGGCAAGGCGTCCACGTCGATCCTACAGCGGCGTTTGCGGCTGGGGTATGGCCGCGCGGCGCGTATCCTCGATGTGATGGAGCGCGACGGGATCATCGGGCCACCGGATGGCAGCCGGCCTCGGGAGGTGCTCAAAAGGCCCGACTGGCAGAACGTCGAGAGCACGACCTAACGATGCACCACGAAACACGAAACACGAATCACTACGTCTTGCTAAGCACGTCCTCGACGTGGCCCTTGACCTTGACCTTGTTGTAGATTTCGGCGACTTTGCCCTCGGGGTCGATGACAAAGGTTGAGCGCACGATGCCCATGTACTTGCGGCCGTACATGGACTTTTCCTGCCAGACGCCGTACTTCTCGGCGATCTTGCGGTCTTCGTCGGCGATCAGCGGGAAGGGCAGATCGAACTTGGTCTTGAACTTCACGTGGGCCTTGACGCTGTCGGGGCTGACGCCCAGGACGACGGCCTTCTTTTTCTTGAATGCGGCGTACGAGTCGCGAAAGTCACAAGACTCGGTTGTGCAGCCCGGCGTATTGTCTTTCGGGTAGAAATAGAGGACGACGGTCTTGCCGCGTAGATCCTTGAGTTTGACTTTGTCGCCGGTATCGGTGACGCCTGTGAAGTCGGGAGCTTTGTTGCCGACTTTGACCATGATGATCCTCCGCTTCCTGACCCGCGGGTCAGAGTCTATCAACATACAACAGACCGAAACATGTCAACGAACACCCGTAGCGCGGATCTCGGTTTTGAGATCCGCGGCCTTTTCCCCGGCCCACTCAATCCGCTCGAACGATCATTCAGAGCCGCAAGCGTGAGCTTGCGTTGAGGGCCCGCGAGGTATCGCCGAGCCCGCGAATAACGAGCTGCGAGGCTGGTTGCCGCTTGTTGGGGATCGTGATTGGTGGTGGTGGGTCAACGCAGCCTCACGGCTGCGGCTCCGAGTTTGACGGGTGGACGATCTAGACACACGTCGGGTGAAGGGGGGAGCAGTGGCGAGTTTAGCCCCGTAGCGCGGATCGCGGTCTTGAGATCCGCGGCCTTTCCTCAATCCAAGGAACGGAGCGGCGGATGTCAATCCGGCGGCCCGCGGGCCTCGCCCGCGGAAAAACCCACAGGACCACGACCGCTCCGTGGACAACGCAATCAACCCCAAGCCAAACTCAGAGCCGCAGGCGTTAGCCTGCGTTGACCAACCCTCGGATATCCGCCACAAGCCCGCCGAACCGAGGATTCCAGCCCCGGCAGGGGCGGCCAGAAAGTAGCCCTGGGCAAGCCCAAAGGGTGCCGCCCTGGGTAAACCTCTGAATGTAGGGAGTACGCTTAGCCGTCTTGTGCAAGCTGAAGTAGAAAGTACAGGCTGTGGTTTCTCACCTCATCCGGTCGCTCCCGGATCGATGCCACAGCTTCAGTCATATCGTTCAAGACCTTTAGTCCACCAAGCGCGACGAAGAGCTTCTGTAGTTAATTCGGCACCAAGCCACTAGCGAACCCTAACGACATCACGGCAGCTGGCCCGACCAACTTTGCGAGGGTGTCCCTTCTGTGGGCTCTCCGGTGGTCCCTGACGGCCCTTTCGAGTCGGATTAGTTCTGGTCTCAGCACATCGTTGTAGATTTGGTCCGTGTCGCGCTCGCTCAACTCGCTGCCTCGACTTAGGTGGTCCTTCAATATGTTTGTGATAGTGTCTCGATAGATCAGAAAGGACTCTCGGTCATCGCGTCGGACCTTCAGCACGGATCGAATCGAGAGGTCGCCTAGAATTGGGATCGAATGTGTAAGTCACGCAGCCGATCCTGGCAGCCGTAACTCACCATTCACCCCGCTGCTCAGCCACGACGCAAACCTAATGTCTCCCTCCGAGGCGGTCAAGTACTTTAAGTCGAACCCCATACCCCAAAGTTGCTGATCCACCAAGTCGTCCGCAAGGCCATCGAAGAGCCTTCGAACCAACTTCGATCTGCGCACCACGGTTCTTGAGAGCGTGCGAGGGGGCCGCTTGATGGGTCTCTTCGGTGCCCACGCTGGCTCCTTTAGGTATTCCCAAATGATGAGTCCGTGTTCCAGATACTCAGGAGGGCCCATCATTTCGACAAACCCGTGCCTCTCGGCTGTCGCGGGAGTGTAGCGGAGAGAGAAACGATCGATCTCTTTCTCATAGAGCTGTCGCGTTTTACGCAATACCTCGCGCTCGCGCTTTCGATGTGCAAGACCGCATTCTTTACAGAACCCGAAAAGCGGCAACTCCAACTTCACAATGCCTTCTTCGATTAACGGTCGGAGTTCTAGCGCAAGGCATCTTGTTGCAGCCACGCTAAGTCTTGCAAGGAGGTCATCTTCGTAACCGCCGAAGTGCGGAAGCTCTACGGGAATGACTATTTCGTCCGCGTAAAGCGCCGCATAACGCGCCAATGCCTGAATCTTTCCTGGGCGGCAGTCCAGGTGCGCACAACCGGAGTCACCGCGGATCGATGATCCAGCTAAGAATCGGAACTGGTCCAGACCTCTCTCGTGACTGCTCGTTCGCGTCTCAGCTGTATCTTCTAGCAGCGCATGGTGCAAGCAGTACAGAATGGTCTCGTATTCCTCCTTGCTACACGTCGCTAACAGACGTCCCACTGCCGAAGGCGAGATGAGGCCCAATTTATCCAGCGTTGCTAGAATTTTTCTCAGGACGCCCGCATTTTACTACATGTAGTCGACTTCTTTCGATGGGTGCCTTTGAGGGACCTCACGCTACACTGGTCCGATTCGGTTTCTCGCTCCTGGCTGTCGGACTTCAACTGGGGCAGTTTCGCGACAGGGCAGTTCAGGCTCAGATCGCTCTGGTCGAGTCCAAGCTTTGCCCCTTGAAGGTATCGACTTCCTCCAACCCACGCAATCCATCCCACCCCTTGACACAGGGTAGACACTAGAACCAGGAGGCCGTACTCCAACTCCCTCCTGCTTAAACCGGCCGAAGGTCCGCCCGGTTTCTCTCTAGCCGCCCTTTGCGACTTGGCGTCTTAGCGAGAAACCAGCGCTCCTTCGGCCGTTTCCATTTCCAGGGCGCAAACCGCCCCCAAAGGACACGAATCTCATGACGAAAAAGCAAATCAAAGCAAACCGCAAAAACGCAAAACATTCCACCGGACCGCGCACCGACCAAGGCAAACAACGTTGCTCACAAAACGCCATCAAGCACGGACTCCGCTCCAAGCACCCCGTCATCCCCGGCGAAGACCCAACCGAATACCAACACAAACTAGAAAAACTCCGGGACGACATTCGCCCCCTCAACGCCCTCGAAGACGACCTCGTCGAACAGATCGCCGACACCTCCTGGCGTCTCAAGCGCCTCTCGCACATTGAAGCCGCCTTCGAGCGATACCGCATCGAGGAAGAGACCGGCAAAAGCTACAACGCCGGCAAGGATGACGAACAAATCCTCGGCAATGCCTTCAGCTTCGACCCCCTCACCCGTCTCGCTCGCTACGAGAGTCAACTCTCACGCCGCTACCACCGCGCCGTCAAGGAACTCCGTGACCTGAGAAAAGACCGTGAGCAAATCTTCCTCCGTGAGCGCCCCATGGAAGAGCGCGACCGCGAAGAACAACAGTGGCGAAAACGTCACCCGCAACCACCACCCGAGCAACACCAGCCGGCCGCTGCCGCTACGGCCAACGGTGCGTCCGTCCCACGCACCGATCCCGGCGACAACATCGAACCGGCCGGACAGACCGAATCTGTCGCAACCGGCCTGGATTCAATGTCTTGGAACGAGATCGGCGAACTCCACCCGGACGAAGTCCTGAAGATCATCGACAAGAATCTGCAAGCCGTCCTGCCTACCTCCGGCCAACTCGGCCCACAGGAGGCCCAAAAGTAACTTCGACCAACTGACAAAACCCGCCAACCTCCGCCACCCCACCCACCGTGCACCCGGCGTGCGTCCAAAATGTGGCTGTGTCGTGCTACCGCGCGGACTTTGCCCGCGGGCCCGCTCCTTTACAGTCGCGGCTCTGACCGGAATATGATTGGTTCCTTTGGGTTGGGGTCGTTTGCTATGATTTGGGCGATTGTGCGCCGATGTTTTGCCTGAGCGGCCTGTCGAACGTCCTTGGGCTTACCTGATTACGTTTTCCTGTTACGGAACAAGACTGCATGGCCGTGCCAAGGGCTCGGTCGATCGTCACCACAATGCTTGGCGGGGACGATATCGCGAAGAGAGTCGTGCGCTTCACGACCACGCACGGTCGATTCTGCGAAAACCGAGCGTGCGTCTGAATGCCGCTGAGCGGTCGGTTGTACTGGCCGCGATTCGTGGCGTATGCCGGCATGAGGAATGGTTCCTTCACGCGGTCCACGTTCGCAGCGATCATGTTCACATCGTAGTCTCAGCGCGGACGAAGCCCGACCCTGTGATGAACAAGCTGAAAGCTTATGCGAGCCGGGCCCTCAACGAACAGTTAGGGAAGAAAGACCATCGCTGGACCCGCCACGGCAGCACCGCTTGGGTGTGGAAGGCGCTTCACGTCGACTCAGTTGTGGACTACGTTGTCCGCCAACAAGGTCGCTCCATGGCGGTTTACGAAAACCCAAACCGGTGGGAGGAGTTTCAATACTGGTAGCGAAGGCGCGCTGTGTGGTGGCAGAGCCGCGACTGTAAAGTAGCGGGTGCGCGGGCGGTGGTCCGCGGGGAAAACGGTCAATTGGCTAGCGGACATCTAGAAGTGGCGTGATCGGCGCTAGAGCGCCGGTCTACCACCTGCCTTCACCCTTGAGCGCGAGGACAGCGATTGATATCATCGCAGCGACATGCCAACTACAAGAAGGATCTTTCTTTCCCTCGCCGCTCTGCCTGCTCTCTCTGCCGCTGCTCCGATTGACGCCGGGAGTATCCGGACGCGCAAGGCGGGCAAGGTCGAGACGGTGTTCAAATCACCCGGTCCCAAACCGAACGGGCTTCAGGCGACGCCCGACGGGCTATGGATCATTGACCAGGGGGATAATCATGTCTACCTGGTTTCGTACGAAGATGGCCGCGTGATCCGCGATCTGCCTACCGAGGCGGACAAGGCGAGCGGTATCACGTTTGATGGCCAAGCGCTTTGGCTGGCGTCCACTTATAGCCGCGAGATGATTCAGGCCGATGGCAAGACCGGCAAGACGATCAAGAAGTACTTCACGCCGGGCGCGGGTGTCATTTACAAGCGGACCGGCGACGCCGCCGGCCGCAGTAGCCCGCTGATCAAAGACAGGCCCGCACCCGCGCTCTCTTCGGCGCCGGCGCGGCCCCAGCCTCTCAACACGACCGGCACCGGCGCACACGGTCTCGAATGGCGTGACGGGAAGTTCTGGGTGGCCGTCCCGCCGTCACGCATGGTGTACCGCATGGACGCGGAGAATTGGGTCGTCGAGCACAACTTCTCGACGATCGGTAACCGTCCGCATGGCATCGGCTGGGAAGGCCGGTTTCTTTGGGTGACGGATTCGAACCTGAACGCGTTCTACAAGCACGACACGGAAACGGGTGCGATCGTCGAGAAGATTCAGCTCGCCGAGACCGACCCGCTGCCACATGGGATGACGATCTGGAAAGGCGACCTGTGGTACTGCGACGATGTCGGGATCGTGTGCCGGATGAAGCTGTGAGGCCTGGCGGGCACGGCATGCCGTGCCCCTACATTGCCTGTGTGGAGCTCTTACACCTAGTCAGCGCGCAGGCAGTAGAGGATGTTATCGCGTGAGCTGATGAGCAACCGGTCGCCCGCGACGGCCGGAGATGCGACGACATCGCCACCTAGCGTGAACTTCCATAGTTCCTTGCCGTCGGCGAGGTTGAGGGCGTAGAGGTTGCCGTCATACGAGCCGACGTAGACGACATCTCCGGTGATGACCGGAGAGGAATCGACGCGGCCCTTGGTTTCGAAATCCCAGATGAGAGTGCCCGTTTCCTGATCGATGGCGTGAAGGCGTTTATCACGGCCGCCGATGACAACCTTGCCGTCTTTCACGGCGGGGGCGGCGAAGAACGGGTGGTCCGTTTGAGGATGGGAGTAGCGCCAGAGGATTTCGCCCTTCTTCCAGTCGATGGCGAGGACTTGGTTGCCGAACGTCCCGATGTAGACGATGCCGTTGACGACCGAAGGTGTCGCCGCGACATAATCGCCGATCTCGATGCTCTTTGTTTCCTCGCCCTTGACGATGTCGATGACGCGGAGATAGCCGTCGCAGCCGGCGACGAAGGTCGAGTTGCCCTCGATGGCGGGGCTGCAATGAACGCGGTCTTCGGTGGCAAGTGACCAGTTCGGCTCCCCGGTCTTAGGGTTCAGGCTATAGAGGTTCGAATCGTAGGATCCGAATATCACAGCACCGGGCAGGCAGTTCGGTGAAGAGAGAATCTCGGCGTGGGTTTCGAACGTCCAGCGAGCTTCGCCGGTCTCGACATCCACAGCGTGGAAGAAGCCTTCCTCGTCGCCGAAGAAGACCGCGCCATCTTGAACGCATCCGGAAGCCGGGACTCCGAGCTTGGCTTGGTAGATCCACTTGCCTTTGCCGGATTCGAGGTCGACCGCATGGAAGCGGCCGTTCATGTCGCCGAAGTACACGGTTCCCGCTACAACGATGGCGGTGGAATCAATGGGCTCGGTCGCGTCGTAGCTCCATTCGACCGCAAGCGGCGGGGAGAGGGCCTTTTCCAGGACAGCGTTTCGTTGCGGTGTTCCGAGAAAGAGGGGCCACTCCGCGGCGTATGAGGATACGCAGATTGCCGTCAGCGCCAGTAGGGCGAGAACTGCTCTCATACTGTCTTGCTTCGTTCGCATGGTCGATCGGGTCATGCTCTTCGAGGATATCAGCCTCGGGTCCATCTGAAGGCTTTCATCGATAGACGCTCCGGGCCAAGCGAAGTTGCATTCGACCCGGCGGATATGGCTATTGGACGTAGCCGAGCGATCTCAGTCGCCGCTGCATCTCTTTTTGGATGTGCAGAGGTGATCGGCCCCCGATCCCAATTCGCTCCCGCAACGCCGCACTGGCCTCATGATGCTCCTCGATTAGCGCACGAAATCGCTCGGCGAGAGCCGGCTCGGAGTGTAACCGGTTCACTCGTTCCTCTGTGTCTTCAGTCAGGTTGTACAACTGGTTCATTTGGGAATTCGCGTGTTGGACATACTTCCACCCGCCCGAAACGATTGCCTCTTGCTCGCCGCCCAGGAAGTTGTGGCCCGCGAAGACCGGGGGGAACTCCGGCGACGGCTGCCGCCCATCCCAGAATCGCTTTAAGGGCTGGTTGGAGAACTGTGTTGGATCGAACTCGATCTCGGCAAGATCAAGGATCGAAGGCATCACCGCGACATTGGAAACAGGTTCCTGGATGGCCATCCGCATAGCCTGCCCGGGTAGTTTGAAAATAAGCGGTACCCGTAGCAGCTCATCCAGCATGGAGTGCCCGTGGAAAGCGTTGCCATGCTCCCAGAATTCCTCACCATGATCGCTCGTGACTACGATGAGCGCGTCATCGTAGATGCCACGCTGTTTCAGGTCTTCGATCACTCTACCGATACGATTGTCAACGTACTGCACCTCACCGCAATAGAGACTACGCAGCAGGAACTGACGCAACGGTGGCGGCGGTGATAACCTCGCTCTTCCGCGATCTTCATCGAACGCCAAGGCAACTCGGTAGAGTCGGTCCTGGTCATGGTCCGCGAGAAACTCTGGTGGAGGCAGGTAGGGGGCGTGTGGATCGAAGTAATGCAGCCACAAAAAGAAGTTCTGCTCCGCGTACAATCGGATCCATGCTTGGGCATCGGCGGTGATGTCCTCGGTCCGGTGTTGATCACTCATGCGGATTGGACCGCGGTACCAGGCTAGAGCCTGTCGTGCCAGTGTCCGGGGCGATTGCGGTTCGGGAAACCGAAAGACATCCGAGTTGCGGTAGAGAGCGTACTGTGGCGCGAGGAGCGTGTTGCCCCCGAAGGCCGCCGTTAGATAGCCGGCTTCGCGGAAGAAGTCCGGAAGCGTTGGCGGGGATACCGGAAAATGGGTGCGCTGACGGCCCACGCCATGGACGGTCGGCGAGAGCCCGCTCATGATCGAGGCTACCGACGGTGGAGTCCAAGGGGAAGGAGCGTAGGCGGACTTGAAGTTGATGCTCTCCTGTGCGAGTGCGTCGAGCACCGGGCTTTCACAGTGGGGGGAGAGCCCTCGGGAAAGCGCGTCGGCTCGAAGAGTATCGATGGTGATCAGGATGACGTGGCGAATCTTCTGATTGCCGGGTGTGGCCGCGGAGAGCTTACGCATTGCCGGTTGTGGCGCAAAGGCCTGCCACGCGAACGCGATCACGAGAACCACGCTCCAAGCACTTAGGGCCCGCGGCACGAATTGTGGCAAATTCCGGTTCCAAAGGAAGACGGTGGCGGCGACGACGAGGAGCAAGGTCAGCAAGACCCAGTAGGCCGGCGCGATGAAGGCGAGCTCGGTCCGTAGATACGACAGGCGCAGCCAGATGAGGCAGACCACTAGGGCCAATGGCAAGGGCGTCATCAAGAGGGCTTTCGCGAACTGGCTGCCCTCGGATGTTTCGAAATCCACGACTCGCGCAATCAGGTAGGCGGCCGCGGCGCTGCCGAAAGCAACGGCAAGGGTGACCGATCCACGCACGGGATCAAACAGCGCCGAGGCTGCACTACCCGTGAAGGCCGTCAGGAGAATAGGACAAGCCATCGCCGCGGCTGCCGCCGCGGCCGCTGGGAACCCCGTGTCCCGTCGTATAGCGCGCAGCGCCACCGCGATGAGGATGTACAGTACCCCGAAGAAGGCGGCGGCCACGAGCATCGATCCCGCCCACGCACTTAGCAAGTCGAGCCACCCCGGTACAGCGTCGGGACCTCGACGCGCCATGGCGAGCGCAAGTTCGAGTGTCGCTGTGGAGTGAATCGCTACGAGGGCCAATACGAGCGGGCTGATCGCGCTAGGGCGCTCACTTATAGTGTGAATTTTTCGCAAGTAGGAGGCGGCGTCCCGATGTTCCCGCGGAGGGAAGCCGGAACGCTTCGCCCAAGGGGCCGGAAGCGTCTAAGCATTAGAGAGTAACAAACCAAGTCACAAGGACGATTACGCCAGATAGGGTGTGATGTCGAGGCCGAAGCCGGGCTTTTCGGGTGGGACGACGTAGCCGTCTTCATCCGGCAGCAGTGTCACAGCGCGCATGAACGAGCGCCGCTCTTCGTCGATTCTGCGGGAGGGGCCAATGCTTTCGGCCAGGGGAGCGTTCGGCGTCGCCATGAGGAAATGCAGGCCCCAGACGGTGCCGCCTTGGTGGGGTATGACGGGAAGACCCTGCCCGGTGGCCATGGCGGCGATGCGGCGGATCTCGGTCATCCCGCCGCACCAGTTGATGTCGGGCTGCAGGACGTCGGCTCCTTTGTGGTCGAGCAGATGCTGGAAGCCCCAGCGGGTGTACTCATGCTCGCCGGTCGCGATGAGTGTGGAGCTGATCTCCTGTGTGATTTGTCCGTAGCCGCGGTAGTCGTCGGGGATCAAGGACTCTTCGATCCAGTGGACGTTGTAGGGTTCGAGCCGGCGCGCCATGGCGATGGTGTAGGGAACGTCCCATGCCATGTAGCAGTCGAGCATGAGCATCAGATCCGGCCCGACGGTGGCGCGGCTTTCCTTGACGAGCTGCTCATTCTTTCTCATGCCGGCGACGCCGTCGGCGGGTCCGTAGGGGATGGCGAGCTTCACGCCGTGATAGTTGAAATTGACGTAGTTCTCGACATCGTTACCGGTGGCGTAGGCAGGGATCTTATCTTTGGTCTTGCCGCCGAGGATTTTGTAGACCGGCTGATTGTGCGCCTTGCCGATGATGTCCCACAGTGCCAAGTCCACGGCGCTGATGGCGAAGATCGCGACCCCTTTGCGTCCGTAGGGCAGGGAAGAGCGGAACATGACGTCCCACAGCCGCTCGACATCAAAGGGGTCTTCATTTTCGAGCAGGCCGGCGAAGTGTTCCTCAATGATGTACCGGGCCGCGCCGCCGCCTTCCGTCTTGCCGTACCCGGTGATGCCCTTGTTCGTGGTGATCTCGACCCATACGGCATCTCGCATCTTCTGCGAGCGCCATGAGGAGCGCTGCTGCTTGTACTTCGGGTAGATCGACATCGGGTTGGCAATGATGGTGTTCTGCAGCCAAGCCCAGAAGTTCTCGGGGGACCGTGGTTTCGGGTCGACGACGCGGACGCCGGTGATGCGCAAGCCGCTCGATACACCCTGGAAGGGGAGGGCCGGGGCGATGCCTGCCGCGCGGCCTGCACCTGCCAACGATGCCCGCAGTTCTTGCTTGGGGCTCAGACCGGAGGCTGCCAAGCTGGCGGTGGAAGCGCGTAAGAAGCGTCGACGGTTCATGATCTATTGTCCCCCAGATGGAAAACGGGAGAAGCGCCGGTGCTTGGCTACTTCTCCCGTTGAACCTTGTGTCTTCGGCGTCGAACGCCGCCGGAGCGCTTAGCGGCTGATGCCCAAGGCCGGAACCGCACCGTTGGTCAGAGTCAGCTTAAAGGGCTCTTTCGTTATATTCGCTGCGACTCCGTCAAAGGTGAGCTCCCGTCCGGAGCCAACGCCTGTGCGCATCATGTTCGTCAAGCTCAGGACGACTTCCACCGGGCCGCCTTTGGTGCTGCTGAAGCTGATGGACTTCGAGCGTGCGGCCGCGGAGATCACGAACAGGCTCATTTTCGGGGTGAGTTTACCTTTGAGGTCACCCCAAACGGTGTCGCCGGACGGCCCCTGCAGTGTCTTCTTCAGGTCAAGGAAAGCCCAGCGCAGCGGGCTCTCGGCGCGCGACCTTTTCTCTTCTTCGAACTTGCGGACGGAGGCCGATTTGATCTCAAGACCCGCCGGCGGCAGCGCTTGGCCAGCGGCCTGCTGTTTCAATTTCGCAAGGCCCTCTTCGGTTCCCGCGTAAGTGGTGTAGACGGTCGTGAGGTATTCATCAACCTGGGCCCGGCCTTCAGCGGGGAGCGCTCCTTCGCCTTCATAAGAGGCGGCTCGGGCGATGGCGAACAAGGCGAGCTCGTTCTTTTCCGGCTTGCTCTGTTTGAGGACTTCCGTACCCAGCCAGTACGAAACCTGGGCCGCGTTGGGGTTGCTCTTGATGACAGCCAAGAATTCCTTTTCGGATTTTTCGTGGTCGCCGCGCTGCATCGCAATCCACCCGAGAGCCTGGTGAGCGGTTTGTTCGATCTGCTTCATGGCCTCAGCCCACTTCGCGTCGTCAACGCCGGCCGGTTTCTTCAGGCTGAAGAGCGCGCTAGCGGCGGTCTCTCCATCCTTGAGGATCTGAGGTTTCTCGGAGTCGCTTGCGCCGGGATAGAGCGCGGTCGTCATGGAAGTGATCGCAAGATTGGCCTCGATGTCACCGGCCTTCACCGCGAGCACTTTCTTCGCCCACTCGATCGTCTCCTTCGCGTTCGCAGCCTGCTGGTGGGCCTTCATGAACGACACAATGCGTTCGACGTTGAAAGCCGTCTCGGGATACGATTTTTCCCACTCCGTCAGCATCTGGAGCTTCTTTGCGGCGTCGGTTTCTTTGAAGACGGCGTTGATCAGCTCGTACTCTTTCTGATCTTTCGGGCGTTTTTCGGGCTGATCTTGCGGCGACGGTATCGCCGCGCCGGTGACGAGCAGCAAGAGGGCCGCGGCCAATGCGAAGTTTGTGATGCGTGTCAACATAGTTCGACTCCCAACAGTATCTCTCGACCCTTGCTTAGCGACGAAGTAGAGGTTCGGATGAAACGACGTGCCTCTACTGTCTTACAAAAGATCTCTCAAACTCAATCGCGGAGTATATAGCAGTGTGAAGCGGTTGGCAAGGGCTCCTATACGGGAGTTCGCCTTCTAGGGGGCTTGATGAGTTCGGCCCGCCGCTTGTGAATTGTGCTGCTGCCTATAGAGACGACTGCGCGACGGAGCGCGTTCCACAATCTGTTACAATCCGTGCTCCTCAGAGGAGTGTAACTTGCCGGATCGAGTTCTCGATCTCAGCGTAATCGGCGTTTATCTTATCACGATCACGATCTTCGGCGCACGCTTTCGCAAGCGCCAGGAGTCGTTGACGGATTACTTTCTGGGCGGTCGCACGGCACCTTGGTGGGCCATCTCGCTTTCGATCGTCGCCGCCGAAACCAGTACTCTCACGATCATCGGGACACCGGCGCTGGCGTTCGGCGGGGACATGGGTTTCCTGCAGGTGGTGCTGGGCTATCTGGTTGCCCGCATCGTGATCTCAAGCCTGTTTTTGCCCGCGTACTTCCAGGGACGCATGTTCACGGCGTATGAGTTGATCCGCCGCCGCTTCGGCGAACGATTACGGCGTTTGACGGCTGGCACGTTCCTGGTGACGCGATCACTGGCGGAAGGCGTCCGCGTATTCGCGATCTCGTTAGTGGTCTCGGTGGTGTTGGAAACCGGCGATCTGGCGTCGATCATCATCATCACTCTGCTGACGTTGTTCTACACGTTCGAGGGTGGGATGAAAGCCGTGATCTGGACGGATGTGGTCCAGATGGTGCTGTATGTCTCGGGCGCGCTGCTGGCGTTCTGGATGGTTCTCGCTCAGGTGCCCGGCGGCTGGCAAGAGGTTGTGGCGCTTGGGTCGGCATCGGACAAGTTCCGTATTTTCGATTTCCACTTCACCCCGGATGCCGATTTCTTCGCGCAGACCTATACGTTCTGGGCGGGTTTGTTCGGCGGCTGCTTTCTGGGAATGGCCATTCATGGGACCGACCAGTTGTTCGTTCAGCGCCTACTCAGCGCGCGCAGCCAGGTGGAGAGCCGACTGGCCTTGCTTTCAAGTTGGGTCGTAATCGCGTTCCAGTTCACACTCTTTCTCGTGATCGGCATCACGTTGTTCGCGTTCCACGAAGTGACCGGGACAGCCCCGCCGGAGCCGCTGGATCGTCTCTACCCGACTTTTGTTTGGACGCAGATGCCGCCTGTTGTGGCGGGAATTGTCGTCGCGTCGATCTTGGCGGCGGCAATGTCGAACCTGAGCGCGGCTCTCAACTCACTGGCTTCCGCGACGGTGATGGATTTCTATCTGCCGTTGTCGAAACGCACGGACTTGACCGGAGCGGATCACGTTCGGATCTCGCGTTGGGCGACGCTTGGCTGGGGAGTGGTCCTGCTCGGAGTGGCTCTACTAGCGCGTTCGTGGGGTTCGGTGCTCGAGGCCGGGCTTGCGATTGCGTCGGTGCCGCTGGGCGCCCTGTTGGGTGTCTTCTCGCTCGGGGTGTTGACGCGCCGTGTTAGCGAGCCGATGGCGATCGGCGGCATGATTGCCGGACTCGCCGTGATCGCGTATGTGACCCTCTACACCGATGTCGCGTGGACCTGGTACACCGTGATCGGGGCCACCGTGACCTTCGCGACGGCTTGGTTCGGATCGCTACTGTTTTCGCGCGACCCTTCCACGGGTACGGCGAGCGATCAATAGAATTTGCCCCGCTGAAATCGCCTGCCTATTCGAACTTCTCGCAACTGCCGATCAAGGGTCTGGAGACAGCGCTGTGCCGGACCTAGGAATGAGCTTTAGGTATTGCCAAATGCGCCTCTTTGTGCATAATAGGAGTCAATCTATTGCGCATCGTCAGCCCGATTCAAGGGCCTCCCAGGCTTGGGATCGAGTTGAGCGGAGCGCGATCACACCCGCACTACACCCCCTCGTAGGCGGCGTCGGTGTTCTGAAACTAGAACACCGGGTTGACTTCATTTCGTCTCTTCTGTTATAAACGGCTCAACATAGATGGTTTTTAGACTAGAGTGTTCTGGATTCGGAACACAATGGTAATCGAACCGTTTCGAGATTCTGACGATGGAAAAAGGACCGGAATTCGGTCAAGCCCTATGAGCCTTATCGACAAAGAGCTTGGAGGAATCAAGATGGACGTAAACAAGATTCTTGGTGAACTACGGCACGAGCGTGAGCAGATCGAGGATGCCATTATTTCATTGGAGCGATTGGCTCGGGGGCGGGGAAGACGCCGCGGCCGGCCACCTGCTTGGATGAAGGACGCGCAAGAGCGCCGCAAAGACCGGGTCGCTAAGGCGAAGGGTCACGGTAAAGACGACGATTAGTTCAGTGTTTGGGTGGTGGCCGACCCCCCGGCGGCCGACCAGACAGGCACGCAACTCAGTAAAGTAAGTACCGCTGCCGTACGCGCAGATAAGGTTCCGTCTCGAGACGCCACGCCTCGTAGATTGCTTTACTGGGTAGGTTGTCCTCAACCGCTTTTCTTGTAGATTGGTTTCCGATCAACTTCTCTGTTTCGGCGAGATTCACCCGCCCTGGGTGGATCTCTCTCAGGGTTTTCGCGATTTCAAGCCCCACGCTCGCGGCCCGGACCGCGGCACGATCGACAATGGTGATTTGAACGCCGGAGATCTGGCTCCCTGCGAATTTCGAACTTTCCGGTGTGCGACGGACCGCATAGAATAGCACCCCTTCCAGCCCTTTGCCGTTGAGGTGATCGGCCACACGCTTGCCGTCGATCCAATCCGCCCCGAAGAATTCGAAAGGCGTGTCGGTGCCGCGACCGACGGAATAGTTCTTCAGACCCTCGAGCATCGCGACGCCTGGATACAGCAGCGCCTGCCACAGGGTTCTCATATTCGGTGACGGATTGACCCACGGCAGGCCGGTTTGGTCAAACCATTGTTCGCGATTCCACCGCTCCATTACGATCACTTCCAGTTTTGCGCCGATGGTCCGCTCCGCGTTGAACATGCGCGCCAGTTCGCCCACGGTCATGCCGTGCCGGATGGGCATGGGGAAGTATCCGATGAACGACCGGAGCTCTTGGTCGAGAACGGGTCCTTCGACGACGACGCCCGTGATTGGGTTGGGCCGGTCGAGAACGTAGAAGGTGACGTTGTGTTCGGCGGCTGCTTCCATGGCGTAGGCCATGGTCGTGACGTACGTGTAGAATCGCGCGCCGACATCCTGAATGTCGAAGACCAAGACGTCGACATTCTTCAGCATGTCGGCCGTGGGACGCCGGCGGCCCGGCTGGTAGAGGCTGTAGACCGGGATATCTCCTGAGTCCGCCGAGTCCGCGATCTCCGGCTGGTCCAGAACTCCGTCGATACCATGCTCGGGGCTGAAAATCGCGCTGAGCTGTACGCCTTCCACTTGGGCGAAGAGGTCGATATTTCTTCGGCTGAGCCGGTCGATTCCGGTGTGGTTTGTGATGAGCCCGACACGCTTGCCGACGAACGGCTTGAAGCCGTCGCGGACGAGAACGTCGAGACCGGTGAGAACTTGGGTCGAGTTGCCGGCAGTGGGTTGGCCGGGTTTCCGCGAATGGCGTTGAAAAGCTTCGCGGCGGAGCCGGTCCGCGTCAATGGTGCTGATGCCGGCGGCGACGGTGCTCGCTAGCTGACTACGCAGGCTGACGACCGAGGTCACTACTTTGGGATGCACGCGATTCGTGAGCAGAATCACAAAGGTTTCGGTCGCCGGGTCGATCCAAATCGACGTCCCCGTATAGCCAGTGTGCCCGTACGAGCCCATGGGCAAAAGGTCGCCCCGCACCGAGGCGTAGGGTGAGTCGAGATCCCAGCCGAGACCTCGTAGGGCCGGCTTGCCGCGAGGGCTTTGCGGTGTCGTCATCTTGACGACGGACAAAGGGCTGAGGATCTTCGCCTCCCCTAGGCGTCCCTGGTTGAGCATCATGCGGACGAAACGCGCCAAGTCGTCGGCCGTTGAGAAGACGCCCGCGTGGCCGGCGACGCCACCCATGTAACGCGTTGTCGGGTCGTGCACGACCCCGTGAAGAATCTTGCCGGAGGGTAGTTGCTCGGTGGGGGCGATCCGAGACTTGGTGGACTCGGCGGGCTTGAACGACGTGTCGTTCATTCCCAGGGGCTCGAAGATGTGTTGTGCCGCGTACTCGTCAATGGGGGTGTCGGTCAGCTTTCTCACGACTTCCGCGAGCAGCAGGTAGTTGATGTCGCTGTAGATAAATCGAGAACCGATCGGGACGATCGGGACCTCGGCGTAGGCTTTTTGGATGCCGGTCTCATAGCCGGACCATTCCGGCTTCAAATCCACGTCGGGCCGCAGGCCGGAATAGTGTGTGAGCAAATCGCGAATGCGAATGTTGGACTTACCGGCCGAAAAGTCGGGCAGATGCTTGGTGAGCCTGTCGCTAAGGCGGAGCTTGCCTTGCTCCACCAACTGCATCACGGCCGGCGCGGTCGCCAGAACTTTCGTCAACGATGCGCAATCGAAGATTGTGTCGAGCGTCATCGGCTTTTTGTCGGGCTTCAAGCTGCGCGAGCCATAGGCCTTGCGATGGACGATCCGGCCGCGGTGGCCGACGACGAGGATGGCTCCGGGCGTGATGCCCTCTTCGACAGCCTGCCCGACGACTTCATCCAACGTCGATGAGGTCGGCCAATCCTGCGCGGAGAGCTGGGTCGCCGCGCAAACGAGCAACGTTAAAGCCAAGCAGAGAAGGGATGGCCTGTGAGAGCGGTGTCCGAAGGGCTTCCTGTTTAGGCTCTGACCGACCATGTATACAAGGTAGCTTGTTCGCGGGGAGCAAGGGTCCGGGAAGGTGATTGATATACTGCATGGCTCCCGATGGCCGCATCGATCACCGAGCAGCGCAACCCGGCTTCGAGCAATCTCGATCGTCTGCCTACCGCCGAACTCGTGGCGCTGATCAACCACGAGGACCAATCGGTTCCGCTTGTGGTCGAAGCCGCTTTGCCGCAAGTCACGGCGGCGGTGGACGCGATCATTGAGCGCTTTCAGAAGGGCGGGCGATTGTTCTACGTTGGCAGCGGGACGAGTGGCCGGTTGGGCGTTCTCGACGCCGTGGAATGCCCGCCGACTTTCGGCGTTGCGCCGGACCGCGTCCAAGGCGTTCTCGCTGGCGGCGATGGCGCTATTTTTCGGGCCGTCGAAGGCGCCGAGGACGACCGAGAAGCCGGCGCGGATGATCTGAGTGAACGCGAATGCCGGCCAGTCGATGTGGTGATGGGTATATCCGCGAGCGGCCGGACGCCCTATGTGCTGGGGGCGCTCGATTACGCGCAGTCGGTTGGCGCTCTGACTTTGAGCCTGACTTCGAATCCCGGATCGGCTCTCACGTCCGCCGCCGAAATCCCCATCGTGGCCACCACAGGACCGGAAGTGGTTACCGGCTCTACGCGCATGAAGGCCGGGACTGCGCAGAAGTTGATTCTCAACATGATTTCGACCGCTGTGATGGTGCGGATGGGATACGTTCTCGGTAACTTGATGGTTAAGGTTCAACTCAAGAACGAGAAGCTGATTGAACGCGGCCGGCGGATTATTTCCGAAGTGACGGATTGTAGTCCTGAGAATGCGGCACAGGCCTTGGACGTGGCGGAAAACGATGTGCGCCTCGCAATCTTGGTCGCAAAGCACAAGCTTGACATTTCGGCGGCGCAGCAACACTTGGCTGCGGCGGGCGACAACCTTTGGAGAGCTCTGGAGTCAACTCCGTAATATCCATGCCAACGACCGCGTTCATTGCTGACACCATCTATACTCCCGACGCCATTGCGAACGGGGTCGTCGTTGTCGAAGACGACCGTATTGTCAAGGCAGGGCCGCGCGAAGCGATCGAACTGCCGGCCGGTGCACGCGAGGTGCGGTTGGAAGGTCAGTCCGTCGCACCGGGATTTATCGACATTCACAACCACGGCGCCGGTGGCGCGGATGTGATGGAGGCGACGACGGAGTCTCTTGATACGGTTCGCCGTGTGCTCGCGCGCTTTGGAACGACATCTTTCTATCCGACGACCGGCACGGCGGAGACGGCCGACATTCGCCGCGCGGTCGAATTCCTCGCGGACGCTATTGAGCAAGCCTCGACGCCGAGTGCGATGGCGCATCCGCTGGGCATCCACATGGAGGGGCCGTATCTGAACCCGAAGCGCCGTGGCGTGCATCCGATTGACCTGCTCGTGGACCCCACGCTCGATGCGTATCGGTATTTCGCCGAGGTCGCAAAGGGGAAGCTGCACATCATGACAATTGCGCCGGAGCTGACCCATGCGCCGGAGATCATTGAGGAAATGATCGGCAGCGGCGTGCAACCTTCGATGGGGCACACCGACGCCACATTCGACGAAGCGGACCGCGCCGTGAAGTTAGGTGTGCGGCAGGCTACCCATATGTTCAACGCGATGCGGCCGTTCGGGCATCGCGACCCGGGTGTGATCGCGAAGGTCCTCACGGATCCCAGCGTCAAGGCCGAGCTGATCGCGGACGGCGTCCACGTCGACCCCAAAGCGATTGAGCTGCTTTATCGCTCGAAGGGCGCGGAGGGAATTATCTTGATTTCCGACGGCATCTCGGCTGTCGGCATGCCGGACGGCGAATATGAAGTGGTCGGCCTGAACGTTCAGGTCAAGGACGGAGCCTGCACCTTCGACGGCCATCTGGCGGGTAGCATCGTGACGCTCGACCGAGCCGTGCGGAACATGATCCAGTTCGTTGGCGCATCGCCGGCGGAAGCGATTCGGATGGCTACGTTGAATACGGCGGAGCTGATGGGCGTCGCCGATCGCAAGGGACAACTCAAGGAAGGAGCCGACGCCGATCTCGTCATCCTCGATGCGGACCTGAACGTAAACCAGGTCTACACGCGTGGTTTGCCCCTGCAATAGAACGCCCGCCGCAACCATCGCCACGGATCGTCACGTCTAATCTCTCGTAAGGACTTTATGGACAAGTTTGTTATCGAAGGTGGTCACGCTTTAAGAGGTGTGATCTCTGTCAGCGGCGCGAAGAATGCCGCGCTTCCCGTTCTCGCCGCCACGCTGCTCACCGCCGACGAGGTTGTGCTGGAGCGAATTCCGAAGGTTCGTGACATCCGCACGATGGCGAAGCTTCTCGAGAGCGTCGGCGCCAAGGTCGAGCCGAACAACGGGGGGGATGGGGTTCGGGTGGCTCAGATCACTACGCCCGAAGCGCCCTACGAACTTGTCAAGACCATGCGCGCGTCGAGCCTTGTGCTCGGGCCGTTGGTCGCCCGCTGTGGCGAGGCGCGTGTCTCGATGCCGGGCGGCTGTGCGATCGGGGCGCGTCCGATCAATCTGCACTTGGCGGGACTGGAAAAGTTGGGTGCGAAAATTAGCCAGGAACACGGGTACGTTCGCGCTCATGCGCCCAAAGGGCTGACGGGCGCGGTCATCCACTTCGATCGAGTGACGGTAACTGGCACCGAGGATCTACTCATGGCGGCTGTGCTCGCAAAGGGTGAGACTGTCATCGAGAACGCCGCCCGCGAACCGGAGGTGTCGGACCTCGCCGACCTGCTTACCAAGATGGGCGCGCAGATCGAAGGTGCGGGGAGTTCGACGATTCGGGTGCAGGGCGTTACTGAGTTGCATGGCGCGACGCACGCGATTATCCCGGACCGTATTGAAGCCGGGACGTTTCTCATCGCGGGGGCGTTAGCCGGCGACCCGCTCACCATCGCCGGGGTCAATGCGGAGCATGTCGCCGCGCTGACTGACAAGATGCGGCAGGCCGGGGTCGAGTTCTCATTTCTAGAGGACGACCGGATCGAAGTCCAGGCGCCCGAGAAGCTGCGTGCTGTTGATTTGGCTACCAAGGAATATCCGGGCTTTGCTACGGATATGCAGGCGCAGTTCTTGGCGATGATGACGCAGGCCGAGGGTGAGTCTGAGATCACCGAAACGATTTTTGAGAATCGTTTTATGCATGTGTCGGAACTGCTGCGCATGGGCGCCGATATCGCTCTCGAAGGTCACCGCGCCACGGTGCGGGGCAGGACCGAACTGAGTGGCGCCCGCGTGATGGCCTCTGATCTGCGCGCCAGCGCCTGTCTGGTGATCGCCGCGCTGGCGGCCCAGGGCGAGACCGTGATCGACCGTGTTTACCACATCGATCGTGGCTATGAACGGATCGAAGAGAAGCTGTCGAGCGTCGGCGCCAAGATCCGACGCGCCCAGTAACCCCGCCTACATTCCCTTCCAGAAACAACGTCGAAAAAGGTACAATTCCCTCAGCCCGGGAACAAACTGAGCCGTGACCGTGAGGGAGCGGTCCGACCATGATAGGCACAACCATCTCGCACTACCGCATTGCCGAGAAGCTTGGTGAGGGTGGGATGGGTGTGGTCTATAAGGCCGAAGACACCAATCTCAAGCGGCCTGTTGCCCTGAAGTTCCTTGCGGCGCATCTTCTCGGTGACGACGATATTAAAGCGCGGTTCCGGCGAGAGGCCGAAGCGGCAGCGGCGCTGAATCATCCCAACATCTGCCACGTTTACGAGATCAGCGAGGTTGAGGGCAAGACCTTCATCGCGATGGCCTTCCTGGAAGGCAAAGGTCTCGACAAGAAGATCGAAGCCGGTCCGCTGAAGTTGAAGGATGCGCTTGATATCGCCATCCAGACCGCCCAGGGTTTGCAGGCCGCGCACGAGAAGAAGATTGTTCACCGCGACATCAAGCCGCCCAACTTGATGGTCACCGGTTCGGGTGCGAAGCAGCACGTGACGATCATGGATTTCGGCTTGGCGCAGCTTGCCGACCGGTCGAAGCTCACCCGCATGGACGAGACGATGGGGACCGTTACCTATATGTCCCCCGAGCAGACGTATGGGATGGAGTTGGATCACCGCACCGACATCTGGTCGCTGGGCGTCGTGATCTACGAGATGGTGACCGGGCAGCAGCTGTTCAAGGGCCACTACGACAAGGCCGTGATGTACTCCATCACCAACGAAGAGCCGGAACCGATGACGGCGCTGCGGACGGGCGTCCCGATGGAACTGGAGCTGTTGGTGAATAAGTGCCTGGCGAAGGATGTCGACCGGCGGTATCAGAGCACAGCCGACATGGTCGTGGACCTGGAGACGCTGAGCGACAGGTTCAAGTCGGGGAAGTCGACGATCATGCCGGTGGCGCCCGCGTCTGGAATAGCCGCGGGAACACGGGCACAGCATGCCGTGCCCCTACATTCCGGGATGGAAGTGTCCGAGCATCCGTTGGTGAAATACCGCGTCATCGAGAATCTAGAGCAACGGGACGAGAGCGTCGTCTACTGAGCCGAGGACACCCAGCTCGGCCGCTCGGTTGCGATTCGCATCCTTTCCGAATCGGAAGCCCATAAGGTCGAGAAGCGGGCCATGGCACAGCGGCGGGTGATTGTCGGCTTGGCGTCCGGGCTCATATTGGCCTTGCTCCTCTCGGGGTTCTTGTGGGTGGGCGGCTCATCGTCGGAAACGGGTGAGCGGCGAGTGCGACGATTTTCCTTCCCGGTTGAAAACCTTCAATCAAATAGTCCGGTTATCTCTCCTGACGGCAGACACATTGTCTACGCGGCAGGGGACGGCGAGCTGGCTCTGTGGGTTCGCGACCTCGACGGCGAAACGCCTCGCCGGCTCGAGGGAACCGCAGAGGCCGAAAGTCCTTTCTGGTCGCCCGACAGCCGGTTTATTGCATTTGCAGCCGACACGAGCCTGAAAAGAGTTGGGTCGGCGGAGGCGAACCGACCGATCTGAGCGACTTGCCGGACCGGCGGTTTTATGGCGGCTCTTGGAGCCCGAGCGGTGAACAGATCGTTTTTCCCAGCGGTTTTCGGATCTACGAGGTACCCAGTCGAGGAGGGACTCCGAGGAATCTGTTCGCGTTAGACGAGTCAGAGGAGCAGATGTTCTTTGCCGCTCCCGAGTTCGTACCTTCGCAAGGGCAGGAATGAGCGGTTGCGTACACTTTTGGGCACAGTACGGCGGCACTCAAGATAGGTTTGTTGAATCTGGAAAGCGGTACGCGGCACGAACTGCAAGCGGGGCTTGGCGGAGTCTATTCACCAACAGGGCACCTTCTGTTCAAACAGGGACGGACAACCGGTAATCTGATGGTTTTGCCCTTCTCGCTGGAGACTCTGGCGGCTGCCGGCGAAGCTTTTCCCATCTTGAATCAGGTTCGCGACGCGAGTTTGTCGCTGGAAGGCACTCTGGTCTACACCGGAGGTGATACAGACGATCGGGTGCGGCAATTGGTGTGGCGAGACCGGCAAGGCGTCGAGTTGGAAGCAGCCGGGCCACGACAAAGTGGGCTGTTGGAGCCGGACCTCTCGCCGGACGGAAAGAGCGTTGCCTTCGAGGAGACCGAAAATGACAACAAGGATTTGTGGGTGCTGGACCTGACGCGGGGAGTGCGTACCCGGTTGATTTCCGAACCCGGCCGAGAACTCCACGCCGCGTGGTCGCCCTCAGGTAGGGAGGTAGCGTATGCGGAGCTCGGAGCCGACGGCGGCATCTTCCTCAAGCGTGCAGATGGCAGCGGGGATGCTCAAAAAGTGTTTGCGGGTCATGCGGGGTCATCTTCGTGGTCGCTCGATGGGAGTTTCATTATCTTTCACAAAAGCGAAGCGGCCGGGCAAAAAGACCTTTGGTACGTAGCCGTTGGCGGCGCCGGAGGGGAAAGGAAGCCGGTGCTCTTTCTGGAAACCCCAGCGGACGAGGCCGCCCCGTCCTTCTCTCCTGATGGGAAGCATGTCGTGTTTAGCTCCGACGAGTCAGGGCGATGGGAGGTTTATGTCCGCCCGTTTCCCGATGGCGATGGTAAGTGGTAGCTTTCCGCGAACGGTGGGAGCCAGGCGCTGTGGAGCCGTGACGGTAAGGAGACCTTCTATGTCGAAGGCGATACTCTGATGGCTGTTCCAATATCGACGGCAGATGGATTCACTCCCGGCGTGGCCGAGCCTCTATTCGCGAACCCGGCGCTGGAGCGGCCGTTTCCTCACGCCATGTACGCGGTCTCGCACGACGCTCAGAAGGCCCTCCTGGTTGAATCACCCGAGAGCGGGGGGACCGGCCAGATCCACGTGATCGAAAACTGGTACGAAGAGTTCCGCGACCGCGAGCAGGACTAATGTTCTCATGATCGGCACAACCATCTCGCACTACCGCCTTCACCGAGAAGCTCGGTGAAGGCGGGATGGGTGTGGTCTACAAGGCCGAGGACACCAAGCTCGACCGCACCGTCGCATTGAAGTTCCTGGCCGGGCATCTGCTCAGCCACGAAGAAGCCATGGCTCGAAACTGAGGATACTGCCGCTGCCCGCGGACGGAGGACCGCGAATCCCATGAAACGAATATTGGAGAAGGCCATTCTCCTGCTCGTTCTCTACCTGGTCGTGGGCGCGATGCTTGACCAGTTCGTCTTCCCCGAGGCAGCGCCGGACGAATCGTACTACCCGCCCGTCGGGTATGTCTTCGTCAGCGAGACGGAGGAGTTCGAGCAGCGCATCCTGGGGCGCGAAAACGGAATGTTCTGGCTCGAGTTGACCTTGCGTCCCCATGCCACGGGACCGCCGGAGCACATCCACACATCGTTTTCAGAGCGGTTCATCGTGGCCGAGGGCACACTCAGTCTGATGGCGGACGGCGAGGTCAGACAACTGGGGCCGTCGGAATCCTTTCTCGTGACACCCGGCATGCCTCATAAACCGTTCAATGAGACAGACGAGCCGGTCGTCGTTCGCGGGCCACTCACCAAGGAGTACGCGATTCCCGAGCTGTTCAGCGTCTTTCTCATCCAGGTCTACGGCTTTTTTGACGAAGACCCCGCCAATGAGCAAGCGCCCAAGGCCCTTCTTCAGATGTCCCGCTTCAGCCCTGTGTATGACTCCTGGCTGGCTGATCCGTCGGTGCCCGTCCAGCGGGTTCTTTATCACGCGATCGGGCCGACGGCGCGTCTGCTGGGCTATCGGAGGTACTATCCGCGCTTCAAACCGCGCTGAGGGGTAGGGCGGATTGCTCGTTTCGCGGCAGGGGCGGTCGAGGAGGTCGGCGAAGGCACGGATCCTTCAGGGGAGACCCCTGGAGGCGCGGGTTCGGTAAACTTGGCGGGTTTGTCAACGCAGGCTCACGCCTGCGGCTCTGAGTTTGTTCGGTGGGGGTTGAAGAGTTGAGGCATCCAAGCTTGAGGACAGAGTTTTCCTATAAGCCGGATGAGAAGTTGTGATTATGAACGCCGTTGAGGGCGGCGCGGATGCTCATGGTTAGGGAGACGTGGTCACGCTTTCCCGTGAGCGTGAAGATCTGCCGGGTGAACTCGTAGGCCTCAGGGATGTGGCCGTAGAAGGTGAGCCGGCGGGGTGCGAGGAGGCCAGCGATTTCGGGTAGGTCGCTGTAACGCGAGACGTTCAGCAGGACTGGGCCGTCGCGGTGGGTTGCGGGTGGGTTGATGAGCATGACCTGTTCGACTTGCTCGTCGACGAGGGCGGCGTAGAGGCCTAGGATTCCGGATTCGCCGATTCCCAAGGTTGAGATTGCGTCGGTCTTGGCGCGCGACCGGAGCGCTTCGACGCCACGCAGCACGTCCCAGGTGCGCATCGAGTCGACCGTCCGGCCGGTGTGCATGGCGTTGCGCAGGGTGTCTTTGTGGAACTTCTTGTCCCAGGGGACGACGCCTACGCCGCGTGGGTAGACGATCATTAGCGCGTTCTGTTTTGATCCCCAGATCTGGCGTAGGGTGTCGCGCGTGGCGAGTAAGTCCTCGCCGTTGGATGTGATGTAGAGCAGGGCAGGCGCACCGGGTTCCTCGGCGGCACGATAGAGCGCGGAAACAGCGACGCCGGGCTCTGAGTCGAAGAGCAGGCTCTCGAAGTTCTGTATATTTTGTGTCTCGTCGAGACGGATGTTCAGACTGCCGGGATTCCTTGGAAAGGCGCGGAACACGTTCTCCTTTAGCCGATCGGAGATCTCGTCACGGCGTCGGGCCCATTCGGCTGAGTCGGCGGGGAGCTTCAACTGGGGGCCGGCGGTGAAGGTTTCGTGGACCTGAAAGTTCTGTGCCTTCTCGGGCGGCAGGCCGGAGAAGACCGCGAGTTGTTCGGGTGGCGCGTCGGAGTAGTCGAGGTCGAGATCCCGCTTGGGGACTTCTTTGAGATAGCGGTCGAACCAGTGGAGCGCTTCGCCGCGCAGCAGGTCGGAATCCTTGTGACCGGTATCAACCTCGAGGTTCTTGAATTCGTCGGCCGCTCCGTAGGATACGTAGAGCTTGCCGATGTGCTCTTCGAACTCTTTGTAGCCGGGAACGGGGAAGAGGCGGTCCTGGATTCCATGCATCATGTAGAGCGGGCGCGGGGCGATGAGCGCGCCTTGGTGCAGCATGTCGTGCATGTAGGTGTTGATGGTGAACATGCAGTCGCAGTGCCGGCGTTGTGTGTTGTCGGCGACGTTCGCGGCATAGGTGCTGATGCCCATAACCGGCGCGACGACTTTAATTCGCTCATCGACCGCCGCCGAAAACCAGCTCATTGCCGCACCGCCGGATCGGCCGGTGATGCCGAAGCGATCCTTGTCGACCTCGGGGCGGGTTTCGAGGTAGTCGAGCGCGCGGATGACGTTCCAGACCTCGACCCCAGCGGGCGTGTAGCCCCGCGAGTACCAGTCGTACATCTCGTTGTTGAGGATGCCGTGGTGCAGCGCAAAGGTCTCGGCAATCTGGATCGAGTCGATGATCATCGACACGTAGCCGTGCTTGACGAACGAGATGGGGTGCCGCTGGTACATCGTCTTGTTGCCCTGCGGCGAATGCGCGTGGCCGCAGACGTAGATGACGGTCGGCAGCGGTCCCTCGCGCTCTTTCGGGATATAGAGATTTACTGTCGCGTAAACGCCCGGCAGGCTTTCGAGAGCGATCTTCTCGATCGTGTAGCCGGGTTTGTCGAGCGTTCCTGTGATCTGGACGTTCAGCGGTGTCTTCGGCGGGAGCGGATCGAGCCCGAGCATGTCGAGCATCTCGCGCCTGCGCTGCTCGCGGACGGGCTCCCAGGTTTCTTTCGATGCCAGTTCTTTGGCCGCTTTGTCGGTGATGTGGCGGGCTTCGCGAATTAGGTGCTGGGTGACCTGTTTCTGGGAGTCCAGCATGCGCTGGTAGGGGTTGGGAGGCTCCTGCTCGAGAGCGACGGCTGGGGAGAGAAACAGGAGGGATGCAAGAACCGCGAGGAGAAGCATAGCGGCTCTACTATAGCCAAAGTCTGAACCTGCGCTACGATGTCAATGCAGTACCTGTAGACGGAGACTCCATGCCCAATCGACGCCAATTCCTCACCCAAACCGCCGGAGCGCTTGCCGCGGCCGCCGTAGCCCCCAAGCCAGCCAATGCCGATCATCACGAACGGCTCGTCATCGACACGCACATCGAGTTCTGGACGTCGGAGGCGCGGTTCCCGTTTAACCACCCCGAGCGCCCTGACTTCAAGCGTGCCCGCATGGATGCCCCGGTCGAAAACTACGTTGAGCAGATGAAGGACTTCAACGTGAAGTACGCGGTCATCATCAATCCGCGCTACTTCGGGTGGGACAACGGCTACATGAGCTACTGCTACCACACGTACAAGGATTTATTCGTGGCGCATGGACTCATCAATCCCGAGCACCCGAAGGTCGCCGAGCATCTGCGCTACTGGGTTGAGCAGCACGGATTTCAGGGCATGCGCTTCAGCCCGATCTATCATCCGAAGTCGACGTGGCTCAACTCCAAAGAGCACTACCAGCTTTGGAAAGAGGCCGAGCGGCTCGGCGTTTGTTTCAACTACTACATCCATCCCAGTCAGATGCCGATGCTCGAAGATATGGCGGGCCGCTTTCCCGGCGTGAACATCGTTGTCGACCACGCCGGCAAGCCCGACTTGAAGCTTGCCGACCCCTGGCCCGAATTCAAGAAAATGTTCCGCCTCAAGAAGTTTCCTCACGTATGGATCAGCAACTCCGAGCCGTACGAGATGTCGGAGATCAAGAAGTACCCCTACGAAGACACGCTGCCGTTTTACAAAGCGATCTATGAGGAGTTCGGCGGCAAGCAACTTGTGTGGGGAACTGGCTATCCGCGCCCGCGCTGGATCTTGCCGATGGACAAGGAATTGGAATTCGTCGACAAGTACTGTGATTTCTACTCCGACGAGGACCGCGAATTGCTCCTCGGGAAGAACGCGCTGCGTATTTGGAAGTTCCCGAACTACGCCTAGGCCATCGCCGCGATTCCGGCGCCAATGTGCGTCCGCGGGCATTGCTGTCTTGCGGTGTTTTCGGGTGCGTGTTAGCTTCAGAGTTCGCCCTCCAGATGGCCGTTTTGTCTCTTTCACTCCCACACGGCGTCTGCGCGCTCGTTGCCCTTTTCGTCTTGTGCTGGGCGCCACTTGCCGCGCAGGACGACGGGTTCCCTGTGTTACAGCCCGGCGACACCAACACAACCGCTGAATATCAAGAGCAACACGGCGACCTAAAGTTCCTAAAGGGCCGTGTGGAGATCGCCACGGACGAGTTCGTCGTGACGGCGGATGAGGCGAACCACAACGAGGCGACGGGCGAGGTCGAAGCCAAGGGAAACGTTCGCTACCGCCATCTCACTCGGCTCGAGGATATCTATGCCGAGAAGATGAGCTACAACACCTACACCGAGGCGGGCACGTTCTACAAGGTTCACGGAATTGTCCAGTCGGCCAGTCAGGGTGGTCCGCGGCTGCTGTCGACCGACAACCCCTTCTACATTGAGGGTGAAATCGTTTACAAGGCGGACGATCACTACACGATTCACGACGGCTATGTAACGAACTGCGAAGTGGACGACCCCTGGTGGACTCTGCGCACGCCCAGGACGAAGATTGTGCCGGGCGACCACGCGACGATCTACCGCGGAGTCTTTCGTCTCAAGGGGATCCCGCTGTTCTACTTCCCGTATTTCCGCAAGTCGCTGAAGCGCCTACCCCGGCAGAGCGGCTTTCTGACGCCGAACATCGGCAATAGCTCACGCTTCGGGGTTGTTCTTGGGCAGTCTTACTATTGGGCGATTAATCGCAGCTACGATGCAACGATCGGTGGTACATGGTTCAGTGACCGTGGGCTGGCGACTCGCCTCGGTTTTCGGGGCCGACCTACGGAGAATAGCTACTTTGCGTCGTCGTTCTACGGGGTAAACGACCGCGGGTACAAGACCAATGATGGCGACCGCATTGAGCAAGGCGGTGCGTCGTTTGAGGTGGAAGGGGCGGCACAAATGCCGGGCGGCTTCCGGGGAGTGATGCAGATTAACTACCTCAGCTCCCTTGAGTTCCGCCAAGCCTTCTCGCAGAGCTTCGACGAAGCGGTGCTGTCGCAGGTCCGCTCGATCGGGTTCATGTCGAAGGATGTTTCGACGTTCAGCATGAACTTTTCGCTGCTGCGTGACGAGAACTTTCAAGACGTATCGCAGCCGGATGACAAGGTCATCCTGCGAAAACTACCGAGCCTTGAGTTCAACAGCCGCGACCGCCAACTCTTCGACGGTCCGGTGCCGCTGTGGTTTAGTCTCGACAGCTCATTTGGGCTCGTCAGCCGTACTCAGCGTAGTTTCCAGACCCGCCGTTTCGTACAGCGCGGTGACGTTTTTCCCAAATTGACCTCAAGCTTTCGATTGGCGGAGTTCCAATTTACACCGAGTTTCGGGTTGCGTCACACGGCCTATGGGCAGCGGCGCGATGAGGGTTCGCTACAAGGTATGAATCTCTACCGCAACAGCCGCGAGTTTTCCCTCGATATCGCGGCGCCGAGTTTTCAACGCATCTACAAAGGCCCCAAGTGGCTTGGTGATCGGGTTAAGCACGTGATCGAGCCGCGCATCCGCTATCGCTTCGTCGATGGGATCGACAACTTCGACAAAGTGATTCGCTTCGACGAACGCGATCTTCTCACGAATACGAATGAAGCGGACGTCTCGATCATGAACCGGCTGTACGCCAAAGACGCTACGACCGGCGCGGTCCGCGAGGTGGCGAGTCTGGAGGTATGGCAGCGGCGCTACTTCGATACGGATTTCGGTGGCGCGCTTGTGCCGGGAAGCCGCAACGTATTCAGTTCCACGGTCGACGTCACGCCTTTCGCTTTTCTCGACCAGGCCCGCAACGCATCGCCGATCGTCACGTCGTTTCGAATTCGCCCGAACTGGCGAACGTTCCTCGGCTGGCGGACGGACTACGACCCGTTGCGCCGCAAGATCGTCAACAGCAGCGTCGATTCGGGCTGGCGCATCAACAATCTATGGAGTGTCGAGCTGGGCCATCACGCGGTCCGCACGCCGGTTGAGTTGTCGCCGCCGAGTAACCAGCTTTCGACCCTCGTTCTGCTCGGTGACTTCAATCGCCGGGGTTGGAACGTGGCATGGCGCACGAACTACGACTACCGCCAAAGCTTGTTCATCTACAACGCTACCCAGGCGACCTACAACACGGATTGTTGCGGTTTCAGCTTCGAATGGCGGCGGTTTGCCATCGGGCCGACCCGCGACGAGAATCAGTTCCGCGTGGCCTTATCGATTGCGAATGTCGGATCGTTCGGGACCTTGAGCCCGCGTGAAAGGATGTTCTAGAGCGTTCGTTCAGGCGTCATTTCAACGCCAGCATAGCGTCCACTGGTTGGCCGGTGCGATGGACTTGCAGTTCGCGAAAGCCGGCGGACTTGACCAGACTCTCGTACTCCACCGCGGTGCGCTCACGGCCATCGGTGCAGACGAGCATGTTGAGGGACTGTAAATAGGCCGTCGCAGGGCCGTCCCGCTTGTCGTTGAGCAGTTTCTCGCAGATCAACAGTGCACCGCCGTCCGGTAAGCTCTCGTTGATCTTATCCAGGAGCGGAACGACCTTGTGTTCGGACCAATCGTGGATGATCCGGCCCAGTGCGTAGAGGTCGGCGGGCGGTAGCGGGTCCGCAAAGAAGTCGCCGGCGATCACTTCGATGCGGTCACTGAGATGGGCCGCGTGGACATATTCCTCGGCGACCGTCTTGATGGACGGAAGATCGAAGATCACGCCCTGCAAGTTGTGATGTTGACGACAGGCTTCCATCACGAGGTGTCCCGTGCCGCCGCCGAGATCGAGCATTCGCCGGAAGCGGCCCAGATCAAAGGCGGCGACTGCGGCAGGTGAGCTGAGCATGCCGGCACCGTGCATGCCGGCGAGGAAGGTACGCTTTTCGTCATCTGTCGCAAAGAAGTGGTCGAATAGGTTTGCCTTGCCGTCGAAAACTTGCTCCCAACGATTCGTGCCCTCTTTGACCGCGTTTCCCAAGCACCCCCACAAAGGATACAAGACGCGGTCGGAGTAGAGGACGTAGCCGCTGAGTGTCTCCGGGCTTTCGACCCGCAGGTATCGTTCGGCCGGCGGTTCGTTGCGATAGACGCCATCGGTCAGGCTCAGCAGGTGGAGAGCGACACAGGCGCCTAGCAGGTGCTCAATGGCGGAGCCGTTTGCGTTTAGCTGTTGGGTGAGCTGCGACAGCGTCAGCGGCCGTTCGTGCAGAAGGTCGAAGATCCCTAGCGAAACGGCGGTAAAGGCGGCCTTTGAGGCGCGGAAGCCGTCGAGGAGATCCAAGACGATGCGGGCGTCCGTGCCGGGTTGATTGGTGGGTTCTGCATTGGTCATTGTTGACTCCAGCTTAGCCGTGGAGTCTAAGTAGGTCGCCAGCCGATTTGCACCCGGCGCGGGATTTCCGCGATGCTGAGTCTCTGTACGAAACGCTACGGCGCTTCGGTGAAGAAGGGGACATCATGAGCTCAGGTAGCGCTGGTGAACACCGCAAACAGGCCGCTGAGAAGGGGCCGGTCTCGGTTGCGATCGTCACCGTCAGCGATACGCGTACCGAAGAGACCGACGTGAACGGCAAGTATCTGCGCGACCAACTCGCTGAGGCGGGCCACACGGTTCACTCGTCGAGGATCGTGAAGGACGAACCTGTCGAGATTCGCGAGGTCCTTGATGATCTGACGGCTGATGCAGAGGTACAGGTCATTCTGTTCAATGGGGGGACCGGGCTTTCCCGCCGCGACCGGACATTCGACGTCATCAGCGCGCGGCTGGACAAGGTTCTCTCGGGGTTCGGCGAGATTTTTCGGATGTTGAGTTACGAACAGGTCGGGGCGGCGGCCATGCTATCGAGAGCAACGGCGGGCGTCTGCGCGGGCAAGGTCGTGTTCTCCACTCCCGGATCCCCGGCTGCCGTGCAGTTGGCCTGGGAGAAACTGATTGCACCCGAATTGAAGCACATCGCTTGGGATCTCGGTCGCTGATCGCTCCCTCTCCACTCCAGACGAGGCACAAGAACACAAATGATTCACGTTCGAACGATGCTCCGGCGCTGTGGCGCAGTGGTATTTCTGTTTCTTATCGGTATCCCCACGCTGCAAGGTCTCGACACCGTCATCCTCCAAAACGGAGACCGGCTGACCGGCGAACTAGAAAAACTCGAGGAAGGCAAGTTGTCATTCAATACGTCATACGCCGGCATGATTAGCATTGACTGGAAGCAGGTGCGGAAGCTCATCACAGAGGGCAAAGCGGAGATCGAAGTGGAAAGCGGCCACCTCTACCGCGGCAGTTTCGATCAGGCGGATGCGGGTCTGGAAGTCCGCACCGAGGACGAAGAGGTGCTCACCGTCGATCTCCCCGATGTCGTCCGTATCGCTTCCTACGAGGAAGGCAAGCCGCCTGGATTTTTCGACATCATCGAAGGGGCTGTGGACGTTGGTTTCAATTTCACCCGTGGGAACTCCCGGCTGAACTCGTCATCGCTCGGACTTACCGGGAAGTACCGGCGGCCGACCTATCAGATGTCCGCGAGCGCCACGTCGCAGTTCGCGCGGCAGGACGATTCCGAGCCCACCAGCAGACAGACCGCCGATGCGCGTTATGACCGCTTCCTGAGTCCACGCCAGTTCGCCTTCGGGCTCTTCGGTCTTGAGCGCAACGATCGCCAGCGCTTGAATCTGCGATCGCGGCTGGGCGGCGGCTATGGCTATAAGTTGAAGAACACCAAGACGACCGAGCTTTTGCTGCTCGGTGGTTTTACATCCATCAATGAGCAGTTTCAGGCCGGGCCGGGCGCGCCGCCGGACGACGGGACCAGCAGTGGGGAAGCCCTCGCCGGCGTCGACTACAGCACGTTATTGTTCAGGGGAATCAGTGTGACGACGAAGTTCTCTTTCCTGCCCAATTTTATCCAAAGCGGACGCTATCGCATCGAGTACGACACCACGGCACGCGTTCCTTTACTCGCGGGGTTCACCTGGAGCATGAGCCTCTTCGACCGATTCGACAGCGATCCGCCGCACGAGGGGGTGCAACGAAACGATTACGGCGTGGTGACCGCGTTTGGGTATGCCTTCTAGAGGATCCGGCCGGCTGGTTCGGTTCCAGATCTGCCGCTAACGCCGGGCGATACAATTTTGGATGTCGTCCGCTCGTTCATTCACGTGGGGTTCAAATTTGCACAAGTTCATCATCACGGGTTTAGTGTTCTTCCTTGCCGGCGGGCTGCTGTCGGCCGGTGACGAACCACGGGTTCAGGCATCTTCCGATGCCGTGGAAGAGACGTTGCCAGCCACGGCCGAGACTCCTACGCTGGAACAGGAGGCGCCGGCAACAATTCCTGAGGCTTCGGCCGATCCCGAGGCTCGCCTCGATCTCAACCTGCTCGGCCAGACCGATACCGACTCCGGCGAGGCCCGGCGGAACGAGAATGTCCAGTTCAACGCCGTCGACAATAACGCTCTCCGCGAACTGAACATCCGGCTTGGGACGACGGCGACGATCACCGAGTTCAAGGCCGAGCGAGGCTATTTCGGATCGGAGTTTGGGAGTCCCCCCTCATCCACTCTGCACCTTCCTGAGTTCACCGGTTCCGGTGTCCACGGCAGCATCTATGAGGTTCATACGAACAGCCTCTTTCAGGCACGCTCGTTTTTTCAGGTCGGCGACGTGCTGCCGGCGCGCGAGAACGACTATGGGTTCAACCTTGGGTTGCCGGTATGGGCGGGCGGGTACTTCACGATCGACGCCAGCCAGCAGCGCATTCGTGGCAACGTGAATGGCAATATTCTCGTGCCGAGACCGGATGAGAGGACGCCGCTCAATGACCATCCGGAAACGCGAACGAACGACCCCGCGACGCGCGCACTCGTCGAGACCATTCTCGCTGCCTATCCGAACGAGGACCCGAACCGGACCGATATTGACCCGCGGGCACTGAATACGAATGCGCCCCAGGCTGTCGATACGGACACGATTGCGACGCAGTTGACACAGCAGATTGGGGCGCGTGACCGGCTGACTTTCCAGCACCGGCTGACGTCGCAGCGCGTGGACGCCTTCCAGCTCTCCGCCGGTCAGAACCCGAACACGATGATCCGCGGTCACCGCGCACGGCTGGGATGGAACAGAGTCTGGTCCCCCGCGACGATTACCGATTTCACGGTCGGGTTGGACCGCTTGGGATCGTTGTTGACGCCGCCGGACGGGGCGTTGGCCTCTGACTACTCATTCGGGGATGTGTTCGACCGCATTGGGCCGGGCTCGGACATCCCAATCGATCGAGCCGTGACCGAGTTTCGCTACGCCGGACGTGTCCGGCGCGTTCGCGGTAACCACAGCCTCTCACTGGGGTTTCATCTCCAAAGACGTCAATTCAACAGCACGGAAACCAACAGCCATCGCGGCATCATGGGATTCCGGAATGATTTCGGCCGGGATGCGATTACGAATCTACGGCTGGGGATTCCGACACGCTACTCCGGAGCGGTGGGTGTGAATCAGCGCGGGCTTCGCGACTGGCGGACGCAGCTCTACATCGGAGATCAGTGGCGTGCGACACCCAATTTCACCCTCGACGTGGCGCTGCGATACGAACCGAATCACAAGCCGACAGAGGTCAATGGGCTTACCGATTTTGGTATTCGATGCGACTGCAACAACATCGGTGGGCACTTCGGCCTCGCCTACAACCTGCCGGGGAACTTCGGCGCGCTACGGGCCTCTTATGGGCTGCATTATTCTGAGGTTTACCCCGCGACGTATCAACAGGTGCGTTTCAATCCGCCGTCGACATTCAAGCTTGTCGTCCCCAACCCCGATCTGGTGGATCCTCTCAACGGGCTGACGATCGACGATTTCGACCCAGACGACCGGGCAACGGTCTTTCAGAATGCGCCGGGGCTCGTTGCGCCGTACTCGCACCAGTACAACCTGAGTTGGGAGCCGTCGTTGGGGCGCCGCGTTCAACTCCAGTTGGGCTACGTAGGGAGCCGCTCGCACAAGCTGTTCGTCCGGTTGTACACCAACCGCGCTCAGCCGGTCGAAGACCTTTCGCGGATGACGACCGGGACGGCGAACGACCGCCGCGCGGACCCCAATCATTTCGACGTTCGGAAGATCATCAATAGCTCACGAGGGTACTTCGACGCCGCGCGGGCCACACTCGTCATGCCGGACTGGAACGGCCTGAGCGTCGATGTCTCGTACTGGTTCAGCAAGGCGATCGATCTCGGGGCGGGGTACACCAATACCGGTACGTTTATCTCGAATCTGAGCAGGCGCAATCAGTCGGAATTCTTGTACCACGAAGACCTGCGCGGGCTCAGCGGCTGGGACCAGAAGCATGCCTTCCTGTGGAGATTGACCTACGTAACGCCAATGCTGTCGAGTCGGCCTGGGTGGCTGCGGCAAGCGTTCGGGGAGTGGGATTTGAGCGCTGTGACTCTGCTGAAGAGCGGTACGCCGTTCACGGTCGAGGCCGGGGCCGACTCGCCGGGTATCGGCAATGTCGATGGCAATTCAGGCGACCGGGTTCACATCATCGACCCGAGTATTCTCGGTTCGACGATCGACAATCCTGATACGTCGACAGCGCGGCTACCGGCGTCGGCGTTCGCGTTTATGTCGCTCGGTGAGATAAGGGGGAATATCGGGCGCAACACGTTCCGCAAAGACGGTATCAACAACATCAACGCGTCTCTTTCGAGAACCTGGCGTGTGAGCGCTGAGAAGGCGTTCACGTTCCGGGCCGAGTCGATCAACTTCTTCAATAGCCCGCAGTTCGCGGCACCGGGAGCGACCTTGAGTTCTCCGAATTTTGGCCGGATCACGAACACGCTCAACGACGGCCGAACGTTTCGTATGTTGCTGCGCTTCGCGTTCTGAGTTAGACCAACGCGGCCTTGCAGTACTCCATGCACTTGCGGACTTCGGTGACCGTGTCGTTGCCTTTGTACTCGTACTCGATGTTGGCTGGAATCGGGTACTTCTTCTCGCGCAATAGCTGTAGTACTTCGACGATCTTCGTGTCACCCTCTCCGAACGGCACGTTGTCGCCCTGATCGCGCTTGCGGTCTTTGATGTGCAGCGTCACGATGTCGGCGTGTTCTTTCTCCAAGTAAGAGACGGGATCGAAATTGGCGGCCGTGAAATGTCCGATATCCAGGTTGATGGCGATGAACTCGGACGTTCCCATGCGGGCGGCATCGAAGTCCTCGGGCCGGGCAAACTCGTTTTCATGGATGCGGGAGTGGTTGTGCATGCCGACGCGCATCTGGTGCTTCTTGGCGAAGGGATCGATCTTCTTGGCTGTCGTCACGTTGGATGACGCGGTCAGGACCTTTGCGCCCAGCGCCTTGCCGATCTCGAAGCCACGCTCGATCTCAGCCTCGGTGAAATCATCGCGGAAGCTGTAGTTGAAGGCGTAGAGGTTGATCCCCGCGTCGCGGAACTTCTGGCCTTCCGCCTCGAAATGCGTCAGCGGCGTGGTCAGGCGCCACTCGCGGAGATCTTCGCGCTCCCGGCGTTGGCCGTCGGCGCGTTCGAGATGGCCCGAGTACAACTCGCACTCGCCGAGCCCGGCTTCGACGAATCCGGCGATCGCTTCGTCGAGCGAGCGGTCGCGAAAGCTGTAGCTCTGCGCGCCGATGCGTACGCCCGCGAAGGTAGACCGATGGCCTTCACTTTGGGCCTTGGCCTGGCTGGCCTCCGCGCTCGGTTCAGGCGCTTCTTCGCCATCTTGGGAAGCACAACCTGACAGCAGGAGCCCGGAGAGACCTCCGGCAGCGAATTGCGAGAATTGTCTACGTGTGAAACCAGGCATGCGGAACCTCCCCAGCTCCAAATACGTCAAAAAAATCGGGCAGCCAACGAAAAGCTGCCCGACAAGGGTTGAAGATAGAGTGTGGTGCCCATAAGATACCATTTCGCAGCGGCAGGGTACCACCTCCATCTTCGCTCGGAGTGATGACGCCACCGCACAAAGATGCGGATCGCCTTAGGGCTGGAAAGGTTTACCGGTTCTTTTGAGTGACTTGGGAATGCCGATCTGCAACGTCACGTAGGCGTTCTCGTTGGTGAACCCCCTGTTGTTCAGTTGTCCGGCGGCGTATCCCGGCAGCGTGTCGCCGATCGTCCCCACGATGCGGTTGGCGTGCTCGGCGCTTGTGTCGTGCAGATACTCGACAAGCGCCACGGCCTCGGTCCACGCAATCTTCAAGGCTCCTTCCCAGTCCGCCGCCACCCCGGTGGCGTACCACTTGTCGGCGGTTTCGACGACGACGCCGCCGTTGGGGAAGTCCGGCCCGCGCTCGACTTTGATGGTCACTGTTGTGTCGATCTCGACGCCAGTGCCGGTGAGTTCTCCGTCACCCTGGTAGGCGTGTGTGTCGCCGATCGTGAGCAGCGCTTTGTAGCGCTGAGCGCGAATATAGACCGTGCTTCCGGCCTGCACTGAGTTGAGGTCAAGATTGCCACCGTGATTCCACGCCCCACCGGGATGATTGATGCGCGGCGCGACCTGCACGATCCCAACCATCGGCCGGATCGGGATCACGAAGTCCGGTGGAAAGTGCAGCATGCCGTCTTTGACGGGCGCGACCCGCCGCAGGCTGCCCCGGAAGGGGCCGCCATTGTTGTAGTAGCCGTAGGGGCCCGACTCGATGTTGATGATGTGGATGGCGAGCCAGTCGCCGGGCTCGACCTCTTCGATCTCGAACGGCCCGCCGCGGCGCGAGTAGCGGCGTTCGCTCAGCTCGGGCACGCCGCCCGGTTCGAGGATGCTGTCAAATCCGCCTGGAATCTCGATGACGACCGTCTCTCCGAGCTTGAACGAGCCGCGGACCTGCCCCTGTTCGGGGTCGTCGGGTCCGGAGAGATATGGGGTCCGCGTGAAGCGGCGGGGCTCCTGGGCGGTGGCTGGCAGTGCGAGGGTCGCCAGCAGGGTGACTAGTACGGTCGAGCGTGTCCAACTCATGAGGTTTCTCCGTGATTTCGATGAGGGTGTCTCGGGAAGCGTCCACGATTCTAGTCTGATTGGCGGAAGTTGTGCAGTGCTGCCGAGCGATTCCGTGACACTGCATCCGAAGACGGGGCTTCTCTGACTGTCTGGAACCTCCCAAAGAGGCCGTTTTGTTGACACTCAATCGACCCCTGTGATACCACTTAGGGTCGCCTTCAAAGCGAGATCGCACCGTTGTCCTTCGAACAGGCTTCGGGACCCGTACAAGATGGACGAAGAGAAGAAGCCTGAAGGCCAGTCTGCACCCGAAGCCGAACAACCGAAAGGCGAATCCCCGGCGCAGTTCGTAGAGGGTGCCTCCGCCGAGGTTGTTCCAGCTTCGGAGCCTAAGCCCACCGAGGCCGTGCCTGCCGCCCCGGCGCCGGAGAAGCCCGCGGAACCCGCGGCCGCCTCGCCATCGCCCGCAACCGAGAAGCCCACAGTCGAGAAGCCTGCCGCGGATAAACCGGCAGCTACGGACAAGCCGGCGGCCGCTGAACAACCAGCTGCTGCGGCGAAACCCGCTCCGGAAGCGAAGCCTGCCGCCAAGAAGCCCCCGCCGAAGAAGGTTCCCACCGTCATGGAGGTTGAGCCCTGGGAGGGACCGCTGGTCGATTCGCTCAAGGCCCGCTTCGGAGACGAGATCATGGAATTCTCGACCTACCGTGGCCAGGACTTCCTTGTGGCCGATTTGCCCGCGGCGATTCCGATTCTCGAGTTCCTCAAGCTCGAAGAGGATTTCGACTACCTCGTTGATGTCACGGCGGTCGACTATCCCAAGAACGAAAAGCGGTTCGAAGTCATCTGGATTCTGTACTCGTTCGCCAAGAACCAGCGCATCCGGGTCAAGGCGACCGCAGGCGAAGGCGAGAAACCCGGCACGGCGGCCAATATCCACAAGACCGCCGACTGGCTCGAGCGCGAAGTCTTCGACATGTACGGCATCGAGTTCGAGGGCCATCCGAACATGACCCGCATCCTGTTGCCCGACGAGTGGCAAGGGTACCCGTTGCGTAAGGACTACTCCATCGTTCAACAGGACGAAGATTGGGTCCGCGAGAACCTGCAAATCGAGAGCGGTCAATAATGGCGACGCAATCCACGTTTCTCGACACCAACGAACTGGTCCTCAATATGGGGCCACAGCATCCGTCGACGCACGGTGTGCTGCGCGTAATCCTCAGGCTTGACGGCGAGAAAGTACTCGGCACCGAGTGCGTGATCGGCTATCTGCACCGGGGCGTTGAGAAGATCGCCGAGAACCGCACCTATCAGCAGTTCGCCCCCTATGTCGACCGCATGGACTACGTCGCGGCCGTTTCGAATGGCCTGGGCTATTGCATGGCGGTCGAAGCCCTTGGCGGAGTGGAGATTCCCGAGCGCGCCCAGTGTGTCCGCGTCATCCTGACCGAGTTGAACCGGATCGCGAGTCACCTACTGTGGCTCGGTACGCACGCGCTCGATATCGGCGCGATGACGCCGGTGTTCTATTGCTTCCGCGAGCGCGAAGAAGTTCTCAAGATCTTCGAGAAGTACTGCGGCGCGCGCCTGACGACTCACTCGTTTCGGATCGGCGGCCTGCAGTACGAGACCTACGACACGTTCGAGAAGGACTGCCACACCTTCTGCGACTGGTTCGAGAAGAAGGTTGACGAATACGAAGAGTTGCTAACGACGAACCGCATCTGGGTGGGCCGTACGAAGGGTGTCGGCATCCTCAACGCGGAAGCTTGCAAGGCCTACGGTGTCACGGGTCCGGTGCTGCGTGCCGCCGGCGTCGAATGGGATCTCCGCAAGGCACAGCCCTACTGCGGCTACGAGAAATACGACTTCGATATCCCGACCTGCCAGAACGGCGACACGTACGACCGTTACATCGTGCGGATGCAAGAGTTCCGCCAGTCAGTACGGATCATCCGCCAGGCGGTGGATAGCCTGCCGGAAGGCCCCATCAAAGGCAAGGTCTCGAAGGTATACAAACCGCCGATCGGCGAAGCGTACGTGTCGATCGAAGCGCCCAAAGGAGAACTAGGCTACTACGTCGTCTCGGACGGGTCGACGCAGCCCTATCGTTTGCGTGTGCGGCCGCCGTCGTTGGTGAATCTCCAGGCGCTCGACGAGATGTGCCGTGGCGCGCTGGTCGCCGATGTTGTCGCCATTATCGGTACGATCGATATCGTGCTCGGAGAGGTCGATCGCTAGAGGCGTCGCGAGATAACTCTGATGGAAGAGATCCTCAACAGCCCTTACCTGCATCCGGTCATTGCGACCTTGCTGATCGTTGCGGTGTTCCCGCTGGTCGCGGGCTATATCGTGCTGGCCGAGCGCAAGGTGCTCGCCGACATACAGGTGCGCCTTGGGCCGATGCGCGTCGGCCCTTACGGCTTCCTGCAGCCGCTCGCCGACGCTGTCAAGCTGCTGCTCAAGGAAGATATCATCCCGACGGCCGCTGATAAGTGGATCTTCTGGGGCGCGCCGGTTCTTTCCACGTTCACCGCGCTGACGGCCTTCGCCGTGATGCCGTTCAGTGACAAGTTCTATGTTGCCGACGTCAATATCGGCATCCTGTTTATCCTCGCGATGTCGTCGCTGGGCGTTCTAGGGCTGATCCTTGGCGGATGGTCCTCGAATAGCAAGTACTCGCTGCTTGGCGCACTACGATCGGCGGCGCAACTTGTCAGTTACGAAGTGCCGCTTGGGTTCACGATCGTGACCGCGTTGATGATCACGGAAACGCTCAGCATGCAGGGCATCGTGCAGTCTCAGCTCGACAAGGGCATTTGGATCGCCTTCTCGAACTACGGACTGATGTTGGTGCCGGCAATGGTGTTCTTGATCGCCGCGTTCGCCGAAACCAACCGTGCGCCGTTTGATCTACCGGAAGCCGAGTCGGAGATCGTCGCCGGTTTCCACACCGAGTACAGCGGCTTCCGATTCGCGCTCTACTTCCTGGCGGAGTACGCGAGCATCTTTGTGATCTGTGGCATCGCCATCACCGTCTTTTTCGGCGGCTGGTTGCGGCCGTTCCCGAACATCGCTTTCCTGGAATTGCCGTTGAACGTCGCCTTCCCGATGTTGCTGCTATTGGCGATCGGCGGCGGCTGTGCGCTCGGCGCGACGCGCGTTTCGCTGGCCTACGAGAAGGCGATCATGGGCGTGTTGGCCCTGACGATGTTCTTGGTGGCCGCGATGTTCGCCGTCCCGATGCTCAACGAACTGATCATCGGGTTCTTCTGGTTTCTCTTCAAGGTGTTGACCTTGATCTACGTATTCATTTGGGTACGTGGAACGTTTCCGCGATTCCGCTACGACCAGCTTATGCAGGTGGGCTGGAAATACCTGATCCCCATTAGCATGGGGGCGTTGGTCGTGAACGGGATCGTTTTGTTATTTACGTCGTGAGTGGGGGGTAGAATCAAGGCATGAAGGAGTTTCTGAAAGCAATCTTTCTCGTCGACCTCTTCCAGGGGTTGGCGGTGACGTTTCGCAATCAGAAGCCCTCGCTTGTCTGCACCGAGCAATACCCGAAAGAGCGGCCGGCTATCGCCGAGCGTTATCGCGGCGCACCGCGTTTGAATGTTCATCCGGATACGGATCAGACGCTGTGCATCGCCTGCAACCTGTGTGCGTTGGCGTGTCCCGAGCAGTTGATCGTGGTGGGCGCCGAGCGCAACAAAGAGACGCGGCGCAAGGAACTGACCACGTTCATCTACGACACGTCTCGCTGCATGTTTTGCGGGTTGTGCGAAGACGCTTGTCCGGTTGACGCTCTGGAGTTGACTCAGGACTTTGAGTTGGCTTCGTACACACGGGAAGGCGCGATCTGGGATCGCCAAATGCTCGAAGAAGGTCCCCTCCCCACGGAGTACAAGCATTAGATTTGAAGGTCGTTCGGCGGTTTCGGTCGGCCTTGCGGTAACGGCGAATTTTTCAGCCCTTCGCCGGATGGTTTTGATGTATCCTGGGTAACTCGTTTTTCGAGAAGCCTCGCAGCTCTGTTCACTATGCAGCTAGATGGCATTCTGTTTTATCTTTTCGCTGTCCAGATCCTGTTCAGCGCCTTGATGACGATTACACGTCGTAACGTCGTGTATTCGGCGGTGTGGCTGATCAGCTCGTTGGTGGGCGTGGCGGGAATCTACCTGCTGCAAGGGGCGGAGTTCCTGGCAGGCGTTCAAGTGATCGTCTACATCGGCGGCATCACGGTGCTATTTCTGTTCGTGATCATGCTCGTGCCGGTCAGCGAGGAGAGCAAGTTGCGCCGCTTCTCGTCGCAGTTGTGGATTGTGCTTGCCATCGTGGTGGCGTTGACGGCGGAGATGGCCTACTTCATCGTGAAGGGTGCGGACTCGTTCCAGATGGGTGAGCCCAGGCCGCCGGTTGAGATCGGGACGATGACCACCAACTCCGAGCAGATCGGCCAGGTGTTGTTCTCCGAGTACTTGCTGCCGTTTGAACTCGCCTCGATCCTGCTGCTCGTGGCGATGATCGGGGCCGTTGTAATGGCGAAAGTTCGAGAGGGAGCCGAGTAGGCCCCAGCGATTGAGTTAAGAGAAGATGCCCGTAACACACTACTTGGCGCTCAGTATGGCGCTCTTGATGATCGGGACGGTCGGCGTACTAACGCGCCGCAATATCATCGTCGTCTTGATGTCGATCGAGCTGATCCTCAATGCCGTGAATATCAATCTCGTCGCGTTCTCCGACTACCTGCAGAACGTCAACGGCCAAGTGTTCGCGATCTTCGTGATCACCGATGCAGCGGCGGAAGCGGCGGTCGGACTGGGTATTCTCATCGCCCTGTTCCGCAACAAGGAAACGGTACACGCCGACGAGATCGACATTCTGCGATGGTAGGCGTTTTGAAAGAGTGGAAGAGAAGCTAAGGGCGAATGTTTTTCCTCGATAGCATCTGGCTCATCCCCATGTTCCCGCTCGTTGGAGCGGCGATAATGCTGTTCTTCGGGCAGCGGCTCGACCCGCAGGTCGCTCACGGCCATGATAACCACAGCCACGGCGACCACCACGATTCGCCGGGCAAGAAGCTCATCAACCTGATTTGCCCTGGGATGGTGCTGCTGTCGTTCATCTTCTCCGCGGGCGCGGTGTATCAGTTGCAAGGTGTCGCGAGCCATTCATACGAGGTCGTCAAGTTCACCTGGCTCGCGGGGCTGAAGACGGCCACCCTGTCCGGGTCCCTCGTTGATTTCACCGCCGAATGGGGCTACCTACTCGATCCGCTTAGTAGCGTGATGATCCTGGTCGTTACCGGCGTAGGCTTTCTGATCCACGTCTACTCGATCGGCTACATGGCCCACGACGGCGGCTACTACCGCTTCTTCGGCTATCTGAATCTGTTCATCTTCTTCATGCTGACGCTGGTGCTGGCGAACAACTACCTGTTGTTGTTCGTCGGATGGGAAGGCGTTGGACTTTGCAGTTATCTACTGATCGGCTTCTACTTCCATAAGCAATCAGCATCGAACGCGGCCAACAAAGCATTCCTCGTCAACCGCATCGGTGACGCGGCGTTTGTGCTCGGCATGTTGTTCATGTTCTCGACGCTGGGAACAATCACCTTCCGCGAGATCGGCCCGGCGCTGGCAGCGGGTGGCTTCGAGGCCGAGACGGCGGAATTCGGCGTGCTCAGCGTGATGATGCTGCTGTTCTTCATCGGGGCGACTGGCAAATCGGCGCAGCTTCCTCTGTTCGTCTGGCTCCCGGACGCCATGGAAGGCCCGACACCGGTCTCCGCGCTCATCCACGCCGCCACAATGGTTACGGCGGGCGTCTACATGGTTGCGCGGTCAAGCGCGATCTACGTGCTGACGCCACAAACGATGACGATCATCGCCGTGGTCGGCGGGTTGACAGCGATCTTAGCGGCGACCATCGGCCTCGTGCAGCACGATATCAAACGCGTTCTTGCCTACTCCACGGTTAGCCAACTCGGCTATATGTTCCTGGCGTGTGGCGTGGGTGCGTTTTGGGTGGGCATCTTCCATCTCTACACCCATGCGTTCTTCAAGGCGCTGTTGTTCCTTGGCTCCGGCTCGGTGATCCATGCCGTCGGCGGCGAGCAGGACATGCGTAAGATGGGCGCGCTCAAGAACAAGATTCCCAAGACCTATTGGACGATGCTGATTGGCGCGATCGCGATTGCGGGCGTTCCTGGTCTCGCTGGCTTCTTCTCGAAGGATGAGATTCTCTGGCAGGTCTGGTCGACGCATAACCAAGGATTGTGGGTGCTTGGCTTCATCACCGCCGGCTTGACGGCGTTCTACATGTTCCGGCTGATCTATCTCACGTTCCACGGCGACGATCGTGTTGACCCGAACACGCATGTCCACGAGTCACCGGCGACGATGACGATTCCGCTCATGGTCCTGGCGTTCCTGAGCATCGTGGGCGGTTGGGCGGCGACGCCCGCGGCGTTTGCCGATATCGGACTCTACAATACGGCCTTCGAGCACATGCTTGAACCCGTCGTCGCGATGCCGAACGCACACGGCGAGGGTGGACATCATGACACCGGTATGGAATGGCTGCTCATGGCGGCGTCCGTCGGCCTGGCGCTCACCGGCATCTTCTTCGCTAAGAGGATGTTTGACCGCAAGCGAGCCGGCGACGCGATGGAGAAGCGGCTTGGGTCGTGGCTGCACCGGATTCTCTACAACAAATACTACGTTGATGAGATCTATGGCGCGCTGTTCATCGACGGCTTCGCCAAGGGCGGTGGTACGGCCCTTTCGAGTTTCGACGCCAAGGTGATTGATGGCGGCGTGAACGGCGCCGGCTGGCTGACGCGCGCTACTTCGACTGTCACGATATGGTGGGATACCTGGATTGTGGACGGCAGCGTGCGCCTGATGGCGTTCCTGATCAAGTTTGCCTCCTACCCGATGCGCATGCTGCAGACGGGGATGGTGCAGAATTACGCTTTCTTCCTGGTCACGGGTGTCTTGGTGATCTTGACGTATTACCTGTTTTAGTGAAGATGATAGCCCCCTTAGGGGAGATTTGATAGAGCCATGAAAGAGCACATACTCAGCATCGTCTGGCTGACCCCATTGGTGGGCATGTTTATCCTCCTGCTGTTGCCGAAGGAGAATAAGCAGCTCATCCGCCTCGTCGCGAATCTGACCGCATTTGTCTGCTTTCTTATTTCGTTGCCGCTGGTCTTCTGGTTCGATAACGGCACCGCCGACTACCAATTCGTTGAACGCGTCTCATGGATACCGTCGCTTGGGGTCGAGTACTACCTCGGCATCGACGGCATCTCGTTGTTGCTCATCATGCTGACGACGGTGGTCGGATTTCTTTCGATCCTGTCGTCATGGACGGCGATCGACGAGCGCGTCAAGGAATACTACGCCTTCTTCTTGTTCCTGCAAGCCGGCATGCTCGGCGTCTTCATGTCGCTTGATCTGTTCCTGTTCTACGTTTTCTGGGAAATCATGCTCGTGCCGATGTATTTCATCATCGGCATCTGGGGACATGCCCGGCGGCTCTACGCGGCCATCAAGTTCTTCCTTTACACCCTGGCCGGTTCGGTGCTGATGTTGCTCGCCATGCTGGCGCTTTACTACAAGCACGCCGAGCAGTTCGGGGTCTACAGTTTCGCCATCGAAGATCTGATGCGGACGCAGATTCCGCTCGAGATGCAGATCTGGATGTTCTGGGGCTTCTTCATCGCCTTCGCGATCAAGGTCCCGATGTTCCCGCTGCACACCTGGCTCCCTGACGCACATACCGAAGCTCCCACGGCGGGTTCGGTGATTCTGGCGGGCGTCCTGCTGAAAATGGGGCTCTACGGGATGGTGCGATTCTCGATTCCGCTGTTTCCCGAAGCCGCGAGTGACGAGACCACGGTGCAGATTATCGCGACTCTCTCGATCATCGCGATCGTTTACGGCGCACTTGTCTCCCTGATGCAGAAGAACTGGAAGAAGCTCATCGCTTATTCCTCGGTCAGTCACTTGGGCTTCTGTACGCTGGGCATCATCGCGTTGAACCCGAACGGAATCGCCGGCGGGATACTGCAAGGCATCAACCACGGCCTTTCAACGCCTCTTCTCTTCTTGATCATCGGCATCGTCTACGAGCAGCGGCACAAGCTTGAAATCGCCGACTACGGCGGACTCGCCAACCGCATGCCGATCTATACCGTCATCTTTCTGATTTCGATGCTGGCGTCGATGGGTATGCCGGGGCTGAACGGCTTTATCGGTGAGTTCACGATCCTGCGCGGTGTTTTTGAGCGCGACGTCACCTGGGCCGCCTTCGCGGTATTGGGCATCGTGCTCGGCGCGGCTTATCTGTTGTGGCTGTTCCAGCGAACGATGCTGGGCCCGCTGACAAATCCCGAGAACGAGAAACTGCGCGACATGAATCTGCGCGAAATCTGCGTTATGCTGCCGCTCATTGTCTGGTGCTTCTGGATCGGCCTCTATCCGAAGCAGCACTTTGAGATTCTCGATAAGCCGGTGGCGAAGATCGTCGAGCGTGTCGATCCCGAATATTACAGCCGCAACGGCATTCCGAACCCTCTGAATGAGGGCACTCACGTCGCAGCGGTGGTGCAAGACTGATGGATCCCCTCTTTACCTGGACTGATTTCTTCGTCCTCAAACCGGCCATCCTGCTTTGCCTGTTTGGGTGCGGGATTCTGCTGACCGACTTCCTACTCAAGCAGGGCCGTTGGAATGCGATGACCGCTCTTGTGGGCGAAGTGTTCGTCGCGGTGGCTCTGTGGCAGCACTGTGACGACGTAAGTAGCGGCGGACAGCGCTTCGGCCTCAATAACTCGATGGCGGTGGATAACTTCTCCGTCTTTTTCAATGGCATTTTCGTCGTCTCTGCGATTCTGGCGATCATCGTCGCGTCGCAGTACATGGAAGACGAGAGGTCGAACCGCGGCGAGTTCTATGCACTGATGCTCTTCGCCCAGGCCGGCATGTCGGTCATGGCGCAGGGCTACGACCTGGTCACGCTCTTCATCGGCCTCGAACTGATGGCGCTCAGCTTCTACATCCTGGTCGGCTTCCTGCGCGACGAGTTACGCGCGAACGAAGCCGCGATGAAGTATCTGATACTCGGCGCATTGTCGAGCGGCTTCCTCGCCTACGGCTTCTCGATCTTCTACGGCATGAGCGGATCGACGAACCTCGGCGTTATCGCCGACGCCGTCGCTGGACGCGATCTCACCGACCCTATCCTGCTGCTCGCGATGGTCACTACTTCCGTCGGCCTGTTCTTCAAAATCTCCGTCGTCCCCTTCCATATGTGGGCTCCGGACGCCTACGAAGGCGCGCCGACACCCATCACCGCCTACGTGTCCGTTGCATCAAAAGCTGCCTCGTTCGCGATGATGATGCGCATCTTCCTGGTCCCGCTAGTCAGCGCGCAGGAACTATGGATGCCGCTGTTCGGCGCGGTCGCCCTAGTGACGATGACGCTGGGCAACTTCGCCGCTCTCACGCAGAATAATCTCAAACGGCTACTTGCCTACAGTTCCATCTCGCACGCCGGCTACATGCTACTGGGCCTCGCCGCGGGCAATGAGACCGGACTGAAAGGCATCTCGCTCTATATCCTGGTCTACATCTTCATGAATTTCGGCGTCTTTGCATTGGTCGCCGCCATGCGCCGCGAAGGCCACGCCGCCGAAGACATTGACGATCTCAGCGGACTCATGCACCGCCACCCTGGCTACGCCATCCTGATGCTCGTGTTGATGCTGTCGCTAGCCGGTATTCCGCCCATGGCGGGTTTCTACGGCAAGTACTTCATCTTCCTCGGGCTGCTCGAAGCCGGCCAGTACATGCTCGCGATCTTCGCAGCGCTCTACGTCGCCGTCTCGGCTTACTACTACTTCCGCATTGTCCGGGCCATGTTCCTCACCGACAGCCAGGAACCCGCCACGATCTCGCCCGGCCTGGGAATCAAGGTCGCGCTGATCGCGAGCGCCGCCTTCACGCTGTTGATCGGACTCTACCCGGAGCCGTTCATCACGATGGCCACCGACTCCATCCTCCTAGCCCTCCACTAGGCCGCATCGCTTTTCTCGCAAGTTCTCGTCTTGGGCCAGTTCGTCCCATCTGCGGTTGCGGATCAAGGCTTACGTTCACGACCACCGCTTTGAAGCGGCATTACTGTGCGGCTCCAGCGTGAGTGCCGCCGGCTGGGGCCGGCGGGCGCGCAGGTTGACACCCGCGCCTCTTTTCCTTCTGGCGTGAATTAACGGAGGTCCGCACCAAGGGTCTACGTGCAACGGTTGTCGTTGCGCGTTCGCCGAAATGCGTTCTTGCTCGGGCGCGGGGCCGTTGCATCGGGTGACAGTCAGCCCTTTTAGGTTGTGGACGCGGAGGTTGGCCACGATTACCGTCGTGTGAAAAAAGTGACAGTCACCGAGTGAACCGAGACGCAGCTGTTCCTGGTCCGGACTTCCCTTGAAACGGCGAGAGGCCTAGGTCTTGTTGGACAGACCTGTGATTGGGATCGGTTGGGAAGCGTCGGCGCACTCCCGGCTTTAGGGTGTGCCCGGTGTCAAGAAGGGGACGTCGCGTATCCCTTCGTGGCCTCATAGAGTTGGGGGGGGGGATGATAGGGCGGTGGAAGGTGCATGGCTGGGCTTGACCTGCCCCCACAAGTTGTACCACTTTCTAAGTTAGGATCTGGGCCGTTTTCGGCGGGCGCAGGGGCGGAGCCCCGTAGCTTGCTGAAAACGGCTCGAATGCCTCCGGTGTCGGTGGCCGATAGC
>Ga0315339_1000440_pt1 | contig 52528 bp, 41 predicted proteins | sample ASW17metaG_FD_204514 | JGI IMG/M metagenome (GOLD analysis project Ga0315339, IMG submission 204514) | Ammonia-oxidizing marine archaeal communities from Pacific Ocean, United States - ASW #17 | ecosystem: Environmental > Aquatic > Marine > Oceanic | place: USA: California | collected 2016-12-05 | reverse complement strand
GGGACGCCATTGCCGTCACCTTGGGAGAACGATTCGGCGTGGAACGGCCGCCTCGTCTACGCGTACGGCGGCGGCGTGTCAGCTGGCTATCACCAGGGGCGTACGGTTGGTGGGTTACGTGGCAATCGCCAGAACCTTACGGATGGGCAGCTCGGCGAATACCCGATCGCAATGGGCTACGCGCTGGCTGGCGGGTCACTGAATGTGTTCGGCACACACGGCAGCGACGTGGTGTCGGCCGAGACCATGATGATGGTCAAGGAGCGTTTCATCGAACAGTTCGGTGTGCCGATGTACACGATGGGCAGCGGTCGATCGGGCGGCTCGATGCAGCAGCACCTCATTGGCAACAACTATCCAGGTCTACTCGACGGCATTGTTCCCACTGCCAGCTATGCAGACACATTGACGTTCCACGCTGGGATGGTCGACTGCCATGTGCTGGATCGTGCTATAGCGGCATCGCGGCTGCCGTGGAACATCGAAGACAAAACGGCGGTCTCTGGCTACAGCCACTTCGACTACTGCACCAACAACGAATTGCGTTATTCGGCGCTCATGGCAGCCAAAAACTGTGACGCCACGACGATTTCTCCATCGATGCGGTTTGATGCGGAGACCAACCCCACTGGCGTGCGCTGCACGTACCAGGACAGCATGGCCAGTGTGTTCGGGCGTGACTCGGAGACCGGCTTTGCGCGGAGCCCGTTCGACAACGTAGGCGTGCAGTACGGTCTTGGAGCGTTCAACGACGAAACGATCAGTTTTGCTCAGTTTCTCGATCTGAACCGCCTCGTCGGTGGCCACGACATCAACGGGAACATCGTAACCGAGCGCTCGGTTGGGGATTCGGAGGCGATCCGACGAGCGTACGCCTCTGGTCGCATCAACGACACGGAGCACGGCCTCAGCATGATCCCGATCATCGATATGCGACCCTACACCGAAGGTCCCGGCGGCAACGTGCACGATACGTTCGCTGGTTGGATCACCCGCAATCGATTGGCCGCCCACAACGGGAGTTTGGACAACTACGTGTCGCGCGTGTACGCGCCTGGTGCGCCCACCAACGAGGCGCAGGATGCGAATCTCGTTGTTCTGGATGAGTGGCTGGCCGCCGTCGCAAAGGACACTGGACCAGGAACGCAGCGCGAGAAGGTGATTCGCAACCGACCAGCCGGACTCGTGGATTCCTGCTTTACGGCGGAGCTGGAGGAAACCAAGGACGCGGCGGTATGCGCGGAGCGGTTTCCGGTGTACACGAATCCGAGAATCGTGGCCGGCATGCCTCCCGTTGCGGAACACTTGAAGTGTCAACTCAAGCCGGTCGACCATTCCGACTTTACACGCGAGGTCACCGGTGAACAGCTTGAGAGTCTCCGTGCCGTCTTCCCGCAGGGGGTATGCGACTATAGCAAGCCGGGTGTGGGGTATGGGCCTACGGCGGGCGTGTGGCAGACGTTCCTGGACGATGCGCTGACTACGAGGTAAGACATCGCGGCGCGAAGACCTCATGATGGTGCCGTTGATTCAGGACCCCTCGAGATGTTCTGCAGATGGCAGCGCCGTTTTCCATCTCAGTCCTCCTCGGTGACGGGCCTCCGGTAAGGGCCAACGGGTGGGCAGCGAAGCCCGATCTTAGGACGGAGGTCGACTCATGGATAAACAGCCACCAACTTATCGCGATCCGATGAGCCGCCTTGCGGTGCGGCAGCTCCTCTGGCTCGGCGCTCTTTCCCTGGCTGGATTCGTTGCTCTGATGGGGGCGCTGGCGTGGGCATCGTCGATAACCGGAGGCAGCGCGATCTCCGGTCGGGCGGTCGACTACGAGACCAAGACCATCACCCGCGCTCTGGCGCAGGAACCTCCCCAGCTCGATTCCACGCGAGCAACAGATCAGGTCAGCATTTTCGTGCTCGGGCACATCATGGAAGGATTGCTGCGCTACGATGCCAGCAACAGACTCGTGTCGGGGGTCGCCGAACGATGGGACATCCGGCCTGACGGCGCGACTTTCTGGTTGCGCGATGATGCACGGTGGAGCGACGGGCGACCGGTCACCGCACACGACTTCGTCTTCGCGTGGCGGAAAATCGTTGACCCTGCCAACGCCTCGGAGTACGCGTTCATCCTCTACTATGTGAAGAACGGCGAGGCGATCAACGGAGGACAAATGGCTCCCGAGGCGCTCGGCGTCACGGCGGTCGACGATCGGACTCTTGAAGTTGAGTTCGAGCGCCCGGTCGGTTTCTTCGACAAGCTCGTCGCGTTCGCCGTCTATCTTCCCGTCCGTGAAGACTTCTACGACAGTCGAGACGGCCGCTACGGCGCCGACGTTGAAGACCTCGTCTACAACGGGCCGTTCATGATGACACGGTGGGTGCACGGGGCTCACTTACGGCTGGAGAAGAACCCGCAATACTGGAATCGTAACGCGGTTCAGCTCAACGTTATCGACATGCCATACGTGACGTCGGATACGGCTGCGGTGGTGAACTTGTTCAAGGACGGCTCCATCGCTTCGGCTACGCTCGGCGCCGAGCAGCTCGACGACGCGATGAAGCTGCGCTGGAAACTCGGTCGCTACAGTGACGGCTCGGTGTTCTACATCGACTTCAACTTCCGCCAGGAACGGCTGACGAGCAACTTCCATTTGCGTAGGGCGCTTCAGTTGGTTAACGACTCCGGAGAGCTTGTCAACAAGGTGATCGGACTGCCGGGCTATCTGCCTGCCGTCTCCTTGTTTCCCATCTGGTTGAACGGAGTTGAGGGACCGTTTCGACAGGAGTACCCGCCTCCCGTCGTGACGCCCGATCTGGCGCTAGCACGACAGCATCTGGAGCGTGCCAAGCAGGAACTTGGCGTGACGGAGATTCCGCCTCTTGTGCTGCTGACGGGCGACGCGCCAATCGCTAACAAGCAAGCCGAGTATTTCCAGAACCTCTTTCAAAGAACGCTCGAACTCGAAATTCGGATTGACAAGCAAATTTTCAAGCAACGTCTCGAAAAAATGACGTCGGGCGATTTTGACATGGTGGCCGCCGGCTGGGGGCCGGACTTCGCCGATCCGCTCACCTACGGCGATTTGTACGCATCATGGAACGGGAACAACCGGGGCAAGTACAACAACCCCGAGCTTGACGAGCAGGTACGCATCGCCCAGAACGCTCTCGACCAGCAAACCCGGATGGATGCGTTCGGTGAGATCCAGCGCATTTTGATCGAGGATGCCGTGCAGTTGCCGAACTACGAGCGAGGACTTGTGTACGTCGAGGATCCGCGGCTCAAAGGCGTCGTGCACAGATCCGTGGGCACAGATCCCGATTACAGCACGGCGTACCTCGTCGAGAATCCCTAGCTTTTCATTCTTGTGCTGACGTATACGCTCAAGCGCGTCTTGCAGGGGATAGTCACCGTCTGGTTCATCGCGACGGCCACATTCGTTGCGATGCACGCGGTGCCTGGGGACCCGCTCGCCAATCAGCGAGCCACGAACGAGCAGATTCGGCTGAATCTCGAGCAACGTTACGGCCTCGACCGTCCGGTTTCTGAGCAGTACCTAGTTTTCCTCGGCGGGATCCTGCGCGGCGATTTCGGCATCTCGTTCACGCAGGAGAATCGGCGCGTCAACGACATCATCCGGGAGAATTTTCCCGTTTCCGCCACGCTTGGCATTCTTGCTGTAGCGTTTGCCGCCTTGGGCGGCATTCTGCTGGGCGCGCTGACAGCCCTTTTCCGCGACCGTGTACCCGATCTGGCGATCATGTTCCTTGTCATCCTGGCGATCTCTGTCCCGAGCTTTGTCGTGGCGGCATTCAGTCAGCTCATGCTTGTTGACATCAATGCCTACCTGGGTTTTTCGCTGTTGCCGGTGGCTGGATGGGGCACGCTGCGCCACATGATCGTGCCGTCCATGGTCCTGGGGCTGGGCACGATGGCCTACCTCACCAGGCTCATGCGCTCGTCAATGCTTGAGATCACGAGTGCTGATTTCATCCGGACCGCTCGCGCCAAGGGTCTGCCTCCCGCGCGCATTTTTCTCAAGCACCAGTTGCGCAACGCGGTGTTGCCAGTGGTGACGGTACTCGGGCCAGCGATCGCAGCAATTACAACGGGTGGATTCGTTGTCGAGCTGGTGTTCGCGATACCAGGCCTGGGACGGTACTTCGTCGAGGCGGTTCAGCAGCTCGATTACACGGTCATCATGGGTACGACGGTGTTCTATGGTGCCTTCCTCGTCAGCATGGTGATCGTCGTCGATTTGCTGTACGGGTGGATCGATCCGCGGGTGAGGCTCGAGTGACACGAGTCGGAAGTTTCCGATGAACGTCGCCGTCCGTTTTTCTCCAGCCGATTTTGCGCCGGTCGTCGCTGAACAGCAGCTCCAGAGTATCTCTCGGCCGTCGCTGTCGTACTGGCAGGATTCGTGGCGCCGATTGCGACAGAACCGGCGTACGTTTGCGTCCCTTTGGGCCGTGGTTACGCTCGGTGTACTCACCGTGGCCGGACCGTGGGTGTGGCGTGTCGACCCGGCCGTGCAGGACATCGATCAAATCAGTCAGGCACCAGCGTGGCCATCCTCGGCGCTGATTGTCCCGTCGTACACGCCATGGGTGGCTGTAACAGCTATGCCCACTCGGCAGGGCGACGCTGTGACGAATCTTCGATTGGCCGAGTCAGCGTCGACGCAAGCTGTTCGGCTCGTCTGGGAGCCGGTCGTTGGTGCGGCCGGGTACGTCGTTTACCGTAGCGTTTACAATCCCGCGCCAGATCGGGCACTGGGCCTGCCGATTGGCGAGGTTCTTGGTGCCGACCAGGTCAGCTTCGAAGACCGACTCGGCCTTGAGCCCCGACGCTACTGGTACTCGGTTGTGGTAACGGACGAGAATCGAGCCGAACAAGAAGCGTACGCCGTGCTGGTCATTGACGCTGTTCGCACGGTGAGTGCCGAGGACGCAGAGTTGCGCGGCTGGGTCGAGGACGCGAGCGCGCTCGCGCCGGGTGAACAAATCGGCCTACCCTATCATCCGCTAGGGACCGACTATCTTGGCCGAGACATGTTGGCCCGGCTCCTTTACGGAGCACGGGTGTCGTTGTTCATTGGCGTCGTGGCACCGCTGCTGTTCGTCCTGGTTGGCGTCGTCTGGGGCAGCGCGGCCGGCTTTCTGGGTGGGCGGATCGACCAGCTGCTGATGCGCGTGGCCGACTTCGTTATCGCGCTCCCGTTTCTGCTGTTCATGATTCTGTTCAAAATCGCGTTCGGCATTGGACCGGGTGAGAGCGGCGTCTTTCCGATGCTCGTCGCCCTCGTGCTGCTAGGATGGCCCTCCACAGCCAGGCTGGTCCGTGGGCAGATTCTTCAGGTGCGGCAGGAGGGGTATATCGCGGCCTCCCAGCTCCTCGGTGCCAGGACCGGCTATCTTGTGTTCCGCCACATGATTCCGCAAACGATGGGCGTGATCCTGGTGACGCTCACGTTTGCTGTGCCGAGCGCCATTTTCACTGAGGCGTTCCTGTCCTTCATCGGTATGGGCGTCGCGCCGCCCACGCCCTCGTGGGGCAGCATGGCCAACGAGGGCATCAGAACGATGCTGTCCCACCCTCACGAACTACTGTTCCCGGCTCTGATCATCAGCGTGACAGTACTAGCCTTCAACCTGCTTGGCGACGGGCTACGCGACGCGCTCGACGTGCGCATGCGGGGCCGCGAATGATCCCCGCGGGTGACGCGCCGGTGCTCCATGTCAAGGACCTGTGTGTCGAGTTCGACACGCATGGCGGCGTCGTTCGGGCGGTCCGCGGAGTGAGCTTCAGCGTTCGTCCGGGCAAGACGCTGGCGATCGTCGGCGAGTCCGGTTGCGGGAAGTCGGTGTCGGTTCAGAGCATCATGGGTCTCACGCCAATACCCCCGGGTCGTATCACACGAGGCTCAGCTTGGCTCGATGGCATTGACATCGTGCGCCAGAAGATCGTCAACGGTGAGGACGTGCGCGGGAATCGTATCGGCATGATTTTTCAGGATCCGATGAGCGCGCTGAACCCGACCATGCGAGTCGGTGACCAGATCGCCGAAACACTTCAGGTACATCGCGGCATGTCGAAGCGTGACGCTTTTGCGCGTGCGGTCGAGGTGCTCGCGTTGGTGAATATTCCGGATGCAGACGCGCGTGCGCGGCAGTATCCGTTGGCCTTCTCTGGTGGCATGTTGCAGCGGGCCATGATCGCCATGGCGATCGCCTGCGAGCCGGACGTGCTGATCGCGGACGAACCGACCACGGCGCTCGATGTCACCATTCAGGCGCAAATCCTTGAGCTTCTTAAGGAACTGCAGCGTAAGAACGGCATGGCGATCGTGCTCATTACTCACGATCTCGGTGTTGTGGCACGAATGGCTGACGATGTTGTCGTCATGTACGCGGGCGAGATCGTGGAGAGCGGAACAGTCGACGATGTGTTCTATCGGGCCGCCCATCCGTACACGGTCGGACTCAAAGCCGCGATGCCGAGTCGTGACACGTCAAAGGCCGTTAGCCTGCTGCCGATCGAGGGAGCGCCGCCCGACCTGTTTCGGGCGCCGGAGGGTTGTGGATACGCCGAGAGATGCTCGCATGCCATGGCCCTGTGTGGGCCACATCGACCTCAACGTTTCGAGGTCGATCCTGGGCACCATGCGATGTGCTGGCTTCATCATGGGGACGCCCCGCAGCGGGTCGACGCCGTCTATCGTGGAGGCCGCACGTGAGCGTGCTCGTCGAGGCGAAAGGCGTGACGAAGCATTTTCCGCTCATGCGCGGGAAAACGGTGCATGCCGTGGACGACGTGTCATTGAGCATAGACGCAAAGGAAATCGTCGGACTTGTGGGCGAGAGTGGCTCTGGAAAGTCAACGTTCGGCAAGGTGTTGGTCGGTCTGCATGACAAGACGGCAGGTGAGGTGTATCTGGAGGGAGAGCGTCTGCCGCAGCGCTACACCGCTGGGGATTTCCAGCGCTATGCCAGGCACATGCAGATGATTTTCCAGGATCCCTACTCAAGCTTGAACCCTCGGATGACCGTTGGAGAGATTGTCGGGGAGGGACTCCGTTTCTGTGCTGGCGCCAGTGGTGCACAGGTGCGCGAGGCGGTCGGTGGTTGGCTGGAGCGTGTTGGTCTGGAGGGCGGTTATGCGGGGCGCTATCCGCACGAGTTGTCTGGTGGCCAGCGCCAGCGCGTGGGCATCGCGCGCGCGCTGATCTTGGCGCCGACATTTGTCGTCTGCGACGAGCCGATCTCGGCACTCGACGTGTCGGTGCAGGCGCAGATTGTGCGGCTGCTTGGAGAGCTCAAGGAGTTGCTTGGCCTGACGCTCCTGTTCATTGCACACGATCTGTCGATGGTGCGCTACGTGTCCGACCGTATGGCCGTCATGTACCTCGGTTCGCTCGTGGAAGTCGGTCCTGCCGACGACGTGTACTTCAGGCCTTTGCATCCGTACACCAAGACTCTTGTAGCTTCCAATCCCGAGCCGGACCCGCGCTCTGAGCGACAGCGGACAACCACCCCGATCACCGGTGAGATTCCATCACCTGTCAATGTCGGTGCAGGGTGTCGTTTTTCGACCCGCTGCCCCGAGGTGATGGACATTTGCCGGACGGTTACACCGGAACTGCGGGTTGTGGTCGACGCAGGCGATGAGCGCCAAGTGGCGTGCCATCTATTCGAAACTACTGGGCAGCTGTCGCCTAGCTCAACCGAGGTGTCCAGCTAACCCATGCCACGTCGCCCGGTAGTCTGGATTGCGGTAGCGATTGTCGTGTTGCTACTCGTATTCGTGGGAGGTTGGCTTACGGGAAGACTCGGCATAGGGTCTTTGCGGGTGGATCCCGTGTCGCTAACGGATCTCGAGCGGCGGTTCACCGAGCGGATGCACGACGTGACGCTCGTCGGATCATTTACCGTTGACGGCCGTGAAGACCGGGCGCCTCGCGATGACCGGTACCGGATCGAGAGCGTAGAGAAAGTCGGACCAGGCCTGTGGCGTTTTCGGGCGGCCGTTGGAGACGGCGACGGTGTCATTCCGATCGTGGTGCCCCTGCGGTGGATTGGCGACACGCCGATGCTCATGATGACCGACGCCAGCCTGCCCGGCATGGGCACCTTCACTGTGAGGCTGTTTTTCTACGGCTATCGGTATGCCGGTACGTGGCAGCATGGCGAGACTGGCGGCCTCATGTCGGGGCGAATCGAGAAACGTAAGAGGGAGCAGGGTGGCCTTTAGGACTGGCCGCCGCTGCCTTTTCGGTACTCGTCGCGGAGCTGCCTCGCAACGCGCTCCAGTTTGTGTTTGGCATGCGTGATTTCAGGCTGCGCACCACGCCAGGCTTGCTGAACCTTCGGCCTTATGTCTTCTCGAAAAACGCGCTCCGTCTTGGCAAGGGCCTGTGCTGCTTTGGCACGCGCGGCCGGGTGACGGACCAACCGCCAGCCGATATGAAGGGCTAGTCGGTGCAGCATACCCATGTCGCTTTAGTATAAGTGGTGGGTCTGCGTGCCATCCACCGACGACGTTTCCGAGCGCCGGGTTGCCTGTCAGCTGCGCGAATCAGGGGTACGGATACTCGGGGATCTGGCTTGGTGCATCGATGCAGGCCAGACGCATCCGGCGCGAGCAGGAACTGTGTCCACGCGCCGGGCTGTGGTTTGCTGTGATCGCCAGCGGTCGGGCATAATGTGGCTCGGTCGGGTGTTTGAAACAAGTCGCCGGAGAGAAGGCCAGGATTGCAGGAGAGGCCTTCGAGGAGTCGTTACCGCTTCCTACCGCTGGGCGCACTCACGAATAGTCAAGGTGACAGGTGAGGGCACACTCGTTCACCACGCAGCGAATGGGGAGCGTTTCGGACAGACTTCTATTGAGCGTGTGACAGTCGACCACACTGAGGCTCGCTTGGCGCGCGGTCGCCTCGGATTAAGACTTCTACTTCAACAATCGGAACGTGACTCACGGGAGAAGGATCGTGGCAGACAACAAGGTAGCTCCATCTGACGAAACGCCCGTCTACAATCCTCCGACGGCGTTTTCCGCTAAGGCTCACTTCAAGTCGCTCGACGAATATCGTGCGATGTACGACCGCTCTGTGAATGACCCCGAAGGGTTTTGGGCCGAGCAAGCCGAACAGCGCATTACCTGGTTCGAGAAGTGGCATACAGTCCGGCAGTACGATTATCACAAAGCCGAAATTGCGTGGTACCTCGGTGGCAAGCTCAACGCTTGCTACAACTGCGTTGATCGACATGTCGAGGCTGGTCGAGGTGGCAATACCGCACTGATCTGGGAGGGTAACAACCCAGCCGAGAGCAAGGTCTTCACCTACTCCGAGCTTCAGGCCGAAGTCCAGAAAGCGGCCAATGCGCTCAAGAATCTTGGCATCGTGAAGGGAGACCGGGTGTGCATCTACATGCAGATGATTCCGGAGCTGGCTGTCGCGATGCTGGCATGTGCGCGAATCGGCGCTGTGCACTCGATAGTGTTCGGTGCATTCACCGCCGACAGCCTGGTCACCAGAATCAACGACTCACAGTGTAAGGCGATCATTACGCAAGACACCGGTGTGCGCGGCGTTAAGCAGGACATCGCTATGAAGGCTAATGCCGATAAAGCGGTGGAGAGCACGCCGAGCATTGAAAAGATCCTTGTTGTTCAGCGTACAGGCGCATCGGTTCAGATGGCCGCTGGACGTGACGTCTGGTGGCATGAGGCACTCGCGGCTGCGGACGCGACATGTATCCCCGAGGCGATGGACGCCGAAGATCCGTTGTTTATCCTTTACACATCGGGATCGACTGGTAAGCCGAAGGGTGTGCTACATACGACCGGTGGGTATATGACCTACGTCGCGGCCACGTTCGAGTACGTTTTCGATTACCGCGCGGGCGACGTGTACTGGTGCACGGCTGACATCGGTTGGGTTACCGGTCACAGTTACATCACCTACGGCCCGCTTGCCAACGGCGCCATTACGATGATGTATGAAGGCGTACCGAATTACCCGGACTGGGGGCGGTTCTGGGAAATTTGCCAGAAGCACAAGGTGAACATCTTCTATACCGCACCGACCGCGCTGCGTGCGCTGATGAAGGAGGGTGATACGTGGCCGGCGAAATACGATCTGAGCAGCCTACGCTTGCTTGGCACCGTTGGAGAAACGATCAAATCTCCAGAGTGGACCTGGTACCACAAGGTGATCGGCCAGGAGCGGTGCCCGATCGTTGACACGTGGTGGCAGACCGAAACCGGCGGCATCCTGATGTCGCCGCTGCCAGGGGCGACACCAACTAAGCCGGGCTCCGCGACGTTTCCTCTGTTTGGTATCAAGCCCGCGTTGGTCGATGAGGAGGGCAACGTTCTCGAAGGTAATGGTGTTCGGGGAAACCTCTGCATGTCGGAGTCCTGGCCTGGCCAGATGCGTGGTGTCTACGGCGATCAGCAGCGCTTCTTCGACACTTACTTCGCGAAATTTCCCGGCAAGTATTTCACCGGCGATGGGTGCCTGCGCGACAAGGATGGCTATTATTGGATTACCGGCCGTGTCGACGATGTCATCATCGTCTCCGGGCATAACCTGGGCTCCGCAGAGGTCGAGGGCGCGATCGGGAAACACCAGTCAGTTGCAGAGGCCGCAGTTGTTGGTTTTCCCCATGACATCAAGGGCAGCGCTATTTACGCCTTCGTCACGCTCAAGACAGGCCAGACGCCGACAGACGCGATGAAAGCCGAGATTGTCAAGGCTGTCCGTGCCGAGATCGGTCCGCACGCTTCTCCGGAGAAAATCCAGTTCACTGAAGGTCTGCCAAAAACGCGGTCGGGCAAGATCATGCGTCGTATTCTCCGGAAGATCGCGGAGGGCGACGTGAACGACCTGGGTGATATCACGACACTCGCGGACCCAGGCGTCGTGGACTCGCTGGTGACCGGGCGCGTGTAGCGCTACGGATCCCCGTATCGGAGCACCAATCAGTCTGGTGGGCCCTGCCTCTTCTGGGGGCGGGGCCGGCCGGTCGACTCCTGCGTGGCGTTGCGAGTCCCCTTTCAGCTAGGCGATGATCTTCCCGCTGCGGAGGAGTTCGATGATTTCTGGAATCACGGCTGGATCTTCGATCGTTGATGGCACCATGTAGTCCTTGCCGTTGACGATATGGGCCAGCGTCTTACGCAGTGTCTTCCCAGAACGGGTCTTGGGCAGCCTGGCTAAGATCACAGTGTCCTTGTAACAAGTGATCGCACCAATGGTGTCGCGTACGAGGGTGGCCAACTGTTGTTGCAGTTCCGCTTCGGTGAGGGTCACACCTGACTTGAGCAACACCAACCCCATCGGCACTTGGCCCTTGAGCGCGTCGTCACGGGCGATGACGGCGCATTCCGCCACCGCGGGATGGGTAGCGACAACTTCCTCGATCTCTCCGGTGGAGAGCCGATGCCCGGCGACGTTGATCACGTCGTCCACGCGCCCCATGACGAAGACGTAGCCGTCCTCGTCGATGTAGCCGCCATCGCCGCTGGTGTAGTGGCCCGGCAGGAAGGTCAGATAGCCTTCGCGGAATCTGTTGTCGTCGCCCCAGATGCGGTTCAGGCAGGCGGGTGGCAGCGGCAGCTTGAGGGCGATGTACCCCTGCGTACCGCGTGGCAGCTGCTGCCCATTCTCATCTAGGATCTGCACGTTGAAGCCTGGCATCGGCACCGTGGAGGAGCCGGCCTTGATCGGCATTGGTTCGACGCCTTGCATGTTGGCAGTGATTGCCCATCCGGTTTCGGTCTGCCACCAATGATCCACAACGGGTTTGCCGGTGTTCTCGGTCAGCCATTCCTGGGTGGGCGGATCGAGTCGTTCACCTGCGGAATAGATGACTTGGAGCTTGCTCAGGTCGTGCTGCTTCATCAGGATCGCGTCTGGATCCTCTTTCTTGACCGCGCGGAACGCGGTGGGCGCTGTAAACAGCGCTTTCACGCCGTATTCGGCACAGACACGCCAGAGGGCGCCGGCGTCCGGCGTCATGACCGGCTTGCCCTCATAGACGATCGTCGTGCATCCGTTCAGAAGCGGGCCATACACGGTGTACGAGTGGCCCACCACCCAGCCTACGTCCGACGCTGCCCAGTAGACATCGCCCGGCTCGACGTTGTAGAGGGCCTTCATGCTGTAGTTGAGCGCGACGGCGTGACCGCCATTCTCTCGCACGACCCCCTTGGGCTTCCCGGTGGTTCCGGATGTGTAGAGAATATACAGCGGGTCGCTACCCTTGACCGGGGTGCAGCCCACTGGTGCGGCCTTAGCGATCAGGCTTGCCCAGTCGTGGTCCCGTCCCTCGACCATCGAAGCGGCGGCTTGCGGACGCTGTAGGACGACGCAGATCTCCGGCTTGTGTGTGGCGATTTCGATCGCACGGTCGATTAGGGGCTTGTACTCGATCACGCGCGTGACCTCGATGCCGCAGGAGGCCGTTAGAATGACTGTCGGTTTAGCGTCGTCGATCCGCGCTGCTAGTTCCGGCGGTGCGAAACCGCCAAACACCACGGAATGCACGGCTCCTAGCCTCGCCACGGCGAGCATCGCGATGACCGATTCTGGGATCATCGGCATGTAGATAATGACGCGGTCGCCCTTCACCACGCCGAGCGTCGCCAGCATTCCGGCGGTGCGGGCCACAGCATCAGTGAGTTCGGTGTAGGTGTAGCGGGACTTGGTGTTGGTGACAGGGGAGTCATAGATCAGCGCCGCCTGATCGCCGCGCCCGTCCTTCACGTGACGATCGAGCGCCATATATGCTGTGTTCATTTCGCCATCGGCGAACCAGTGTCCGAGCCCGTCGTCATCGAGCGACACGATCTGTGAGGGGAACGTAAACCATTCCAGCGCTTCAGCCTGCGAGCGCCAAAAGCCATCAGGATCGGTCATCGAACGGTTGTACTCTGCCTGGTAGCTCATCTCGACTCCTTGTGTCGTATCGGCTCCGTGCCTATTCACCGGTGAAGCTGGCGGCGCGCTTTTCGATGAAGGCCGTCATACCCTCCGATTGATCGCGTGAGGCGAAGAGGTTCGCGAAGGCCTGTGCCTCTAGTTGGTTGGCGGTTTTGAGTGGTAGCGAGGCTCCCTCGTGAATGACCCGCTTCACCTCGGCGACTGCCAGCGGGCCCATCGAGGCGATCGTGTCAACGCATGCTAGCGCTTCCTGCAGCAATACGTCGGGCTCACAGACCTTGTTCGCCAGCCCGACACGAAGAGCCTCGTCGGCCCGAATCATCTCGCCCGTCATGCACAGTTCGAGCGCCAGCGCCGGCCCGACGCGACGCAGGAGCCGCTGGGTGCCACCGAAGCCGGGAATCACGCCCAGTTTCACCTCTGGCTGCCCGAAGCGGGCCTTTGTACTCGCGTAGATGAAGTCGCACGCCAGCGCTATTTCGCAGCCTCCGCCAAGCGCAAAGCCGTTGACCGCCGCAATGATGGGCACCTTTGCGTTGGCGATTAACTCGCCGACTGCGTGACCCCTCCGTGCAAAGGTCAGAGCCTCCTCAGGGCTCATGTCTCGCATGGTTGCAATATCGGCCCCGGCTATGAAGGCTTTTTCCCCCGATCCAGTGACCACGACCCCGCGCACGCTAGTGGCGTCGGCAAGGGCCTGGAAAGCGTGGCTCAGCTCACCGATGACCTCAGGGTTAAGTGCGTTGAGAACGTGAGGTCGGTTGATCGTGATGATACGGGCGGGTCCACGATCCTCGACGAGCAGCGTGTTGTCGTCAGACACACAGTCATTCTACAGACATTGTTTACGTATGGAGCACGTTCCTCGCCAGATCCGTCACACGGCATATGATCGATTGCGCAACGTGCCGCACAGAAGCCGTGGCGGTCGAAGAGGCCGACGTCGGTGTTGAAGGGAAACTCGTATGGACAGCTTTCGTGCTTTTCGGATTGATAAGAAAGACGACGCGATTCTCGCAGGATTTTTCGATTTGTCCCTCGACGATTTGAGCGAGGGCGAGGTGGTTGTCAAGGTCAGTCACTCGACGATCAATTACAAGGACGCACTAGCGGCGACTGGAGCCGGAAAGATACTACGGCGCTACCCGCTGGTCGGTGGGATCGATTTGGCAGGCACGGTCGTGAGTTCGGCAGATGCGCGCTTTGAAGCCGGCCACGAGGTGCTCGTTAATGGTTGCGGGCTGAGCGAAACTGTTGACGGCGGTTACTCCGAGTACGCTCGCGTGAAGGGCGATTCCGTCGTGCACGTGCCCGAGGGTATGACTGCAGCGCAGGTAATGCAGATGGGTACGGCTGGTTACACCGCTGCGTTGGCCATCCATCGCATGGAGCAAAACGACCAGCGTCCCGAGAATGGGCCGGTGGTCGTGACGGGCGCGACCGGGGGCGTTGGTAGCATTGCGATCGACATGCTAAACGCCAGAGGCTACGAGGTTGTCGCGCTCACAGGTAAAGCAGAACAATCTGACTATCTCAAGAGCATCGGTGCGCATCGGGTCCTACTCAGGGACGAGGTTAACTACGGCAAGCGGCCGATGGAGAAGGCAGAGTGGGGCGGCGCTATCGACAATGTCGGTGGGGACGCTCTGACCTGGCTGACACGTACCGTCAACTACGGCGGTAATATCGCGAGTATTGGCCTTGCGGCGAGTCCGGCCCTCAACACTACGGTGGTGCCCTTTATTCTGCGCGCTGTTTGCCTTCTGGGTATCAACTCTCCAGAGACCCCGAGAGATCTCAGGTTGGACATTTGGGACAGAATCGGTGGAGATCTTCGGCCCAGACACCTAGATGTTATTGCTGCTCGGACACTATCATTCGATGAGTTGCCGGGGGCCTTTCAGGCGTACATCGACGGCAAGGTGATCGGTCGGACACTTGTCACGATAGCCTAGTCAGGATACACGGGTGCGAGGAGATGTCCGTGTGGCGGGGATGCAGCGTGCCGCCAAGAAAAAATGATCGACAAGAGCTTTCTTAAGTTGATCAAGCCAATGGCTTTCCATTGGACGTCCACTCCAGATACATAGGACTGGTGGAGGGTAAGGAGAGAGAAGGAGAGGGCAAGTTCAGACTCACGGTGGTCGGTTGTTTGCTCCTGTAGGGCCACGTGGTCTTTGTCGCACCGCTTGATACGAGAGAGGACTTATGAAAGCCATCGTCGTTCGTGAATTTGGTTCAGCTGAGGTTATGACACTTGAAGAGGTGTCTACGCCGTCGCCCGGACCGGGTCAGGTGTTGGTTGGTATCAAGGCTGTTGGCGTTAATCCGGTGGATGTGTACATCCGTTCCGGCACGTACGCGCGCAAGCCGAGCCTTCCGTACACACCAGGCACTGATTTTGGGGGAATCGTGGAAGCTGTTGGCACCGGCGTCACACGTGCAACAAAGGGTGATCGGGTGTATGCGATTGGTACAGCTGAGGGGTACGGCGGGTACGGCGAAGCAACACTTTGCGACGAGTCACAGGTCTACCCGCTACCGAACCAGATCTCGTTCGCGCAGGGCGCTGCGATGGGCGTACCGTACGGCACGGCATGGCGCGCTCTCTTTATCAGAGCCCAGGCGCGTCCGGGGGAGACAGTTTTGATCCATGGCGCAAGTGGTGGTGTCGGCATCGCAGCCACGCAGATCGCCCGCGCCCATGGTCTCCGTGTTATCGGAACCGCCGGCAGCGACAGGGGGGTTGCGCTAGTACGGGAGCAAGGTGCGCACGATGTGCTCAATCACGGTGAAGCTGACTATATGAGTCAGATCATGCCGTTGACGGCTGGCAAAGGCGTGGACGTGATTCTTGAGATGCTCGCGAACGTGAACCTCGACCGTGACCTTGAGGTGTTGGCGCTTCATGGACGCGTGATGGTCGTTGGGAATCGAGGGCGTGTCGAGATCGACCCACGCAAGATGATGGGTAAGGATGGTACCGTCCTTGGCATGACCATGTTCAATGCGACTGCGGAGGAGCAGAGCACAATTCATGCGGCGCTCGGGGCTGGCCTCGCCAATGGCACACTGAGCCCGGTGATTGGTCGAGAGTTCCCGCTTGCCAAGGCCGCCGACGCGCACGGTGCCGTCATGGAGGCAGGGGCGTTTGGAAAAATCGTCCTGACTTCGACGGGGATATAGCCGACACGTGTTTCGCGGGGTCAACACGGTATAACAGAAATCTAATGGAGGCTGTGTAAATGTCCGACACCAATGTCCAAGCGCCTGACCGGAAGAGTTGGCAAGACAGATTCTTCGGGCGCGATCTGCCGGTTGCTTATCTGCTGGTGCGAGCGACTATGGGTTTTCACATGATCGCCCACGGAGGGTCGCGTTTTCCGATTCTGAGAGAATTTGTTGCCGAAACTCGAGAAGAGTTTGTTGGTATCACGTTGGCAGGGGTGCTGCCAATATTCCCTGGCTGGCTCATCACGCTCATCGCTTACACAATCCCGCCAGCTGAGTTTGTTATTGGGCTCCTACTCGTCGTGGGATTCAAAACGAGGCTCGCCAGCATAGCCGGCAATGCGCTTTTCCTGGTGATGATGTTCGGGCAAGTGGCCATGATGAATTTTGGCACTGCGCACGTAATGTGGTGGTATGTCCTGGTGTTCGCCCTCTTGGGAGCGCTGAGTTTTGCGGATCGCTACTCAGTGGATCGGATGGGAAGATAGCGAGCGGAGTCAGACGCGGAGACATGACCATGTCACACGCAGGTTGTCCACGAATTCAGGGAGCGCTCCTGTGCTTGGCGTTTGGGGTGTGCCTGTTCCCGAGTTCGGTTTTGGCGCAGACCACGTTTACGCATGTGCACATGCGCGTTCCGGATACGTCTGAAGCGGCAACTTGGCACCAGGCGCTGCTCGGCGGTGAGATCATCTCGCGCGGTCCGGGGCAGGCTGTGCTGCATCGAAACGGCATGGTCATGACCATGGTGGCCGAAGGAGAGACACTGCCGAGTGAGGGTGGTGTTATCGATCACTTTGGTATCGCCGTGGAGGACGTTGCGGCGACGGTGGCACGAGCCAGAGACATGGGTGCACGGATCCGGACCGAGCCGAGGGAGGGCGTCACGGCATCGACGATTGCGTTCATCGAGGATCCGTGGGGCACCAGGATGGAACTACTGGAAGACCCGGTGTACACGGGCATGAATCATGTGCACATGATGGCGAGCGACGCGGACGGCGTTCACGCATGGTTCCTGGAGATGTTCGGAGGCGAGGATATTCCTGCCCGTGGCAAAGGTGAGTTTCATACGATCTTGTATGGCGATCTTTGGGTCCACATCTCGAGGCCTGCTGAGGGCATTCCAGCGCCAAGCCGTTTTCGCTCGCTCGATCATCTTGGCTTCCGAGTGCCCTCGCTGCAGGCGTTCGGCGAGGCGCTCGAAGTCTCCGGATACCGACCCTACCTAGTGAGACCCAACCCGCCGGGTTCCGACCTGATGTTCTTTGAGGGCCCCGAAGGCATTCACTTTGAGATCACGGAGGTCGTTGCTCCGTAACTGAGATTGCTGCGGCGACAGTGTCGCGCCGGTCACAATTGTTTCGAAGAGTGGGTGCCTGCCAGGGGAAGAAGCTGTCTGACTGCGGTCTGTCAGATGGGGTGGAACAAAAACATTGGCGTCATTTGGGCGCTTGAGAGTAGCATCGGCCTGAAAGAATCGAGGTGCCAACATGACACGTGTATCACGGCAAATTGGACTACTTGGAGTCGTGTTTCTGATCGGCTTGCCCGTCCTGGCTCAGTCGCCGGTCGAAGAGCCCCTGAGAAATATACAAGTCTTCCCGGCGGGAACGACGCGAACCCAGCTTCTTTCCATTATGAACGCCATGAACGAGTCACTTGGTGTTCAGTGTCTCTATTGCCATGTCGAGGGAGGTCCCGGGGAACGCCCGGACTTTGTGTCAGATGCGAACCCGAAGAAAGACATCGCCCGCAGGATGATGAGGTTCAGGGATAAGATCAATGTGGAGATGCCAGCGGTGCTTGATGCCGCATCCTCGGACACTCGCGTCCTGTGCTCTACCTGTCATCGCGGCGTTCCTATTCCCAAACAGATTTACGAGATTGTCTTCGAGGCTACGGCCGAGGGTGGTAGTCCAGCAGCAGGCCTGGCTAGGTTCGAAGAGCTTCGGTCGCAGTTCTACGGTGGTCAGAGCTATGACTTCAGCGAATTGGCGCTGGTGGAGATGGGGCGTCGCGCGACTTCACAGGGCAGAGCCGACGACGCCATGGCGTATCTACTCGGCAACCTGGAGTACCATCCCAACTCGGCGCGCACCTATCAGGCGATCGCAGAGGCCAAGGACGTGAAGGGCGACGTAGCCGGTGCCATCCAGGATCTTGAGAGAGCTGCGGAGCTTGATCCGAGTAACGAACGGATCCGTGCGGAACTTGAGCGGCTGAAGGGTGCATAAACCACGGAGGATGTCATGAATATGTTGCGCGCGCGTCGGTTTGTCGGAGGCCTCGTATCACTGAGCGTCGTGCTTGTGCCGACGTTGGCACAAGCCCAGAGCGATTCCTCCTGGACGTCGGTAGGTGAGATGCCGTTTGAGCGCGCCGAGATCGCACTCGCTGAGGCGAATGGGAAGGTATATGTTTTAGGCGGCCAAATGCGTGCCGTGGACGCCAATTCGTTGAATCAAGAATACGATCCGGCGACCGGCACCTGGCAGGAACGAGCACTGATGCCTGCCGTCACGTCGCATGCGGGAGCGGCGTCGGTGAACGGGAAGGTCTACGTTGTGGGTGGTTTTCAGGCCAACGTACACGTGGGCGCCGTGAGTAACGTCTTCGAGTACGACCCGACCACCGACGTATGGCGTCGCGTTGCGTCGCTCCCTGCTCCGCGCGGAGCGCCAGGTGTTGTTGCGCTCAACGGGAAGATCTACGCCATCGGGGGGCGCAATCCTGATCGCGTGACTGTGAATACGACTGAAGTCTACGACCCTCTAACTGACACGTGGACGCAGGGGTCACCACTGCCAGGGGCACGCGATCACCTGGGTATTGCCGTGTTGAACGGTCGCATCCATGTGTTTGGCGGCCGGTTGAATGCCACTGTCGACAACACGACCAAGCATGATATCTACGATCCAGTGACGGACACTTGGAGTGACGGGGCGCCGCTGAATATCGCTCGTAGCGCGGGCGTTGTCTTTACGATCGACGGCCAGATCATTTGGGCAGGTGGCGAATGCAAGGATGCCCAGGCGCGGACCACGTTTGACGATGTGGAGGTGTTTGATCCCGAGGCCAACCAATGGACCGTATTGTCGACGATGCCGATTGGTCGGCATGCCGCGGCGGGTGTGACCGTTGGCGACGTGGGCTACATCATGGGTGGCGCAAACGGTTGCGGAACCGACCGACAGACGAAGGACATCAGCGCGTTCCGTATGCAGTAGCGCAGACGCAGGTCGGGGCCGGACTCCTCCACCGTGGCAGGTTCTAATTCTCGGCCGGCCTGGTTAGTTGGGGATAATTGATACCGAGTTGCTCGAGATAGGTGTCGAACCGCGAGGGGTCATAGTAGAACTCTCGCAACCGCTCGCGGTACTGCGCCATGATCTCAGCGTTCTTTTCAATCGCTGGAGGATCGTCTGCCGTGATGAACGGTGTATAGGTTTCTCCGGCGGTCTGCTCTTCGAGAAAATAACGCCAGGCATCTTCCACCAGCGTGGGATTTTGTAACAGATCCAGCATTGTCGCGGCCATAACCTTGGCGCCTGCGGTGGCGCCCTTGTGCGCAATCGGCGTCGCCATGGCCATGGCGCTAGACCAGTGGTGACCCGTGCGGCCGACGACGTTTGACGGGTAACTCATCCTGACGGTTGGGACATTCCACGACACATCACCGATGTCATCCGACCCTCCGGATACCGGCGTTTCGGCTGGCTCAGCAATGCCTACCAGCTCGGTGGCAAGGCCAACGACCGTGTCGGCGTTCATGAACTCCTGGAATGCTTTTGCAAAAGCCTGATCATCCTCTGACCATGATGGCAGACCGACGGCCTTAATATTCTCGTCCATCGCCAGCGCGATGGTCTTGTTGAAGTGTCTGGGATAGGCCGCCCCGACCACCCGCCGAGTCAAGGTGGTATCGGTCATCAGCGCTGCGCCCTCTGCCATTCGCTGTAGGGTCTCTACGTTCTCACGGATGCCGTCAGCCGTGATTTCCCTGACGAAGTACCAGACCGATGCGACTGATGGCACCACGTTGGGCTGGTCACCGCCATCCACGATTACATAGTGCGAGCGTTGTAGCGGATGCAGATGTTCCCGACGGAAATTCCACCCGACGTTCATCAGTTCGACGGCATCAAGCGCACTACGCCCTTTCCACGGGTCAGCGGCGCCGTGGGCCGCGAGACCTTCGAAGGCGTACTCGACCGAGACGAGCCCCGTGCCACGTGACGGTCCCCAGCTCACGTTCATGTTGTCGCCGACGTGCGAGAACAGCACGGCATCGACACCCTCGAAGCGGCCGTCTCTGGCAAACCAGGCCTTCGATGCTACAAGTTCCTCCGCGATGCCTGGCCAGAGCACGATGGTACCGGGAAGATTTTCGCGTTCCATAATGGCCTTCACCGCGAGCGCGGCCGTGACGTTGACGGCCTGACCAGAATTATGCCCTTCACCGTGGCCTGGCGCACCGTCGATCATCGGTTCCCGATAGACGACGCCAGGAATTTGTGATGATCGCGGAATGCCGTCAACGTCTGAGCCAAGGGCGATCACCGGCCGGCCTTCGCCCCAGGTGGCCCACCAGGAGGAGGGAATCCCGGAGACGCCTTTTTCGACGGTGAAGCCGTTGGCGTCGAGTAACTCTGTGAGATAGCGCTGCGTTTCGAACTCCTGAAAGCCCAGTTCCGAGAACGAAAACAGACTGTCAACGATCTCCTGTGTGAGTTTCTGTAAGTCGCCGACGCCCACGGCTGCCTCAGCCTTGAGCCCCGTCAACGATGGCGGATCGGTCGATTGGCCACTGTCTTGGGCCAGTGCTGTCCCGCTCGAGGCGAGGAGTGCGCTAATTGTTAGTAGCAGCAGTCGTGTCATCGTCATCCCCATCGAAGTCATCCTCTCTCGCAGGCACAGGAACGGGCCCGTGAGTGCGTGGCCGTGACGCTCGGTTTCGACCCTGATTATAGAAGAGTTGCACTAGGCGGTGTCCCGGTGCCCACGATGGGCCCCGGCGTATTTGGTGGTGGCCTACTGGGGGTGGCGTCACTGAGTCGCTGTGTCGGAGGACCGTTTGTGGTCTCACACGTTGACAATCTGCGTTGTGTCCGCCAACCATCGCGCATAATGGGCGCTGTTGGAGAGCCAGAGTCACGTAACCGAATCTTCGGCTAACTTTCGAGAGGTCGCTAATGTTGGTTATCGTCAACGGCTATTTTCGTGAGTGATCGCATTGGTTGTAAAGGCTCACGAGTCCAGTGTCAGGTGTCTGTGTCCGTGACACTGGGAGAGAACTGGCGCACGACGGTGACCAAGTAATGGGACAGCGACTAGATTCCCGATTTGCTGGATCCGCTTCAGGTCAAGCCGCGCTTGTGCGCCTGGGACGCGTGGCACGGACTGTAGCGTGGACTGGACTATTGGCGTGGTGCCTTGTCGCCGCATTCTCGGCGTTTCAGTTTTCGCGTGCCCCGGATCCGACCGACGATCTTGACGCGGAGTTCAGCGCGCTGGCTGAGCACCTTCCGCCTCGCGGCCTGGTCGGGTTTCTCGACCGGTACGCGGACGGCGGAACCGATGATGCGGCGCGCACGTGGTTCGTGGCCCAGTATGCACTGGCGCCGCGCGTCGTGGTGTCACGGGTCGGTCCAGAGTTTCTGATTGTCGCCAGTGGCGCGGCGAAACCTGGTGGTGATCCGAGACTAGACGGATACATTCACATCGAGACGGTAGCTGGTGGTCACCGGCTCTATCGTCGAAATCTCCCGTGACCGGTCTCAGCGCCCTCGTAGGTGTAGTTCTCCCGGCGGTTGCTGTTTGGCTGACGATGGTCGCTTGTGGTGTCGGGCAGGTCATCAGATCCCGTACCGTTCTCATTGCGCTGGCCGTGTGTGGTGGCCTGGGGCTCTCGGCCCTCAGCTCGTTCTGGATCATCGCAAACGGTATGGGCCTGGGGTCAGGATTCATCCTGGCAGATGCGATGCTGTGGATGGTTGTCGGCAGCGTAGCCTGGTGGGTGCGAAGACGGCGCGTCGGTGTTGAGTCTCAGGCGCCACCTCGCGTTGTCGCCGTCGCGGAGGCGCTCCCTCTAACGACGACGGACTGGCTGGTTCGCGGCGTGTTCATCCTGGTCGCATTGATGGCCGTCGGCACGATCATTAAGGGCTATTGGGCTCTTCCGCACGGTGAGTGGGACGCTTGGGCGATCTGGAATCAGAAGGCTCGATTTTTGGCCCGGGGTGGCCGACAGTGGATCAGCGCGTTAGCGATCGATTGGTCGCATCCAGGGCACCCGTTGTTGGTACCGCTGACCGTCGCACGCCTCTGGACCTACGCCGGCAGGGAAATCACCCTCGTTCCGGCGATGGTCGGCATCGTGTTCGGCACCGCGACCGTGGCCGCTGTCATGGGTGGCTTGGGCCTCCATCGAAAGCGCGCGTGGTGTGCCGGAGCGGTCCTGCTCGCCTCGGGCACGTTTCTGCAGCATTGGACCGCACAGCAGGCCGATATTCCATTTGCGTTCTTTATGGTCGCAGGTCTCGTCGTGCTCGCCGATGCCCGGATCTCGTTGTTGCCCGGCACGAGGGACACGAAGGCGCTCTTGCTTGTGGCTGGCGGTATGGCCGGTTTCGCGCTATGGACAAAGAACGAAGGTATGGTGCTCCTCGGGCCTTTAGCGTTGGCGGCCTTGGCAGTCGCGGTTCGGAGCGGTAACTTCAGACGCGTGACCTGGTGGGCGGCCGGGGTTGTCCCGGCGCTGTTGACGGTCCTCTGGTTTAAGTTCACGCTTGCCCCTGTCACACCGTTCTACTTGCCACAAGGCTCCTGGCTATTGGTGATTGAGCGGTCGTTCGATCACCAGCACCGAGCTATTATCGACGCTGCGCTCTGGTCACAGTGGACTGGATGGGGCGGGCCTGGTGCGACTGGCGCTGCGCTAGTCATCACGATCGCAGCGGTTGTCGCAGCTCTGTCGCGCGTGGGTCACGTGGTGCGATTCGTCGTGGCCGTTCCGTTCGTGATGCTCGCCGGATACTACGCAGTGTTCTTGCTGACGGAGTCCGATGTTTTGTGGCTCATCGCTACTACGTCCGATCGCCTTGTGCTTCAGATCTGGCCGTCGATGGTGCTGGCTGCCTTCCTTGTCGCTGATGCGAACGAGCGATCCGCAACGCCCGTGCACGAAGCCAGCCCAGCGATGCCATTTGTTGACAGCGACAGCGGTTAAGAGCCAGCTTGAGGAAGGTGGAACGCATAGACGTAGACATCGTGGTGCCCGTGCACAATGAGGAGGCGTATATTGACGAATTCATTGCGCGCGTGGACGTCCTTGGGTTGCGCGAGGCGCTTATCTTTGTTGACAATGCGTCCACCGACGGCACCGTGGCTTGCATTCAACGCCACATGGGCGTTCGCCTTGTGCGTCACGACCGAAATGCTGGCTACGGCGCGTCAATTAGGGACGGAATCGCAAGCTCGCGGGCCTCGGTGATCGTCATCATCGATGCCGATCTTGAATACCCACCTGCGGCGATTCCTGAGTTACTGGCGGCGGTACACCGCCATCCCGTTGTCTATGCCTCTCGATTCATGGGCGATCAGCCACCCGATATGCCGTGGATCAGAAGGTTCGGCAACAGCATGATCAGCGGCGTGTTCAACTTCCTGTTCAGCCAGACGACCACCGACCTTTACACTGGCATGAAAGCCCTGCGGCGCGAGGTGACCCAATCCTTGCTGTTCACTAGGGATGGATTCGAACATGTGGCCGAAATGGGGGTTCATTTGGCGCAGGCAGGATATCGTATTCGCGAGATTTCGGTGAGTTACGCGCCACGCACGCGCGGTGTGTCGAAAATGCGGCACATGCGGGAGACGGTGAAATACATCTGGTTCATTGGAGTCTCCTGGTTTCGCTTTCGCGTGTGTCGTCAAAAGTGATTGGCATTATCCCTGCGGCTGGACGCGGCACGCGGGCGCATCCCTACACTCATGGTGCTCCGAAGGGCATGGTCGACATCGGTGGGCGACCGAACCTGGATCGGATCATCGAAATCATGCGCGACAAGCTTCACGTGACGAAGATTGTCATCGTGGTAGGACCGTTTGGTGACCAAATCCGAGAGTATTTTGGTGACGGCGCACGGGTTGGAGTGTCGATAGTTTACGTCGAGAACGACGCTGTTGACCGTGGCCTCGGCTATTCACTGCTTCTCGCCAGACCCCATGTAAGCGATTACGCGTGTGTGATGTTGTCCGATGAATGTTACGTCGACTCGAATCACGAGGATATTCTCAAGACAGACTATCGTGGCGTCCTTGCAGTCTGTGCCGTTCAGACCGCTGATGCTCCGGAGTTGATCGAAAAGAACTACGCCGTGTACGCGGAGCATGGCCTTGTGCGTCGCATTGTCGAGAAGCCGAAGCAAACCAGAGACGCGTTGCTCGGCCTGGGGACATTCCTTTTTAGCGCAGAGTTTTTCAAGCATCTCAACGTTGCGGTGGAGTCCAGCAAGGGTCAGCAGACCGATCCGGTGAGTGTACTTGGTCGACTGTGTGAAAAAGGATCCCGGATTGCTTCCTTCGAGTTGCGAGGGCTCTATGTCAATATCAACGACCGTGATGCCCTGAACCTGGCCCGTACCACTGTGCGGTCACATGGTTTCGAGACGCAGAGCTTGGGACTTGCGCTCCTGATGAAAGGTTCGGTCCAGGACACGCTGCGTTCTATGAATGAGTTTCTGGCGCTCGATCGGTTTCGCCAGATCGTTCTCGTGATTCCGGCCGGTTGTCCCACACTTGAGGTTCCACACGGCATCGAACGCGTTGTTGCTCCGTCATCCAGATACGGAGACGTGATGCGGACCGGCCTTGACGTGATGTCGACCGACATTATCGTCTGCGCACACTCCGATGGCTCCTGCTTGCCCCGCGATGTCCCGAAGCTCTTGGAATACCTCACGGAATCAGACGTTGTAGTCGGCACACGCACCACTCGCCAGTTGATCGAACAAGGTACGAACATGCGCGGTCTTATCCGGGTCGCGCACATCCTGCTTGCCAAATTACTGGAGGTGGTGTGGTGGGAATACGAGCCTCGCTTCACAGATCTCGGTTGTACCTACCGTGCGATCTGGCGTTCTTCGTACAACCTTATTCGGAACAATCTACGCACATCCGGTCCCGAGTACTCAGTCGAGATGTTCCTTGAGACACTGCGATGCCAAAGACGCGTTCTTGAGATCCCGGTGAGCTTTGCAGTTCGACAGAAAGGGATGAAGGAGTCCGATCAGACGCTCCAGACATTCTTCTCGATCCTGGCGTTGATTATTGGGCGGCGATTCGAGGTGTGAAATACGCCTGGATGATCTGTTGCGCAGAATGTCCTCGGTCGGGCGACCTCCGCTGGAGGCGGAGACCGAGGACATCCTGCTCTCCGGTGGTTAGCGGATCAGAATCCTAAGTTGTAGATGATCTTAAAGTCGCGGCCCATTTCTGGAACCAGGTTCTTGATAAGTGAAAGGTGATTGCGATAAAGCTCGTTCGTGACGTTGTCTATCCTCGCGGTGATGGTATGTAGTAGTCGATCCGACTGGACTGAATATGCTGCGAACAGCTTCAGTAATCGATAGCCGTCGGTCGAAGTCTCGCCTGTGAAGAGGCGATTCTGTGTTGCCGCTACGATCGCATTCCCTCCGATCTGAAACGCGTTGTACTGGTACCGCAGTCCGAATTGTCCTCGCAGGGGCGGCATGAGAGGCAGCGGTTCGCCGGTTGCTTTCAGAGTGCCGCGTACGTAGTCGAAAGTAGCCTCAGCGAAGAGGCGTGATGTCAGGGCGAAGTCACCGTGCGCTTCGATTCCCTGCAAGGTACTGCTCGCACCAACGTGTTCGACGATCGGGAGCTCTTCGGCTTCTGTGAGGTGGATTTCGCGATTCGGGTAACGCTCGGCTAGGTCCGCTTGGCGATCCATGAGTTTCTGAAAAGATACCGGGCGGCGGAAAACAAAATCTTGAACATCATTCCGGAAGTACGTGATTTCGCCTGAGATGCGAGAACTGCGCCACCGCATTGACAGGTCAAAACCGAGGGCATGTTCGGGATGCAGACCGGGATCGCCAATCTCAAACGCGAAGTTTCCCGGATGTGCGCCCAAATAGAAGAGCTCCTCGATGGCCGGATTTCTTGCCGTGCGTGCCAGGCTTACGGCAAACGTCAACCGTTCCTCGGCCGCAGGCGGGGTAAAGCGCAGACCAAGTGATGCTGACCCGCTCATGAAGCTGCGATCGTTCTCGCCGACCGGTTTGTACTTTGCGTGGTCGAGGCGGCCGCCAAACTGAAGGCTGATATTCGGCCAGGTGATCTCTTCGTAGAGGAATACTGCGATGGCGTGTTGATCGATGTTAGGAGACAGGGCCTCTTCACCTGTTGCGCCGAATTTTCTATTTAGCATCCAGGCGCCGAGAGTTCCCTTCAACCGGCCAAGCGCACGGTGCGAGCCCGTCAGCTCGATTTCCTCGGTGTTGTTCTTGAAGGCGGTCCCAATTTCGGCGCCTTCGAGTTCTTCGTGCTTGTACCGCCGTGTGGCCAGGCTTGCCCGGAACGAATCGAACGCGCCAGTCAGTCCCTGCCCGCCGGTACGCACGTCGATCGAGTGACGACGCGGTGTGAGTTGTATTCGGCCTTCTTCGACGATCGGGACGCCGTACCTTGTATCGTCGTACCCGTAGCTGGCGCCGAAGTATCCCTTCTGGCCGGTCCATGATGCGCCCAAGTTCCCGAAGCCGTTGCGTGACTGCGAGTTCTGAAGAACGCCACTGGGTGTTTTGACGTTTTCGGAGTGGCGGCCACCCCCGGCGGCGTGAATCGCGAAGGTGCCATTACCGGCGCGGATGTCTGTCGCTCCTCCGGTATTACTGGCGGCCGATCCGAAGTCAACCGTTATGTTTCCCGTTGCACCGTCGATCGGTGTAGTGGGAATACCTTCTGTAATAACGTTCACGAGACCGCCGATGGCGCTCGCCCCGTAGAGTAGCGTTGCCGGGCCGCGGATTACCTCGATGCGCTGCGCCGACACGGGATTGACCGCAACGCCATGGTCGCCAGACTGGCTCGACAGGTCCCCCATGCGCTGACCATCCTGGAGGATTTGCACTCGGTCCCCGTCGAGACCCCGAATGACTGGACGTGAAGGAGCAGGCCCAAGGCTTCTGACGGCGACGCCCGGCTGGCTCTCCAGTGTTGCGCCAAGGGAGATCCCAAGCTGCTTGGATAAATCCTGTCCTGCGAGGACCGCCGTCGGCTGGTATACCTCGAACTGGTTCTGGGCATTGGCCGTGACGGTCGTGATTTCATTGAAGTGAAGTTCTGGATCCACCCTCAGGTCAATGTGCGGTGTAGCAAGTTCACCAACTGTAGCCTCCACGCGGCGCGTAGAGTAGCCCTCCGCGTGCACAAAGAGGTGATAGTTGCCGGGAGGAATATCATCAAATACAAAACCGCCATCTTCCCCAGATGTTGTCGTGCGGTCCAATTCCTGAATTTGCACCGTGGCGCCCGTGATCGGCTCGTCGGAGAGGGAATTGGTCAACTGGCCGGAAAACGACACGCCGGTTTGGGCCCAAAGGACAGTGTTCAATGCGAGGGTGCTTGTCAATGCGACGAAAATAGTTACAAGAATACGAGCCGACATGAAAATCTCCACGATCACATGAGGTCTTACGACTTCAACAACTGAAAGCTCAAGGACTACGACCTTAAGCAGGCTGACTTGACTAAGTGAGCGGAGATGCGGGCGGGCCGCGCAGGGGCGGCCGCGTATCAGACGCGGTTACCAGAATCGCGAAGAAATCAGTGTGAACCGTAGCGCCGGTGTCAGCTGAAGCGGGCGAGATGCGCGCTTTGGATCGCAGCCGGAATATGCGTATTAAGTGATGGATGGTGCAGTGCAGGGCGTGGTCATTTTTGTCCACGGCTGACGCGGTGAAGTGATGGTCGGCCGCGTCGTGCTCAACGGCGATCGCGCTGCACGCTGCATCATGGCAGTCGTCTTCGTGTGGGGAGACCGTTGCAACGCCGGCAGCGAAGAGCGAGGACACCGCGATAACAGCGATTCGCGAAGAGTGGACTCGGGACCAGCGAAGCATTAATTTTTCAGCCTAATTTAAGATCGATAATTTTGTCAAAAGTATAAGTGGCTGGGACGCAGGGATTCGAACCCCGATAACCTGCTCCAGAGGCAGGTGTCCTACCGTTGAACGACGTCCCACTACGGGTTTCGCGAGAAACCTAGGCTTGAGCTTCCGATTGTATAAAGAAAGCCTCCGTCTCGGCAAACGCTGACCACACGCGGCGCGGATGTCGCTCTGCGTTGCTAACACCTACCGGCCAGAAAGGTGACGAGCCTCTCTAACCGTTCCACGCTTCGGGCGCGGCCAAGTAATACCAACACTTCGAATATCCCGGGACTGGTCGTTTTGCCGGTGACGGCCACTCTCGTGGCGTGGATCAAGATTCCCGCCTTGATGCCGCGCGCGGCGGCTGTGTCGCGCACGGCTGCTTCCACCTGCACCTCTTCAAAGGTATCAAGTGCTCGTAACGCCGATCCTAGGGCAGTGATGTGACCGCCTAAGTCAGACGACGATAGGTGTTTGGCGACCGCTTCGGATTCGTACTCCACGGTTTCGATGAGGAAAGGACGTGCCTGTTCAACGAAATCGGTCAACCGCTTTGCCCTTGGGCGCAGCAAATTTAGGAGGCGATGGAACCAGGGGCTGCCATGGGCCCAATTCTCGTGATCGAGAACTTCTGTTGTCGGTGTCAGGGCTGCAGCAGAGAGCAGCGGCGCCACAGCTGCTGCCAACTCCTCGACTGTAAGCTTGGCGATGTGTTGCCCATTCATCCAGTCAAGTTTCGTCGTGTCGAAGACCGCGTTGCCGCCGCTAATCCCGTCTAGCGAGAAGCGCCGGACAAGTTCGGCGGTGGACATCAGCTCATGGTCGTCGGCCGGCGACCAGCCGAGCAGCGCCAGAAAGTTCACCGTGGCGCCAGGCAGATAGCCCTGCTCTTTGTACTCGGCGACCGACGTCGCGCCATGTCGTTTACTCAGGCGCTTCTTGTCGGGTCCCAGAATCAGTGGGACATGCGCGAACACAGGAGGTGTGGCACCGAACGCCTCGAAAAGCAGTAGATGCTTCGGAGTGTTGGAGATGTGATCGTCGCCGCGAATGACATGTGTGATGCCCATGTCAATGTCGTCCATCACAACGGAGAGGTGGTACGTCGGGTGCTTGTCAGAGCGCAGTACGACAAAGTCCTCGATGTTAGCCGAGTCGAATTCGATTCGGCCACGGACACGATCGTCGAATACAGTTTTCGCCGACTTTACCTTGAAACGAATTGCGCGGGCTGTGTCGTCGCGTTCGTGTTCGTCGACGCGCGCAGGAGAGAGCGTTAGGCACGTCCTGTCGTACTGCCAGGCCTCACCGCGTGTTCTGGCAAGTTCGCGTTCTCGGCGCAGTCGCTCTGGCGTGCAATAGCAGTAGTAGGCGTGACCTTCCGAGACGAGACGCTCGGCTGCTTTCCGGTGGCGACTGAAGCGCTGTGACTGGAAGTAGGGGCCGTATGGTCCACCAACTTGTGGTCCTTCGTCCCAGTCAAGGCCCAGCCAGCGCAGACTATCAAGGATGCCGTCGATCATCTCGGCCGAGGAACGCTCGCTGTCGGTGTCCTCTATACGTAGGACAAAGGTACCGTTATGTTGGCGAGCGTAGAGCCAGTTAAACAGTGCCGTACGAGCGCTGCCGAGGTGTAAATAGCCAGTCGGGGAAGGGGCAAAACGGACGCGTGGAACCACGGCGGCATTATTTCACGGGGATTCATATTGGTTCAGGAATGCCAACAGCTCACTTCAGATCACCCCCGGTGTCGTTGACTCTCGCTCTCATGCAAGATGTAGTTAAATGGGCGTTCTTAAGGCAGGTTATGGGAGGTCAAAACGACGAACACGCTACAGAGTGAAAGGCTGAATAGCTATCAGCGAAGCCGCTCACGATCGCGAGAGCTGTTTAATCTGCTTACAGATGAGGCTTACTACCATCAGCCGATCGCGCTGCGTCATCCGATCGTGTTCTATGAAGGGCATCTGCCGGGCTTCAGTTTCAACGCGCTCATGAAGAAAGCGTTGGGTCACCCGAGTATCGATGTGCGGCTTGAGGATCTCTTTGCCAGGGGTATAGACCCACACGAGTCTCTGACTGCCAGAGGAGCAGCGGCGAGTGTCGAGTCACTATGGCCGTCGCGCGATGTCGTCCGCGCGTTTGCTGCTGATGCCGACAAAGCGATTGAGAACGTACTAGCCACCGGAGATCTTGATCGAGCCGGGCATCCGCTACTGGATAAGGCCGAAGCGGTATATTGCATCATCGAGCACGAGGCGTTGCACCATGAGACGCTGTTATACATGTGGCACCAGTTGCCACTTGCGCTGAAAAAAAGACCATCCGGCTATCGTCCACAGACTGTGGGTGCCTCACCGCCTGTCGAATGGATCTCTGTGCCGGCTGGACGCGCCACGCTCGGCGTTGACCGAGACACTGTGTTGTTTGGATGGGACAATGAGTTTCCGGCGCGTGCTGAAAGTGTTGAGGCGTTCGCTATCGAGCGGCACGATGTTACGAACAGCCGGTTCCTGGAATTCGTTGAGGCCGGGGGGTATCGAGACGAGCGCTGGTGGACGGAGGAAGACTGGCGGTGGGTGCAGCAGGAAGACATATCGCACCCTTTGTTTTGGGTGCGCGAGGGTGATGGTTGGCGCTGGCGCAGTATGTTCGAATTGTTACCGATGCCCCTGTCGTGGCCGGTGTATGTCAGCTACGCCGAAGCCTCCGCCTTCACACGGTGGTGCGGCACACGACTGCCAACCGAGGCAGAGTTTCAGCGCGCCGCGTACGGCTCGCCGGTAGGCGAGCGCAAGTATCCCTGGGGGTGTGATGAGCCAACACAGGGGCGCGGCGTGTTCGATTTCTCAAGTTGGGATCCGTCGCCCGTCGGCAGCCATCCCGCGGGTGCGAGTGCCTGGGGCGTGGAGGATCTTGTGGGCAACGGCTGGGAATGGACGAGCACGCCGTTCGGCCCCTTTCCAGGATTTCGACCAATAGCGTCCTATCCGGAATACTCGGTGGACTTCTTCGATAATCAGCACATGGTCATAAAGGGGGCGTCTCCAGCGACGGCTCGCGAGTTGCTGCGCCCGACGTTTCGGAACTGGTTTCGCACGCGTTATCCTTATGTCTACGCGACCTTCCGCTGTGCCAGAGACCACAATAGCGCGTAGTTGTTTCGCCGTCGACGTCGCGTACTACCTGTCGCAGGAACCAAGACAGCTGCCGTCAAAATATCTGTACGACGAGCTTGGCTCGGAGCTGTTCGAGGCGATTTGCCGCCTTCCGTGGTACGGCATCGCGAGGACCGAGCAACGGCTCCTTGAGCGTCTCGCAAGTGACATTGTGTCTCGCGTTGCGCCGATCGCTACCATTGTCGAGCTGGGGCCGGGTAGCGGCTTGAAGCTGGCCACGCTGCTTGCGGCTCGACCGCCTGGCTCCCTGACTGTGCATTTGGTTGACGTGTCGGCTGCTGCGCTTGAGGCAGCTGAACGCGCCCTGGCCAGCGATAGCGACCTCGTCGTCGTACGCCACGAGGCGACGTATGAGGCCGGGCTTGCCGAGGTCGCTGGGAGCAGACGCGTTGATGGCCGGATGCTGACACTTTTTCTCGGTTCGAGTATTGGCAACTTCGATCCGTCAGGAGCTGCCGCATTTCTTGGCAATATCCGAGCAGCGATGGCGGTTGGGGACTCGCTATGCCTCGGCGCGGATCTCGTGAAGCCGGAAGCTGAGCTGCTACTTGCCTACGACGATCCACTTGGTGTGACCGCGGCCTTTAATAGGAATTTGCTCGTACGGGCCAATAACGAGCTCGAGGCTGATTTCGATCTCGGAGGCTTCAGACATCGCGCGGGTTGGAATGCCGAGGCCTCGCGCATCGAGATGCACCTGGTCAGTGTCCGACGGCAACGCGTCTGCGTGCCAGCCGCGAATCTCGATATCACGTTCGAGGTCGGTGACACCATCTGGACCGAGAGTTCCTACAAGTACCGCGCCGACCAGATCGTGGAGATGGTGGAGCTAGCGGGCTTCGTCATCACCGATCAGTGGTCCGACGGCGGCTTTTCGTTTACGCTCGCAGCGGCGCGCTGACGATTGCGAGACTGCCACAGGAGGAGCGCAGCATGTCTGATGCACAACAGCCGGTTCCAGAAATTTCACTGATGCCGAACGGGCCGTATAGAGTCACGAATCTCACGACACTTCAAGGCCTGTGCGGTGCGCAGACGCACCAGACGCCGTCGGTGGCCAAGCTCTGTCGGTGCGGCAGTTCGAAAAACAAGCCCTTCTGCGACGGGAGCCACCGGACTAACGGTTTCAGCGACGTGAAGACCTCTAACAGGGTCTCCGATACGCGTGAGGATTATGTGACTGCAGCGATCACGGTTCATGACAACCGAGGGATCTGCGCACACGCCAGTCGATGTACCGATGGTCTCAAAAAAGTCTTCCGCTTGGGGGAGGAGCCATTCGTCCTTGCGACCGCTGCGTCGGCTGAGGAGATCGCGGCCGTGATCGATGCCTGCCCTTCGGGCGCACTCAGTTATTCGATCGATGGCGTTGAGTATCGGGACGGCGGTGGGGATCCGGTTGTTGGCTACGTTCCGAACGGGCCGTATGTCGTGCGTGGCGGTGCGGCTGCGCTGAAGGACGTCCCGCAAGGTGACGGCGCGTCGACCAAGCGCTTCGCGCTATGCCGGTGTGGTCACAGTACGAACAAGCCGTTCTGTAGCGGTGCGCACTGGCGCTGTCAGTTCGACGAGCATGTCAAGAAGCCAGAGTAGTGGGCTGCTAGACTGCTCGTCATGAGCTCCATCCACGAGCGCACTCGCTCAATTCGGTCGGCGGCGATGGCATTGGGATTCGATCGCTGTGAGGCTGCCCCGGTACGCGCGCTAGAAGCGGCGCCGCGTTTACGTGAATGGCTCGCCCTCGGCATGCACGGGAGCATGCGGTGGATGGAGCGCAGTGCTGACCGGCGTGTCGACCCCAGTCTTGTGGTGCCGGAAGCGAAGTCGGTTCTTGTCGTCACGCGAAGCTACTGGACTGGAGAGGAAGCCTGCACCGACGCGTCCTGCGCCCGGATCTCTCGTTATGCCTGGGGGGCCGAGTACCATGATGTGCTCGGCGTCGCGCTGGGCGAACTTTATGAACGCATTCGTGAGATCGATCCAGGAGTTGTGGGCCGTTATTACATCGATACTGGGCCCGTGCTGGAGAAGGCCTGGGCGGAGCTTGCGGGCCTTGGCTGGATCGGCAAGCACTCTAACCTTATTAGTGCCGGGGTGGGCTCGTGGTTTTTTCTCGGTGCGGTTGTGCTCGATTGTGAGCTTGTGTACGGGGAACCTGTGCACGACCAGTGCGGGAGCTGCACTGCGTGTATCGACCTGTGTCCAACGAAGGCGATTGTTGCGCCTTACGTGGTCGACGCAAGACGTTGTATTTCTTATTTGACCATTGAGAACAGAGGTCCGATTCCGCGCGAGCTGCGGACCGACGTGGGCAATCGTATCTTCGGCTGTGACGAGTGCCAAGACGTGTGTCCGTGGAACCGTTTTGCGCGGTTGGGGGTAGCCGCTGCAGCGTTCGCGGCGCGGGATGATCTTCGGGCGCCGGATCTTGTGGAGCTGCTTGAGCTGGACGAGGATGGCTTCAGGATGCGGTTCCGTGGGAGCCCCGTGAAGCGCGCCCGGTATCAGGGATTTCTGCGCAACGTAGCTGTGGCGCTGGGCAATAGTGATCACCCGCGCGCGGTGTCAGCGCTGACGTCGAGACTGCAGCACGAGTCGGCGCTGGTTCGTGGTCATTGCGCTTGGGCACTAGGGCGTTTTGACGATGCTGCGGCCGGCGCGGCGCTTCGAGCACGCCACCCGCACGAGTCTGACGCTTGGGTCCTTGAAGAAATCGAGGCGGCGCTAGCGTACGCACCATGAGATTAAAACGCGCCGAGTTATTGATTGAACCGGCCACGGTGTGGACAGCTCGGTGATCGCTATAATGTCGTGAGCGACGAGAACTGCGAACGTCGCAGATGACCATTCCGGTACGGTGAGGTGGCCGAGAGGCTTAAGGCGGCGGTTTGCTAAACCGTTGTAGGGCTTAAAACCCTACCCAGGGTTCGAATCCCTGCCTCACCGCCAATTAAGTCCTTCTCTTCGTTACAGTTCGCTCAGACGCTCGTCGCCGTCTCCACCATGTCTTCACGAAGAGGTGGCACTGCGGTGGAGTCGAGCGGTCTGATCGGGTTTCCGATCGTGGTCAGACTAATATTGCCAGCGTTGTACCACCCAATCAGCGAGATGTTCCGACCATTCCTGGAGGGCACGAGGCGTCCATTCGGAAAACTGCTGACCAAACGTTCTAGCCGCTTCGATTGCCACCGATGCTGATTTTCAGAAGGAAAACGAGAACGGAACAACCAGCTGACTTGACAGGTTGATCCATATCGGAAGAGCGGTCATCACTCCAGCTCTATTCAACTGAACTACGGGCGCGCTGGGATACTCAGCGCACCGAAGAGCTGATATTCACGGCCGTCATCACGACGACGTAGGCCGCCACGACGTAGTACCAGCCACCGCCCAACTTCGGCATTCGGAACGGCGCCACGTTTAGAATGGCGAGCGTGACGATCGCAGCGAAGAGAATCCAGGAAAACCCGACGTGCCCAAACAACTCGCGAAACGGGAACAAGGCCGTCACCACGATGATGTTCGTATCAATGGGCAGACCGTTGTACGCGCCACTTTCGGGGCCAAGAACGCTGAAGTGTGCGAGCCGAATCGCCCCAGCGATCACGAGGAGCAGAGCGCCTGCTACGAACAAGGTGTCGAACTCTCCCATGCAGACCAGGAGCACCGCAGGGGCAACCCCGCCGGTGACGATATCGACTAATGAGTCGAGCTGCACGCCGAAGGCGCGGTCCTCGTCTGTTCGGTCGTTTGTTCGTCGCGCCAGCGGACCGTCGAACCAATCGCAGAACAGTGCCCACAGTAGCGCTGTCATGGCGGCGGCATAGGCGCCGCGCGCGATGAACGAGATGGCGAGGACTCCGCACGCCAACCCCGCCAACGTCAGCTGATTGGCTCTGTCGTAAACGAGAGACAGGGCGCTTCGTCGGTGCTGTTCACTCGTCATTGGGTCAGGCATTTCTGTATCGATGCGACGAGCGCTTGGTTCTCCGGTCGCGTCTTGCTCGCGATGCGTAGATACCGATCTCCCTCGGCCATGTGCTTGCCGTCGCAGTGCTTGACGAGGATGTTGTGCTCCACGAAAATCCGCTCGGCGAAGTCCGGAGCGGACGTTCCCGACCCTGAAAGACGACACATCACGAAGTTGGCTTGAGGTCGGTGCGCCGTTATGCCGGGGAGCTCGTTCAGCCCGTGATAGAGCTCTTGGCAGTGATCCCGAACCAGGGCACAACTCTGCCTGAACTCCTTGCGATGCCGTGGTGCTTGACGCAGGAAGGACTCCGCGAAGCCGTTTATGTTCCAGATGTGCAGCTCGGCCCGTACTGCGCTTGCGAATGCCTCGTTGGCCGTCAGCAGATAGCCCAGCCGCAGTCCTCCGATCCCGAAGGACTTACTCAGGCTCTTGAGGACCGCAAGGTTGGGGACGCGGTCGATCCAACGTTCTACGGTCAGCGCCTGGTAGTCGTCTGTAAAGTCAACAAAGGACTCATCGACTAAAAGCATACAGTCCGCCGTTTCCAGTCTTTCGGCGAGGCGCAGAATGTCGTTCCGAGGCACCGCCAACGAAGTGGGATTATTTGGTGTCACGACGATCGCCACCTTCGCCGCGCTCGCGATCACCCGTTCGGCAAAGACATCCACGTCGAGTTCGAACGAGGGAGATGGCAGTTCGAAAGGGACGAAGGTCCCAGCTCGCGCGGCATTTTCGTACTCGTTGAAGGACGGCACGGGACACGCGATTCGTCCGGGAAGGTGACTCGAGATGATCCGGATCAGCTCCGAAGCCCCGTTCCCTACCACGACTCGGGACGGAGGTTGATCGATTAGAGTACCGACCAGGCGGGCGACAACATCCTGCCCCGCTGGGTAGTTCCGCACCAAGTCGTGGAGGTGGTCCTCGAACTCGATGAACACCGTTGGCGGCGGGTAGTAGGGATTGTACAGGTAGGAGTGATCGACGAACCCGAAGCGCCAGTAGCCGCCATGCTGAGTCTTGACGTGCTCATAGCGTTCCTTCGCTGACCCGAACAGATACTGAGCAGACAGCCGGTCGCTCTCGTCGTCGATCTCATACCATTTAAGGTCATCACAATTCACCGCGATCAGATTGTTCTTGCCTCGGTGCCCGAGCGTGATGAGGATGGACTCGTAGTAATCGTCGTAGTCTTTCGACACGATGTACGCTTCCAGCTGCGGTAAGAAATACCGCTTGAGGAAGTCCTGACGAAAGAGGTAGATGTTGGCGGTCTTGAAGACTTTCGAGTAGTCGAAACCTTTCTCTTGATTCTGGGCGACGATGGTCGCTTGGACACGACCGCGAGCATCCACGCTGACCACCGTGCCAGACATCCAACTCTGGTGCCGCGATACGACCACCAGGTTGCCAGAGCCTTGTGAGAGCAGGCGCTCCAGAACCGCACGCTCGAAGAACACGTCTGCCTCCAGAAGCAGTACGTCCTGGGCGAGGTGATCACGAGCGAGCCACAACGAATAGATGTTGTTGGTGTGCTCGTAGTCTTCCGACACCACGTAGGCTATCGACATTCCGAGGTGGCTCGAGCCATACCGATCGAAGATGGCCTCCTTGTGGTGGCCAACGACAATAAGAATTTCTTCAGTGCCAACGGCGGCCAAGTGAGCGAGTGAGTTGTCCAGGATCGGTACACCACCAACCTCGACCAGGGCTTTCGGGAACTTGTCGGTGAACGGACGGAGCCGGTCGCCAACGCCAGCGGCGAGAATGACTGCCTTGCGGATTTTTTCCGAACGCCCGTTGAGGGCGTGGTTGAATTTGTCCTTTGTCATGTACTCCTTCGTGAATCTCCGGTAGCGTGAGTCAACTGGCGCCTTGCAGGAGAAAGAAATGATTCTGGAGCCTCGGCCAGCGTACTCCAAGCCACGTGGATACTCGGGGGAGAAGCCCAAAGCATACAGGCGAAGCAACTCGCAGCGACCACCAGGTCAGCGCGCCGAGAAACGGTGACGTATGAGGTAGTAAGGGCATGTGCCGGCGTCGCATCTCCACGAGTTCGGTGGCGATCTCCATGTAGGTGTATGCGTAGTTTCGGCGTACGTCGACACGCGACATGCCTGCGTCCCGAAAGAGCGTTCGGTAGACGTCGACGCTTCGGTAAATCGCTCGGTACTCGCCCGCGGTAGGCTCGGATCCGCTCGCAATGGTCGACTCGCGTAGTACGACACGGCCACGAACAGAGAGACGCTCGGCAACCGCCCTCAGGAGCGCGATGGTATCCGCGTCGCTTAAATACATGCAGAGTCCGCCGACGAAGACAAGATCGAAGGGCCCGGACGGTAAAGGATCTCGAACATCCTGGTTCAGAAGATCGACGTTTGACCGAGACGCGAGTCTAGTCCTTGCGGCGGCTAGCATCGCGGCGCTCTGTTCAATCGCGACGACGCGACCGAAGCGCTCGGCGAAGCGCTCGGTCCATACCCCGGCCCCACAGCCGAGGTCGAGTACGCGCGCTTCCGATCGAGTTGCATCAAGCCAGTCACGTATCGTCGCGTATTCCTTCCGGAAGCGATAGTGGACGGCAGTCTCTGGTAAGTCTTGTGCGTGCGCCATGTAGCTTGCGCTGGCTGGTTCGCCCCCGCCGGATCGGGCGAAGTAGCGCCGGACCGCCCCGTAGTCGATCCGATCCTTGTCACTCACGCTGGGTCCTTGATTCCGCCGCGCAGCCAAGCGACAGCGACGCAGTTTGTATCAATCGTAAATGCTTGTCTTCTGGCGCCCCATATCGGCGATGACTCACGAGTTCGCTAGCTCTCCTGTGATGGCATCAACCTTCGCAGCGAGAATGAAGTCGCTTTCGGTCAACCCGTCGATTTTATGTGTCCAGATTGTGACGCTCACCTTGCCCCAAGCCAGAGCTATGTCGGGATGATGGCTCTGCGTTTCCGCAATTGTGCCCACGGCGTTCACGAAGGCCAGCGCGCTAGCGAAATCGGGAAAGGGGAAGTCCTTCTTGAGATGATGATTGCGCACGACTGTCCAATGATCGATCTGCGCCGCAAGCGGGACAATTTCGTCGGCGGTGAGTGCAGGGACCCCGCCTCGGCACGGTACGCAGGTCTGCTCAGACAGCGCCATCAGATGCTCACCAGTCGCACCGCTACGGACACGTTTGACCACTTTCGAATAACTGAGTGCTCTTTCATCACGAGCGGAGCATAGCAGAACGGAACGCATGGTACCCTTTCCTTGTCCATGTTTGATTCTGTCTTAGTTGTGTCATTCGGCGGACCACAAGGTCTGGATGACATCCGCCCGTTTCTTGGGCGCGTGCTTCGGGGACGTCGTGTTTCGCCGGAACGGGTCGAGGACGTGGCGCATCACTACGAATTGTTCGGCGGTGTGTCACCGATTACCGAACTGACGAAGCGACAGGCCGAGGGACTCAAGCAGCGGCTCGCTGTTGTCGGTCGTCCGCTGCCGGTTTACGTCGGTATGCGAAATTGGCACCCGTTGCTCGCCGACACACTCACGGAAATGCATGCTGCCGGTGCTCGGCATGCCATCGGGTTCATCACGGCTGCGCACCACAGCTATTCGAGTTGCCAGCAGTACCGCGAAAATGTGAGAGAAGCACGCGGCGTGCTGCGCGAGAACGTGGGTGGTGACATTGACGTCACCTTTGTTAACAGTTGGTTCGATCATCCGCTTTTTGCGGAGGCCAACGCCAGCCATGTCCGAGAGGCGCTCGCTGCCTTGCCTGCCGAGCTTCACGGCGTCGCCCGTCTCGTCTTCACGGCACACAGCATCCCGGTTTCGATGGCGGAATCGTCTCGTTATCGGGAGCAGCTCCTGGAATCAGCAGGTCTGGTGGCGCAGCAGGCTGGCATGAGCGACTGGGCGCTGGTCTACCAGAGCCGCAGCGGCCGACCTGGTGACCCGTGGCTCGAACCGGACATTTGCGACTATCTGCGGCGTGAATACCATGCGGGTCTCCAGGCGGTCGTGATCTGTCCCATCGGCTTTGTCTGTGATCATATCGAAGTGCTCTACGACCTGGATCACGAGGCGGCCGCAGTATGCCGGGAACTCGGTCTTCCGATGGCCCGCGCTGAGGCGGTCAACGATGACGCGCGCTTCATTGAGATGATGGCCGACGTCGTGCTGCGCACGATTCGCCGATACGAGCACGGACGGCCGTTGCCGATTGTGGCGCGCTAACGGTTTCCTTGGTCCCTGGGAGGGGAGCCCTGATTTGAGTATCGTATGCTCGCAATGGCACGTTGTTCCGCAGCGGGCACCTTCTTGAAACACCCGTTCTTGACACACTACATCCGGTCGTTGCGAGTCTTTCTCTTACTGCTTGGTATACCGGCGTTCGCGTTGGCCCAGACACCGGTCGATTACCGGCTGTCGTTCAGCGAACTCGAACACCGGTTGATGGACGTGGTGATCACGCTTCGCGATGTTCCGGCGGGTTCCCTCGAACTGCGCATGAGCCGATCTTCTCCTGGGCGTTACGCACTCCACGAGTTTGCCAAGAATGTCTTTGATGTCCATGTGACCGATGGTGAGGGCGTAGCACTGCCGGTCACGAGGTTGGACCCGCATGCGTGGAGTGTCAGCGGGCACTCCGGTACGGTGCGAGTGTCGTACCGAATTTTCGGCGATCGTATCGATGGTACCTATCTCGCCATTGATAGTACACACGCCCATATCAATATGCCGGCGGCACTCATGTGGGCGCGCGGTTTCGACCAACGTCCGGTGACGATTCGCTTCGATCTACCTTCTGGCACCGACTGGCGCGTCGGGACGCAGTTACTACCAGGCGAAAATCCGATGACGTTCACGGCGCCTAATTTGCAATATTTGATGGATAGCCCAGCCGAATTGAGCAACTCGAGTCTGAGGACGTTTACGTTGCCGGATGCGCCAAGTGCTCCACTTGTACGTCTAGTTGTCCACCACCTTGGCACCGATTCTGACCTCGATGACTTTGCGGAAGATGTGGAACGAATCGTTCGGGAAACGCGTCACGTGTACGGGGAGTACCCAACGTTCGACGGCAATACGTATACGTTTATTGCCGATTATCTTCCCTGGGCTTCTGGCGATGGCATGGAGCATCGGAACAGCACGATCCTGACAAGTGCCAGCTCGATCCGCGCCAATCGGTTGGGTCTCCTCGACACTGTGGCGCACGAGTTTTTTCACGCTTGGAACGTCGAGCGCATCCGTCCAGTTTCACTTGAACCGTTCGATTTCGAGCGCACCAACATGTCTGGCGAGCTGTGGCTTGCAGAGGGGTTCACCAGCTACTACGGGCCACTGGTCATGCTTCGTGCGGGGTTGACCGAACTGGATGACTTTACTGGTCGTTTCGCAACGTACCTTAATCGCGTGCAGATGAGTCCGGGCCGAGGCCTACGGAGCGTGGAGGACATGAGCCGCTTCGCCCCGTTTGTCGACGCAGCCGCCCCAGTAGATCGAACTGGCGTTGACAACACGTTTATCTCGTACTACACCTGGGGCGCCACGATTGCGTTCGGCTTGGATCTTACGCTTCGCGATCGGACAGCCGGTGCGGTGACGCTCGACCACTATATGCGAGCGCTGTGGGAGACACATGGCAAACCTGGTGGTAGAACGGTGGGCTATGTCGATCGCCCCTACACGATGTTCGATCTGAAAGACGCGCTCGCCGAAGTCTCTGGCGACGCGAGTTTTGCGAATGACTTCTTCGTACGATTTATTGAGGGGCGCGAGGTCATTAACTACGAGCGCTTACTGGCCCGCGCCGGGCTTCTGGTCCGACTGGTTGCTCCAGGTCGCGCTTTTGTGGGACAGCTTCGGTTGCAGGACGTGCAGGGCGGGCCACGCGTAGCGGGGGCCGTACCGTTTAGGTCACCGGCTTATATGGCTGGTTTGGAGCGGGATGATGTGATTCTGGCGGTTTCCGGTCTGGGCGTCACGAATGCCGCCGACTTCGATCAGGCGATTAACCGACATGCGCCCGGAGACGAAGTCCCGCTGGTATTCGAGCGTCGCGGTCAGCGGGTTACCAGTGTGTTGCAACTCGCCGAGCGCCCGGAGATCGAAATTGTGCGTGTCGAAGACGAGGGCCAGACACTGACGGCAGAGCAACGGCGGTTTCGCGATGCCTGGCTAACTTCTCCTGAGCTCTAGTCCGTCGTTGGCAGTGGCAGGCTCGCCAGCACCTCAGGCCTGAGGTGGCGAGCGAACGTTGTATCCTGTGCTCATGGCGAAAAAGCACTGGCTGATGAAGTGCGAGCCTGCCGCGTACACCATCCTGGATCTTGAACGCGATGGAGAAACGAGCTGGGAAGGCGTTCGCAATTACCAGGCGCGGAGTTTCATGCGTGACGACATGCGGGTTGGCGACCTCGTGCTCTTCTATGCGTCAAATGCTGAACCGTCTGGAGTGACGGGTCTCGCCACTGTTTCCCGCGCCGGGTACCCCGATCAGTTCGCCTGGAAAAAGAGCCACAGATACTTCGACGAAAAGAGCGATAAGAAGAAGCCGACTTGGTTCATGGTGGACATTGCGTTTGTGGAAGCGTTCAAGAGCACGATAGCGCTGGAGACGTTGAAGACTACGCCGGGGCTTGAGACGATGAAGGTTACGCAGAAGGGCAGTCGTCTCTCTGTGCAACCCGTCACCAAGGCGGAGTACAGCATCGTGGTTCGACTTGGTCGAAAGCGCCGATGAACGGAGGTCTCTTCTTGTGAGGCCGTTCTCTCGAGGTTGAGCGGCTCGTCAGGGAGTCTTTTCCTGCCCTTAGTGACGAACTGAACCTGAGGCTGCCACCCCGTGATCAAAACAACTTCGATTGAAGTCGACCGCAACTACTGTTTTGGGGAGGGCGGTGCGGGAACCTACGGCGATGGTAGGTCCTACGCGCGCTTCCGCATACGTTCGCAGCCAGATTTTATAGAATGCATCCCATGGTCGCAAGAATCTCCGTGCTCTTGTTGGTTGGTTTCGTGATGCAGAGTTCTCTATCTATTTCCGCACAGACAGTTCGAGACCCAGGCCCTGATCCTATTCGCTACACCGTCAGCTTTCCTGAGCCGCAGACGCATTACATAGAGGTGAGCGCCGTAGTGCCGACCGATGGTCGGTCAGAGGTGGAGTTGATGATGGCGATCTGGACGCCGGGCTCGTACCTGGTACGGGAGTACGCGCGCCAGGTTGAGGCTGTCACGGCGAGTGGTCCAGATGACCGGGATCTGGCGGTTATCAAGTCCGACAAGAACCGTTGGCGGATTATGACCGGCGGTGCGCCATCCGTCGAGGTGTGCTACCGGGTATACGCGCGCGAGATGAGCGTTCGCACCAACTGGGTTGAAGCTGACTTCGCGATGTTGAACGGCGCGCCGACGTTCATGACGTTAACGGATGGACTGGCGCGTCCGCACGAAATCGTCATCAAGCCTGTGCCAGGTTGGCAGGTGTCGGTGACTGGCCTGGCCGAAATCCCGGGAGGCAGCCATCACTACCGGGCGCCTGATTTCGACACGCTCGTTGATTCGCCGATCGTTATCGGCAATCCGGCGGTCTACGAGTTCACGGTTGATGACAAGCCGCATTTTTTGGTGAACGTCGGCGAAGACGGTGTGTTCGACGGCGCTCGCGCGGCCAGGGACCTGGAGATCGTTGTCCGGGAGCATCGTCGTATGTGGGGCGCGTTGCCGTACGACAAGTACGTGTTTCTCAACATGCTGACTCTAGTGAGCAATGGTGGCGGTGGTCTGGAACATAAGAACTCCACAATGCTCATGGCAAGTCGCTGGGCAACCGGAACGAGAAGGACATATCTCTCCTGGTTAGGTCTAGCGAGTCACGAGTTTTTCCACACTTGGAACATCAAGCGGCTTCGTCCCGTAGAGCTGGGGCCGTTCAACTACGAGGACGAAGTCCATACGCGTAGTCTCTGGATGGCCGAGGGGCTGACTGACTACTACGGGGAGCTGGCTCTACATCGGGCCGGCCTGTCGACGCGTGAAGAGCTGCTCGATGCGCTGTCGAACCACATCCAAGGTTTGCAGACGACGCCTGGACGGCTGGTGCAGTCGGTGGAGGAGGCTTCTTTCGATGCGTGGATTAAGTACTACCGGCCCAACGAGAACAGCGCGAACGTGACGATCAGCTACTACACGAAGGGCGTCGTCATTGGCTTTCTCCTGGACGCTCGGATTCGCGCGGCGACCGATGGCACCAAAAGCCTGGATGATGTGATGCGCGCGGCGTTCGAGAGGTTTTCAGGCGATCGCGGTTTCACGCCGGACGAGTTTCGCGTGGTTGTGGAGCAGGTGAGTGGCCTGAGTCTGGCGGCATTTTGGGAAGACGCGGTCGAGGGCACTGCCGAATTGGAGTACGGGGAGATGCTTGAGACGTTTGGGTTGCAGTTCAGGTCCGTTGCGGAGCCGCGCGGCGATCGAACCCATCCCGCATGGCTTGGCATGTTGACGCGCAATGTTGACGGTCGATTGGTTGTGACACAGGTGCGTCGTGGTACGCCTGCCTTTGAGGCTGGCCTCAACGTGGACGACGAAATCCTGGCGATGAACGGTTTCCGGGTTCGCGCTGACCAGCTAGCCGCCCGTCTTGGTCAGTACCAGTCAGGTGACGACGTGGCGCTACTCGTGGCCCGTCGCGATGAACTGCGGACAATTGAGGCGGTCTTCGGTGCCGAATCGCCTCGGCAGTGGCAGCTCGAAGTAAATCCGATTGCCGCCGTCGCGCAGCAGCAACAGCGCGACCGGTGGCTCGAGCCAGGGTCATGACGACCGAGATCAACGCTCGTCAGAACTACGCACGGGTGTTGATCCTCTGGGTGGCCGTGCTCGTCGGGCTTTACGCCTTCCAGGAATACTTTTCGTAGTGCACCCAATCGACTGGACGATCATCGCGGTCTACCTCAGCTGGATCGTTTGGGACGGCCTCCGCCTCACCAAGCGGAGCCACGAGCTCGAAGGGTATTTCCTCGCCAGCCGTAGCCTTCCGTGGTGGGCGGTCGGCCTCTCAGTCATGGCAACACAGCTCAGCGCGATCACCATGATTGGCACCACGGGCCAAGGTTACGAAGACGGCATGCGATTTCTGCAGTTTTACTACGCGCTGCCGCTCGCGATGATCGTGCTGTCGGTGACGCTGGTACCGTTCTTTCACAATGCCAGGGTTTTCACCGCGTATGAGTTTCTGGAGCAGCGGTTTGACGCCAAGACGCGCGCCTTCACGAGTCTGCTATTTCTCTTCTCTCGCAGTATGTCGCTCGGTGTGGTGATCTCGGCGCCCGCGGTTGTGCTGGCCGTGGTGCTGAATATCAGCGTCACGAACACGGCGCTACTGATTGCCCTGCCGACGGCCGTCTATACGATGTTCGGTGGCGTCCAGGCCGTGACGTGGACCGACGTCAAGCAGGTCGTATTGATCGTCTTTGGCCTGATCGCCGCCATCGTGGTTCTGGTTCTCGGATTGCCAGGAGAGGTGAGTGTGCCGCAAGCGCTGCGTATCGCCGGTGCAACAGGGCGGCTACAGACGTTCGACTTTTCGTTCGATCTGACGAATCAGTACACCTTCTGGTCAGGCACTATTGCGGCGTTCTTTCTGTTCTGCTCGTACTTCGGGACCGATCAGAGTCAGGTCCAACGGTATCTTGCTGCGAAATCTGTGAGTGCGGCCCGGTCATCACTGATGATGAGCGCGTATTGGAAGATCCCGCTGCAGGCACTTGTGCTGCTGGTCGGGGTGTTCATGTTTTTGTTCTACCTGTTCACTCCTGCGCCGATGCTCTTTAACGCGGTGCATGACCGCGAGCTGCGCGAGGGGCCACGCGCGGCCGAGTACGGGACGCTCGAAGGCCGTTTCGTTACGGCGAACGAAGCCCGGCGGAGGGCAGGCCTGGAGTTGGCGGATGCGGATGCCAGTGGCGATGCCGCTAGGCTCACTGCGGCAGGGAGCGCGTTCGCGGCGCGTGAAGCTGAAGTTCGGTCCATTCGAGGTGAGGCGTTGTCCCTGGTGCGTGAGGCGACCGGTGACGAGTCGTATAACGACGTGAACTACGTGTTCCCGACGTTTATCTTGACCCAGATGCCGGTCGGGCTCATTGGCCTGCTGATAGCTGCGATCTTCGCAGCTGCAATGTCCACGATCTCCGCCGAGATGGCATCACTTTCGACCGCCACCGTGATCGACTTCTACCGCCGATTTGCCAAAGGGTACGCGACTGATCGCCACTATTTGTGGGTGTCGCGACTGGCTACAGGGTTCTGGGGACTTTTTGCGAGCGGTGTAGCTATCTGGGCTGCCGAGCTTGGGTCGCTCATCGAGGTCGTCAATCGCTTTGGATCGTTTTTTTACGGTTCGATTCTCGGCGTGTTCGTTCTGGCGGTCGGCTTCCGCCACACGACCGCCAACGGGGCTTTCCTAGGGTTGCTGGCAGGGATGGGCGCAGTGGCCTGGGCGGCAAGCTTCACGGGCGTTGCTTTCCTGTGGCACAACGTGATCGGCGCGGTCGTCGTTGTCATCGTTGGGCTGACGGTGAGTGCGGTCGAGGGTCTTGGGCGAAGGGTGTCGGGAGTGGGCTCATAGACACGGGCGATTCGCGGGGCTTCTTCGCAGCATCGCGATATAATCGCTGTTTCCCTTATACGAACACGCGCGGTGAAAGTACAGTGATGCTTCGCCGCATCAGGAGCCGATGAGCACGATGGGCAAGATCAAGGTCAAGAACCCAGTTGTCGAAATGGACGGGGATGAAATGACCCGGATCATCTGGCAGAAGATTCGCGAAACGCTAATCCTTCCGTATCTCGATATTGACTTGAAGTACTACGACCTTGCCGTCGAGTCGCGGGACAAGACGGACGACAAGATCACAATCGACTCGGCCGAAGCGACCAAGCAGTACGGGGTGGCGGTGAAGTGCGCAACGATCACGCCTGACGAAGGACGGGTGAAAGAGTTTAATCTCAAGCAGATGTGGCGGTCACCTAACGGCACGATCCGAAATATTCTCGACGGTACGATTTTCCGCGAGCCGATCGTTTGCCGAAATGTGCCACGCATTGTGTCTCACTGGAAGAGGCCAGTGGTCGTTGCTCGTCACGGCTTTGGCGATCAATATCGTGCGCAGGATTTCCACTTCCCGGGTCCTGGCACGATCACGATCGGTTGGATGCCAGCCAGTGGAAGTGGAGAGTCGCCTATTGAACGGGAAGTGATTAAAACGCCTGGCAGCGGTGTTGCGATGGGTATGTTCAATCTTGACTCTTCGATAGAGGGATTCGCTCGTGCTTGCTTCACCTATGCACTGGGTCGCGGCTACCCGGTATATCTCTCGACGAAGAACACCATCTTGAAGGTGTATGACGGCACGTTCAAGAACACGTTCCAGCGCGTCTTCGACGCCGACTTCAAGCAGGCGTTCGAAGCGAAAGGCCTGATCTACGAGCACCGTCTCATTGACGATATGGTCGCGGCCAGTCTCAAGTGGGATGGTGGCTATTTGTGGGCCTGCAAGAACTACGATGGCGACGTGCAGTCAGACACGGTGGCGCAGGGCTACGGTTCGCTTGGCCTGATGACTTCGGTGCTGATGTCCCCAGATGGTAAGTCGGTAGAGGCCGAAGCCGCGCATGGCACGGTGACTCGTCACTACCGGATGCACCAACAGGGCAAACCGACTTCGACGAACCCCATCGCGTCGATCTATGCCTGGACGCGGGGACTGCAGTACCGGGGCCGGTTCGACAACACGCCCGATTTGGTCACTTTTGCGGAAACGCTGGAGCAGGTCTGCGTGGACGTCGTTGAATCTGGCCGTATGACCAAGGATCTTGCGATCTTGATCGACAAGGACCAGACCTACTTGACCACCGACGAGTTCATGGCAGCGATTGACAGCGAACTCAAGGCGAGGATGACAAAGTAGTTTCTGATGGTAAAGCCGCTGGTTGCCGTTGTCATGGGCTCATTGTCCGACTGGGAGACGATGAAACATGCGGTCGATGTGCTCGATCGTTTTGAAGTGCCCTACGAGCGCCATATCGTGTCCGCTCACAGGACGCCGGCGTGGATGGCAGAGTTCGCGACCAGCGCCGAAGCTCTGGGCATAGAGGTCATCATCGCCGGTGCCGGCGGGGCGGCACACCTGCCTGGCATGGTCGCGGCGCTAACCGTTGTGCCGGTACTTGGTGTGCCTGTCGAGAGCGCCGCGCTCAAAGGCCTTGATTCCCTACTTTCGATTGCCCAGATGCCTGGCGGCGTGCCGGTCGGCACATTGGCCATCGGTAAACCTGGCTCGACGAACGCGGGGCTGCTTGCCGTCTCCATTCTGTCGAATTCACGCCAGGATCTGCGGGCGAAGCTCCGCGACTTTCGCGACGAGCAAACCGAGAAAGTCCGCCAGGTGCCGCTGCCGTGACGCGCGTGGTCGCGCCGGGTGCGGCCTTGGGCCTGCTCGGGGGTGGCCAGCTTGGGCGCATGTTTGCGATGGTCGCCAGGCGAATGGGTTACCGCGTTCACACGTTTTCTCCTGAACATGACTCACCCGCCGGCCAGATCGCCGACTTGGAGGCGACTGCGCCATATGCCGACCTTGACGCGCTTCGTACATTCGCGCGGGGGGTGGCGGTGGTCACATTCGAGTTTGAGAACATCCCGAGCGAGGCGATTGACGCCGTGGAGGCCCTTGCGCCGGTTTGCCCGTCGGGCGTTGCGCTGCATATCACTCAACAGCGGGCCCGCGAGAAGACCTTTCTTGCCGACCGTGGAGTGCCGACGGCACCGTTTGCGTCTGCCGAGAGCTTTGACGAGTTATGGGACGCGGTGGCCAGCATCGGAACGCCTGCCGTCATCAAGACGGCGGCCTTTGGATACGATGGAAAGGGGCAGCATAAGGTCACCGACCCGGCCGATGTGGAACATATTTGGACAGCCATTGGTCACCAGCCGGCGGTCGTCGAGAAGTTCATCAGCCTCCAGGCAGAGATCTCTATTATTGGGGCGCGGAGCCCAGACGGTGACGTCATGCTGTACCCTCCCTTCGAGAATCGCCATTGCAATCACATACTCGACGTCACCACCGTACCGGCCGCAATTGTGCCCGCACTGGTGACACGGGCAAACGACATCACGCGCACGATTCTCGACGAGCTGCAGTACGTCGGTGTGTTGTGTGTCGAGTTCTTCTTGAGCACTGATGGTGACTTGCTGGTTAACGAGCTAGCACCCCGGCCGCACAATTCTGGTCACCTGACAGTCGATGCCTCGGTGACCAGTCAGTTCGAACAACAGGTGCGCGCTGTCTGTGGTTTACCGCTCGGGTCGCCGGAGATCCCACGTCCAGCAGCGATGGCGAACTTGCTTGGTGATCTCTGGGTCGACGGCGAGCCGAATTGGGCGGCGGCCTTCCGATTCGCTGACGTCAAGCTTCACTTGTACGGCAAGACCGACCCTCGACCTGGACGAAAAATGGGGCACCTTACGGCTACGGCGGGAACGGTTACTGAAGCCCATGACTTAGTTATTGCATCCCGGGATGCGTTGCTGATCTAGAACAGCTGCGGACAGGTTGGTCCGTGTCTTGACCGAGTGGTACCGTGGAGTTCGGCTGTAGTTCTCCAAACGTGACAGATCCTCCTGCCACCAGGGGGTCGTCTGCAGCGACCTGAAGGGCGTGGTTGGCTCCTTGATTCCGGCCGAAGATTGTAGCTGAGAGGACGGTTTCTCATGTGTTGCAAGCGCACCAGGTTGTGTCGCTTTTGGCCACGTTGACTTTGGCGCTCTCGGTATCTGTTGAAGTCGCGACCTTTGATAGCGGAGAGAACGTTGTTCTCCCTGCCTCTAGCCGTTTTCAAGACTGAGGTCGACGCACACGCCTGCGCGGTGTGGTGACTACGGCTTCTTCAGAAGTTTGTCGAGACCGTCGAATGGTTGGTAGGTAGATGGCGCCGGAGCGCTCGCTCCCGACGAATCGCTATATGCGTTGGCAGCGTCTTTTCGACCGTGCTCGTTATCGTGGCAGTAGGAGCAGAGTAGCTCCCAATTGCTACCGTCCGTCGGGTTGTTGTCGTGATTGTGATCCTTGTGATGCACAGTAAGCTTGCGAAGCTTTGCACCAGCAAAGTCTTGGCCGCACACACCACATACAGGCGGAAAGAGTTGTAACGCACGGGCTCGGTAGCCACGGTTGCGTCGTTCTCGATCTCGGCGCGCCCTAGCTACGAGGTCATGGAGGTCGTTGTGGCTCTGCCTGTCTGTCACATCAGCCTAGTTTCTGGTCACGTCCGCTTGTTGCTGCTCCAGTCTGAGCTGTGCCGCCCGGGCGCAATGCTGCATCACCTGAAAATACCGCGCGACCCAGGCTGCGCCGATTTCATAGGGATGCGGGCTGTCATCGCGCGAGGCGAGCATTCGGTTTTTGCTGATGGCGTTGTCGAACTCTGAATGGTTGGATAGTAGGACCGATGCACCAATGGCGGCGGCCTGCGAGGCGATATGCTGCTGCGACTGGATGTAAGCATCGAAGTTTTGAATACCTGGATCCGGCGTGTTGTTCACGAAGTTGAACCCAGTGCCACCCGAATAGGCCACGTTGACCGGCCTGCCGTCGTCCTGGACGGTGAAGGTAAATGAGAGCGTGCCTGGCGTATGACCAGGCGTCTCCCATAAGGTCACGGTGGTATCCCCCAGCGTAATCTCCATGCCGTCGGTCGCGACGATGTTGCGCATGGGTGCCATGGTCTTGTATCGATTCGGGAATCTCTCGACGAGATCCCAATCGGGTCCACCCATGACGATTTGTGCGCCAAATTGCGTCTGTAGAATTTCGGCGCCGCCGATATGGTCGCTATGGGCGTGGGCGATGATTACGTATTTAATGTTCGTTGGATCGAGTCCAAGTCGCTCCAGTCCAGCAACGATTAGCTCTTCAGAGTTGTACGGAAAAATAGTGTCGAGAAGAATGATGCCTTCGCTAGTTGTAAGTGCCCAGGAGGAGTGGACCTTCCCGCCGACGAAGTAGAGATTATCGAAGACCCTGGCGGAGTCGGCGTACCATGCTTCACGCGTCGGCACGCTAGTCGGCTCACGTATAAATCGAGGCAGGTTGTCGGTTGTGTTCTCGCCACGGCTCTGGGGCAGGAGGCACAACCGTACCAAAGTGCCAAGGAACTCGAACCCAGCTGCCCGCTTAGCCGCTTGTAGCGAGGTCCTTATTTCAGTCTCAAAGTCCCTCGCCGAGGGTGTGGTCTGAGCGGCAACGGTGATAGTGGCGAGGCTGGTGGCTACGGCCAGCGCTAGCGTGATTCCGGCGAATCGAAATTTCATGGAGGGAGTTTACGCCAACTCACCAAGGGCGTGACGACAATGAGAGCGGGCGGTCAGGGTTTCAGTGTCAGCGTGTGCACGGTTGGCCCTGGGAGGAATGGCGTGGGCTTGCCCTTCAACCAGGCTTCGTGAGAGTTGGCGTAGAACGGAGACAACGGATGCCCACTCTGACCGATCGGCATCTGCATGATGCCGTCAGCCTCACGCCCTGGGGAGACCACCATACGCTCGGAGGCGCCCTGCGCGCCCAACTGCACGCGCGGCGAGTACAGGTCGCCTGGGAGGGCTGCCGCTGGCATGTCCAGCCAGCGGTTGAGAAACGGCATAGCTCCCGACAGTGGATGCTGGTACTTCGTGACGTTGTATTCAGACCAGACCCGGTCGCGGAGACTACCGCGTCGGAAATTGCCCCTATGGTCTTGAGTTGTCCGTTCGATTGTGGTGTCGACGGCGTCGAGCAGCATCTCGTTCCAGTTCGCGTAATGAGGGTCGAGCAGGTGCTGTGGTTGCTCAGTGACTAGTATCCAGATCGGTGTGTCGCGGCGTCGAACCGTCGTGTAGTCGAATGCCTTGTCCACTTCGTAGCATTCCGAGAGTACGAACTCGATCACACGCTCTGAGACGACGTCCCTGAACTCGCGGATCAGGCGGTACGCTGCCGAATCAGCCGCTGCCTGACCCGACCATCCGTCGTTGACGATGTCACGAAATAGGGCTCGTTCGGTTCCGCCACCAACCGCGTCGACGGTTAGCGTTCTCAGTAGCAGCCCACGCCAGCGGGATAAGAACGCCGCGCTCGTATCGAGCTGGATGTCGAGAAGGTCGCCTTCTGCGAACAGGTCACGCGCGGCCAGGCGCTCACGAATGATCGTGGCGCGTGAACCGATTTCGTAACTCCCGTCCCCGAGCGCGGCCAACATTTCCCCGTCGACGACCCGTGCGTTCGCCGTCCAGACGCGACCGTCAGGCGGATCGATGATGCGCGGATATTCGGCGTCGTCCAGCCATCCGTCCCAGCCCCGCGAGCCGTCGGACCACGACGTGGGTGTCTGGCCGTCGAGACCACGTCGCCGTGGAATTGATCCGTAAACGCTCCAGCCAATGTGTCCCGTTTGGTCAGCCGCGACGAGGTTTTGTCCAGGTGCACCCAGGCCGTTGGCCTCGTCGAAGGCTGCGTCGATGGTACGTACGGATTCCAACGGTGTCAGCGACGAGGCCAGTCGCTCAGCCGAATGCGCGACCCACCGGTACGCTCGCGGTTGGCCGCGATGATCCGGTTCTAACACCGGTCCCCAAATCGTCCAGCGCACCGATTGGTGCTCTGGGGCCTCACCGGCTACCGCGATCACTTCGTTATATTCGTCAAATGCGCGCCACCCGTCGGGCGTTAGATAGTTGTTCGGCCGGTCTGGATCGACATCGAGCAGGACGATATCGCTCCAGTCTGCGTAGGTATTGGTGAACCCCCACGCGACGTAAGTGTTGCTGCCGACGACGACCGCTGGTACTCCGGGGAGCGTAACGCCCGTGATCTGGGTAGGTCCGGTGGAATTCGATGGGTCTGAAAATTCGAGCGACGCACGATACCAGGTGTTGGGTACGCGGATGCTGAGGTGCATGTCGTTGGCTACCAGTGCTCCGCCGTTGACGGTAAGA
>Ga0315339_1000439_pt1 | contig 52673 bp, 49 predicted proteins | sample ASW17metaG_FD_204514 | JGI IMG/M metagenome (GOLD analysis project Ga0315339, IMG submission 204514) | Ammonia-oxidizing marine archaeal communities from Pacific Ocean, United States - ASW #17 | ecosystem: Environmental > Aquatic > Marine > Oceanic | place: USA: California | collected 2016-12-05 | reverse complement strand
TCGCCAATTAAAGTGGTACGTGAGCTGGGTTCAGAACGTCGTGAGACAGTTCGGTCCCTATCTGCTATACGAGTTGGAAATTTGACAGGATTTGTCCCTAGTACGAGAGGACCGGGATGAACGTACCACTGGTGTACCAGTTGTTCCGCCAGGAGCATCGCTGGGTAGCTATGTACGGACAGGATAACCGCTGAAAGCATCTAAGCGGGAAACCCACCTGAATACTAGATTTCCCAATCAGAGTCGTGGAAGACCACCACGTTGATAGGTTGGATGTGGAAGTACAGCAATGTATGAAGCTAACCAATACTAATAACTCGATCGGCTTGATTACAATAAACGTACAGAGAAAAGTTTTATACTTATTAGTTTCCTGGTGACCATAGCAACAGATAAACACCCGATCCCATCCCGAACTCGACCGTGAAAGCTGTTTGCGCCGATGGTACTTTGTCTTAAGGCATGGAAGAGTAGGTCGTTGCCAGGATTTTTTTTAATAATTTTTAATTAAACTAGAATATTTTTAAAAGTTATGTTTTATAAGTGTATTGATGCAAAAAAAAAAATATACATCATCAGATGCAATTTTAGATTTTTTAGTTTCAAAAAAAATTAAAAAAGTATTTCTTTTAACAGGCGGTGCAATAGCTTTTGTAATTGATTCTTTTAGCAAAAGAAAAGATATTTCATATATATGCGTTCAACATGAGCAAGCTGCTGCAATGATGTCTGATTCCTATTCTAGGGTTGGTCCAAATTTTGCAGCAACTATGTCAACATCAGGTCCTGGCGCAACAAATTTAATAACGGGAATTGCTTGCTCGTATTTTGACTCAATCCCCAATATACATATAACAGGTCAGGTTAATACATACGAACAGAGAGGAGCAATGCCTGGAACTAAAAATTCAAGACAAATAGGATTCCAAGAAACAGATATAGTTTCAATATCAAAACCAATTACGAAAGCATCAATTCAATTATCAAAAGCTAAAGAGATTCATCAAACTCTCGAAAAGTTATATTTAATTTCTCAAAATGGTAGACAAGGTCCTGTTTTATTAGATATTCCTATGGATTTACAAAGAGTTGAGGTTAAAAAAAAATCTTTTAGTTCAAATTTTAAAATTATTAATAGAAAAACTAGTAATAAAATTAATAAACAAATTAATAAGATTTTAAATCTTTTAAATAATTCTAGAAGGCCTGTTATAATTTCAGGTGGAGGTGTTAGGTATTCGAAATCTATTAAGATTTTTAATCAATTAGTTTCTTTGATGAAAGTTCCTGTTGTCACAACATGGAGCGGCATAGATACAATAGCTAATAAAAATAAGTATTATGTAGGACATGTTGGTGTCTATGGTTCTAGAGGAGGAAATTTTGCTGCTCAAAATTCCGATTTAATAATTAGTTTAGGATCGAGATTAGACACTCGCATTACTGGTGGCAGGCCAGAGACTTTTGCAAGAAAATCAAAAATTATAATGATTGATATAGATAAAGGTGAATTATCGAAAAGAAGAGGATTAAAACCTTATCTAGAAATAGAATCTGATGTAAATTTTTTTATTGAACTACTTATTAAAAAAATTCATAGTATTTTTAGTGAAAAATCAGATACCCAAAGTGATTGGCTAAAGCAATGTTCTTTGTGGAAAAAAAAATATCCTACGGTATCTAAAAAATTTTCATTTACAGAGAAGTTTGTTAATCCATATATTTTTGTTGATGAATTATCAAAACAATTAAATAGTAGCGACGTTATTATTCCTGATGATGGTGCTCATTTAACTTGGTTTATGCAGTCTTTTAAAGTTAAATTAGGCCAAAGAATAATTTCATCTTTTGGCAATTCCCCAATGGGATATTCATTTCCTGCATCTATCGGAGCTTCAATTGCTTTAAACAAAAAAAGAATTATTTGTATTGATGGAGATGGAAGTTTTCAGATTAATATTCAAGAACTACAAACTGTTGTAAATGAAGATTTGCCAATTAAAATTTTTATATTGAACAATAATGGATATGGAATCATTAAACAATTTCAAGAATTATATATGGGTAAAAGATTTGAAGCTACGGGAAAAGGGGTTAGTGTACCTAATTATAAAAAAATTGCAGGGGCATATGGTATTAAATATTTTTCTATAAATAATAATAAAAAATCTAAAAAATTAATTAAAGATGTATTATCTTATAAAAAAGCTGTAATTATAGATGTATTTATTCATCCTAATCAAAAAATAATTCCAAAACTAACATTTGGAAGTCCTATTGAGGATTTATCACCAAAAATAAACAGAAATGATTTTAAAAAATATATGAAAATTGGAACAATTGATTCTAATAAGGATTTAGTTGAAGCAAATTAACACTTATTATTAAACAATTAATTCTAACTCTTGAAGAACTAAAAAATGAAAAAATTTTCAATAGTAATTCCACTATATAATGAAGCAATGAATATTAATATTTTGTTTAATGAAATTATTAAAGCATTAAAGGATTATGATAAATCTCATTTTGAATTAATTTTGGTTAATGATGGAAGTTCTGATGATACTGAAAGGTTTGTTAAAAATTTAGAAAAACATATATTTGTAAAGTGTATTTATCAAAATGAAAATCATGGACAAAGTTATTCTATCCATAATGGTATTAAAAATTCTAAATTTGACACGATAGTAACTCTTGATGGAGATGGTCAAAATGATCCTAAAGATATTAATAAGCTTCTTAATTTATATTTTGATAAAAATGAATATTCATTAATCTCAGGTATTAGAATAGTTAGAAAAGACTCATACTTAAAAATAATTTCTTCTAAAGTTGCTAATAAAATTAGATCACATATCTTAAAAGATAATTGTCCTGATACAGGCTGCTCTTTAAAAGTTTTTGATAAAAATATTTTTTTAAAATTTCCTTATTTTAATGGTATTCATCGTTTTATACCTGCCTTATTTATTGGGTTTGGATTTAACGTTTCTTACGTGCCTGTTAATCATCGACTTAGATTAAACGGAAATTCAAAATATGGAACAATTGATAGATTAATTAAAGGCATAAAAGATTTGATATTGGTAAAAAAAATAATAAAGAATAATAAAAAATATAATTTATAATATTGTATGATGTCATTTATTGAAAATCTGGAACCAATTGAGCTTTATTTTTTAATTATTGGATTTGTTGGTCAAGGTCTGTTTGCATCAAGATTTATATTTCAATGGATATATTCAGAAAAAAAAGGGGAGAGTACTATACCAGTAATTTTTTGGTATTTAAGCATTGGAGGTGGAATAGGTCTATTGACTTATGCTATATTTAGAAAAGATCCAGTAATAATTACAGGTCAAATTTTTGGCATATTTATTTATTTAAGAAATTTAATATTAATTTATAGAAAGAGAAAAGAAAAAAAATGATAAAAAATTATATAAATGGAAATTCCATTGGATGCAGCCAAAAAACTTCTCCAATTTTTGATCCGTCTAAAGGGGAACAAATTTCAGAGGTTATTTTATCTAATTCTCAAGATTTTGAAAAGGCAATCGAAAGTTCCAAGAATGCTTTTTTAAGTTGGACAAATACAACTCCACTTCAAAGATCAAGAATAATTTCTAAATTTAAAGATTTAATAATTAACAATATGGATGATTTGGCTACATCAATATGTAAAGAACATGGAAAGACTTTTGATGATGCAAAGGGTTCTATTACTAGAGGTATGGAAGTAGTTGAATTTGCTTGTGGAATTCCTCATCTTTTGAAAGGTGAATTTTCTCAAAATATTGGAAAAAATATAGATTCTTGGTCTGTTAGACAGTCTCTTGGGATATCTGCTGGTATAACACCTTTTAATTTTCCAGCAATGGTTCCTATGTGGATGTTTCCACTTGCAATAGCTTGTGGCAACACTTTTATTTTAAAGCCTTCAGAAAAAAACCCCACATGTTCTATAAAATTAGCTGAATTATTTTCTGAAGCAGGCTTACCAGACGGAGTCTTGAATGTTCTTAATGGCGATAAAGAGATGGTAAATATGATTTTATCATCAAAGGACATATCCTCCATAAGTTTTGTGGGTTCTACACCAGTTGCTAAATATGTTTATGAAAATGCTGCTAAAAATTTAAAAAGAGTTCAGTCTTTAGGTGGTGCTAAAAATCATTTGATAGTTATGCCTGATGCTAATTTAGATCAAGCAGTAGATGGTATAATGGGCGCAGCCTATGGTTCTGCTGGAGAAAGGTGTATGGCTGTATCCGTTGCTGTTGCCGTAGGTAGCATAGCTGACGAACTTGTTGAGAGAATATATAAAGGTACACAAAATTTAAAAATTGCTCCATGGACTGATAAAGAAGCAGAAATGGGTCCATTAATTTCTAAATTACATTTAGAAAAAGTAAAAAAATATATTGATACTGGAGAACGCGAAGGAGCAAAATTAATTGCAGATGGAAGGGGCTACAAATTACAAGGTTATGAAAATGGATATTTTCTCGCCCCAACATTATTTGACCGCGTTTCAAAAGATATGACTATATATAAGGATGAGATCTTCGGACCTGTTCTTTCTATAGTAAGAGCAAAAGATTATAATGAGGCAATAGATTTAGTAAATGATCACGAGTTTGGAAATGGAACGAGTATTTATACATCTGATGGAGAATTAGCTAGGCATTTCTCTACAAATTGTAAAATTGGTATGGTTGGTGTAAATATTCCTATACCAGTTCCAATGGCATTTCATAGCTTTGGAGGGTGGAAAAATTCTTTATTTGGAGATCATTCAATGCACGGTATGGAGGGTATTAATTTTTATACTAAATTAAAAACTACTACTTCAAGATGGCCTAACAATATTAAATCTGGTCCTGAATTTAAAATGCCAACTAACTAATGAATATTTTAGTAACAGGTTCAATAGGTTTTATTGGTTATCATCTTTGTGAATTATTGCTTAGAGATAAAAAAAATAAAATATTTGGTATTGATTCATTGGATAATTATTATGATATCAACCTAAAGAGAAAAAGGTTAAAAATTTTAAAAGAAAATAAAAATTTTAATTTTGAAAAGTTAGATATAACTAATATAAATCAATTAAAAAAAAATTTTGCTAAAAATAAATATTCTATAGTAATTAATTTAGCAGCCCAGGCAGGGGTAAGATATTCCATAGAAAATCCAAATAAATATTTTGATTCCAATATGCGTGGATTTTTTAATATACTTGAAGTCTCGCGAATGCATCTTATTAAACACTTAATATTTGCTTCTACTAGCTCCGTTTATGGTGACAGCAAAAAATTTCCACTGAAAGAAAGCCATTCAACAGACAAGCCCCTATCCTTTTATGCAGCAACTAAAAAATGCAATGAAGTTATGGCGTATTCATATAGTAACATTTATAAATTACCTTGCACAGGTTTAAGGTTTTTTACAGTATATGGTCCTTGGGGAAGACCTGATATGTCATTATTTAAATTTACATCTAATATTTTGAATTTTAAACCCATAGAATTATTTAATAAAGGCAACCACGCTAGAGATTTTACCTACGTTGAAGATATTGTTAAAAGTATAAAAAAATTAATCATTAAACCACCAAAGAAAAAAATACCTTTCGAAATTTTTAATATTGGTAGTGATAATCCCAAAACACTTAAATATTACTTAAAAGTGATTGAAAAAAATTTAAAAGTTAAGCCTAAAATAATTTTAAAAGAATTACAAATGGGTGATGTAAAAAAAACTCATGCAAGTATTTCTAAATTAACTAACTATATAAATTTTAAGCCCAAAATTTCAATTGAAACAGGTATTTTCAATTTTGTGAAATGGTTTAAAAGCTATTATAATTAAAATGAAAAAGGCTTTTATCACTGGTGTAACTGGTCAGGATGGTTCTTATCTTGCTGAATTTCTTTTAAAAAAAAATTATGAAGTACATGGGATGAAAAGGAGATCTTCTAGTATTAATACAAAAAGAATTGATCATCTTTATTCCGACCCCCATAATAAGAATACTAAATTTTTTCTACATCATGGTGACTTGCTTGATAGTTTAAGGTTAAATAATTTGATAAATGACATTAGACCTGATGAAATATATAATTTAGGCGCTCAATCACATGTTGCAGTATCATTTGATAATCCTGAATATACAGCTGATGTTGATGCGATAGGACCTTTAAGATTACTTGAAGTAATTAGAAACTCAAATATGAAAAAGAAAATACGCTTTTTTCAAGCAAGCACATCAGAAATTTATGGCAATCAACCTTTTCAAAAATTAAATGAAAAATCCAGCTTTATGCCTTCTTCCCCTTATGGAACTTCAAAATTATTTGGATATTGGATAACTAAAAATTATAGAGATTCATATGGGATTTTTGCAGCCAATGGGATAATGTTTAATCATGAGAGTCCTGTTAGAGGAGAAACCTTTGTAACAAAAAAAATTATTAGAGGATTATATCGAATTAAAACAGGAATAGAAAAAAAATTATATTTAGGAAATTTGGATGCAGAAAGAGATTGGGGGCATGCAAAAGATTATGTTAAAGCTATGTGGTTGATACTTCAAAATAATCAACCCGATGATTTTGTTATTTCTACTGGTAAAAAAACCAGTGTTCGTGAATTTATTAATATAGTTGCAAAAAAATTAAAATTAAATTTAAGTTGGAGAGGCAAGGGTCTAAGTGAAGTGGGGATAAATATAGATACAAATAAAATAATCATTGAAATTGATAAGAAATATATAAGACCAAATGAAGTTAATACTCTACTTGGCACATCTAATAAAATCAGAAGAGTTTCAAAATGGAAACCTGTTTATACTCTAGATAAAATTATTGAAGAAATGATTAATTATGAAAAACATTCTGTTGTAGATGGCTAAAATTTGTATAAAGGTATGTTAATTTTATAAAGTTTAATTTAATGAATCAAGAAACAAAAAAAAAGCAAAATATTAATCTTTTAGAAATTATAGACATTATTTGGAATTATAAATATTTTATTATAATATTCTCAATTTTACCTGTTTTACTATTATATCAATTTTCTGAATCGACTCCGAAAGTCCGAGATCATAAGTATGTGTTTACTGTTTATCCAGCAGAAATGCCTCAGTTAGTTCGTGCAGCTGAAGCTCTTCGATCTATGGCCCAAAGAAATAAATCAACAGATACAGCTGAAAGAAATAGTTTAATGATTTTAGAATCAGCAATGCGACGTAGTATAGGAAGTTCAATTACAACAATTAGGTTATATGATGGAGCAGATGCCAAAGATATTTTAAAGGAAGTAATTGATGAGTCCTTAAAATCGTACGAAATTGGTTTAAACACTAAACTACAACGAGATGAAAAAGTAATCTCTCTTATTGACAGTATTTTACCTTCAAATTTAATAACTAATTTTGCAAAGTTAATCGATGCAAATGTTTTTATTCAAGATTTAACCGATAAGTATTTTCAAGAACAAAATTTAGAGTCAACAGAACTTACTCTTGAACCCTTAGATATTAAAAAGAATTATTTATACGAGTTTTCCGTTACAGCTAACAAACCTCTGCAGCTTGAATTTATTGATTATTTAGTAAATTCAGTTTCTGAAAGCGTCGTTTCGAAAGCCTTAATTCAATTCAACTTAATATCGAATTTATTACAAGATAAAACCGATGGATCAAAAAATTTTTTAGTAGATTTGAAAAATCAATATATGATTCACTTTGTACAACAAGCAATTGATAATTCACAAGAAGAGTATGAAGTTAAATTAAATGAATTAAAAGACAAAAAACAACTTGAGATAACTCAAATCTCAAGAAAAAATAATTTAAAATTGAGTTTTCTTCAAAATCAAAGAGAAATCGCTGAAAAGCTTAACATAAAAAACTATAATAATTTAATTTTAGAAGCTAAACAAGGTAGCTTTATATATTCAAGCCCTATTATAAATAAACCTGAACTTGAAAATCCTTCATATTACTTAAAAGGTACTGAGGTTATAGATAAGGAAATTGCCAATCATATGGAAATAGCCGAGCTCGAAATTCAAAATGCACTTGATGATCCCATTTTACTTAATGTAGATAAGTTACAAAATACAATTTACTCAAATCTTCTTAAGAATTTTCAAAACAATATTGAAATTTTAAGCGAAATAGATTTTAACAAAAAAACTGTACAAATTATAAAAGATAATAATATTAATAAAAAATTGAAAATTATTAAATTTTATGATTTAAGAGATATAGTTATTATAACTAAAACAGATGGTTTCATGCAAACATTAATAACATTGTTTGTTGGTCTATTAATATTATCTATATTTATATCTACTATAATTCATCTATATAAGAGGGAAAAATTAAATATTTAGTTTAATACAAAATTAAAATGGCTTTTCATAATTTTGGAATTAAAACTTTAATTTATTTTTTGCCATTAGCAATAATTACAGGTCCATTTTTAAGTGATTTAACAATATCATTAATATCGATATTTTTTATAAGTTTATCAATTATTAAAAAATTAAAAAAATATTACTTAAATATTTATTCATTAACATTTTTTAGTTGGTGTCTATATATTATTATAAATTCTTTTTTTTCAAAAAATATAACTTTGTCATTAGAAAGTAGTTTATTTTACATTAGATTTGGAATTTTTTCTTTATCAATTTGGTATGCTTTTGAGAATTTTGATAAATTAAAAAAACATTTCACATTAATTTTTTTGTGTATTTATTTATTTGTTGTTTTTGATGCATATATCCAATATATTTTTGGAACTAATATTCTTGGTTTTAAATATTCTGGTGGAAGAGTTTCAGGAATTTTTAATAATGAGTTTGTTTTAGGAAGCTATCTATCAAGATTATTCCCTTTTTTGTTAGCTTTAGTGCTAATGAATTTTCAAAACTCTAAAATATTAACAATTTCAACTTTATTATTATTAATTCTAGTAGATATTTTAGTTTTTTTATCTGGCGAGAGAACTGCATTTTTTTATTTAATATTATCTACATTAATAATCATTTTATTTATAAAAAAATGGAGAATTTTGAGAATTTCAACTTTTATAATCTCATTATTTATAATTTCTTTGATTTCTGTTAATAATTCAAAAGTAAAAGATAGAATGATTGACAGAAGTATTGAACAAATTACTCAACATGGGAATCTAAATATATTTTCTATTCAGCATCAGGCATATTATCAGTCTTCCTTTAATATATTTATGGATCATAAAATCTTTGGTGCAGGTCCCAAAATGTTTAGAGAATATTGTAAATTAGAAAAATATAATTTTATTCCAATTAACGATCAATCTCAAAATGGATGTAGTACACATCCTCATAACACATATTTACAACTCTTGTCTGAAATAGGATTGGTAGGAGTATTGCCTATTATTTTATTATTATTTTTTTGTTTTTATTATTTTTTTAATAAATTAATATTTTATATTAAAAAATTTAAACTAAGGAAAGATAATGATCTTGACGATCCGGTTTTAACATGTCTGGTATTGTCAATTCTTATAAGTTTGTGGCCATTTGTCCCAACAGGTAGTTTCTTTAATAATTGGCTTAATATTATCTACTATTTACCTATAGGTGTATTATTTTATCACAAAACAAATATAAAAAAAAAAATTAAATAATCTTGTATAAAAGTTTATTAATTATTAATATTCATTTCATATTTGTTTATAAATAGATGACATCAAAAATAGTCGAAAAAAATTTATTAAGACTGACTTCAAAAAATTCATTCTTTTTGCTAATTGATTATTCATTATCTAGAATATTAACTTTCATATTATTTATTACTATTTCTAGATTTTTTAGCGTAGAATTATTCGGATTCTATACCTATCTAACATCTTTAATTTTTTTATTTAGCCCTTTAATTAATTTAGGAATGAATAGTGTGCTTCAGCAAGAATTATCTTTGGGCAATGATGATAAAAATATTATTATAAATACTGTAATTTTATTAAAAACATTAGCATTCATATCCTTATATATATGTATATTTTTTTTAATATTATTTTTTGGTTATAAAAATAAAGATTACAACATATTTTTTTTAATTGCATTCTCCTCTTTATTGTTTGTGGGACCTATAACCGTCATACCAACTTGGCAAAATTATAACCTAAAGATTAAAGATAAGGCTGTAGTTAATATGACTGGATTAATAATTGAAAAATTATTACAATTTACAGGTATAATTTTATTTCATAGCTATATTTTTATTTTTATTTCGATGATTTTTGGTAGTTTAATAAAAGCTTTTTATTCTATATATTTTTTTACTATTAAATCTGATGGGATTATATCTCTAAATTGTTTTAATTTTGATTATTCTAAGAAAATATTAAAAAAAGGTCTTCCACTTTTGTTAACTGCTTTTTTAATTTATGTTTATTCAAGAATTGATCAAATTATGATTGCTCATATGCTCGGATATAAATCAACAGGTCTATATGCTTCTTCCGCTATTTTATTCCAATCTTTCTTTACATTTTCAGGAATATTAACTGCATCTTTATATCCAATACTTTTGAGAGAAAAAAAACAAGATAATAAAAAAAATTATCAAATTTTTCTTCAATCCTATTTTGACATTTATTCATTTTTTGGAATGTTGATATTTATTTTTTTGTTCTTTTCTTCTTCTTTAATTCTTTCTTTATTTGGTCCAGTATATTTATCATCCCTAGCAATTTTAAAATTATTTTCTATAAGTTTATTTCTTATTTTTTGCTTAGATGGTTTAAATAAAGTTTTAATTACCCATTCTTTATATAGAATTTTACTATATATAAATTTATTAAGTGTAATTTTTAATATTGTTCTAAATTTCTTCTTAATTAAATCTTATGGTATTTTTGGAGCTGCAATAGGTACATCTTTATCTATGATTTTTTCAATTTTATTATTTCCATTGTTTTTCAAAAAATCATCTTTCTGTGTTCCTTATATTTTCAATTCATATTTTTTTATTTTTAGAATGACTAAGACGATTAAATTCATAAAAAATTATAAAATAATAAATTTATCTAAATAATTTACAGATATATAAAATATAAATATTGAATAATTATATTTATCAATTAAATCACCAATAATGAATGATTAATATTGCACAAATTGGTATTGGCTATTGGGGCCCAAATTTACTGAGAAATTTAATAAAAAATTCTCATTGTAAAATAATGAAAATAATTGAGATTGATCCAATTCGTATAAAATTTGTTAGTGATAATTTTCCAAATATAAAAATTTCAACAAATTTAGATGATGTTTTGAATGATACAAATATTGATGCTGTCGTAATATCAACTCCTGCAAAAACCCATTTTAATATTGCAATCAAATGCTTAAGAGCTAATAAACATATTTTAGTAGAAAAACCTATTGCAACAACTGTAAAGGAAGCAATAAAATTATTTTCTCTTGCTGAAAAAAAAAATTTAGTTGCAATGTCTGGTCATACATTTCTTTTTAATTCAGCCGTAAGATTTATTAAAAAATATATTGAAAATGGAGAATTAGGAGATTTAATCTACATATTTACACAAAGACTTAATCTAGGTAGGATTAGAAATGATATAAACGCAATGTGGAACTTTGCACCACATGATATTAGTATTATTCAATATTGGCTAAATAATACATCGCACAATGCTTTAAGTTACAATGGAAGATCTTATATTCAGAAGAATATTGATGATGTTGGTTTTTTAACTATCCAATACCCAGATAATATTTTAGCTAATATTCATGTGGGATGGCTTAATCCCAATAAGGTAAGAAAAATTACTTTGATTGGATCAAAAAAAATGATTGAATACGATGATTTGCTTAAAAATAAAGTTTCAATTGTTGATAAAGGTATTGATATTATTCATAATTTAGATGAAAATATGGAATTTGATAAAAACAACTTCAAAATAAACTATAGATCAAAAAGCGTATTAAAGCCCAAAATAGAATATCATGAGCCGTTAAAAGTTGAAATTGATCATTTTTTAGATTGTATAAAGAAAAATATTATTTGCCTAACCGGTAAAGATCATTCAATTAATGTTGTTAAGATTTTAGAAGAATCGAATCCATTATGAAAAATATTATTTTCTTTTGTAACAAATCAATTGGATTAAAATGTTTAAAATATACGGTTGAAAAAAAAAATTTACTTAATCTTAATATTAAAGGTGTATTGACAAAAAAAAGTGAAACTAAAATTATAAATTTTTGCAAAAAAAATAAAATAAAAATTTATCAAAATATTGAAGAATTATTGAAATTAAAAGATCTAGATATAGGAATTTCAGTACAATATCACACATTGATCAAAAAAAAAATTATTTCAAAATTTAAAGAAATAATTGTTAATTTACATATGGCCCCACTTCCTGAATATAGAGGATGTAATCAATTTTCTTTTGCAATTATTAATAAAGAAAAATACTTCGGTACAACCATTCACAAGATTGACAAAAATATTGATTCGGGGCCAATTTTATTTGAAAAACGCTTTAAAATATTTAGTAAAATATGGGTTAAAGATCTTTACAGATTAACAAATATACATTCTTTTGAATTGTATAAAAATTCAATAAAGAAGATCATAGATAAAAATTATTTATTAAAAATGCAAGAAAAATCTAAGAAAAGAAAATACTACTTTTATTTCAGATCTGATATTAATAAGTTAAAACAAATTAATTTGAATTGGAAGTTGGAAAAAATACAAAAATACATACGGGCAACTTCTATGTCAGGATTTGAACCTCCTTTTTTCCAGTTAAATGATAAAAAAATTAAATTAAAAATATGAGTATACCTTTTGTAGATTTAAAAACACAATATAATTTTATTAAACAAGATATAGATCTAGCTATTTCAGAGGTAATTAATAAAACTACATTTATTTCAGGAAAACATGTAAAAAAATTTGAAAATAATTTTTCTAAATTATTAAAAATTAAAAATACAATCAGTTGCGCAAATGGAACTGAAGCAATATTTATTGCATTAAAAGCTTTAAATATAGGTATTGGAGATGAAGTTATTACCTCATCAATGTCTTGGTTTTCAACTTCAGAAGCAATTTCTTTAACAGGAGCTAAAGTAGTTTTTATAGATGTAGATATTAATAATTTTAATATTGATATTTCTAAAATTGAAGAAAAAATTACAAATAAAACAAAAGCTATTATTCCTGTACATCTTTATGGAAATCCAGTTAATATGTTAAAAATAAATAAAATTGCTAAAAAATATAAATTAAAGATAATAGAAGATTGTGCTCAATCTCATTTTGCAAAATTTAAAAAAAATTTTGCTGGTACTTTTGGTGATTGTGGAACTTTCAGTTTTTATCCAGGTAAAAATTTAGGAGCATATGGTGATGCAGGAGCAATAGTTACGAATAATAATAAGTTAGCTAAAAAGATTAGAATGTTTGTAAATCATGGATCAATTAAAAAACATGAACATAAATTTGAAGGAATAAATAGTAGAATGGATGCTATTCAAGCTGCAATACTTAATGTTAAATTAAAAAAAATTAATATTTGGAATAAAAAAAGAATTCAAATTGCCAAATTATATACTAAGCTTTTTTTAAAAAATGAATCAATTATTACTCCTTCTATAGAAAAAAATCATATTAATGTTTTCCATTTATATGTAATAAGATCAATGAATAGAAATAAATTAATTAAAAAATTAAAAGAAAATAATATTGAATATGGTATACATTATCCTAAAGCATTGCCTTTTTTAGATGCTTATAAGAATCTTAAATATACTAAAGAAGACTATCCTAATGCATTTAAGTTGCAAAAAGAAATACTCTCTTTGCCAATTTATCCTGAATTAAAAAAAGAACAAATATTTAAGATAGTGAAAATATTAAATGATATAAATTAATAATGAAACATCTTTGATAAATAATTTTAATCCGCTAGTTTCAATAATTATTCCTACTTTTAATAGGTGTCATTTAGTAGGTAAAACTATAGATAGTGTAATAAATCAAAGCTATGATAATAAAGAAATAATAGTAGTTGATGATTGTTCAACTGATGACACTGAAAAATATTTAAATAATAAATATCATGAAAAAATACATTATATAAGATTGGATAAAAATAAAGGTGTTCAAAACGCTTCTAATATAGGCTTTGATCATTCTTCGGGGATTTTTTTAGCATTTCCAGGAGATGATGATATATGGACTGATAAAGATAAATTGAAAAAACAAATTTCTATATTTTTAAATGATTTAAAATTAAAATTTGGAGTCGTTACTTCATCAATAAGAATTATTAGAAATGAAAATATTATCAATAAATATATTCGAAAGCCAAAAAACCTGTTATCAAATTTGATGGCAGGTAATGATTGTGTATATGGTTCTGCTGCATTAATTAGAAAATCCTCATTTGTTGAAGCTGGTAAATTCGATTCACATTTAAAAAAAGGTACAGACTCAGATGTTTTCAGGAGAATAGTTTTAAAAGGTTATGACATTCATTTTATCAATCAAATTATGATAGACTATTCTGAAACAGAGAAAATTAGGATGTCTAATTTTACTATCGACAACTTAAATGAAAACATAAAAGCACATTTTTATAAATTAGAAAAATATTCGCTATATTATAAAAAAAATCCCAAGGTAAAATCTTTATTATTAAGTTATATAGCTGATAATTATTTTATTTTAGCAAAAAAATCAAGAATTTATAAAAATTTGTATTTATCTCAATCTTTTTATTTAAAAAGTTTACATATTAATTATTTAAGTATCAGAGTTGCTTACAAATTACTTAAAGTAATCTTACTATTGGTTTTAAGAAAATTATAAATGACTAATAGTTTAATTACAGTATCAATTTCAACGTTTAACAGATTTAATAATTTGATAGAAACTATAAAATCAGTAGTTAATCAAAGCTATAAAAACATAGAAATAATAGTAGTTGATGATTGTTCAAATGATCAGACAAATTTATTAAATATAAAAAAATTTTTCCCTAATGAAGATAGAATAAAATACGTCAAACATGAAATTAATAAGGGTCTTGCTTCATCAAGAAATACTGCTCTGCTACATTCCAAAGGAACTTTTTTTACTTACATAGATGATGATGATTTATGGGAGAAAAATTGTTTATTTGATTTTGTTAAATATTCCAAAAAATATGATAAACATTATTGCTTTTGCGGAGGTATTAAATATAAAAAAAATAAGTTATTATACAAACCTACTGTTATGAAGTTAAAAACTGCAATTATTAATGGTTGGACCCCTCCAGTATCTGCTCAATTTTATTATAAAAGTTCTTTGGTTGAAGTAGGTGGTTTTAATGAAAAAATTACAAGCGGTATTGATCATGATATTTGGATTAAATTATCAATAAGAGGTTATAATATTGTGTTTATTGAAGAATGTGTATCTATACCTAATAATGATCTTAATACATTCCAAATGACTACTGATTTTATTAAAAGAACAACAGGAATTTCAAATTCTCTTGAATTATGGAAACCTATTATTATAAAAAATTATAGTTTAAATTTTTTCAAACATTTTGAAAATGAGTATAATAAATATTTGTTAAAATTTTTTCTTCTTAAAAGTATAAAAACCTACGATATTAAATTATTTTTAAAAATAATATTTTATAAGCATAATTATAGATTTTTTTTTATAGTTTTAATTTTAATGATAGAAAAATTTATCAAAAAAAATCATTATAAACATATTAACCCTACATTTAGCAAATATGACAATGTCAAATAAATTTAATAATCTCGAAGATGTCATATATGTTACTGGACACAATGGATTAGTTGGTAGATCATTAATAAAAATTTTGAAAAAAAGAGGTTTTAAGAAAATTATTACAACTGAAAAAAATGAAATAAATTTAATTAATCAAAATTCCGTAAATGATTTTTTTCAAAATAATAAAATTGATCAAGTTTTTTTAGTTGCTGCTAAAGTAGGAGGCATTCTTGCAAACATTAATTACCCTAAAGATTTTTTATATGAAAATTTGATGATACAATGCAATATTTTAAATGCTTGTAATGAAAGCAATATTCAAAAAGTTCTTTTTTTTGGCTCATCCTGTATTTATCCTGCTAAATCTAAAATACCAATAAAAGAAAGTTATATTTTAAATGGTAAATTTGAAACTACTAATCAATTTTATGCAATAGCTAAAATTGCTGGTTTAAAACTATGTGAATCTATTAATATTCAATTTAATAGAAATTATAAAATAATAATGCCAACAAACATATATGGACCAAATGATAATTTTATAGAAAATGAAAATCATGTTATGCCAGCTTTAATTTCTAGATTTCATAATGCTGTGAAATATAAAAAAAATTCTGTAGAAGTATGGGGCAATGGCAAACCTTTTCGTGAATTTATCTATGTTGATGATTTGTCAGAAGCTGCACTTATATTGATGAATAATGAAATAAGAAATAATAAAAATTTTCACTTTAATGTTGGTTCCGGAGAAGAAATAAGTATTTTTAATTTGGCTAAATTAATTGCAAAAATCGCAAAATATAAAGGTAAAATTATTTTTAATACAAAAAAACCTTCTGGCGTAAATAGAAAATTACTAGATTCTAGTAAAATAAAAAAACTTGGTTGGTATCCAAAAGTTAATTTAGTCAAAGGAGTAAATAAAACCTATAAATTATATTTAAAAAAATGATATTTTAATGATTAAAAAAAAAATTTCAATTATCATTCCTACCCTTAATTGTGTTACCACACTTAATGAAACCTTAGTTAGCATTTTTAATCAGAATAATAAAAATTTTGAATTAATTATTATTGATGGAGATTCAAATGATGGCACCATAAAAATTATAAAAAAATATAGCCATCTTGTTGATCATTGGATTTCTGAAAAAGATGAAGGTATATATGATGCAATAAATAAAGGAATTAAAATTACAAGTTTTGATTACTATTTAATTGTAGGTTCAGATGATGTTTTGTTTGATAATGCTGTTGATATTTATATTAATAATATTAATGAAAATATTGACATCATAACTGCTAATATAATTTTCAAAGAAAAAATCCAATCTTTAAAAAAAGGACCTATTTGGTTGCATGGTCCTCAAAATTTGATAGTTGGTCATACAATAGCTTGCTTAATCAATAAAAAATTACATGATATTTATGGATATTATACATTAGATTTAATAGTTGCTGCTGATACTTATTTTTTATTAAAAATTATAAGAGGGTCATGTAAAATTCGATATTGCAAAGACATAGTAGGCAAAATAGGTGCAGAAGGAATTTCTAACAAAAGATATTTTAAGATGACTTATGAGCATATGCTTGCTCAAATTAGAACAGGCTCTAATGTATTTATTCAACTTAATTTAATGATTATTAAACAAATCTACTTTTTTGTAAGATATTTTGTTGTAAGAAATTTTTTTAATAAAAATTAATTTTTTTATTTATTATTAGTTTATAGAGTCCATATGTTTAATAATAAAAATATTCTTATTACAGGAGGAACAGGATCTTTTGGAAATGAGTTTGTTAATCATATTCTTAAAAATTATTCTCCTGAAAGATTGATCATATATTCAAGAGATGAATTGAAACAATTCGAAATGCAAAAGATATTTAAGAATGACTGTCTAAGGTTTTTTTTAGGAGATGTAAGAGATGTAGATAGATTAAACCTAGCTTCAAAGAACGTAGATATTATAGTACACGCAGCTGCATTAAAACAAGTTCCTGCTGCTGAATACAATCCAAATGAATGTATAAAAACTAATATAAATGGTGCTCAGAATATTATTGATGCATCTATAAAAAATGGTGTTCATAAAATTATAGCTCTTTCAACTGACAAAGCAGCAAACCCGATTAATCTTTACGGTGCTACCAAATTAGTTTCAGACAAATTATTTGTTGCTGCAAATAATATAGTCGGTAAATCTAATTGTCAATTTTCAGTTGTAAGATATGGTAATGTTGTTGGATCAAGAGGCTCTGTTGTCCCTTTTTTTAAAAATTTAGTTAACACTAATATTAGCAGTATTCCTGTGACAGATTTAGAAATGACTAGATTTTGGATAACTTTAAAAATGGGAATTAACTTTGTTATTAAAAGCTTTGAGAGAATGAAGGGAGGAGAAATTTTTATTCCAAAAATACCTTCTGTTTATATCAAAGATGTTGCTAAGTCATTTGCACCTAATATTCCTATAAAAATTATTGGCATAAGACCTGGAGAAAAATTATGTGAAACCTTATGCCCAATGGAATCTTCAAACCTAACTTTAGAATATAAAGATCATTATATAATACAGCCCAGTATTAATTTTTTTGATAAAGATATAGATTATTCAATGAACTGCTTGAAAGAAACAGGTCAGCAAGTTCCAGAGAAATTTGAATATAATTCTTCAAATAATAAACATTTTTTATCAGTAGAAGAAATTAAAGAATTTGTTTAAAATATAAGATATATAAATAAATATGAAAGTTGTTATTTTAGCAGGAGGTCTTGGAAGTCGTTTATCTGAAGAAACATATTCTAAACCAAAGCCTCTAATTGAGATAGGTAATAGACCAATTATTTGGCATATAATGAAACATTATTATTCTTTTGGTTTAAAAGATTTTATTATTTGTTGTGGCTATAAAGGTTATCAAATTAAAAAATATTTTACTGAGTATTATTTAAATAACTCAGATATAAAAATAAATTTAGAGGACAATAGTATAAAGATAATTTCTTCAAATTCAGAAAAATGGAATATTACCCTTGTTGATACTGGGGAAAAGACAATGACAGGAGGTAGATTGAAAAGAGTAGGCAATCTATTGCCTGATGATAATTTCTGTTTAACATATGGAGATGGATTGAGCGATATTAAAATTGATAAGTTAATTGAGTTTCATAATAATCACGGTAAGTTAGCTACACTTTCATCTTCTAATATACCTAACAGATTTGGTATTTTAGATATACAAAATGATAAAGTTTTAGCTTTTAAAGAAAAGCCAAGTGATTATATTAATATAGGTTACTTTGTATTATCTAAAAAGGTCTTAGATTTAATAAATGGAGATCAGACTATTTGGGAACAAGATCCGATTAATAATTTAGCAAAAGATAGAGAATTAATGACATTTAAGCATGATGGATTTTTTCAACCAATGGACACACTTAGAGAAAAAATTGAATTAGAAAAGATGTGGAATAATAATCGTGCTCCATGGAAATTATGGAGTTAAATAAAATAAAATTTAAAAATTTTTGGAAAAAAAAGAAAGTATTTATTACAGGTCATACTGGTTTTAAAGGAGGGTGGCTATCATTGTGGTTAAATATTTTAGGAGCAGAAGTAAAAGGTTATTCATTACAGCCAACCTCAAAAAAGAATTTTTATTATGAAACAGGTTTAAATAATATAATTCAATCAGAATATGGAAATATACTTAATAAAAAGAAATTAAATCAATCAATAAATAAATTTAAGCCTGAAATAATTTTTCATTTAGCTGCACAATCGCTAGTAATTGATTCCTACTTAGATCCTATTAAAACATATAAAACAAATGTGATAGGAACTTTGAATTTATTAAATATAATCCAAACTTCAAAAGGTATTAAAGCTTTTATAAATATTACTAGCGACAAATGTTATGAAAATCCAAAAAATAAAAATAAGTTATCAGAAAATGATCAAATGGGAGGTCATGATCCATATAGTAGTAGTAAGGGGTGCGTGGAAATTTTAACAGCATCTATAAGAAGATCTTTTTTTTCAGATAATCATCAAACTTCAATTGCTACAGTTAGAGCAGGCAATGTTATTGGTGGTGGAGATTGGTCTAAAAATAGATTAATACCAGATATAGTTAGAAAGATAAGTAAAGATAAAAATATAATTTTAAGAAATCCTATATCAGTTAGACCATGGCAATTTGTTTTAGATCCATTGTTTGGATATATGATTTTAGCTACAAAACTTTATAATAATGGTCATGAATATTCTGAAGCATGGAACTTTGGACCCGGATTAAATGATAATAAAAATGTAAAATGGATTGCTACAAAACTTTTAAAAAAATGGAATTCTAAAAATATTAGAATAATTAGTTCAAAATCTATGTTTCATGAAGAAAAATTATTGTATCTCAATTCTAAAAAAGCTTTGTCTAAATTAAAATGGAAAACATTTTATGATGTTGATAAAACTTTAAATGTAGTTGTAGATTGGTATAAATCTTCTCTAAATAAAGAAAATATGTTGTCATTGTCTCAAAAACAAATAAATGATTATATGCAAAACTTATTTCATTAATAATGTCTAAAAAATATTCTAAAAATTTTCTTAGGGTGCCATATGGTCAAACTGTTCATGATAAAGAAGAAATAACAGCTGTTGTAAGGGTTTTAAAAACTTCAACACAAATGGGACAAAACGTTGCTAGTTTTGAAAAAAAAATAGCAGTTTTATTTAATAAAAAATACGGAATTATGACAAATTCTGGCTCCTCCGCACTTTTTTTAGCCATAGAATCATTAGGTTATAAAAAAAATTCAGAAGTTATTACTCCTATTTTAACATTTTCTACAACTATCGCTTGTTTAGTTAAAAATAATTTAATACCTTCTTTTGTAGATGTAACTAAAGATACTTTTTGTATTGATATAAATCAAATTGAAAAAAAAATTAATAGAAATACAGTTGCCATATTAGCCCCAGATTTGCTTGGTAATATTTGTGAATGGGATAAAATAAAAAAGATCGCTAGAAAATATAATTTAGATATTTTACAAGACTCAGCGGATACTCTTGGAGCTACCTTTAAAAATAAATCTAGTGGATATTTTACTGACCTCTCAATTACTAGTTTTTATGGATCTCATATAATTAATGGAGCTGGTAATGGAGGAATGCTATGTACTTCTAATAAAAAAATATTAGAAAAATCAAAACTCTTAAGATCATGGGGCAGATCCTCTTCTTTATTTAAAGACAGCGATTCTTATAATAAAAGATTTGATACTTTTTTAGATGGTATTCAATATGATTCAAAATTTATATTTTCAGAAATAGGATATCAATTAGAACCATCTGAAATTAGTGCTGCCTTTGCTCTTATACAGCTTAAAAAATTAAAAAAGAATTTAAAACTTAGAAAAAAATTTTTTAATGAGCATCAGAACTTTTTTTTATCATACAACGATATTTTTCAACTTCCTAATGAAAATAAATATTCAAATACAGGGTGGTTAGCGTATCCATTAGTAGTCAAACCCAATGCAAATTTTACTCGTACTGATTTGCAATTATTTTTAGAAAGTAAAAATATACAAACCAGAGTAATATTTACTGGTAATATATTAAGACAACCTGGTTTTAAAAATATTAAATGCAAAGGAAGCGTTAATGATTTTAAAAATGCTGATTTTATAATGAAAGGGGGAATATTAATTGCATGTCATCACGGTTTAAACAAAAAAATGATGAATCATATTCACAATAGCATTCGGAATTTTTTGTCTTAAAATATATTTTTAAAGATTGATAATTATTTGAATGTCTATGTTATTATAAAAAAAATATTAATATTATGAATATAAAAAAACCAATACCTTATTCAAGACAGAATATTATTAAAAAAGATATTGATGAAGTTGTTAAGGTTTTAAAATCAGATTTTATTACACAAGGTAATAAGAACATGGAATTAGAAAAAGCAATATGCAATTTTACCTCTGCTAAATTTTCAATTTCTGTAAACAGTGCTACTTCTGCATTACATCTAAGTTGTCTAGCTCTTGGATTAGGAAAAGATGATTTATTGTGGACTTCACCAATAAGTTTTGTATCATCAGCGAATTGCGCACTTATGTGTAATTCAAATATTGATTTTGTAGATATTAACAATAAAACTATTAATATTGACTTACTAGAATTAGAAAAAAAATTAAAAAACGCAAAAAAAAATAATAAAATTCCGAAAATTATTGTTGTAGTTCATATGGCCGGATTACCATGCGATATGAAAAAAATTAAGAAATTATCTAATATTTATAAATTTAAAATTATTGAAGATGCAAGTCATGCTGTAAATGCTTATTACAATAACCAAATTATAGGAAATTGTAGATATAGCGATATAACAATTTTTAGTTTTCATGCTGTTAAAATTATAACATCTGGTGAAGGTGGCATAGCGCTTACTAACAATAAAATTTTAGCTAATAAAATTAAGTTGTTAAGAAGTCATGGAATTACAAGAGAATATAGTTTGTTTAAAAAAAAACATATTCAAAAATGGTATTATGAACAACAGTTACTCGGTTATAATTTTAGACTTACTGAATTTCAATCAGCTCTAGTAATTAGTCAATTAAGAAGAATTAAAAGCATAACAAAGAAAAGGTATAAATTATTCAATTTATATAATTTATTATTAAAAAAATTACCTTTAATTTTACCTCCTAATTTTATTAATTTTAAATCAAGTATGCATTTATACATAATCCAGTTAAACTTTAAAAATTCTGAAAATAAGCGTGATTTAATTTTTAATTTTTTAATAGAAAAAAATATTTTGGTTAATTTGCATTATATCCCTATTCATCTTCAACCATATTATAGAAATTTAGGTTTTAAAGAAGGGGATTTTCCTATAGCTGAAAAATACTTTAAGAATTCATTAACTTTACCTTTATATCCTGACTTAAAAGAAAAAGAGCTTAAATATATAGTTAATAATTTAAAACTTGCATTACAGAAATTTTCATAATTTATTTTAATGACACAATAATAAATTTATTTTTTTTACATTGTTAAAATATAAATTATAAATTATAATTAAAAATTAATTTCATGAAGGTTTATAAATGAAAAGTTATATATTCTTAAACATTATAAATAACTAAATTTATATGATAGGCATTATAAATTGTGGTACAAATAATATACAATCATTAGTTAATGCTTTCAATCTCATTAACGTTAATAATTTTTTAATAGATGAAACTAAAGATTTTAACAAAGCGCATGCTCTAGTTCTGCCTGGAGTGGGCTCTTATAAAAGTGGGATAGATAATTTAAAAAAAAAAGGATTTGATGAGCAAATCTATAAAAATGTAATTATAAAAGGAAAATTGATTCTAGGAATTTGTTTAGGAATGCAATTATTATCAGATATAGGTTATGAATATGGCGTTCATAAAGGTCTTGGTTTAATTAATAGTAAAGTAATTAAATTTAAAAAAATTAATAATTCTTTTAAAATACCACATATAGGTTGGAATGATATTAACATTTTAAAAAAAGATAATATTTTTAAAAGAATTGAAGATTTCACAGATTATTATTTTGTACATAGTTATCATCTAGTACCTAGAAAAAAATCAATTATCACATCAGAATGTGAATATGGAGAAAAATTTGTATCAAGTATCCAAGAAGACAATATTTATGCAACACAATTTCATCCTGAAAAAAGTCAAGAACAAGGTATTGAATTACTTAAAAATTGGGTTGATTTAATTTAAATGTTAAAAAATAGATTGATACCAGTTTTGCTTTTAAAGAATGGTATGCTTGTAAGAAGCGAAAAATTTAAAATTCACCAAATTATTGGTAATCCTATAGAAGAAGTTGAAAGATTTAATCAATGGAATGTAGATGAGTTAATATATTTAGATATAACTAATAATGGAAATTTTAATAAATCTAGAGAAGATTCTAAAATTAAAATATTTTCTAATTCTTTAGAAGTTTTGAATGAAGTAAGTAAAAATTGTATGATGCCTTTAGTTTGGGGCGGTCAAATAAGAAGTATTGAAGATATTTATATCAGGATGAAAAAGGGTGCTGATAGAGTATCAATTAATACTGCAGCATTAAAAAATAAAGAATTTATTAAAGATTCATCAAGAGAGTTCGGTAGTCAGGCTATTGTAGTAAATATAGATGTTTTTAGAAATAAAGATAAGACATATAGTGTCTTCATGAATTCTGCTAAAACAAAGACTCAGTATGACCCTGAAACCTGGGCTAAAATTGCTGAAGATATGGGTGCTGGTGAAATTCTCTTACAAAGTATAAATAGAGATGGAGTAGGAAAAGGTTACGATTTAGAAATTATTAACAGAATCTCCAAAGTTGTTACCATTCCAATTATCAGTCTTGGCGGAGTGGGTGATTTTAAACATTATTGCGCTGGAATAAAAAATGGAGCCAACTCTGTTGCAGCAGCAAATCTTTGGCATTTTAAAGAAATGGCGGATAAATTAGGTAAAAAAGCTCTTAAGGATTGTGGAGTAAATGTTAGAAACTGATAAAAAAAATTTATGTAAAGTTAATTATTGTACAAGTTGCACTTATCCTTCGACCTCTTCAGCGCCTCTAATTTTTAATAAAGATAATATTTGTTCGGGTTGTGTTGTTGCAAAACAAGGAAAAAAAATGAATTGGAATAAAAGATTCAAATTATTAATAAAGCTTACGGAGCAATATAAGAATAAAAATGATTATGATATTTTAATACCTGTCAGTGGCGGTAAGGATAGTTATTTTCAAACACATATTGCAATAAATGAATTAGGTTTAAAACCTCTTTTAGTTACTTATTATGGTAATAATTATACTGAAGAGGGAGAATATAATTTAAATAGAATGGCAAAAATTTTTAAAGCTGATCACATTATTTTTAAACCTTCAAAAGAAATATTAATTAAGATGAATAGATTGGGTTTAAAATTACAAGGTGACATGAATTGGCATAGTCACTGTGGCATTTTTACTTATCCAATTCAAATGGCAGTTAAATATAAAATACCATTAATTCTATGGGGAGAACATGGTTTTATGAATTTAGCTGGAATGCACTCATATAATGATTTTATAGAGTTTACTTCTAAACATAGAAAAGAACATTTGTTAAGAGGTTTTGATTGGTATGACTTTATTGATGAAAATTTAGATAAAACTAAACATAAAAAGATAAAAGAAGGACTTAAACCAAGAGATTTATCTTGGGCACAATATCCAACAGATTCTGAAATATATGAAAATGGTATTAGGGGAATATATTTATCAAATTACATAAATTGGGACGGTGATGAAAATGCTAAAGTAGTTAAAAAATTATATAATTGGAAATATTCAAAAAAGAAATTTGAAAGAACGTATCGCGAATCTTCTAATTTAGATGACATGCATGAAAATGGAATACATGATTATTTAAAATTTGTTAAATTTGGATATGGTAGAGCAACAGATCATAGCACAAAAGATATTAGGTCAGGAAAAATGACAAGAAAGCGAGCAATTAAAGAAATCAAAAAAAGAGATCATATAAAGCCTAAAGATTTAAAGAGGTGGTTAAAATATGTAAAAATGAGTGAAAAAGAATTTGATAGAATTTGTGATACTTTTAGAGACCCTAGAGTTTGGTGGATAGAAAACAATAAATGGGTTAAACATAATATTTGGGGTCAACCTTCTTCTTATGGATCTGTTAATTTATTAAAAGAAGATAGAAAAAAATATGAATATTGCTGATGAAAAGGTTGAAAAGATAATTGTAGAAATCAAAAACTACCTTAACAACTTTCACGTTTCCTTTAAAACTATAACACCTTATGTATTAGAAGAGCGATTAAATTCATATTCATCAAAAACATTTAGTCTTATAATAAATTATTTTTTTTTCGATATTTATAATCTGTTTCAACCAATTCACAAAAAAAAATATATTTTTCTTAATTTAAGGTTCAAAGAGATAATAAATTTATTTAATAAAAATGATTTATTGATACTATCTAGATTAAGTGAAATTAAATATACAAAAAATAAAGGATATTCTAGTTATTTAATCAGTTCTTTACATTATTCTTTAGAACATTTTATAGCTACAAATAATTCATTTTTTTTAAAAAAAAATATTAAAAGATTTTACAAAAGAATTACTAATAAAATTGCTAATAACAAAATAATAAAATATATATTTATTTGGGCAGACCAAGATTTATCAGGTCTTATTATATCAAGCATGTTTAGTGATAATAACAATATTAAGGTAATACATATAGCGCATGGATATCCATTGACTACAAGTAATAATCAATATTATCAAATAGATGGCAGTAATTGTAAATATAATTTTATATGGTCTGATCAATCTAAAGATTCATTTTATAATAAAGAGAAGAGAAAAATGTTTAATCTAGGATTACCATATGAGGTAAAAATACCTAAAAAAAAATCTAACAAGATTATTTTAGTTGGTCATGGAGATCATAAATCAATAGTTTATAAAAAAACAATCGAACATTATAAAAAAATTGCATTAATTTTTAAAAATGAAGAATATCAATTAGAATATAGACCTCACCCATATGAAATAAATAATGAAATTGAAAAATACTTTAATACAATAAATACAGAAGAAAAACAAAATCTCTTACAAGATTCATTTAAAATTTTTATGGGTTTTAGTTCTACACTATTATTTGAAGCAAAATCTCATAATCATATCGTCATAGAGCTTGATACATCAATTATTAATTATTATATTGATTATGAATATACAAAAAAATTTTTAGAAAATGAATATATCAATATACCTACATATTTAAGAAATTATGATCATAATTATTTTATAAATGTAAAAAACGAAAAATTAGAATATAGATTCAATAAAATTTTAAATATAATTGAGAATGAATGATATTATCTATTTTTTTTTAATTTTAAGATTAAATATTTTTATATGATTGAACAAATTAATGAACTTAAAATACCCGGTTGTTTTAAAATAAAATTGAAGTCTACTGTTGATAATAGAGGAAAATTTAAAAAGATTTTTAATAATGAATATTTTAAAAAATATTCTTTAAATACAATTTGGCAAGAAGACTTTTTTTCAATCTCTAATAAGAATGTTTTAAGAGGTATGCATTTTCAGATACCTCCATATCATCAATATAAATTAATTTCATGTATGAAAGGAATTCTAATTGATGTAATTTTAGATCTAAGAGAAAATTCTAAATCCTATAAACAATTTTTATTTTATGAATTAAATTCCAATGATAATGAGTTAATCTATCTTTCTCCAGGAATTGCTCATGGTTTTTTGTCTTTAATTGATGAAACTATTACTTATTATAAAGTTTCTTCTATGTATTCGAATAAAAATGATAAGGGAATATTCTGGAATTCTTTTGGATATAATTGGCCTATATCTAATCCCATAATATCATCTCGTGATAATAATTTAATACATTTAAAAGATTATGAAAGTGATTTTAAATGGTAAATATACTAATAACTGGTGGAACTGGCTTTATAGGGCAATATTTATTAAAAGAAATAAAAAAGAAAAGTCGATATAATATATCTCTTATAGTAAGAAAAAAAAATATTGCTATCGAAAATAAAAATATAGCAACATACTATTACAACGGAGATCTTAAAAAATTAAATAAAATTTTTATAAAATCAAAACCAGATATCGTTATTCATCTTGCAACATGCTATATTTTTGACCATCAACCTTTTGAAATTGAAAAATTAATTAATTCAAATATTTTATTTGGTTGTCAAATTTTAGAGGTTATGAGATTAAATAAATGTAAAAATATAATTAATTTTGGAACTTATTTTCAAAAATATCGTTCTCAAAGTTATAACCCCGTAAACTTATATGCGTCAACTAAACAATCTTTCGAAAATATTCTAATGTATTACAATAAGATTCACAATATTAATGCAATAACTCTTACTTTGTTTGATACCTTTGGTTTTAATGATAAAAGAAATAAAATCATAAAAAAACTATTAACAAATGTTAACAAAAAAACTACTCTAAACTTAAATTCAAAAAATTCAGTAATTGATATTATTAATGTAGTAAACGTTGTAAATATAATTATTAAAACAGCAAAATATCTTCATAATTCAAAAAATATTATTTATAAAAATTATTACGTAACTGGTTATAGAATTAAACTTTCAAAATTAATTACTTTAATTGAGGAGTTAACTAAATCTAAGTTAAATATTAATTATTTAGAAGATCCTAAACGTATAAACTTTTATAAACTTATAAAAATTAGCAAAGATATGAAAACGCCATGGCATAAGGAATATATTTTAAATAATTTTAAAAAGGATATTTTAAAATTATATAAAACCTTATGAAAAATTACAAACAATTATTAACTATTGGAATTCCTACATATAATAGAAGCGATACAATAAATAAATGCATTGAAACCTTAACTAAATTAAATTTACATGAAATTGTAAATATATTAGTGATTGATAATAATTCTGAAGATAACACCTATCAATTACTTAAAAATAAGTTTTCAGGAAAGTTATTACTATATAAAAACAATACTAATATCGGTTTTGCTAAAAGCACTATTGAAATTTTTAAAAAATGTAATTCCAAATATCTTTTATGGATGTCAGATGAAGATAGTATCAAATATGATACCTTTATAGAATTTTTAAATTTTTTAAAAAATAAAGACTATTATTTTATTTGTAGTCAATTTTATATTAATCAGAGATTAATAAGAGGATCACTATCTTCAACAAGAATAAAGGAAAATAGTTTATGGGATGCAGCAGCACATATGCCAGGTCTAGTTTTTGAAACACAGGAAACAATCAATTTTTTTAATAAAAATGTTTCAAATGAATATGATTATCCTAATGTTTTTAAATATTATCCTCAATTATTAATTGTTATTTTTTTAATTACCAAGGATATAAAAAAATGTGTTTACTATAATAATGAAATTTGTTTTCCTAAATTTTTTTTAAAACAAACTCATTTACTTGGTATTTATGGAGATGATTATGCAGGTGTTTCTCTCAGATGGCAAATACATAAAGAATCAATTAATTATATGAATTATTTGTTAAAATTAAGCCCTAATAGTCCAATTATCAATAAAATAATAACTAGTCAAAAGAAAAGAACTTTTATGCTCCTTAGATATGCAGTTTTACATGAATCTGAAGATTTAATTCATTATTTTGATAAAGAAACATTCTTTTTTGTTTTTTTATTTATTTTTAGAAAAATTAAAATATGGCTATTAAATTTTAAAATTAAATTAAAATAAAATTCTTTATTTTTCTATATCTTTTAAAGATAGTGGCTTACCTTTAATAAGGTCTTTTTTTGCCTTTTTACCAATAATTTTTGAATAATATTTAGGATGTAAACCATTAGCAGGTCTTATTACAGAAATATTCTTCTTATCAAATTTAAAGCCTTTTTTAATATCATTTGAAACATAAATAGATCTTCTAAACTGTAATGAATTAATTTCATTAGAAGTTGGACCAATAAAAATTTTACCAAGACCTTCCCATGCTTTTCTAGTTTCTATAACTAAATTTTTTAATTCATGAGGTTCCAAAGAAAAAGCACTGTCCACTCCACCATCAGATTTTTTTAATGTAAAATGTTTTTCAATTACTGAAGCCCCTAAAGCAACAGATGCAGTAGCTACTCCTATACCTAGTGTATGATCTGATAATCCAATTTGGCAATTAAATTTTTTCTTTAAAAAAGGAATTGTTTTTAGATTGGCATCCTTAGGTAAAGCTGGGTAATTGCTAGTACATTTTAATAGAATTAAATTTTTGCATTTTGCTTCTTTTATTAAATTAACCAACTCTGTTATTTCACTAATTTTAGCTAATCCCGTAGAGATAATTATTGGTTTTTTTGTTTTAGCAATTTTTTTTATTAAAGGTATATGATTATTCTCAAAAGAAGCAATTTTATATGCTGGAACATTTAGTTTTTCTAAAAAATCTACTGCTGATTCATCAAAAGGAGTACTAAAACAAATCATATTAAGCTCTTTTGCTCTTTCCATAATAGGTAAATGCCATTCCCAAGGTGTGTAAGCTTTTTTAAATAATTGATAAAGGTAGCTTCCTGACCATAGACTTTTTTTATCTTTTATTTTAAATTCATTGTTCTTAATATTTAAAGTTATAGTATCTGGTGTGTATGTTTGTAATTTAATAGCATTAGCCCCACATTTTTTAGCTTCTTCAATAATTTTTAAGGCTCTTTTAAGAGATTGATTATGATTTCCTGACATTTCAGCAATAATAAAAGGAGGGTGTTTCTCTCCTACAGTGATATTGCCAATATTGATATTTTTATTAAAAAAACTCACCATTTTATCCTTATAAATTCTTCAATTAAATTATTTTTTTTAAATAACATCAAATTTTTTTTTTGTAACATTAGTTTTTTAAACAGCTATGAATAACTGAACTAATTTTTTTACCTCTTATAATATAATGATCTTTTAACAAACCATCATAATTAAAGTTCATTTTTTCTAATACAGAAATATGATGATTTCTATATGAAAAAGTTTCAGTATATATTTTAATAAACTTCAGCTCATTAAATGAAATTTTCTTTATAATCTTTAAAAAATTGATAAAATAGTATTCATATTTTTTTAAATTTGTTATTATTTTTGTATCAATTAAAAAAGATAGTTCACACCTTTTATTAAGCCATGAGATATTGGTCAAACCTCCGTATCCTATTAATTTATCATTATATGTATATGATAATAAAATATCATTAGGTTTTATATTTTTCATTTCTGGTAATATAATTTTTTGATAATAGTCTTTTTGTTCTTTCTGCGTTATAATCTTAGATTGTCTTAATATATCTATTTGTGAATTTCTCCATTTACGAATAGATTCCATGTGTACTTCTTTAATAGATATTATTTGAAAATTTTTTGAATTAAATTTTTTTTTTTTAAGACATCTATAATGCATAATTATTAATATGATTAATTATATAGTAAATATTATTAATTTATCATTCCTAAAAAAGCAAGATTATAAAGCATTTGCCATACAACTGAAAACTATTTTTTTAAAAGCTACATTTTTGACATTGATAATATATATTATTATGATTAATAATAAATTTGTTAATAATAATTTATAATAATACTTTTTAATAATCTTAAAATGATAAAAATTCTTTTTTTAGGTAATAATAAAACAAATAAAGACACGAAACTTATTGATGATATAAAGTTTTTTAATAAAAAAATTATAATACATCAAATTAATAAAAAAGTTGATTTAAAAACACTTCAAAAATATGATACAATAATTAGTTTTGGTTACAGGCATCTTATTGATAGCAAAACTATCGATAAATATAATAAACCTATTATAAATCTTCATATTAGTTATTTGCCGTATAATAAAGGTTCTCATCCTAATTATTGGTCTTTTGTAGAAAATACTCCAACAGGAATATCGATTCATAAAATTAATAGTGGCATTGATACTGGAGATTTAATATTTCAAAAATTAATTGATTTTAATCTTTATAACAATAGAAAAACATTAACATTTAAAAATACATACAAAACTTTGATTAGCGAAATTGAAGCATTGTTTTTAGACAATATTGATAAATTAATTAATCATGATTTTGAAACATATCATCAAATTGGAAAAGGTACATATCATAATAGTGCTGATTTACCCATTTCACTTAAAACTTGGAATCAAAATATTTATAATACTGTTGTTAAATATAATTCAAATATTGATAAAGAGCTTAGGCAAAATTTTGAAATATTAAAGTTAATAGAAAATACCAAAAATTATAATAATATTAATTGGATTAGAATATTAAGAGATTCATTAAAAAAATCTCCCAAAAATACATTAGAGGTTATTAAAAATATTAATTTCAATGATAAAAAAATATCTAAGCTTATTAAGAAAATTATCAAATAATTTAATTTTCTGAAGAATTGATTTTTAAAATTATTAATTTATATAAAATTTCAATATTAATCCTCTTTAATTGTAATCTTTAATTGACTGAAACAATTTTATTAACTACTCATTATTTATGAAATTAATATCAATAGTAACTCCTTGTTTTAATGAAGTTGAAAATGTTCATGAAATATATTTAGAAGTCAAGAAAATTTTAAAAAAATTTTCTCAAAAATATAATTATGAACATATATTTATAGATAATGATTCCAATGATGGAACGATAAAAGTTTTAAAAGATTTAGCTAAAAATGATAAAAATATAAAATTAATAATTAATTCTAGAAACTTTGGACATATAAGATCCCCTTTTTATGGGTTAATTAATGCTAAAGGTGATGCAGTAATTTTGTTAAATTGTGATTTTCAAGATCCGCCACAGTTAATTTTAGAATTTATAAAAGAATGGGAAAAAAATTACGAAGTAATTGTTGGCATTAAAAATAAAAGTTTAGAGAACTTTTTTATGTTTAATATTCGTAAATTTTATTATTACCTAATTAAAAAATTTTCTGAAACAGAACAGATTCCTAATTTTACTGGATTTGCATTATATGATAAATCATTTATTGAAAAATTAAAAACTCTAAATGATCCATACCCTTACATTAGAGGTTTAATTAATGAATTTGGATGTACACATAAAAAAATATTTTTTGAACAACCCAAGAGAATTAAGGGAAAATCAAAAAATAACTTTTTAACATTATTAGATATGGCTCTTTTAGGTTTTATAAATCATACTAAAATTTTTTTAAGATTAGCAACTTTAACTGGATTTCTACTTTCATTCTTAAGTTTTTTTATTGCTATTGCTTATTTAATAGCAAAATTAATTTATTGGAATAATTTTAATGCAGGTATTTCACCAATACTAATTGGTTTGTTTTTTTTTAGCTCAGTCCAACTTTTATTTATTGGTATTATTGGTGAATACATAGGAGCTATACATACTCATGTTAAAAATAAGCCTATCGTTATTGAAAAAGAAAGAATTAATTTTGATAATTAAATTTTAATGCCTTCTTTAAAAAAAAATTTTCTTTTCTATAATTCAAGAACAAATCAAGTTTATTTAATTTTTTTAATTTTTATTTTTTTTCGTTTTTTTTTCTTTTTTCTTTTTAATTTTGAATCTTCTTTTTATCTAGGAGATAGTATCTACTATATTGATGTGGCTAATAATATTTTAAAAAATAAAATTCATTCAGATAATTTTGGTAATTTATTTTATAGACCACCTTTATATCCTTTTCTTCTATCTTTTTTATTATTAATATCTAAAAATTATATTTTTTTTTATATATTTCAAAGTTTCCTATTTTTATTGTTTACTATTTTTTTTTATTATTTTTTAAGCAAAATCAATTTTAAATTTTCTTTTTTAGTAGCTATACTGGTTTCAATAAATCCATCAGATATAATTTATAATGGTAGAATTCTGACTGAAACTTTAACAACAATATTATTAATTAGTACTACAATATTGTTTTTTTACTTTGATAGTTATAAAAGTTACATAATTGCAGGAATATTACTTGGTTTAATTGCATTAACAAAAGATTTTTATTTATATTTAATATTCCCATTTATTTTCATTGGAATAATTAAAAAAATTAAATTAAAATATTTATTATTAAATATATTAACTTTTATTTTAATTTTATCACCGTGGTTTTATCGTAATTTTAGTTTACATGAAGGTGATTTTTTTTTAAGTAAAGGACTTTTTTGGAGTAATTTATGGGTAGGTACCTGGCTTACAAATCCTAGTGAATTTACATTAACTGAAGAGGATATTAGAAATCATAATTCGGTTTATTTAAAAAAATATAATTTTGAATTATCTCAAAATGAAATTGTAAAAATAATCTATGATAGAGTTGATAATCAAGATTTTTTTAAAAAAATTACACTTAATTATATATATAATAATCCTTTTGAAACTTTAAAAACTTGGATAGTTAGATATCCATTTCTTTGGATAGGGTCCAGAACTGATCTTGTTTTCTGGAAAATTAAGAATACTAGCTATCTATGGTATATTTTAAAATTAATATTTTATATTTTTAGCTCTCTTGTAGTTTTTTTTGGTTTTTTGGGCATTATTTTAAATATAATTAGATTTGATGATAAAAAATATTTACTTGTACCTATTTTTTATCACGCAATACTTTATGTACCTTTTTATAATATTGAAAGTCGCTACACTCAACCAATATTTGTTTTAATGATATTTTATTCTCTATATTTTTGTGATTATTTTTATAAAAAAGTTATTAAAAGATGATATTATAGATAATTATTATGAATATCATTATCACAGGTGGATGTGGATTTATTGGCTCTGCCTTAATCAAATTTTTAATAAAAAAAACTAATCATAAAATTCTTAATATAGATAAATTGACTTATGCTTCTAACAAAAATTATTTAACAACCAATACTAAAAACTACTCTTTTTTTAAAATTGATATTTGTAATGAAAAAAAAATTAAAAATTTGTTTTATAAATTTCAACCTAATTTAATTATTCATTTAGCAGCAGAGACACATGTTGATAATTCAATTAAGGATTCTAAAAGATTTATGAAATCAAATATTTTTGGCACATATAATTTACTTGAGATTTCTAAAGAATATATTGAAAAAAATAAATATCCTAAAGATTTTAAATTTTATTATATTTCAACAGATGAAGTATATGGAGATTTGGGAAATAAAAATAAACTTTTTAATGAAAATTCAAATTATAACCCTAGTTCCCCATATTCAGCATCAAAAGCAAGTGCTGATCACTTAGTTAGATCTTGGGGTCGAACGTATAAATTACCTATTTTAATTTCTAATTGCTCAAACAATTATGGTCCTAATCAAAATTCTGAAAAATTAATACCTTTAGTAATCAATAGGGCAATTAATGGATTACAAATCCCAGTATATGGTAATGGAAAGCAAATAAGGGATTGGCTATATGTTGATGATCATGTTGATGCTATTTATAAAATAGCAACAAAAGGTAAAATAGGAGATAGTTATAATATAGGTGGTAATAATCAAATTAAAAACATAGATGTTGTTAAAACTATTTGTGATATACTTAATTATTCAAAAATAAGAAAACCTAATAATATTAATTCTTTTTTTGATTTAATAACCTATGTCTCAGATAGAAAAGGTCATGATTATAAATACGGAATTGATATTAATAAAATTAATAAGAAATTGAAGTGGAAACCAAAAGAAAATTTTGAAACTGGAATCAAAAAAACAATTAAGTGGTATTTAAATAATATTTATTTTAAATATCTTTAAGGATTGAGAATATGAAAGGCATTTTGTTAGCAGGAGGTATTGGATCTAGATTGTATCCTACTACTTTAAGTACTTCCAAGCAGTTATTGCCTGTTTATGATAAACCTATGATATACTATCCTCTATCAATTTTAATGCTTGCTAAAATTAAAGATATATTAGTTATCACAACTAAAAATGATCAATATAATTTTAAAAAATTACTAGGTAATGGTAAAAATTTTGGCATAAATATAGAATACAAGATACAAAAAAAACCAAAAGGCATAGCTGAAGCCTTCTTAATTGCAAATAATTTTATTAAAAATTCAAATGTTTGCTTAATATTGGGAGATAATATTTTTTATGGACAAAATCTTGTTTCAATTCTTCAAAAAGTAGTCAAAAGGAAAAGTGGTGCAACTCTTTTTGCTTATCATGTAAATGACCCTGAGAGATTTGGTGTTGTAGATTTTGATAAGAAAAAAAATATAATTAGCTTAGAGGAAAAACCAATAGCTCCTAAAACGAACTTTGCTGCAACAGGTCTTTATTTTTATGATAATACTGTTTTAGATAAAGCTAAAAAATTAAAACCATCAAATCGTAATGAATTAGAAATAACTGATCTTAACATGATGTATCTTAAAGAAAAGAAGCTAAAAGTTGAATTTTTAGGAAGAGGTTCAGCTTGGTTAGATACAGGTACACACGAATCCCTATTAGAAGCTAGTCAATTTGTTCAAATTGTTGAAAAAAGACAGGGTCTAAAGATTGCTTGTTTAGAAGAAATAGCTTTTAACAATAATTGGATTTGTAAAAATGATATTTTAAAAAGAATAAAAATCTTTAAAGACACACTTTATAGTGAATATTTAAAAAATTTAATAAGTTAAGAAATGAAAATTACAGATATCTACTTAAAAGATGTAAAAATTATAGAACCTACACAATTTGATGATAACAGGGGTTATTTTTATGAAGTTTTTCAAAAAAAAAAATATGAAAAAATCCTTAATTTTGATTTAAACTTTCTTCAAGATAATATTTCTTATTCAAAAAAAAATGTTTTAAGAGGCCTTCATTTTCAAAAAGTGAATCCTCAGGGCAAATTAATATATGTAAGTATTGGAGAAATTCTTGATGTTGTTGTAGATATTAGAGTTAACTCAACAACTTTTGGGAAAAACTTTACTTTAATATTAAATGATATTAACAAAAAACAATTATGGGTTCCCCCAGGATTTGCACATGGTTTTTTAGTACTAAGTAAATTTGCTATATTTAATTATAAATGTGATCATTACTATGATCAAGAAGATGAGTTTTGTATTAAATGGAATGATCCTCATTTAAATATTAAATGGCCTTCTAAAAAACCCATTTTATCAACAAAAGATAAAGAGGGTAAAAGTTTCAAATCATTATTTAAAACATAAGATTAAAGTATATGAATAATCTAAATATCTTTTTTTTAATAAAAATTCTTTGGAGTCATATTAGAACTGATAGAAGAAAATTATTTTTTTATTATTTATTATTAACAGTAATTAGCGCATTTACTGAAATATTGACTTTAGGATCAATAATACCTTTTTTGACAATTTTTATAAATCCTGAAATTTTGATGAGTAATGAAAGAATATTACCTTTTTTAGAAATATTTAAAATAACTAACACAAATCAGCTTTTTATTTTAGCAACATCAATTTTTTGTTTTTTCGTGATTTTTTCTGGTTTTATTAGAATTGTTTTGTTAAAATTTACAGTTGATATTTCTGTTAAATGCGGCTCCGATCTAAGTGTTAACATATATCAAAAAACTTTAAATCAAAGTTATTTGTCACATATAAAGACTAATTCTAGTAAAATTATAGCAGGTATTTCTCAAAAACTTAATGATGTAATTAATGGAGTTCTCTGGACTTTTATGAATTTATTAACTTCATTGATTATCTCTATATTAATAATAATTTTTTTAATTTATTTAAAACCACTTATTGCAATCATTTGTTTTATATTTTTTGGAACATTTTATATAGCAGTCACTTATTTTGTTTCAAAAAAACTTAAACATAATAGTAATAAAATTGATATTGAGCAAACTCAAGTTGTAAAATCATTACAAGAAGGTTTAGGTAATATCAGAGATGTTATACTTGGTGGAACACAAAAACTTTATGTAAATATGTATAAAAATTCTGATTATCCACTCAGAAAATCTATAGGAAATATACAGTATATTAGTGTTTTGCCTAAATACATAATAGAATCATTTGGACTTGTAATGTTAGCGTTGTTTGCATATTTTTTTTCATATGGAGATTCAAATTTTGTTAATCAAATTCCAATCCTAGGAGCTTTAGCTTTAGGAGCACAAAAATTATTACCATCTTTTCAATTAATTTATTATTCATTTAGTCGTATTTTAGGAACCCATTCAAGTTTAATTGAAATTTTAAACTTACTTAATCAAAAAAATATAAATACTGAAGAAAAATTTCTAAAAGAAATTATTTTTCAAAAACATATAAAATTAAAAAATATATATTTTAGCTATGACACTAAAGACAAATCAATACTTAGAAATATTAATTTTAAAATTATAAAAGGAAGTATATTTGGAATCTTTGGAAAATCAGGAGCAGGTAAAAGTACTTTAATTGATATTATTGCAGGTTTATTGTCACCAAAAGAAGGGAGCATCATTGTTGATGAAGGGTATTTTAAAAGTTTAAACCATAAAAGTTGGCAAAAAAAAATATCTTATGTTCCGCAAAATATTTTTCTTTCACAGAGTTCATTTTTAGAAAATATAGCTTTTGGAATAAAAAGTAATGATATTAATTTAGATAAAGTAATTGAAGTTTCTAAAAAAGCTCAAATATATGATTATATTAATTCTACCAAAAATCAATTTGAAACAGTTATATCTGAAAGTGGTTTTGATTTATCAGGAGGTCAGAGACAAAGAATAGCAATTGCAAGAGCTCTATATAGTGATCCTGAAATTCTTATACTTGATGAATTCACAAGCCTGTTAGATTTTGATACTGAAAATAAATTAATGAACATGGTTAAATTATTAAAAGATAAAATGACAATTATTATTGTTTCTCACAAAAAATCAACATTAGATTTTTGTGATAACTTAATATTAATAGAATCAGGAAAAATTACTACAATAGATTGATAAAATGAAAATAAATAATAAAAAATTAATATCAGATATCAAAAATAATAAATTTATTTCTATTAATTTAGGTAGCGGTAATGAGAATTTAAACAATTATTATAACTTTGATATTAATGATTATGAAAATACAGATGCCGTCTGTGATTTAAATGAGAATCTTGATCAGATACCTGACAATATAGTTGAGAAAATTTATAGCAATCAAACATTGGAACATATTACTAATTTAGATGGCCTGATGAAAGAATTAGTAAGAATTAGTGTAAATAATGCAGAATACACTTTAATAGTCCCACATTTTTCAAATCCATATTATTATTCTGATCCAACACACGTTAGACAATTTGGGTTATTTACAATGCATTATTTTATAGATTCAAAACAACAATGGAGAAGAAAAGTTCCATCCTATTCACTTATTAAGGAATTCTACTTAGATGATGTCAATATATTGTTTTATAGAGATACTATATTAGAACATATATTTAATCCATTTATTGAAAAATTTGTAAATTTAAATAGATTCACTCAACATTTTTTTGAAAAAAGATTATGTTGGATTTATCCATCAGCAAATATTAAATATATAATAAAAATCAAAAAATAGATTATTTATAAGTTCTTAATATGCAAAAAAATTATTAATGAAAAAAAATATTTTATACATAACTTATGATGGTATTTTAGAACCTCTTGGCAATTCTCAGGTATATAACTATATAAAAAAATTAAGTAATAATTATAATTTTTTTATTATTTCCTTTGAAAAAAAAGATGATTTTGATAATAAAAAAAAAATTTTAAGTAAAAAACAGGAATTGAATTCAAATAATATTAATTGGCAATCATTAATTTATCATAAAAGACCTGCAATACTATCAACTTTTTATGACATTATTGTAGGATTATTTTATACAATTAAAATTGTAAAAAAAAATAATATAAATATAATTCATGCCAGAAGTTACACTCCTTGTTTAATTGCCTTAATTATTAAAATTTTTTTTAAAATTCCATATGTTTTTGATATGCGTGGTTTTTGGGCAGATGAAAAAATTGAAAGCAAAACCTGGAAAAAAAATAGCTTAATATATGTATTTACAAAATTTTTAGAAAAAAAATTTATTATTAATTCAAATTATATAATTTTATTAACTAAATCTAGTTTACTTGAATTAAAAAAATTATCTTTTTTTAAAGAATCTAAAAAAACATCTATTATTTCAACTTGTGTAAGTTTAGATACATTCAAATTTAAAAGTGAATCAATTAATTATGAATATATAAAAAAGAATAAAAAAATTGTTCTAGGATATGTAGGTTCTGTTAGATTGTGGTATAGATTTGATTTAGTAGTTTTGTTTTTTAAATATTTAATTCAAATATATCCAAATTCTATATTACATATTATTAATAAAGATGATCATGAATATATAAAAAATCATCTAATGCATAAAAATATTCATACTAAGAATTATTTAATTGAAACATCTGATCATAATGAAATTGCTAATAAAATAATTAAAATGGATGTTGGGATTTTTTTTATTACTCCTTCTTTTTCTAAAAAAGCTTCTAATCCCACAAAGCTTGGTGAATTCTTATCTTCAGGGATACCTTGTATAACCAATGATGGAATTGGTGATATAAATTTTTTAATTAAAGAGAATCAATGTGGTTTTTTAATTGAGAATATTAATCAAAAGATTAATGTTGATCTTGTTCAAAAATGTATAAAAAATATTTTTGATAATGATCTTTCATTAAATTGCAGAAAAACAGCTGAAAAATACCTGTCATTAGATAAAGCGGTATCTAAATTAGATGTAATTTACAAGAAAATCTTAATCAATGGATAAGAAAATTTTAATTATTTGCCCATACCCGCATGGTATTGCTGCCGGTCAAAGATTAAAATATGAACAATATTTTAATAATTGGAAAGATAACAATTACAACATTACAATATCTTCTTTTTTTGATTATTCAGCATGGAATATTCTACATAAAAAAAATTTATTTTTTTTAAAATTTTTCTATTTTATAAAAGGGCTTATTCAAAGATTAATTACATTATTTTTTATTAGAAATTATGACATTGTATATGTTTTTATGTGGGTTACCCCTATTGGAAGTTCATTAATTGAGAAATTGTATTTAAAGTTATCTAAAAAAATAATTTATGATTTTGATGACTCAATTCACATTGTTGATAATTTTTCAAATAACTTATCAATCAATAAAATAACTAATTTTTTTAAAAATAAGAAAAAATATATAAAATTAATTCAATATTCTAATCATATTATAGTCAGCTCACCTTTTCATGTACCTTATTGTACATTAAAAAATATTTATAATAAATGTACTTATATTCCTTGTTCTCTAGATGTAGATTATTTTAAATCAAATAATAAAAATAATTATGATTTTAATTCAAATGATACTATAAAAATTGGATGGACAGGAACATTTACATCAAAAATATATTTAGAAAGTGTTAGCAATGTTTTAATTAGATTAAATGATTTAATTAATTTTGAATTGATCATTATTTCTAATTTTACATATTCTTTACCAAATATTAAAATTAGAAACATTAAATGGAATAAAGAAAATGAAATTTCTGATTTAGAATTAATTGATATAGGGATTTATCCTCTTTTAAAAAATAAATGGTCATTAGGAAAAGGAGCTCTCAAAGCTATGCAATACATGGCTTTGAATATTCCTACAGTTGCAACTAATTATGGAACAACATCTAAGGTAATCGATAATTATAAAGATGGAATTTTAGTAAATAATGATGATGAATGGATAGATGCTATTTTATATTTAATAAATCATCCCATAGAAAGAAAACTAATATCAAAAAATGCACGAAATAAAATTATTGATCAATACAGTACTAAAGCTTTGGAAAATAAATATATCAATATATTAAATTCTCAATAATCAGGTAAAACAAATTAATTATTACTATAAAATATGTTAAGTTATAACTTTAATTAAATTTAATATGAGAAATAAAAAATTATGTCGTTTATGTGGAGCTAATACTAACGAAATTATTAATCTAGGAACCTCTCCTGTTGCAAATAATTTCATTAAAAATAGGAATGAAAATTTTAATGAATATAATCTTATAATTAGCTACTGCTTAAAATGTCATAATATACAATTAAATGATATTTTATCACCAAATAAATTATATTTAAATTATACCTATCTTACACCTGATGTAAATTTGTTATCTAAACATTATGATAGAGTAACTAATTTTTTATTAAAAAATAAATATATTGATTCTTCAACGAAAGTTTTGGAAGTAGGAAGCAATACTGGTTTTTTTCTAAAAAATATTAATGCTTATGTTAAGCATATATTGGGAATAGATCCTGCTAAGAATATTGCTAAATTAGCTAATAAAAATAATATTCCAACTATTGCAGATTTTTTTAATTTAAATACCGCTAAAAAAATTAAAGATAAATATGGAAATAAAAATTTTATAATTGCAAGACATATGTTTGCACACAATCCTTTTCCTCAAGATCTTATCAAAGGTTTTGATTATTTATTAAATAAAAAAGGACTTATTTTTATTGAAAATGCCTATGTAATTCCAACGCTTAAAAATGGTGAGTTTGATCAAATTTATCATGAACATATGTTTTATTATTCTATTTCTAGTATTGATAATTTGTTTAATAAGTTTTCATTTGAAATAATCAATATTAAAAAGTCCCTTGTTCATGGTGGTACTATGTGTTTTATTATAGCTAGAAAAGGTCAATTTTTTAAACATAAGATTGTTAGTGAGTATAAAAAAACAGAAATTCGACATTTTAATGATTTTAATATTTTTAAAAAATTTAGAAAAAATACAATTAATTTAAAAGAAAATATTTTAAAAATTATAAATTTAGAAAAAAAGAAAAAAAGAAAAATTGCAGCATACGGAGCAAGTGCCAAGGCTTTTACCATGTTTGCATTTTTAGAACTAGATGAAAAAACAATAAAATATTGTATTGATACTACTTCTACAAAAATTGGAAAATTATTTCCGAAATTTAATATAAAGGTTATTTCTGAGACTCAGCATCTATCTAACCCAGCTGATACTTTTTTAATTACATCGTGGAACTATAAGAAACATATTATAGCAAAAAAAGATAAATTATTTAAAAAAGGTAATACATTAATTTTTCCACTTCCAAATTTTGAAATTATTCATGTTTAAAGATTATTTTAATTAAATATGTGTGGAATAGTAGGCTTTTTTGGTTTTGGAGATTTTGATAATATAAAAATCATTAAAGGTATGACTAATAGACTTCAACATAGAGGGCCTGATTTTTCATCTACCTGGATTAATAAAGAAAATGAAATAGCATTTGGTCATACAAGGCTTTCAATCATTGATTTATCTAGCGGAGGTAATCAGCCAATGACTTCAAAAAATAAAAGGTACACTATAGTATTTAATGGTGAGATATATAATTATAAACAAATCCAAAAAAAATATGATTTAAATTGCATAAGTAGATCTGATACTGAAGTGTTATTGGAATCTATTTCTAATATAGGATTAAAATCTACCCTTAATATATGTAGAGGAATGTTTGCATTTGTTTTATTTGATAATGAAAATAAAGAATTATTTTTATGTAGGGATCGAATTGGGGAAAAACCTCTATATTATGGATGGTTGAATAATACTTTCGTATTTTGTTCTGAATTAAAGGCCCTTAAATATCATCCATATTTTAACAATGAAGTAAATAGAAATTCATTATCATTATTAACTAAATATAATTACATACCCGCACCAAATACAATTTATAATGATATATATAAATTAGAATCTGGAAAAATACTTACTATAAAAAATAATTCTTTTTCAAAAATATCTTTTGATAATAATCGCCCAGTTACTAAAAATAATTTTATTATTGAGAGCTATTGGAAATTAGAAGATCAAATTATTAAATCTAAAAAAAACATTATTCATGATAAACAAAAAGCAATTAATCTGCTTGAAAGTAAATTGAATAAAGTAATTAAAATGCAATCTTATGCGGATGTTCCAATAGGTTCATTTTTATCAGGAGGAATTGATTCAAGTTTAATAACAACTTTGATGCAGATGAATAGTAATAATAAAATTAATACTTTTACCATAGGATCTTTTGATAAAGAATATAATGAGGCTAACTACGCAAAAAAAATTGCAAAACATTTAAATACTAATCATACAGAGTTGTATATAAGTGCAAAAGACGCATTAAATATCATACCTACTATTAGCAGAACTTATGATGAGCCATTTGCAGATTCTTCACAATTACCAACTATATTGATTTCAGAACTTACTAAAAAATTTGTTAAAGTTTCATTATCTGGTGATGGTGGAGATGAGTTATTTGGAGGTTATAATAGATATTTAAAAGGACCTCTATTATGGAATTTTATAAATATAATGCCCACAATCCTGAAAAGTGGAACATCTTCTATCTTAAAAAATATATCTAATAAAAACTATAATAGAATTGAAAAATTTATAAATATTTTTCTATCTTCAAATAAAAAAATGAATTTTTTAAGTACAAAATTTAACAGATTAGCCTATCGTTTAAACAATACTCAATCAAGATTAGATTTATTTATTAATTTAGTTACCGAATGGAGCAATGCAAATGAGTTAGTTTTAAATTCCAATGAACCATATAATTATCTAACTCAAAAAAAAAATTTAGATTTTTTGTCTAATTTTGAAGAAGAAATGATGTTTCTTGATACATTAACATATTTACCTGACGATATTTTAACTAAAGTTGATAGAGCTACAATGTCATTTGGTTTAGAAAGTAGATCCCCATTTCTAGATCATCATATAATTGAACTTTCCTGGATGATTGATTCAAAATTGAAAATCAATAAAGGTATTGGAAAGAATATTTTGCGTGATATTTTATATAAGCATGTTCCTAGAAAACTTGTTGATAGACCAAAACAAGGTTTCGGTATTCCTTTGGGGTTATGGTTGAGAGGACCTTTAAAAGATTGGGCTAATGATCTCTTAAATGAAAATAAGATAAAGTCAGAAGGCTACTTTAATCACAAAATTGTTCAAAATAGATTAAAAAGTCACTTTAAAGGTGAAAATAATTGGGAATTTAGTTTATGGAGCATTTTAATGTTTCAATCCTGGAATGATAATATTTAGAAGGCACTCTATATAAACTTTTTAATATATGATTATTGTATGAATATAAATTTTTTCCTTTTAATTACGTCGGCTTTTATTTTGAGAGTCGCCTTATGTATTCAAGGTTTTTTTTTCTTTACTCCTGCATCTTCTGGCGATGCAGATAGATACCATAGTTGTGGAGCTTACTATGCTGGACATGTAACTGACAGTTTTACACAAATGATATGTGATTATTATTATTACGATTCTCAACTTAATAATGATTTGTATGTTCATTTTTTAAAAAATTTATACTTATTGTTCGGAAATAATGTTTTCGTAGGCAATTTTTCATCAACTATATTATGGTTAATATCAGTAATATTAATATATAAAATTTTAAGCAAGATAAGATTAAAAGATAATTATAAATTTATAATATTAATCTTTTTTTGTTTTTCTCCATCGTCTATTATTTATACAGTTGTAACTTTACGTGAATCATTGCAGTTATTTCTTATAACGTATTCAACTTATCTACTTATTTATATTTTCTATTTTAAAGAAAAAATATTTTTCAACTTTCTGCTTCTAGTGATAACAATTGCTATACTCAGTCAATTACACCATTGGTTTTTTGTAGTTCCTTTTATATTAATTGGGTTAATATTTTTTTACATGGTTATTAATTTGAATAAATATTTACAATTATTTATATATATAATATTTTTCACGACATCTTACATAATTATTCAAGAATATGATGTACTTAATAGTTTCACACTAATTGTTACTCAATATCTCGAAGGATCAATCGGATCTTCAAGAAATATTTATTCTACAGAAGTTTGGGCTCTAGATAGAGCAAATATGGTATTAAATAATGACGGCTTTTATTATGCTAGAGCTCAATATTTATTTGAAAGTGATATTTGCCCTAATCTTATGCCAGGAAATTTTGGAAACAGGACTCTGAATGATATTGTGAATTTGTCATGTGAGAATAAAGAAATGCCATTTTTGACATTGACTTTAATTTTGTTTCCAAAATTATTTTTTAATTATTTTCTAGCCCCATTTCCTTTCTTAACCATTGTGAATTTATCAATTTCAGATTATATTCTTTTTTTTGAAAATATATTAAGATTTTCTTTAATTTGTTATTTTATTAAAAATTTTTTATTAAGAAGAATAAATAAATTTTATTTTTTTCTATTTCTTTTTTATCTTGCTATTGAAGTGTTTTTTACTGTAGGAACAACTAATTGGGGAACGGCATCAAGACATCATATAATTACATATGGCTTATTATGTATGATTTCTTTTTTTAGTATTAAAAACTTTAAAAATATTGATGAAAAGAATAAATAAAAAAGTAATAGAGGGATTTGGTGATGAATGGTTAAGATTTAATCAATCTAATGTCAATCCCAAAGAATTAAAGAAATTATTCTTTAGATATTTTGATATATTCCCTTTTGAAAAATTATCTAAAAATTCCATTGGTTTTGATTTAGGTTGCGGAACAGGCAGATGGGCTAAAATAATTTCTAACAAAGTTGGTAAATTATATTGTGTAGAACCAAGTAAAGCAATAGAGGTGGCTAAAAAAAATTTATTAAATAATAAAAATTGTTTTTTTATAAATGATACTGTTGAAAATTTAAGTATTGAAAATAATTCTATGGATTTTGGTTATTCATTAGGTGTTTTACATCATGTGGATAATACATATAATGGTATAAAAACTTGTATTGATAAATTAAAATCAAATGCTCCTTTTTTGATTTATTTATATTATTCATTAGATAATAAACCTAAATTTTATAAATTTATCTGGAAAATATCAAACATATTTCGAAAAGTTATATCTAGGCTCCCATTATCTTTAAGATTTTATATAACTCAATTACTATGTGTTTTAGTCTACTATCCTTTTGCTAAATTTAATTTATTTTTGTCAAAATTAAAAATAAATGTAAATAATTTACCTCTTCATTCTTATAAAGATTTAAGTTTTTATACTATGAGAACAGATGCTTTGGATAGATTGGGTACCAGATTAGAAAAAAGATTTTCTAAAAAACAAATTAAGCAAATGCTCTCTGATGCTGGATTAAAAGATATTGTTTTTTCTAAAAATGAACCTTTTTGGTGTGCAGTTGGATATAAAAAAGAACAATTAATTTCTTCTCTAAATTTAAAAGACAAATATCAAATTAGCTTAATTATTCCAGTCTATAATAATTATGAAGATGCATATAATGTTATTGAATTAATTTATAAACAATCATTCTTACCTAAAGAAATAATTATTGTTGACTCAAGTACAAATACATCTGATCGATTTGATTATAAAAAATTTTCCCCCAAAATCAATATAATATATAAAAAAATACTTAAATCTAATCCAGGTAAAGCTAGAAATATTGGAGTTGAAGTTTCTAGTTATGAATGGATTACCTTTATTGATACTAACACAATTCCATTAGCAAGTTGGCTTATTGATTCAGTCAAGGGTTTAGACAATAATAATTTAGAAGTAGCCATAGGAAACTCAATAAGCCTTTCTTCAACTTATTATCAGGATGTTATTAAGGCGCTAACATATGGTAATAAAGAATTTTTAACTCTCCCAGGTACTTTGGTTAGTAAATCTTTATTTTTAAAACTTGGTTTTTTTTCAGATGAAAGGGCAGGTGAAGATGTTGAGTGGATTGGTAAGATTAACCAATTAGATATTGAGTATTACACAACAAGATCCTTTCAATTAAAATACTTAGGATTCCCTAATAATCTATTTTCAACTGTGGTTAAATGGTACACCTATACTATATCTAATGCTAAGCTTAATGTTTTAAGAGATCAAAAATTGTTATATTTATTTTCTTCTTTTATAATCTTTATTTATTTTATTTACAATTGGAATGCTAACTTTGCAATATTAGAGACAAGTCCTTTATATATTCCTCATGTAACTAAAGTAACTTTAGGTGTATCTTTTTTATTATATTTGTTATTTAGAGGGTTGATTAGGCCCTTAAAAGTTTCTGAAAATTTTTTTGACCTATTTCCATTTAGATGGATATATATAGGTTGGATAGGTTTGATTTTAGATTTAGTTAAGGCACCAGGAATGATTTATGGATCAATTCTATATATATATAGAAAACTATTTAAATAACATGAATTCCATCTTTAGGAATTATAAATTTACCACCATTTTTAATAAATTGTTTTTCTCTTCTTATAATTATATCGCTGTAATTAGGGGCCAGTATTATAAAATAATCTGGTAATTTATTAGCCGCTTCTTTTCTAGAAATTATAGGAATCTGTTCTATTGGTGTAAAGTATCCTTGTTTAGCAGGTGAGTCATCAACAAAATAATCTAAGTGTTTTTTTCCTATTTTTGAAGTTTGTAATATTGTCATACCTTTTGCTGCAGCTCCGTATCCAGCAATTTTTTTATTATCTTTTTTAATTTCAGTGATTAAATTAAATAAATTTTTAGATATTAATTCAACATTTTTTTTGTATTTTTCAGAAGTTTTAAAAGTATTAAGTTTTGTTTTTATTTCTTTTTGTATTAAAAGTTCTTTTCTTTTTGTTGATTTTCTATTATCTTTACATATAAATAATCTTAATGATCCTCCTTGAGCTGGAGTAACTAAAGAATCAAATACTTTCATTTTGTAATTTTTTAAAAATTTTTCCCAAACCTGAATAGAAAAATATGAGTAATGATCATGATAAATTAGTGAATAATTAGTTTTTTCAACCATACCTCCCCAATAATTACATTCAAGAATAAAAACACCATTTTTATGTAACAATTTTTTTACTCCACTAATTAAATCTCTAATATCATTTAAGTGAGCTATGCAATTGTTGCCATAAATTAATTTGGCTTCACCCCATTCATTTTTTATTTTCTTTGCAATGTTGTCAGTAAAGAAAAGTGGTAAAACAGGAATGTTATTCTTTAAAGCTCTTAATACGACATTTGTTGCAGGATCTATTCCCAATACTTTATAGTTTTTTTTAAAATATTTTAACATTATCCCGTCATTACAACCTATTTCTATTAGAAAATCATTTTTATTTAAAAATCTTTTTTTAATATCTTCTGCATATGGTTTAAAATATTTATCTAAACCTGGCATATCTGAAGAAAAGTATAGATAGTCAACATTCTTATAAATCTCATTTGCATCTATTATTTCTACTAATTGAACTAATTTACATTTAACACATTGTTTTACATGCAAGGGAAATATGAATTCCTTTTTTTTAAGATCTTTTTTTTTAATTAAACTATTAACCAAGGGTTGTTTTCCTAAATTAATTACAGATACAAATTTAGTGCTATCACACATTCTGCATTTAATATTTTTAATACTTTTCATAAACTAACTGATCTGATTAATAAAATTTTTTAACCAATGTATAACTTTTGTTTCAGCTTTCCAATTTAATAGCTTTTTTGCTTTTGTTGTATCAGCTTGATGACATTCAACTTCAAAAGATCTTTTGGGAATAAATGTAATTTTACCTCCAATACATTTTGCTATATCTTCCATGGATGTCATTTTACCTGAACCAATATTTATTATTTCTCCATTACCAGTAAGTTTAGATTCCATACATCTGATAAAAGCTTTTGCAACATCTTTAACATAAACAAAATCTCTCATTCCTGATTTGAAACTAGATTGAGCGGTAGTCATTGTAAGTGTAATAGTCTTATTCAATTTTTTAGCTCTTATGAAGGCAGCTAAAGCTGTATCTTGTCTCTGATTTTCACCATATATTTGATAAAGTCTTAAAATTGAAGTTTTTAATCCATATCTAATATTCCACATTTTTAATAAATTTTCACAAGAATGTTTTTGCCAACTATATGGTTCTATTGGATCAGCTACCATGTTCTCTTTCCATGGAATTGGGTTATTGCCAAAAAGTGAAGCAGTTGAGGGAAAAACAATTTTTTTAATATTATTTTTTTGACATTTTTTAAGTAAGATAGCTGTCATTTCAATATTGTCTCTGGTAGTAGAAATTGGGTTTTTAATAGAATAGGGAATATTTGTTACAAAAGCCATGTGAGCTACGTAGTCTACTTCTTTTAAATCTGCCTTACTTAAATTTCTTAAATCTTTTTTTAAATATTTAACATTAGGTTTTTTTTCTTTAGGAGTTTTTATGTCTATTCCTATAACTCCCCATTTTTTTTTAAGGGCTTCCTCAATTATGTGTTTAGCAATAAAGCCTGATGACCCTGTTATTAAAATTGTTTTCATAGAATGAGCTTATTATATATTTTATTTATTTTTTAAAGAACTTTAAATTCTTTATACCAAAGTTTATTTAATAATTTAAAATATTCAGATCTATCCCAGTCATTTCTCTTAAACCATTGATTAAATTTAATTGATAGTCCTTTTTTTTCTTTTTCGACAAATTGTAATTTATTTTTTTTCTTTAAAAGATTTCTTAAAAGAATCTTTTGATTTAAGTTCTTAATTTTATATTCAGGTTTAAGGTTAAATCCAAAATTAATTATATTCTTATCTAAAAATGGACATCTATTTTCAATACCAAAAGCTGAAGCCATTCTATCGCCCATTTGTAATAAGCTTGGCATTACGAATTTAAAATCGCAGTAGCCCATAGCATTTATTGGATCATCAAATTGATTAAATATTGGTTCAAAAAGTTTTTTAATATAATTTGGATCTTTATCTCTTAATGTTATTTTTGAAAAACCTTCCAAAAAATTTGGATAAAATTTGCTAAATAAGAAATAATAAGAAGGAAATTTTTTATAAAGTTCCCATTCTCTTGCAATTGGTAAATATCTAACATAACCTCCAAATATTTCATCTGCCCCTTCTCCAGATAATACAACTTTAACTTTTTTACTAGCCATGCTTGCAAGTTTCCATAATGGAAAAGAGGAAAGCGAGCCTACGGGAAAATCTAAATGATAACATATCTTTGGTATTTTTTTATTAAATTCTGATTTCCAATTTTTAGAATCATTAAAATAAAATTTATTTTTAAAATTATGTAAAGACCAAATTAAAGTTGAGTCAACACCTTTTGAATAATATAAACCATATGGAACTTCTGTTTTTGTCCTTAATTTTATTGAATTGTTAAGTAATTCTTCAAATTGATCATCAACCTCATTATAAAATATTTTTATTTTTTTTAATTTCCAATATTCTTTAATTCTAACTTTCTTATTATCAAGATTATATTCTAAATAATGTGCTGCAGGGATTTCGTATAAATCTTTCCACAATGTATCAATCAAACAATGTTGAAAATTATTAAAAAATTTTTTATTTTTATTAATCTTTAAATCATAAATCTTTTTTAATGCCTTAGCTTCAGATGCAAATGAAAAAACATTATTTTTATGATAATAATAAAGAGGTTTTTCACCGGCTATATCTCTTGCAAGTATAATTTTTTTCTTTTTTATATCTAAAAGTGCAAATGCAAACATTCCATTAATTCTATCAAACATAGAATATCCCCATTCACGCCAGGATTTCGCCAAAACTTCTATATCTGATTTAGACTTAAACTTATGACCTTTATCTATTAATATTTTTTTTAATTCTAAATAATTAAAAATCTCACCATTAAAAGAAATAACTATTTCATTATCAATAAATGGGCATAAATTTCTATTCTTAATATCTACAATATTCAATCTACCCATACCAATATTAATATCTTTTTCTTGGAATATTCCTGATTGATCAGGCGCGCGGTGACCTTGTTCAGAAATCATCAATTTAAGGTTTTTTGAATCTCTTCTTCCTATAATTCCACTTATACTACACATCTAACTTAATCAATTTTTTGAATACTACACGAAATACTTGCATTATCTTCGTATATACTAATTAATTTATATTTTCCTAAACCTTTATCCATAAATTTTTTGACTTCAAGCTTATTATATCTAGGGTTATTTGAAAACCAATCATAATTAGAACTTACAGATAAATTAAAATCAATGCCAGAATCATACCAACATCTAAAATTATTATAGTGAACAAAATTTTGAATATTTTTATACTTTTTATTTTTAAATTTAATATTATTAATTCCAAGTTCATAAAGAGCTTTACCAAATTCTGTTATTTTAATTGAAAAATTCCATAATTCACTCGGACTTAAATTTTTAGTATAATTCATTATATGATCATCTACAAAATCACGGAATTCATTTTTCTTTTTGCAAACAAAAAAATTTAAATACCCACCAGATTTTAAATTTTTAAATAAATTTCTTAATGTTTTGTCAGGATGCGGAGTATGATGCAAAACTTGATCACATGATATAAAATCAAATTTTTCTCTGATTAGAATTTTTTTAGTAATATCACCTTTTATAAAATTAACATTATGAACATTTTTAAGATATATTTTAGCGTATTTAATTGCATTATAACTTTGGTCAATTGCATAAATTTTAGATTTTGGGTTAAGTTCTGAAAATAATTTTGAATCTCTTGCTAAACCACAACCAGCTTCCATTATCAAAAATTTATCTGATAAAAAATTTTTAAAAGTTTTTTTATTATTATATTTATATCTTGTTAAATACCACTTAATATATTTAGATTCAGTTTTTTCAGCCCACAACGGCACCTTCTTCCATTTGTAATTAAAAAATTTAAAAGTACTTTTATTAGATATTTTTTTCATTTGTTTAAAGGCAGGTTTTTAAATATGCCAATTTTAAAATTTAATTTAGCAAATCTATAAAGCAATATAGTTTTTATAGTATGTAATATTGCTGGAAAGCCATTTATTAAAGCCATTGATTTATGCTCTTGTTTATAATCACAATTTACTGGGATTGATAATATCTTTAAGTTTAAAAATTTACTTTGGGCAATTATTTCAAAGCTGAAAAAATAGTTATTAGATGTATTTTTTAAATCAATTTGATCAAAAAAATTTTTACTATAAATTCTAAAACCTGGAAATAAATCTCTT
>Ga0315339_1000437_pt1 | contig 52738 bp, 51 predicted proteins | sample ASW17metaG_FD_204514 | JGI IMG/M metagenome (GOLD analysis project Ga0315339, IMG submission 204514) | Ammonia-oxidizing marine archaeal communities from Pacific Ocean, United States - ASW #17 | ecosystem: Environmental > Aquatic > Marine > Oceanic | place: USA: California | collected 2016-12-05 | reverse complement strand
AAATAGATCCACTGGAATTTCGTTTGAAAAATGCAGCTAAGGAAGGATCTGACTCTTCGTATGGCCCTAAATTTGGTCCCATTGGCTGTGTTGAAACCTTAGAGACCGCCCAAAACCACGACCACTATCTCTCAACTCTAAAACCCGGACAGGGTCGTGGAGTTGCGAGTGGTTACTGGTTCAACATAGGCGGGCAGACATCAGCAACACTCAATTTGTGTGAAGATGGTTCCGTTGCTTTGGTGGTCGGAACGCCGGATGTCGGTGGTAGCCGAGCGTCACTAACGATGATGGCGGCAGAGTCCCTTGGGATAGAGTTAGATAAGGTGAGGCCATTGATCGGTGATACCAGCGCGTTGGGCTACAACATGCTAACGGGCGGTAGCCGAGTCACCTTTGCTGGCGGTATTGCGGTACACGGAGCTGCTGGGGATATGATTAAACAGTTGCGTGAGCGGGCTGCAGCAACGTGGGATGTTCCGATAGAGGATGTCGAGTGGCATGACGGTCAGGCGGTGGCTGTGAACGGATACAAGGACCAGGAAGATCCTATGGGCCTGCTCGATATTGCAAAAGATATGGCCAAGAGCGGTGGCCCAATTGTTGGGCGGTGTTCTACCAATGCTCAGGGGGCTGGACCAAGTTTCGGCTGCCACATAGTTGACGTTGACGTTGATAAGGAAACCGGGAAAGTGAGCGTTGCCCGATACACTGTGATTCAGGATGCTGGTAAAGCGGTTCATCCGAGCTACGTCGAGGGGCAATACCAGGGGGGCGCGGTCCAGGGAATTGGCTGGGCGCTCAACGAAGAATACATCTACGATGAAAATGGCAAAGTAGAAAACGCAGGTTTTCTGGATTACCGCGTACCGGTCTGTTCCGACGTGCCGATGATTGATACGGTAATTGTAGAAGTGCCTAATCCTACTCATCCCTACGGGGTGCGGGGTGTGGGGGAGACGCCACTTGTGCCCCCTTTGGCCGCGATCTCTAATGCGGTCGAAAATGCCTTAGACATACGCTTTACGGAACTGCCAATGTCTCCTCCCCGGGTGCTTGCAGCAATCGAATCTGTAGGCTGAGGATGAAGGGAAACCGGATATCCCAGAACCGTTGATTTGAATGGCTAGAATTGTTCTTACTGGCAACTTGAGGTTGTATACCGAAGGTGTAACGGAGTTGGAGTTGGAAAGTGGATCTATACGAAGTCTGCTCCGAGAACTTCGACGTCGATATCCGGATATACCAGAAGATATTGAAGATGAGTTGGCAATTTCAATAGATGGCGTGCTTCATCAGGATGACTGGTTTGCAAAAATAGAACCCGACAGCGAGGTCCATTTGCTGCCGCGGATTGCAGGGGGATAGTGTGGGTTCTGTTCAGTTAAATTACTCTGGTGTGAAGGATTTCTAGTGATTCCTTTTCCCCCACGTGTGTTGCCTAAACAGTTGTGTAACATCGAACGGTTAGTCGATGCGTTGACGATGCGTAATCTCGACGGTGTTGTTGTGTCTTCTCCTTACAACACATATTATCTTTCGGGATTTAAAGGGATTGCCCACAAGTCAGATGAACCTCGCCCCTATGCGGTGGTTCTCTCGCGCCATCAACCGGACCACCCAATATTGGTAGTAGCCGACTACTATGTGGGAAGCCTGATTAGTCAACCCACCTGGATTGAGGATATTCGCGCTTTTCGGGCTGTGATGCTTCCGTTGGATTTGCCGGCCCAAGATGGTGATCTGGAACGATTTCTCCCCAGGGGAATCGATGAGCTCCCATGGGCAGGTAATCTCCGAGCTCACTATGCCAATAATATTGCCCAATCTTGTCGTGAGGCGATGGCCGACCTCGGTTTGAGTTCGGGCAGGGTCGCGTTTGATGATCTTCGGTTTGGCCACCAACTGGGGATGGAAAGCATCGAAGTAGTCGATGGGTACGATCCAATGATGTATGCCCGCTGTGTGAAAACAGATGCCGAGATTGAGCTCCTAAAAAGAGCGACCACCGTCAACGAACAAGCGATCCGCCGGTCGATCAAAACTTGGGGTCCTGGGATGATGTGGCAGGAATTTAACCATGAATACCATAAAGCTGTCGTAGAAATGGGTGGCTTTGTGCGAGACCCCGGTGCGATGGTCTGGGGCCATCCTTGCGGTGGGGACCCAGCGGTGACATTGCATTCCAGGCTAGACGATTTTGTCATGGAACCTGGCATGAATATCTTATTTGACTGCCACGGGACACTCGATCTTTACTGCTGGGATGGCGGCAAGACCTGGGTAGTTGATGGAGACGCGACAGGTGATGCGAAACAGTATGCGAATGCTACCGCGGATGCTGCAACAGCGGTAATGGAGGCAATGCGACCTGGGGTAACGATAAGCGATCTACAGCGCGTCGGTCGAGCAGTGTATCGGACAAACGGAGTCGCAGGTGCTGACGACGTTTTGATTTTTTTCCATGGACTGGGTCTGAGTCATATGGAGCTCGAACAGTTCAGCGCCGACGGCGTGCCTAACCATGACTGGCAGCTTGAAGCGAATATGGTGGTGCCACTGCACATCCTATACCCTGGTGATGAACATCACCGAATCTGGATAGAGGAAGTGGTTCGAGTGACACCTGATGGTGGAGAGCCGTTTTTTGGCTGGGGACTTGATCCAATCATCACCGTCTAAAAACGGAATTATCCTGTTCTAGGAAATCAGGCTTCGGTCAGTTGCTGGGCCCCGGTTCGACCATCACCTCCAGAAGTGTTGGCCCAGTACTTTTGAGACTTTCCGAGAAATAGGTGATGAACTCTTCAGGTTCGTTGATCTGCTTCCCGGGAGTGCCAAGTGCAGTTGAGAGTGCTGCTATGTCAATCGGTGGATCCTTGAAGTCCATGCCAATAAATCGTTGGTCGCTGTGGAAGGCAATGAGACGCTCTTTTAGAATTCTGTAGCCTCGATTATTGAGAATCACAAAAGTAATAGGTAGCTGAAGATGAGCTGCGGTCCATAGCGCCTGCGGACTATACATGGAGCTGCCATCGCCAATAACTGCGACAACCCGCCGATGCGGTTGAGCTAACTGGACGCCGATTGCAGCTGCAATGCCCCATCCGATACCGCCACTGACCATGCCGAAATAGCTATAGCGATCACGCAAAGGCATGAAATCGAGCAGCGACTTGGCAGCTGTAAGGCCCTCATCAACGACAATACAATCCTCTGTGAGCTGGTTGCTCAACGCCATCATCAGCCATTGTGGTTCTATAGGCTGAATGTCAGCTTTTTTAGAAGCCTGTTGTACGCTTTCTGCTCGATTTGTTGACCAGTTAGATGAAATTAACGATTTCATTCCTGCAGATGCCCGGTCTTTCAATGTTTCTCCACCTCGCTGGATCAGGAGGGGCACCAATGCGTCTAACGTTTCCCTGACATCATGGCGGAGGGCTACTTTTGCAGGGTAGTTTTTTCCTATTTCCCAATCTCGCAGGCCAATCTGTATGATTTCAAGCTCTGGAGGCAGTGGATCAACTGGACTCCAGACAGACATCTGCAAAATGTCACATCCCAGAGCAAGCATCAGATCGTAAGGTGCTAAAGCATTCCTGACATGCTGCTGATCCCGAGTAAGGCTTCCCATAAAAGCTGGGTGCTCAGAGATAAAGTGGGCGCCACTGGGCACCGTCTGCTGGTAGACAGGTGCGCCAAGCGCCTCCGCTAGCTTGGCCACCTCATTTTGCGCATCGCTGGAGACCACTTCACTACCAGCAACGATTACGGGATTGCTTGAAGCAAGAATCGTTTTTGTCAGCTGTTCTAAAGCATTGTTAGAGGGTCGTCCTACGGTATCAACCCGGGTAGGAAGGCCGAGTTCAATCTGGCTTTCCTGATTAAGGATATCACCCGGTAGAGAAAGAAATACCGGACCCGTCGGAGCTGTAGTCGCAATTTTTGCGGCTCGATGAATGATCCGAGGCATATCTTCAATACGGGATATTTCGTGTGCCCATTTGACGACGGGTTGTGCCATGTCGATCATCGGCCCATACAGCAGGGGTTCGGTCAAGCCGTGGCCTTGTTCTTGCTGTCCGGCAGTGATAATCAGCGGTGATCCGCTCTTGTAAGCGTTATAGATCGAACCGATTGCATTACCTAGGCCGGGTGCAACGTGGACATTGCACGCTGTGAGGGTGCCTGAGGCGCGAGCGAAACCGTCGGCCATCGCCACGACGACGGATTCTTGCAGCCCCAACACGTAGGATAATTCCGCGTGGTCATTAAGAGCGTGCATGATCGCCAGTTCGGTCGTTCCCGGATTGCCGAAGATGTGGGTAACACCTTCCTGTGCCAACAAAGACAAGAAAAGGTCGCGGCCGTGAGGATTTGGATTATTGATTTCGATTTCTCCGACAGAGTATTCAAGACAATGGTGTGTGTTCGGTTGGAATAAAGTTTAAAACAATCACTGGATGAGTCATAGGGTGTTTATCAGCTTGGGTTTGAAGGTATGATTCAGTATTGGTGAGCGCTGACAGGAAATCAGGTAATGCTTCAACTTTCGGAAAAGATGAACAGGCTCGGCACTGAAACCGCATTCGAGGTTCTTGCACGGGCTGAGGTCCTTGCACGCGAAGGGCGAGATATTATTAATCTGGGAATTGGTCAGCCAGATTTTAAGACGCCGCCACATGTTGTGGAAGCCGCCATAAAAGCCTTGCATGACGGCCATCATGGCTATACGCCGTCTCCCGGTATATTGCCTTTACGGGAATCTGTTGCGGCTGATCTACATTTGAGGCGAGGCGTTGAGATTGCACCTGATCGGATAGTTGTCGTGCCAGGCGGTAAAGTGACGATGTTTTTTGCGATTTTGATGTTCGGTGAACCTGGGGTCGAAATTCTTTATCCAAACCCAGGGTTTCCAATTTATGAATCGGTGATCCAGTTTTCTGGCGCGACTGCGGTGCCCACACCATTGCTGGAAGAGCGAGATTTTTCGTTTGATGCTGGCGCTGTGTTGGATCAAATCACACCAAATACGCGTCTGTTGATCCTTAACTCACCCGCGAACCCGACGGGTGGTGCCGTGCCTCGTGATGAAATTGATAAACTCGTTACCGGATTAGTTGACCACCCGCAGGTCGCGGTGCTCAGTGACGAGATCTATTCACGAATCAGTTATGACGGACGCGAGCATGTCTCTTTGTTGGACTATCCGGAGATTGCAGATAGGCTGATTCTCCTGGATGGTTGGAGCAAGACCTATGCAATGACGGGATGGCGGATGGGTTACGCTGTGTGGCCCACGGCATTGGTGGATGGGGCAACTCGACTGGCTGTTAACTGCCATTCCTGTGTTAATGCAGCAACCCAGTATGCCGGTATCGCTGCACTTGATGGGCCCCAGGATGCAGTAGACGATATGGTGTGCGCGTTTGAAGAGCGTCGCCAGTTGATTGTTGATGGTCTTAATGCAATACCAGGATTTCGATGTCGTACGCCAGGCGGCGCGTTTTATGCTTTTCCGAATGTCGAGGGAACCGGGTTTGATGCACGTTCACTTCAAAGAAGACTATTGGAAGAAGCCGGTGTGGCTACCGTTGCCGGGACAAGTTTTGGCCATCTGGGAGAAGGGTTCATACGCTTTTCCTATGCCAACAGCGTCGATAATATAGAGAAGGCTTTGAAACGAATTACATCCTTGCTTGCAGACTAGTGGATGGTATAGAGGTATTAATTGTTTTGAATCGAATGTAGGGAGGTTTCGCCATGCAGGGTGTCGTATTTATGGGTGATCGTAAGCTCGAGTTTATGGAGTTCTCAGATCCAATACCGGGTCCGGATGAGGTTGTTTTGGAGATCAGAGCATCTGGTCTGTGTGGCAGTGATCTTAAGTTTTATCGGGTCAGCGGTGGTGCATCGGCACTCGGATTAGGTGGCGACGGTAGTCCGGTTATCGCTGGTCACGAACCCTGTGGTGACGTTGTAGACATTGGGAAAGATGTCGATCCGGATCGAGTACAGATAGGGCAGAGGGTGATGGTTCATCATTACAAGGGCTGTGGTGTGTGCAACCACTGCCTGGATGGTTGGGGGCAGCTGTGTCGAGATGGTATCGTAGTTTATGGTGCCACCGGACATGGAGCCCACGCGCAATATATGAAAGTACCGGCAAGCACTTTAGTTCCATTGCCGGACCCTCTAACCCACTCCGAAGGCGCTGCAATTTCCTGTGGCACGGGTACAGCCTACGCTGCACTGAGGCGCCTAGATATCTCATCTGGGGATACGATTGCGATATATGGACAGGGCCCGGTTGGGCTTAGCGCAACTCAACTTGCCGCTGCGATGGGGGCTCAGGTCGTTGCTATTGATATCAGTGCAGACCGGCTTTCTCGTGCTAAACAGTTTGGGGCGGAAGTTCTACTGGATCCGGCTCAGGAAAATGTCGTCGAACAGATTCGTGAACTAACGGATGGCATCGGTGCAAACGTATCTCTAGATTGTAGTTCAGCTTCTACAGCCCGGCTGGCGGCAGTCCAATGTGTACGGACCTGGGGTAGAGCCTGTTTTGTGGGAGAGGGCGGCGAGGTGACAATTGATGTCAGTAATGACATGCTGCGCCGTCAGGTAACAATCATCGGGTCTTGGACATTCTCAGTCGCAGGTCAGGCCGAATGTGCACGGTTTATCGTTGATAATGAGATCGATGTCGATGCACTATTTACAGATCGGTATAACCTAAGTCAGGCTAAGGAAGCCTACTCGTTGTTTGATGAGCAGCAAACCGGCAAGGGGGTATTTGAGTTCTAGTTAGACGCTTTTCTGGGACTAGATGCCAACTGACTTCATTATTTCCCCTTAAAGACAGGTTTCCGTTTTTCCATAAAAGCGCGGCGGCCTTCGATGTAGTCTTCACTGTTAAAGCAGTTCTCGACCACCTGTTGACAAAGATCTTGATCGAGAATTTCAGGTTTCGAGATCTGTTCGATGATCTGCTTGACGGCGGTTATCGTGAGCGGCGCATTGGCGCAGATCGACTGGCAATATTCTTGGATCGCTGCTTCGAGTTCGTCATTTGGGACCATCTTGTTGATTAAGCCCATCATCAGTGCTTCCGAGGCAGGTATTTGTCGAGCGGTGAAGAAAATATCTTTGGCAGCGGATGGCCCAACGAGGTTGACGAGTTTCTGAATACCACCGTGGCGGTAACCCACGCTAAGTTTTGCCGCGGGGATGCCGAATTTTGACGCCTCTGTCGCAATGCGCAGGTCGCAACTGACAGCGATCCCTGCACCACCGCCAATGCAATATCCTCGAATCATAGCGATCGTTGGTTTAGAACAGCTATATAGCCTGTCTGTCGCGGTGTCTGCGATATCTTCGTAGTGTTTGGTTGCGGCCGCTGAGGATCGAACCTGTTCAAATTCCGAGATATCTGCGCCGGAAATAAAGGCTTTTTCACCACTACCCGTAAGCACCACTACTTTGACAGTACTGTCTGCTTCAAATTGGTCGAGTATTTGTGGAATCGCTTCCCACATTTCAACCTTGACGGCGTTGTGTCTGTCTGGGTTGTTGAAGGTCATCCAGCCAATACTGTCTTCTATTTCGGCGATCATAAAAGGTGTTGATGACGCCAAGCTTACTTTGGACATGGTTGCTTCCTTTGATTTGCGATGGGTCAGGAAAAGTCTATGCTAACTGACCAAGATGTGTGAGTGCTAGAGTACTATTGCCAACATGAGTAGTGCAGTCTAGCATCTACCGTACTCATTCACTTTATGTACTGGTAATCCAGCGAATGAACTCGCGAGCGCATGCCAGTATTTTTGATAATCTCGAATAGTAATTAAACGTCCTGGGACATTTATGAGCGAATCTGCGAAAGTGGTTAGTGTCGAAGCGATACCGCTGAAAATTCCGTTTACACATGGGGGGCCTTCAGTTTCATGGGCTGGGAGCGACTGGCAAGCACTAGAAATTGTACTGGTCCGGCTCCAAACAGATGCAGGGTTAGTCGGTTGGGGAGAAGCCTTTAGTTATAATTGTCGGCGAGCAGTTGTTGCCATGATAGAAGATTCAGCTGCGAATGTTCTGGTGGGTAAATTAGTATCCGAGCGGGCGCAGATTATTCAGGAACTCCAGGTAGGGATGCATCTTTGGGGACGGTATGGGATATCAATGTTTGCTATCTCCGGAATTGACATCGCGTTGTGGGATTTGACTGCTAAAGCAGCGAATCAATCGCTGGGGCAAATGCTTGGCGGGAATAAGAAAAAGCTACCAGCCTATGCCAGTCTGCTCAAATATCGCGATCCTGAAGTGGTTGCGGAACAAACTGCGGATGCTATCGCAAATGGATTTGGTCTGATTAAGCTCCATGAATCAACGGTTGAGCCTGTAAAAGCAGCGCGGGACGTTGCGGGTACTGAAGTGCCAATCATGCTGGATGTGAACTGTGCATGGTCGATTTCAGAAGCCAAGCGACTAATGCAACAATTGGTCGACTGTAATCTCTATTGGTTGGAAGAGCCTGTTTGGCCGCCTGAAAATTATTCTGCTTTAGCAACTTTGCGCACGGAGTACGGCATTCCCGTAGCGGCCGGAGAGAACGCGTGTACACACTGGCAGTTTGAGTCGATATTTGACGCTAAAGCTGTCGATGTTGCGCAACCCAGTGTGACAAAAGTCGGTGGCGTTACTGAATTTTTAGAGGTCGAGAAGGCGGCTCGAGAGCGCAAGGTCACCATAGCCCCTCATTCGCCTTATTTCGGTCCAGGCTTTCTTGCGACGGCTCAATTAATCTCTGCAATGGACGAAGACGTGCCTTTCGAGCGATTCTATATGGCGCCAGAGGCAAGCCTTTTTGGAACGGCTATCGACCCAGTTGATGGAATGCTGCTTGTACCGCAAGGCCCAGGTCTTGGATTAGAGCCGGATCCGGATGTTATTCTTGAATATCGAGTTGATAATTGAATTATATTGAAAAAAATTAAACAGTCTGGAGAGACAAATCTATGAGTAGCCAACGATTTAGTGGTGTATTAGTCCCGGTGATCACGCCGTTTAACACGGATTTATCTCCTGATGTCGAGGCGTACGTGACTCATTGCCAGTGGATGCTCGAACAGGGTGTAGATGGACTTGCTATTTTTGGCACGACCAGCGAAGCAAATTCACTGACCGTTGGTGAGAGGATTCAACTTTTGGACGCACTGGTTGAAAATGATGTTCCTGCGGATAAGCTGATGCCCGGCACCGGTGCTTGTTCAATTATTGATGCCAGTGTGTTGACGGCCCATGCGATCAATCACGGTTGTGGTGGGGTCCTGATGTTGCCACCGTTCTATTACAAAGCCGTCGATACCGAGGGTCTATTCGCAAGCTATTCAGAGGTGATACAGCGCGTTGGCGATGATCGCCTGAAAGTCTACCTATACCACATACCGCCGGTTGCACAGGTTCCGATCGGACTTGACCTCATCGAGCGATTGGTTGTGGCGTATCCAGATACAGTGGTTGGTCTCAAAGACAGCTCGGGTGATTGGGACAACACAAAAGCTATTCTGGATCGTTTCCCTGGATTTTCAACCTTTGCCGGTTCCGAAGGATTTCTTCTGGATACTTTGCGTAACGGAGGTGCTGGATGTATTACGGCGAGCGGCAATGCCAACCCAGCTGGAATTCGAAAGGTCTACAGTGCCTGGAAGGCAAATTCCACAGAGGCGGACGCGCTTCAGTCACGCATCAGTGAGATTCGAACGACCCTCCAATCATATCCTATGATCCCCGCACTCAAGGCGATGACCGCTCGTTTTACGGAAAATCCGAACTGGGCATTGACCAGACCGCCTCTGATGCCATTGTCCGATGGACAGGTCAAGGGGTTAGTATCTGACTTAGACGCTATCAGCTTCGATATTGAGACCAATGGCGACTGCGTGAGCGCGTAAACAGCCGCTTGTCTATGATCTGAGGAGTCGAAAAAGTCGTTAAGAAGGGTCATTCGGCAGTACCAGAATTTTACCAGATCTGTTTTCGCGGCCTGCATGCGCTAGAGCATCCTTGATGTCGTCAATGCTGTAAGTCGCTTCTACTGGGACATTGAGAATGCCTTGTGAGATGTCCTCGATGAGTTCTTGGTAGAGCGTTTCGATTTGACTGCGAGCCATGTCTCTTAGCCGCGTTGCAAGCCAGAACCCAGTGAGTGTAAGGTGCCTGAAGACAACCCAGTCGGGCATAACCATACACGGTTCGCCACTCAACATACCGTAGTTAACCATCACACCGCCATCGGCCAGGCAGCTGGCAAGTTCCAGGCTTGTCTGGCCTGCAACGGCATCAATGGCCAGCCGTGCACCATCTCCACCGGTTATTTGGCTGACTTGCTCAGCAAGATTGTCTGTGGCAATCAGTACGGCGTCAGCGCCCATTGTTTGTAGTGGAGTGATGAGGCTTTCACGGCGTACGACATTTATCGTTTTTATCCCTGATTTGACAGCAAGTCGGATTACACAATGGCCAACTCCAGAGTTGGCAGCATCCTGAATTATCCAATCGCCTGGCTTGAGTTCAACATAGCTCCTCAGCATGAGGGCAGCGGTTGCTGGATTAACTTTTAGCATGGCAAATTGAAGTAAATCGTCGCAATCACTATTTATCTTCAGAAGCTCTGCTGCTTTGACCTTTCGTTTCTGAGACCAGTTCTCCCGACTCAGCAGCATAACAAGGTCGCCCGGTATAAACTCGTCAACTGCAGCGCCTATTTCACTGACACGCCCAACGGCTTCGGCACCGGGTGTATAAGGTAGCGGGGGTCGGGTCGCATATTTTCCTTCGATTGTCAGCAGGTCTGCTGGATTGATCGGAAATGCAGCCACATCGACGATGACCTCGTCCGTTGCTGGGGGAGTCGGGTCCGGGAGTTCTGCACAGTAGGCAACTTCGTTTGCAATTCCATACTTATCTATCCGTACGGCTTTCATAATGTTGGTCTCTAGGTGGTTAGCTTGACGCCAGGATGTCTGCATTTGAGACCCCGACGTCATGAGCGGTATCGAGTATTGCACTCCACACATCGTCGGGCAGCTCAATACCGTTTGCTGTACGGTCTGCACGCCGCTGGCGTTCTATGTCTCCCGGAACTAACACATCACCACAGGGTTCGGCGGGTTTGCTGGTTTTGAAAAATTCAATGTATTGTTGCGCTTCCTGAAGGAATACCTGATCTGTATCTAGATGGTCTGGTGAGATATAAATCGAAAGCATGCCGTTTAAGATATACGGCTTGTCCGGTCCCGCGCAGCCACCACCGGTCAGCGCACCAGCCAGCATTTCACAGATGAGCGCCAGGCCTGACCCTTTGTGTTCACCCATAGTTCGTATGGCACCATCGCCAGCTCGAACATCATTAGTACGTGCAGGATCCACGTCACCATAGAGCGCTTTTGGATCGTCAGTGGGTTGCCCATCTCCTCTGATCAGTGAATCCGGCGGCAGTGGTTTACCGCCTGTTGCTGCAACTAGAACCTTGCCCTCGGCCACGCGTGAGGTTGCGAAATCAAGAATCAACGGTTCGCTGTCTCCCAGTGGTATACCAATCGTGACGGGGTTGGTCGACATCCTTCGGGATACGCCGCCAAAGGGTGCGACCAGCAGGCTACCGGCCACATTGACGAAATGGATGGAAATCAGTCCGGCTTCTATCGCCATTTCAGCCCAATCGCCGATCCGGCCAAGGTGCCCTGATTGACGCAGAGCAACAATGGATACACCACATTTCATGGCTTTGTTGATACCAAGCTGTACAGCCTGCTCGCCGATACTTTGTCCGAATCCACGATTGCCATCGACCACCGTGAATACGTCGGTTTCGCTGATTACGCTCAGGGTCTGTCCGGCCCGGAGATTGCCGGATTTGAGCCAGCTGATATACCTGGGGACCCGGATAACACCATGACTGTCGTGACCTGTCAGGTTGGCCGATGCAAGGTGCCGGGCAATCCGCTCGCTTTCCTCTGGACTGCAGCCAGCTTTAGTAAAAATATCGGTAACTATAGAACGAAGTGGATCAACCTGAATCAACATACCAACACCCTGCTGTTTGGAAGGTAACTGAATTTAGAGAGAACGGTTCTGAAGCCAACTGTTGATGCGAGTTGAATTCAATGACCGATCTGGAAATCATTGTCGCTGCGATCACTGCCTCGCAATAACCACAGGGGCCTGGTTGCGAAATTAACCAGGTAGCCCGAGCCTTCACTGGTTTCATACAGCGATCGGTTAAAGTGACTCGTAGCTGGCATATAGCGAATGGCGACACCTGCCCGACGTTCACCCGAAGTGTTGGGATTGGACCCGTGAATAAGATATACATCGTGCAGGGAAAATTGCCCTTGGCGTAGCTCGATATCTACAGCGTCGTTGATATCTACATGTGGATCGTCGACATGCTGGTTCAATACTAAATTTTCCCGCTCAGATTTTGAATGCTGGTAGTAATGCTGGCCTGTATGCGAGCCCGGGATGACGCGAAGACAGCCGTTACCAACATTGCTGTCGTCAATGGCTATCCAGGCTGTACAGGTCGCAAGCGGTTGAATTGGCCAGTAGTGACCATCCTGGTGCATGGGTACCTCCATGCCATCAGAGGCTGGTTTGCAGAAAACTTGACAGCCCCAAAGAACGATGTCGGGTCCAATCAGCTGTTCTACTCGATCGAGTATCTCTGGGTGTTGGGCGAGTTCCAACCACGCTCTGTGACCTCGTACGCCTTCATCATTGAGGCGATCTATATGAGCACTGACCAGAAGTTCAGGTCGTATTGAAGGATTAGAGGCAATCGTTTCTTCCAACGCGGCGTCAAGCTCATTCATTGTCTCAAGTGGTAAGACATAATCGGGCACAACGAATCCATCGCGATGGTAGCGTTCTATTTCTGGGTCGCTTAACAAGTCAGCCATCACCGGTTCCTTTCCGTGTCGTGTAGTGGTTCGAGTTACTCAGGTTGGCAACGCTTAAATCGTATGGGAAGGCGCAAAAGAATGCTCGGTGCCACTTTCGTTCACCAACTGTTGCGAAGTTCCCTGAGCTTCACAAAGACAGTCTTGGGGTCAGGCTCGTCTGGCAGGTCGGGAAACTGTTCTTTGAGTCGATTAATTACCGTCGGATTTTGTAGTCGAAAAAATGCGTTGATTTCCTTTTCCAGGCCGAGCGTAGAAACCAACGCGTGTTCCGGATCCTGCGTACCGTTGTCGTTTTTCAGGTCGCGGGCTTTTCGGTTGTCCGGCTCACGGTCAAGGGTGAAATCGAGGTTGTTCTCCCAGTAATCGTGACCAGGGTAGACCCGTGTGTCGTCCGGCAGTTTTGAAAGTTGAGTGGCGAAGGTATCGTAAAGTTCTTCTGGGTGTCCACCATTGTGGCAGTTTCCGGCGCCTGCATTAAACAGCGTGTCGCCACAGAATATTGCGCGGTGGTCTGAGCGAGATAAAAGGCAGACATGGCTCATCGTGTGACCGGGCGTATCCAAAACTTCCAACTCGATAGTTTTCCCGACCTTAACCACGTCACCGGCTGTCAGACCCTGATCCATCTCTGGAATCGAATCCCGTGCATTGGCATGAGCGATGATACGTGCACCGGTTGCGGCAACCATCGGTGCATTACCCCCGATATGATCACCGTGTTCGTGCGTATTGAGAATCTGTGTGATTTCCCAGCCCATCGACTGGGCTTTGGCTAAACATTTTTCATGATCAAGTGGATCTACTGCAAGTGCTTGACCTGACTCAGGGCACGCAACAAGGTAGTTAAAGTTGCGCCAGGCATTTGCGGTCCAGATTTGCTCAACGATCACAGTGTCGTCCTCATGGTTTGTGTGGGCTAAATAATCAGTTTGACCTAACGGGTTAGCTATAAACAATAATGCTATGGCGTGTCAGTCCAAAGCGGGGAGCTGATCGGCGTGTTGAGATAATCCTGGCATGATATCTTCGGCCAGTCGTTTCATTGATGATTGCCATAAGATTGGATCATCCCAGTCGTGGGCAACCATCACGAGCGTGCCAAATCTGCCCAGTGAATCAGTCATCTCAATTAGTCGTTCGAGCACGGTCGACGCGGATCCTGCAATCACACAATCGACCAGTGCTTGGGGTACCTCAAGCAGTTCATTGAGTGTTTCAATCGGCTCGGTTTGCTTGTCTCGGAATTCCTCGATCTGACGTACGCCTCGAATGTAGCGATAGTAGTAGGCAAACGTACCATCTGGGTCAGCGAGTATATCTTCGGCCTGAGCGTCGCTGTCGGCCACGAGTATGTTCCGGCAGACCCGCCAAATTTGACGGTCAGCCGGTTTACCCAGATTCTGCCGAGTTTTGGAGTAGTCCTGCCATTGCGCCACCAAATTGTCGATGGGTACAAAATTTGCCGATATGGGGATGAACGATCGTTCTGCGATGGTCTGCGCCGTCAGGCCACCGGGTCCAACCATAGCTAGAGCTATCGGGGGATGGGGCCGCTGGACAGGTTTGGCCATAGAACCCACCCCGTGGCTCAACCAAACACGTTGTTGTAAAGAATAATCATAGAACTCACCGCTGTGGCTCAGTGGCGCGTCTTCCTGCCACAGCTTGATCATCAGTTCGAGTCCTTCCAGTGCGATGCGGTAGCGTTCTGGCATTTCCTTGTCACCAAAAAGTTCGGCATCGCTCATCAGGCCACCCGGTCCGATTCCAAGAATCAGGCGGCCATCGCTGAGTTGATCAAACTGGGCAACTTCCGCTGCGACCACAACTGGGTTGTGATACGGAAGATTAATAACGCCGGTCGCGAAGCGAATTGAGGGGGCTTCCTTGAGTAAGGTGGCCATGAACATCAGCGGGGCTGGAATCTGTTCTGCCTTGGTCGTGAAGTGCTCACCGATCCAGACTTCTGAAAAGCCTAACTGGTCAGCGAGAATGATCGCTTCGCGATCCTCGGCCAATGCCTGGTCCCAGGGTTTTTCAGGGCGATGCACGGGTTGTGTAAACAGGCCAAGTTCCATGTGAATTCCTAATGTCGTGGTGACCAGTTGATCCTACCGATCGCTGTCGATAGAGATTGGTCGACGACAAATGATGGTCAGATTATTTGGTTTACGAGGTTAGGTTGATTGTCCCACAGGCGCTCAAGGTTCTCCCAAAGTATATCAATAACATTTTCCTCGTATTTTCGGGTCTCACCACCGGTGTGCGGCGTAATAATTAGATTGTCGAGCGTCCAGAATGGTGATAAAGCTGGCAGTGGTTCATCATTGAAGTGATCAATCGCGGCGCCAGCGATTGTATCGTGACTGAGTGCTGATAGAAGTGCAGGTTCGTTGACGCAGCCGCCTCGCGCCACATTGACCAGATAGGCCGACTGTTTCATCGCATTGAAAGCACCTTCATTCATGAGTTCCCGGGTTTGGTCAGTCAGCGGACAACAGAGAACGACGATATCGGCGCGAGCCAGTTGATCAGGAAAGCACTCTGGGGACACAACTTCATCGGCAGGACCACTGTAGTCATCGATGTTGCGTTTGACGCCGACCACAGTCATGCCAAAAGCCTTAGACAGCGCGGCCAGGCGATTGCCTATGGCACCAAGCCCGACAATCAGCACGGTATGGCCACAGAGATCGTCTTCGCGCATGCTGATATCTGAGATCATGCCCCGCCACATTTTCTGGTTCTGGTTGTCGCGACCGGTGTGAAGTTGCCGGTACAAGGCAAGAATCAGACCCATCGCATGCTGGCTGACCGCATCAGCGTTGACGCCGGTCGCGTTGGCGAGGCTAATGCCACGGGCTTTCAGAGTATCCAGTGGAAACTGGTCATAACCTGCACCAATCGACTGGATATACCGAAGACGGTTAGCCTGATCAAGGTATTCGTCTTGCCAGAATCCTGAGATAACAAGCACATCTGCTGCAGACAATTGAGCCTGGGTGTCTTCTGTCGACCATGCTTGAGAGTGACTTACTTGGTTGTTGCGCAAAGAGAAACAGTGGGCCATCTGGTAAGCCGCGTGTGAAAAAAGGATGCGCAGTTCGTTTTTATCGGGAAATCTGTCCATATGGCACGGTTCTGAAATAACTGATCAGGGTTTCGAATCACAAACGCAAATATGATCCTTGAGGGTACCGCGTGCAAGCGTCAACAGCAAAGCTGTTTCGCGCTAGAATGAGGCCATGAATAATCTTCATCCTGTGTCGCGCACAGCGCTGGTTACCGGCAGCGGGCGAAATATCGGGCGATCGATCGCTGTAGCGATTGGTGAACTAGGCCACAATGTGGTGGTTAACGGTTCAGCAGATCGCGCAGCGTGTGAAGCAGTCGCAGCCGAAGTCGAGCAGGCCGGTGGCCGAGCTGTTGTGGCCATGGGAGATGTCAGTAGACGAGAATCATTTGATCACCTGATCAAAGTCGCTCATGATGCTTTTGGCTCGGTTGATATTCTGATCAATAATGCGGCCATCCGGCCGGAGAAACCCTTTCTCGACACCACCGACGCGGATTGGCATCGCGTGCTGGACGTGGACCTCAACGCGGTCTTTTATGGTTGTCGAGCTGCATTGCCTGGGATGGTCAGTAACAACTGGGGCCGAATAATCAATCTGACCGGAATGAATGCGATTCACGGCTATTCTGGTAGAGCACCGGTCTCCGTTGCCAAACATGGTGTTTGGGGCTTAACCAAGGCATTGGCCAAGGAATTTGGACCCAGTGGAATTACGGTCAATGCCATTTCACCGGGACCAATTCGTCCAGAGCATGACGATCCGATACAGTCTCAACATCTTCATGGGCAAGTAGGGCGAATTCCCTTGGGGCACCTGGGTGAGCCCTACCATATCGCGTCGTTGTGTGCGTATCTGATTTCTGATGGGGGTGGGTTCGTGTCTGGGCAAATGATTGCCTGTAACGGCGCAGCTGAAACCTAAAGGGAATCCCTCTAGCAGTTCGGGTGACAATTCATGACGGTGAAAAAGATTGCAATTTTGAGTCCCGGCGATATGGGGCATGCCGTAGGTCAAGCGTTATCTGAGCACGGCTTCGAGTTGTTGACGTGCCTTGCAGGGCGCAGCGATCGAACCGGCGCGCTGGCGCGGGATGCGGGATTCCGGATCAGCGAGACGTTGAATGAGCTGATGGTCGAAGCGGATCTTTTGCTGTCGATACTGGTGCCCGCAAATGCAGAGACGGTGGCACAGGAGATCGCCCAATCACTGCGGGAAACCGGTGAATCCACACTGATTGCTGACTGCAATGCGATTTCACCTATACGGTCGGAATACATCAGTCACATTATAGAATCTGCAGGCGGCAGGTATATCGATGCTTCCATCATTGGCCATCCACCTGGGCGAGGTGTGCCGCCACGGTTTTATGTGAGCGGACAATATGCCGATGCAATGTTAGACCTGGATGGCAAAGGAATCGCGGTAAAAGCCTTGGGCGGTGACATCGGGCGAGCCTCGGGGATAAAAATGTGTTATGCCGCACTGACCAAAGGAACCAGTACCCTTCAGGTGGCACTGCTTACGGTCGCTGAGTCGCTGGGCTTGAGCGCTGAGTTACGGGAAGAATTGGCCTATAGCCAGAAATCTGTATTAGAAAATATGGAGTCGGGAATTCCGAGATTACCGCCGAATGCCCATCGTTGGGTGGGTGAGATGGAAGAGATTGCAACAACCTTTGCCGCCGAGGGTGTCACACCACATTTTCATTTGGGTGCAGCTTCTATCTACCGGTTGCTGGAACAAACGCCCTATGCGGCAGAGAGCCCTGAAAATATCGATCCCAATCGAACACTGGCTCAGACCATTACTGCTGCTGCGGCGCAGTTGTCTGGGGAGACAGTAGAAGACACCGATGACGAGTTGGAGTCAAACGGTACTAATTGACGTTTTGGTGGAACGCTCTTCGACTCGGCGGCGGGTGCTTACGGAACTGTTGTCGCAGGGCAACCTGGTCGCCGTTGACGGTACAGACAGTTGGGCACCTTGGGTTTTGGTTGACTCGCTGGTCGTTGGGATGTGCCGCTGTGACGCGACACAGAATTAGAAAGGGAGGATGAAACATGCGTATTGAAACAAATGGAATTTCGGTTCACTATTCGATTGAGGGACCGGAGAAGGGACCCGTTGTGGTTTTAAGTCACTCGCTGGCTGCAAACCTTGCCATGTGGGACTGGCAGATGCCGGTGCTGGGTGATTACCGGGTTGTACGCTATGACACCAGGGGTCATGGTGGGACGGACGCACCTGCTGGTGAATACACGTTGGAGACGCTCGCAGACGATCTGTTTGGCCTGCTTGACGCCTTAAACCTGGAGGCAGTTCACTATATTGGTCTGTCTATGGGCGGAATGATTGGTCAGACCGCAGCCCTCAAAGACCAGGGCCGCTTTCTCTCTCTTGGCTTATGCGATACCTCCAGTGTGGTCCCGCTGGCAGGTAAAGACGCCTGGACAGAACGCATCGGCGTAGCGAGAGCTCAGGGTATGGAAGCGGTTATGCCTTCAACTATAGAACGGTGGTTTTCCCCTGAGTACCAGCAGGATGCGAGTTCCGAAGTCGACAAAATACGAGAGATGATTCAATCTACGCCGGTAGATGGGTTCTGTGGGTGTTGCCATGCCATCATGGGCTTGAATCTGACGGATAGATTGCAGGCAATTACCGTACCTACACTTTTAGTGGTTGGAGAAGATGATCCAGGCACACCTGTGGCGGCACATGAAGTGATCCAACAGAAAATTACCGGATCGAAGCTTGTGGTGATACCGGGTGCCCGGCATTTTTCTAATGTGGAGCAGCAAGCTGTATTCAATGCGGCGATCACGGCATTTTTAGCGGAACAGGTGTGACGTATTTCGTAGGAGACAGGGTATGAACTATTTCGACCTTTCTGGTCAAGTGGCTCTCGTCACTGGAGGTAATGGTGGAATTGGTCTGGCTATGGCTGAGGGTTTGGCCGGTGCGGGTGCTGATATCGTGGTGGCCGCTCGCGATGCAGACAAAGGCGCCACAGCGGTAGCTACACTTCAAGAATCCGGTGTGCGGTCAACATTCATTCGAGTCGATGTCCGGGATCCTGACTCCATCAGTGATCTGGTTGATTCAGTAGTGGATGAATTTGGCGGTTTGGATATTCTCGTGAACAATGCGGGAACCAATGATCGTAAGCAACCGGAAGAATATACGCTCGACGAGTGGCAGACAATCATCGACACCAACCTGACCAGTGCATTCGTTGCCAGCCAGAAGGCCTATCCTCACATGAGTCGTGCAGGTGCGGGCAAGATCATTAATATTGGGTCAATGATGTCGATTTTCGGTGCTTCATTCACGGTGCCCTATGCAGCGAGTAAAGGGGGCATCGTACAGATGACCAAGGGAATGGCGTGTGCATGGGCAAAGGACAATGTGCAGGTTAATGCTGTTCTGCCCGGCTGGATCGACACAACGCTTACTCGTGAGGCAAGGCAGCAGGTTGAAGGATTACACGAACGCGTCGAGGCGAGGACACCTGCAGGTCGTTGGGGTATTCCACAGGATCTGTCTGGAATCGCAGTTTTCCTTGCATCCTCGGCATCTGACTTTGTTACGGGCACGGCGATTCCGGTAGACGGTGGATACTCCGTGCAGGGATAGTGAGTTATGGAAAATGTAAACATTCAGTTCACGCGATTTTCTGCGTTTTATTCACCACTGATTGCCACAGTCTCAGGTGGTTTTCTCGAAGAAGAGGGTCTTGTCGGTAATTTGAGCGTGGCTGAGCATGGTGTATCTGCGCTTCAGGCTCTGCTCCGCGGTGAGGTAGATCTGGTCCAGTCTGCACCCAGCCAAGCCTTCGCATCGGCCCAGAAAGGTGAAATTCCCTCTGCGCTACATTTTGCACAGATTAACAATACCGACGGGTTCTTTCTTGTGGGCCGCACTCCTGAGCCTGATTTTGCTATCAGCAAACTCAAAGGTCTTCGTGTGCTGGTTGATCACGGTGGCCAACCGTTGCTCATGTTTAATTACGCCTGTCACAAGGCCGGGCTGCAGTTGGAAGATTTCGAGGCAATCGATGCTGGTTCTGCCGATGAAATGGTGGCTGCGTTTAAGCGCGGTGAAGGAGACTATGTCCATCTGCAGGGTCCGGCGCCGCAGCAGCTTGAAGCTGAGGGGAGCGGTGTGGTTGTCGGTCAATTGGGAGACTGGGTAGGCCGTTGTGCATTTTCAAGTCTCGCGTCGCGATTTGATTGGCTTGAGTCGGATACGGCACCGGGCTTTATGCGCGCGTTTAGGCGGGCCCGGCAGTGGGTGAATGAAACTTCGGTAGCGGAGATCGCTGCTTCGGAGATAGCCTACTTCCCAGATGTCTCTGTAAAGGTTCTCGCCGAGACAATCAGTGCCTACCAAGCGCTCGGTTGCTGGTCGGGGCAGGTCGAGATCACTCCAGAACAGATCGCTGTCAGCGTGGACGTGTTTCGTCTGGGTGGCGTGATTACAGGGGATATTGATCCGGCCCTCGTTGCTGTATCTCCGCCCGGATAGAGCAGGTGTAAGTTTTGGTTGCACGTGATCGTATTGATCTGATCCAGCAAGATTTTGCCCGCGATGCGGCGGCACCACTCGACGGGGTTCGGATTCTGGATCTATCCCGTTTGGTCGCCGGTAATGCACTCACCCACGTACTGGCCGATTTTGGCGCTGAAGTTGTCAAGGTTGAGCGACCAGGCCAGGGAGATGACCTGCGCAACTGGCGTGTGGAAGGTGTCAGTATTCACTGGAAGGTTTACGCACGGAACAAGAAAAGTATAACCGTCAATATGCGTTCTGAACGGGGACGCGCTATCTTGCTGGATCTGGTCAAGACATCCCAAATGCTGGTTGAAAATTTCCTGCCTGGAACCCTGGAGCAGTGGGAACTGGGCCCCGAAGTGCTCCATGCGGCAAATCCCAAGTTGGTCATTGTCCGTATATCGGGTTGGGGGCAGAGTGGCCCGGATCGATCGGTGCCGGGCTTTGGTAGCCTGGTTGAGGCCCGTTCCGGATTTGCAGCGATGAATGGATTTGCCGACCGACCGCCGGTGCTGCCACCGCTCGCACTTGCAGACATGGTTGCTGGACTCTACGGTGCAGTCGCCGCACTGGTGGCGCTGCGGCATTGTGAAGTTGATCAAGGGAAAGGGCAGGTTGTGGATCTGCCGTTATTTGATCCTCTGTTGTCAATTCTGGGTCCACAGGCCGCACTCTACGAATTAACCGGTGAACTGCCGGAGCGGCTGGGAAGTCGGTCAAATTTAACCGCACCTCGAAATAGCTACCGCTGTCGCGATGGACAGTTTGTGGCACTGTCAGCTTCCATGCAATCAATGTATGAACGACTGATGCGTACTATTGGTCGGCCCGAATTGATAGAAGATAATCGGTTTCTGACCAACGCAGATCGGGTACAGAATAACGACCAATTGGACCGGGTTGTTGCTCAGTTCATTGAAAGCCATGATCAGTATGATGTTTTGCAGATTTTTCGCGATGCTGGCGTCACAGTAGGGCCGGTGCACGATACGCTGGGTATGCTGAATGATCCACTGGTAAAGGAAAACAAGGTAATGGTTCGACTTCCGGACGAGGAAATTGACAGTGTTGTGATGCACAACGTTGCTGCTCGACTATCTGAAACACCTGGCCTGATTCGCTCTCCCGCTCCCACACTGGGTGAACACAACAGTGAAATACTGGGCGATATCGGCATCGATGAAACTGAACTATCTACCCTAGGGGAGCAAGGAGTCATCTAATGGATATTGAACTGCCGTACTGGCGGTCACTGTTGTTTGTGCCAGCCAATCGGGATCGATTCATCGATGGTGCTGTTAAACGAGGTGCTGATGCTTATGTACTGGATCTGGAAGACAGTGTACCGGCAGCTGAGAAATCTTCCGCCCGGGATGGTTTACAGGATGCTGTCGGGCGCCTCAGCAGTTCCGGCGTCGATGTGCTGGTAAGAATCAATCGACCTTGGCGGTTGGCGATCCGTGACATTGAAGCATCGGTCGCTCATGGTGTTACCGCATTGGCGTTGCCTAAGGTACCGGATCCGGCGTACGTATGCGCAGTTGCTGAGATCCTGGAAGAATTGGAGGTCGAACGTGGGCTAGAGTCGGGTCACACCCGGCTGATCGTGATGATCGAGACGCCGCAGGCGTACTTTCAAGCCAGGGAGATTGCATCGGCACATTCACGCGTGGTGGCCATGACGCTGGGTCAGGAAGACTTTGCGCTGGAAACGGGTATGCTGCCAGAGCCGGAAGGGCTGTTTACGCCTGTACTTCAGACCATGCTGGCGGCGCGCGCTGCCAGAATACTGCCCTTGGGCTTCGTTGGGTCCATTGCGGAGTATCGTGATGAAGAAAAGTTTCGAGCGACAATTCGACAGGCGAGACGTTTAGGGTTTGTCGGTTCTTTTTGTATTCACCCGATTCAGGTCAGGGTGTTAAACGAGGAAATGACCCCTACCGCGCAAGAACTGACCCGGGCTCGTGCCATTATCGCCGCTTACGACGAGGCCAGAGCCAAGGGGCGGGGTTCTGTAGAGTTTGAGGGTAAGATGCTGGATGAGCCGATTGTGAAGCGTTCTGCACAACTGCTTATGCTCGCCGAACGCTTACACCGTGTCTGACGTGTTGGTATCTGTTGGCCTTAAATCTCGTCGGTTAGACTGTCGCGCCAGGCAATGGCTGCGCGTAACCCGTGATCTCGGGCAATCTGTAGAAATCTGGCTTTAGTTGGCATGCCTTCACCTTCAATTTGAATGTCGACCTCGAGAGCGGCTTCCAGTGCCTGTTCCATCCCCATGATGGCATAAGCTTGGTTAATGGCTTGCTTGGTCTGAGCCATCAGTGGTTGGTCGATCTTTGAGAGTTTGCTGGCGATCGACAATGCCGTTTCAAGATCTTTACCCTTCGCTACGACGCGGTTGATCAATCCAATTTGAGCAGCCTCTTGAGCAGAGATATTGTCCAGGCCAAGAAGGATGATCTCTTTTGCACGCTTAGGTCCGACCATCCAGGGCAATAACATGACGACGATACCGGCGCCAAAACGCAACTCCGGTTCACCAAAGACGGCGGTCTCATCAGCGATTGTGATGTCACAGGCCATGGACAGTTCACAGGCACCGGCGAGCGCCGGGCCGTGGACCGCTGCTACGGTTGGTTTTTCCAGATGCCAAAAGGTCATACAGGCATCAAAGTTTCGTCTTAGAACGGTTCGCCATTCGTCGATACCTTCAGGCGTGTGTTCAGCCTGAGCTTTAAGATCAAACCCGCTGGAGAACGCATTACCGGATCCAGTCAGAACTACAGCACGGACGTGGTCGTCTTGTTCTGCACGTTGTGCAGCCTGGTTCAACGCCTCCAGCATCGGCTGATTCATTGCATTCAGACGCTCAGGACGGTTGAGTGTGATTAGCGCAACCGCGTCGTCACGTTCATACAGTACGAGTTCAGACATCGGTTCAGTCTGGCGGCAATGTAACGCCGTTTTGCTGGGTGATGAGGGTATAGTGCTCGATACGACGGTGGCGGCCAAAATCAAAAATTGTTTGTTTGCCAAATATTGTTGCATCGAGGTCACAGTCTGCGATCGCCAGTTCGTCATCCAGTGTCAAACATTGAGTCACCAGTTCGCCACTGGGTGCAATGATCGCGCTCCCGCCCATCAACGCATGACCGTCTTCATCTCCCGCTTTCGCAACCCCAACCACCCAGGTGCTGTTCTGATAAGCACCAGCCTGCATGGACAACAAATTGTGGAAAGCACGCACATGGGGTGCTTCATTAGACTGGGAATTTGTAGCCGGTGTGTTATAGCCGAGAATCACCATTTCTACCCCTTGAAGACCCATTACACGATAGGTTTCGGGCCAGCGACGGTCGTTGCAGATGCACATTCCAAAGAGTCCACCCAAAAAGCGCCAAACCGGAAATCCTAGATCGCCTATTTCAAAGTAGCGTTTCTCAAGATGTTGGAAATCCCTGTCCGGATCGAATTCATCATGACCAGGCAGGTGAATCTTTCGGTACTTGGAAGCAATTTCACCTTTTTTGTTAACCAGAATTGCAGTGTTGTACCGGTGGGTATGATCGGATTCTACCGACAACTCAGCATAACCCAGGTGAAAGGCCATATTCGCTTGTCGCGCCATGTCGAACAACGGCTGAGTGTCCGGGCCTGGCATTTCAGATTCGAACCATTGATCAATCTCACTCTGATCCGTCATATACCATCGAGGGAAAAAAGTAGTGAGAGCGAGTTCCGGAAACACCACCAAGTCACACCGTTTTTGTTTGGCAGCGCTCATCAAAGATACCATGCGCTTGACGACGCTCGCTCTGCTTTCGGATTTCTGAATTGGGCCCAACTGTGCTGCGCCTACTGTTAACACTCTAGCCATGGTGGTACTCCACGGAATTTAGTTACTGTAAAGGTTTAAGAGACGTTATATCAGACACTCACCCTGTCGGCTATACGTAGATTTCAAGATTCTACGGTTGTACGAATTCTAGGACTACTTGATGACTAGACGGCGATATAATTGTGGTTGGGATACTGACATGATGTTTGTGTGAATAACATTTGGCCGGCAAAGGAGAGTAGCCGTTCATGGATAAATCGAACCCTACGGGGCGAATTACTATTATCAATCCAAATTCATCTGAAGCGGTCACCAAAAGTATAGATGAAGCGGTTGATCCATTGCGGTGGTCTGAGGGTCCTGTGATTGACTGCCTGACGCTAAAAGAAGGGCCGCCCGGCATAGAGACGCAATGTCATGTTGATGGGGTAGTGGCACCGTTATCTGATCTGATCCGCAAAGAGGATGCCACTACTGATTCATTCGTTATCGCCTGTTTTAGCGATCCGGGACTTCACTCTGCTAGAGAGATAACCTCAAGCTCAGTTTTTGGTATCGCCGAAAGTGCCTATTCAATGGCTTTGAATCTGGGTGAAAAATTTGGAGTGATTGCTATTCTCCCAGGGTCAGTGATCCGACAACAACGATACATTCGGCAAATGGGGTTATCGCAGCGTTACGCGGCGAGCCTTGCGTTGAATACCGGTGTTGGTGGTCTTGAAAGTGATGCAGCAGGTGATCAGTTACTGGCGGCAGGTCGAGTGCTTATTGATACGCATGGGGCCGACGTGCTTATCCTAGGTTGTGCCGGCATGGCACGTTTTCGACAAGGAATTGCGACTGAACTTAATGTTCCAGTTATCGATCCTTGTCAGGCGGCAACAATACAAGCGGTTGCTTCTGTTCGTCTCGCCGTGTCGTCTTAGTAAAATTTGGCTAGGATTTTTCTGATTGTTTCAGTCGAAACTGTTCGATAAATTCTTCACTTGGTGGGTAGTAGGTGCCGGGTGAGACACCTTCGGACTGAACTTTGTCTAAGATATGAGCTTCTACTTCCTCGTATTCCTCGGCGAATGCAACAATTGTTGCAGCAGCCTGTTTGGGCACGACCACAACGCCGTCATCATCACCAACAAGGATGTCTCCCGGGCGAACCAGGACACCACCACATTGAATATCGACGTTCTCATCGTATTCAGTCATAACACCCTGCGCAGCGGTCGCGGTTCGCCCGGCTGCAAATATTTTGAAACCGTAGGTCCGTACCGCGTCTAAATCACGAATCGCACCATCTGTTACCATCCCTTCTGCCTTCTGCATTTTGAGGTAAATGGCCTTAACATCACCAATATTTGCTGCGCCACTTTGTCCCATCGCATCACATACCAGAACATCGCCTGGCCCACACCGCCCCATGGCTCTGTATTCGGGAGCCTGTGGGTTATTTTGTTCACGCCAGGCACTAAAAAGATTGTGGGTATCTAACTCTCCCTTAACTCCACCACGGATTTCTGCGACCAGATCTACACGAGGCGGCAAATAACGCAATGTCCGTGCTCGCCCAACCAATTTCTGTCCGGGTGTGTAGTTTTGAACGCCCTTCATGTAACACGGATGGAATCCGTTGCGGATTGTACCGGTGTAGACGGTTGATACGGGGACATGGCGAAATCGTTCGATGATTTCGTCCGCTACGTCATTATTAGTCATGTACTTGACGCTCCAAAACAAAGTTCACAGGGTTTACACAAATGATAAGAAGTTACGAAAGTAAGTGACGACGAAATATAGTTTTTCTTTCGACAGCGTCAAAATTACGACGGTAGTTTGGAGGGTCGCCTTGATGAACGCTAAGCAATACAAATGTTGGAGCTGTCTGGTCACGTAACAGATTCGATGCTGCTTCGTAGTCGGCTTCGGACGTGACTGTCATAGTTTTTTCAATTCCGGAGCCATTTGCAATTATCTCTAGATCAGCGTTATTTGCCGTGTGCGTAAGTTGATTTCCAGTTTCGCCATAGGTGCCGTTATCAACACAGAGTAGTGAAAGATTGTTCGGTTGAACAAACCCAACTGTCGAGAGGCTGCTGCTGTTCATCAAACATTCACCATCACCAAATACTGCAAGCACCTTCCGGTCTGTCTGAGACAGCGCAAGGCCTAATGCCATCGTTACCGCTGCACCCATTGCGCCACCGAGCAGGAACGCGTTAGGCGATTCTTCTGTTAGGTGACCAATATCTTTGGCGGTGCCCGATAAGCCGGCGATAATTAGAAATTCTGACGAATCTCCAATTATCGAAGGCACCGCGGTGCACCGATCGAGGGTGAACAAGTTGCTCTGTTTGGTTTTGAGTTCCGTAATCGCCATAGTGATCTTTAGTTACAGTGAGTTCATGTAAAAGCACATCTTATTAGAAAGGTTTAGCCCCGATCAGTTTCTGGGAAAGTAACAATGCTACGGACTGGTCGGATCGGTATGCCATATTGACAGAGGCCTGTGTTGCTGCTGCCACATCATCGGCGTTGTCAACTCGAGTGCAAATTGTACCCATCGCTTCAAGACAGGGTTGAGTACCTTGACCCATTGGAAACTGCCAAGGATTTTGTTCACCATAGTCGCCGCGCATGCTTACGATCGAGACTAAAGGAAAACGACCAATATTGGTCAGGGATAGCATGTTGATGCAGTTCCCAACGCCACTGCTCTGCATCAACAAAACACCGCGTGTTCCACCGAGGTGAGCGCCAGCAAGAAGCGAAACCCCTTCTTCTTCCGTAGCGAGCGGGACGGTTGTTACATCAGCATCTTCTAGCGCTCGGTTGATTATTGCGCCGTGTCCAGCATCGGGGACATAGCTAAATAAAGTTGTGTCCATTGATCGCAACGTTTGATAGAGCGTTTCCGCCCAGGTATCCTGTCCACTAAATGTTTTGCTCACAGTTGTCGGTCTCGGTTTAGTGTCTGTAGGAGTCGTCAAGTTTATCAATCTTACGCATGAGCGCGTTAAATTCGAGTTGACCGTAGTCATCAGTCGACTCCATAAAGCGGTTGACGTCCTGTCCAGATTTTGATGCGACGTCATGATCCAGGAGTGTTACTTCACCGGCGGCTGACGCATCCAACTGGGTTCGACAAGCACTTTCTAGGCGATACAGACGCAGGAAGGCTTCCGGGACGGTTTCGCCGACCGTCATTAAACCGTGGTTTCGGAGGATTAGTGCTTTTTTATTTCCGAGTGAAGTTTGAAGTCGACTTCTTTCATCCAAGTAAAGGCTGGGCCCTTCGTAATCGTGGTAAGCGATGTCATTATAAAAAATGGTCGCACCCATGCTGATGGGTAATAGGCCATTCTTCAATGCTGCAACCGCCATACCTGATCTGCTATGGGTATGCATGACCACGTGATTACTGGTGTTCTCCACCATGTGGACAGCTGAATGTATGATGAAGCCGGCTTCGTTGATAGGATAATCAGAGTGTTCTACGACTTGTCCATTGATATCAATTTTGACTAAATTTGAGGCGGTTACTTCATCGTAGTTAAGTCCATAGGGATTGATCAGAAAGTGTGCATCTGGACCTGGAACGCGTGCAGTTAAATGTCCGTAGATCAGTTCACACCAGCCAAAATAGTCGACCAGCCTGTAAGCACAAGCCAGTTCTACCCGCAATATTTGCTCGGTAGATTCCAGATCACTTGCTGACCCTACGGTGTTCAGTGCCTTATTCATTTGCTTCGCCCCTTGCAATGCAGATATTATTTTTCTGCAGCTTTATCTGTCAAACAAATAGATAGTTCTGTGACTGTAGATTAGAGCATTTGTCCGCCGTCAACGGCGATAGTCTGACCGGTAACCCACTGACCAGGCTCGGATGCCAGGAATACGGCGACCGAGGCAACTTCCTCCGGTGTACCATAACGACCCCTGGGAATACCCGCAAGAATATTTTCATAGAGCTCAGGGTTGTTTGTTTGGGCCTGATGCCACAATCCGCCCTCAAAATAGATTGAGCCTGGTGCAATTGCGTTGACTCGTATGGATTTGGGGGCAAGTTCCAGGGCTTGAGTCATCGTGTACTGATTGAGGGCCGCTTTTACTGCGCCGTAAGGGGGCGTCCTTTGGCTTTGAGTGAGTCCCGATATCGATGAAATATGAATGATTGCGCCACCGCCAGATTTTTCGATTAAAGGGATTGCCGACCAGCAGCCTCGTACCGAAGCCATCAGGTCGATGTCGATCGACATTTTCCAACCCGCTTCATCGTCGGTACGCCCGAACCCAGAAGGGTTATTAACCAGTACGTTCAGACCACCGAGTGCGTGATGTGCTGCCTGGATGTAGTCATGGAGTGCCACGGGATCTGATACATCGCAGGGTAATGAATGAACCGTGGTTCCGTAGGTGTCAAGGGAGGCTCTAGCGCTCGACAGAGGACCTTCTGATCTTGCGCAGATAGAAACGTTGGCACCTTCTTGAGCGAATGCTTTCGCTATAGCAAGACCAATGCCACGGCTGCCACCGGTGATAATTGCGCTTTTTCCCGTAAGTCCAAGGTCCATGGTGTGTGACTCTTTTAACTTGTCGACTGGATCATGTAGCCGGCATGGGAATACTGCCAGCGGGTTTTGGGACCTGATAGCCGGACTGTACAGCGGGGCGCTCGGCGATGGTTGTATACCATCGAACAATATTTGGGTAGTCGCTCATGTTAATGGTCTGCCATTCAAAACGGCTGATCCAGGGCCAGACCGCGATATCTACCATTGAATAGTCATCTACAATAAATTGGTGGTCCTGCAAATGCCGGTCGAGTACACCATAGAGCCTCTGTCCCTCCTTTAGATAGCGTGCCTGGGCATATGGGCTCTTGTCCGGATTGAACTTGGTGAAGTGATGGACTTGACCGAGCATCGGTCCTGGACCGGCCATCTGCCACATCAGCCACTGCATGGCTTGCCAGTAACGCGACTTGTCTGTTGGCATCAATTGCCCTGTCTTTTCGCTGAGATACAGCAGGATCGCGCCAGATTCCATCATTGAGTACTGATTATCATGATCTACAATGGCTGGGATCTTGGCATTGGGTGAAACAATCAGAAAATCCGGTTTGTGCTGTTCCCCCTGGGTGATATCGATCGGATAGGCAGTGTACTCCAGTCCAAGTTCTTCCAGGGCGATGGATACCTTACGGCCATTCGGTGTCGTCCAGGTATAAAGGTCGATCATCTTCTGTCTACCATCAGTGTGTAACCGTTCATCAGGTTAACATGGCATGAACTGTTTCTGCTTGACGACGGGCCGAGTCAGCGAGAAAAGAAATATCGTTGCCGGCCAGAATCAGTCGAGCACCCATGTTGATATAAGTCTGCATTAGATCGGGATTATAGACACCGCCCATGCCGGGATATTTGTTGTGTTTTGCACAGGCAGCAATAACATGCTCGTACGCATCTACGATCTTGTTGTGGCCGAGTTCTCCAGGTATGCCCATTTCCATGGTCAGATCGTTGGTGCCGATCAGCAAAGAATCGATGCCGGGTACGGCAGCAATTTCTTCAGCATTCTGAATGGCATTGGGCGTCTCTAGCATCACCACAATCAGTGTTTCTTGGTTTATGGCTTCTGTTGCCTCTTTTAAGGGATGGCTTTGGAAGTTGAGTTGCGGCAGTGCCCCGGTAATGGAGCGATGCCCAATGGGTGGATAGCGACAGTTCGAGGCTATTTGGGCTGCTGTTTCGGCATCGTCAACGTGAGGAACAACGATGCCCTGGGCACCTCCGTCAAGAGCACGTGTGGCATGGTAGTGTTCATAACCTGGAACTCGGACAATCGGTGTTATTCCAGTTTCCTGTGCCGCGACGCTGATTTGCACCGCCATATCCATGTCCATGGAATTATGTTCCATATCAATAAATAGCCAGTCGAACCCTGCTGTTTTCATGATCTTTGCAACGTCGACGGTCCTGGCTTGCCGCAACCCGACACCAATTGATAAATCGCCAGCTCTCAGTTTGTCTAGGGCAGGGTTCTTTAGCTCAACCATGAAAGTTTCTCCACTATTGTTGTGTTACTGATCCAGTATTAGTTGCGCAGCTTTTTCAGCGATCATCAGGGTGGCGGCATTTGTGTTGGCTGAAACTATCGTTGGCATTACGGACGCGTCGACAACACGTAGTCCAGTCATTCCCTTGAGTCTGAGTTGTGGGTCGACCACAGCCATGTTATCTGTGCCCATCCGGCAGCTACCAACAGGATGGTAGACAGTTGTGCCACTCTTTGCTGCGTAGGTTAACAGATCGTCATCCTGCCGGCATTGTAGACCAGGTAAAATTTCATCCATTAAATAGGGTTTAAGGGCGTTGGTATTCAGTAGTTTTCGGCACCATTTTAAGCCACGTACGACAGCTAGTTGATCTAGTTCAGTCGCTAGATAGTTTGGTTGAATTGCAGGACTTCTAAATGGATCAGAGCTGGCCGCCCGTACAAAGCCACGACTGGTCGGAACCATTTGCCAGACACCGCAGGTGATACCGGGATAGGGATGAAGCTTTCCGATAGGGTCTGCCGATTCTGCATAACTGGCGGGTGTGAACACGAACTGTAGGTCTGGGAACGGCAATTCTGGGTTTGTGCACAAGAACGCACCAACATGGGCGGGACTGAAAGCTAATAAGCCACCTCCATTTAGGTACCAGCGAATGGTTTCCCAGAGAAGTCGGACTCCGCGCGATCTATGATTCAAGGAGATCGCCTTATTGATCTGGTGGCTTACCCTGACTGCATAATGATCTTGCAATCCTTCGCCGATACCCGGGCTGTCATGAACGAGTGGAATTTCAAGATTTTGTAGGAGCTCTCCTGGCCCAATACCAGAAACCTGGAGGAGGTGCGGTGACGAAATAGCTCCAGCACATAGTAAGGTTTCACGTCTGGCGCGGGCGTAATAAATTTCACCTTCAATTTGGTAGCTCACGCCAATCACATTATTGTTTTCAGTGTCCAACCGAGTTACGTGTGCGTGGGTTCTAAGATGCAGGTTAGATCGAGAAAGGGCGGGGTGCAGGAAACCAGTTGCTGCACTGTGTCGTTTTCCGGATTGAATCATTCGTTGATAATAGCCAACGCCTTCTTGAGACTCACCGTTGTAGTCAGGATTGATGGGTAGTCCCAAAGACCCCGCACCCTTGATAAATTCTTCGCAGAGGAGGTGTTTTTCGTGAATATCAGATACGTGTTGTGGGCCATTGATACCGTGGTACTGTGATTCACCCGTAGAACGATCCTCCTGAGTTTTGAAAAGTGGCAGGACGTCCCGGTAGGACCAACCTGAATTACCTAACTCTGCCCAGGAGTCGAAGTCCCTTGCTTGGCCTCGTACATATAAGTGACCAGAAATTGAACTTGATCCTCCAAGTACTTTTCCTCTCGGAAAAAATTGTTGACGATCATTAGTATGTTTTCCAGGCTCGGTTTCAAAACACCAGTTAAATCGAGGGTCGGCATATGTCTTAACAAAACCGGCTGGAGCTTGAATATAGGGATGATTATCTTTTCCACCAGCCTCAAGTATTAGCACGGTTGTATTACTGTCTGCGGATAAACGGTTTGCCAGCACGCTGCCTGCCGAACCTGCACCAACGATGATGAAGTCATATGTGTTCGTTTTTAAATTTTTCATCTTCTGCGTAGGAGATTAATGGTCTATCACCAGCTATGGTTGTTCTCACGAGGACTCTGGGCACACGTGAGTCAGGTAGAGGTGTGCCTCGGTGAATGACAGTGAGATTATTCCAGATCAGAAGATCATGAACGTTCCAATCGTGACTGTAGATAAACTTGTCTTGAGTCGCAAAGGTGATTAATCGGTCAATTAACTGCTCGCTGCCATGTTTTGATAGACCTTCTATGTGAGATACATGGGAGCCGATATACAGTGACCGGCCTTGACCCTCGTCGTGATTGATTATGAGCGGTTGGCGGACAGGAGGGAGCGCGACACGCTCTTCGTAGGTCATTAGATCGGGATCGACGATTTTCCGAGAATGTGCGAAGTCATGAATGGCTATGTAACCTTCGAACCGTTCTTGTTCATGTTTGGGTAGGGACCTGTATACGGATCGCATATTGACGAATTGGGTTTCTCCGCCATGGTCAGGAATTTGTCTTGCCGAAAGTACTGATAATTTGGCCGGGATAGGTTTAAATGAGCTGTCGGCATGCCAGAGTTGGTTCGCTTTGCGAATCAAATTTTGACGATGACTGGGTTCGACAGGGTGGCCTCTAGAATCCAGATTAGACAACGTGACCAGCTTAGTACCAGCACCGGTGCTGCCGGGTTTGGTGGTTTCTAAGGATCCCAGCTGTTCACTGAACTCAATCTGTTGTTGATCGGTTAGTTGTTGGTTGGAGATGATCAATAAATCGTAGCGCCGCAATAGCGACCATAACTGAGGTGTCAAGTCGCTATCCGGATTGTGGGAAATATCTAGATGATCAATCCGCGCACCGATCAGATTATGTGCAGGTGTAACAATCATAAAGAAGCTCTATTGAGTGTATGAATTATTGCTCAGCGTATTCTGTGGATTGAGATTCTCGGTACAGCACGTAAAGTCCAGCGACAACAATAACAATGCTGCCAGTGAGCGTATTGAGGGTCGGTGTGTCACCAAACAATAGATATCCTAGAATCGTCGCCCAAAGAAGCTTCGTATAATTGAATGGAGCTATAAGTGACGCTTCTGCTAATCGAAAAGAATGTACGAGACACAGGTGCGCACACGCGCCCAGTAGACCTGTACCAAAAAAAACACCCCAGTGAGTAAGCTGTGGTGTCCGCCAGAAAAATACAACGGCGACAGTACTCCAGATTCCGCCCGTGAGTCCTGTATAAAATAGTATAGAGTGTGTGTTTTCGGTTGCCGTCAGCATTTTTGTTGTAATTTGGTATAGGGCAAAACAGACAGCGCCAATCAATGGCATTACAGCAGTCCACTGCCAGAGTCCACTGCCAGGGCGAACAATAATGGCAACACCTATTAACCCAGCAACCACTGCGAGCCAGCGATGAGCGCTTACCTTTTCACCCAGCAATGGCATCGATAACCCGGTGATAAATAATGGCGCCATGAATCCAATAGCAGTGGCCTCTGCAAGCGGCAGAAATGTTAAACCAATAAATAAGGACATGATCGAGGCCGCAAGATAGCCACCTCGCATCCATTGAAGGAGCGGCCGGCTTGTCTTAGTCAGAGTCGATAGGGATTCCCCCCGAATAGCAAAGTACACCAACAGTGTTGTGAATATTCCGACAAAGTATCCCCAGACGAGTTGGACAGCATGCAACTCATCAGTGAATGCTTTGCAGGTTGCATCGACAACTGAAATAAATCCTATAGAAAGAATCATCAGTCCCACCGCAGCATTTGGACGTGATGTAGATGAGTCGTGCACGAAGAAGATGGAGTAATGGGGTTTGGAGTGCGAACAGGCGTGCTTCAATTACAACTACTAGCTTGTTCTGGCCGCATTTCTCAATCTGATGCGGCGTTCATCCCAAGAATAGAGGCTTTAGGGTCTGTCGCAGTTTCACGAACTGGCCAACGTCCGGATTTAACTTGAATCAGGAATTGATCGACGGCACTGTTGAAAGCATCAGGCTCTTCTAGATTTATAGTGTGTCCCGAATTGGGTAGTGTTACTAGGGCTGAACTGCGAATCAATCGTTTCATAAATATCCCTGGAACGAGACAGGGTTCGTCCTCATCGCCAGTGATAACCAATGTAGGCACCATAAGTTCCCTCATTTGAGGTTCAAGATCGAACAATGAAGGCCGTCGAGCTTGTAGACCTCGCATTGTCAGGACAGACCCTTCTGCAGAATGTTCAGCCAGCTGAGCTCGAAACTCGGCCCACCCTCGTGGATCTTTGTTCATAAATTGGACCCTTGTCGGGCCCTCCGAGTAGTGTTTGGCAAACTCACTACTAGAGCTTTGTTCGATGAACGCGGCACTGGCCTCAGCTTCTTCTTTAAACTGTTCTTGTTTGTCTTTCTCAGCGCCGTAACCGCAACCGGCCACAACTAAAGACAATGCGCGGTCGGGATGGTGGAGGCCGAAGTGAAGCGTCGCAAAACCTCCCATAGATAGGCCACAAACGTGGGCTCTATCGACGCCGCAATGGTTTATGATTGCCAGAATATCCAGTCGTGCGCGATCTTGGGAATAGAGCGTGTCGTCCTCGGGCACATCGGAGGGTGGATAACCGCGGGCGTTATACACGACACAGCGGTACCGTCGACTAAAAAATCGAATCTGCGGTTCCCAGCTTCGATAATCACCCGCAAATTCATGAACAAATACGAGTGTTTCACCTTCCCCTTCCTGTTCATAGAATAGTTTGACTCCATCATCGGTTGTCGTATAGGGCATAACGTGGTTCCTTTTAGAGTGCTATTTAAATTTAATCAGGGTCGCAAATTCATTGGATTATTTTGAGCGTCTCTCAAGTGCATCATAATCAATCTTAGGCCCGTGAATCGCCTGAATGGCTTGATCGTTTCGCGCCTTGATGAGTAGTGTCAGAGCCTCGTTAAATGGTGTGCTGACACCGAGCGCACGACCTTCCCGAACGACAGCGCCATTCAGCGCGTCAATTTCGGTCGGTAGACCGGCGTCCATATGTTGGAGCATTGAGGGTCGGTTGAATAGCCGGTCCGCAAGGCCTTCGACTGTGGCGCGCGGGTCTTGCCCGACAAGTGAAATACCCCGTGCATCGACGACCTCGAGTACCTCATCGAGAATTCCTTTTTGAAATTCACTGGCGGCCGTATGAGTGCCAATTTCCCCGGTACGAAATCCAGTGATTGCGCAGATCGGATTAACCGCACAGTTGAGGACAAATTTGCTCCAAATTATTGCAACGATATCGTCGGCGATTTGAACATCAAAGCCGGCATTTGATAAGGTTGTCTGGAGCGCGTCGACTCGTTCGCTTGGTTGTCGATCGAGTTCACCAATCCAGGTTTTACCCGCATTGGTATGAAATGACTGTCCCGGTTCGGGAGAGGCAGCACTGTGGTAGCTGATGCCGCCAGCGACTCGCTCTATTCCGAGTTCATGTTGTAGTTTCTCGACGTTGCCGATACCGTTTTGGAAGGTAATGCACCAGCCATCCTGTTTGGCGAGCACAGCATTGGCTTGTATCGCTGCTGCCGAACTATTGTTGGTGTCTGTGTGTATAAATGCAATGTCCGTTGGGAAGAAGTCACTGGACGTTGTCGAGGCTTTTGCGGGGATCCAGTGTTCACCATCCACCCCGGTTAAATGGACGCCTTGTTGATTAATGTTGTCGACCACCGATTGTCGGTTGTCTACAAAATTAACTTCTTCGCCGGCCATAATAAGCCGAGCGCCGTACAATCCCCCCATTGCGCCTGAGCCTATGATGCAAATTTTCATATGTTAGAGACACTCCTGTTTCTATGGCCTATGTAGTTGAATATGGCCGTGGCATCTTTGTCGGGATATGCTTCTACAAATCTGTCCCAAAGCTTGACGACTGTTTGACTGATTTCCCCGTCAATACCTGTCTCGTGACAGCCATCGAGATAGAGAGAGATGTCTTTGAGTAGAAGCGTATTACTAAACCCAGCGCTAAAACGATTCGTAATGATTTGATTCGGTATTTTGTCGAGTGTTGCCGTATTCATGCCCGTAGAAACATTGATGACCTCACACATTGTTTTAAGGTCAAGACCTTGTGATTGTCCAAATTGAAGGGCTTCGCAAGATGCAGCCAGCGCTGTTGCGGATAAAAAATTGTTCAAAACTTTGACGGTCTGAGCTTGTCCGGGTTGAGGGCCGATTAAGAATTGATTTGCAGTGAATGTAGTGAGTATCGGTAAAACCGAGTTGTACAGATTCTTCGATCCCGCACACATTACCGCCAGTGTTCCAGCGACAGCACCCCGAACACCTCCCGACACTGGACTGTCTAGATATTCGAGCCTAGTGTTTCGAACCGAATGTCCGATCGCTTGACTCGCTTTGGTGCCTATAGTTGAAGTGTCGACAACCGCGAGTGTGTGCGGCAAATTAAATGTGGATAGCTCTCCAACGACTTCCTGTACAGCAGAGCCATCCGGAAGGCTGAGGAGCATGACAGTCGTTTTGTTGGCTAAAGTCTCCAGATTTTCAAGATAGGATAGTTGGTCTGTGGGCTTCCAGCGATTTACGTCGATCTCGTAGCCCACAACTCTGTAGCCTGCCTCTATGAGGTTTAGCGCAATAGGGTGACCCATGTTGCCCAGTCCTACCATGCCAACCGTCTCAGTTATGTCCATAGTTCGATATACCCCATCCCTGATCTAGTATTTGTATACCATTTCTTGTCGAGACTAAGTTTTTCCTGAGTGCCCGTTTCGCATAGACTTATTCAGAAGCGACAGAAACCGAATCCCTATAGAGACTTCGGTAGAACCACAACAATAGCCTATCTTGGGGGAAATATCATGGCCGAACCAGAACCGTACGAGATTTCTGCATTGTGCTATGCGGTACGTACAAATCGAAAACACCATGAGAACTTCATTGGTAGCATCTGGACCGATCCGATGCATGATCAGGATGAGCCGATTGCGTATTACGTTTGGGCGTTAAAAAATGCCAATAGAACAGTTGTTGTTGATACGGGGTTTGATAAAGCAGAGTGGAATCGGCGTACGGAAAGCTCTGGGGGGATGTGGCAGTGCGAGTACGATCTGTCGCCTGCAGAACGGTTAGCTGGCATTGGGATTGATTCGAGGCAAGTCCAGGACGTTATCGTGACACACTTGCACTATGACCACGCTGGGTCTTTAAATGATTTTCCAGTTGCGCGGTTCCACCTGCAGGAGTTAGAGATGCAGTATGCGACAGGCCCTCACATGGGTCATGGGTATTTTTCAGGTGCTTATACGGTCGATCATGTGACTGACATGGTACGCAATGTATACAAAGGACGAGTTGAATTTCATGCAGGAGATAGCGAAATCGCACCCGGTATCAGTGTCCACCATGTCGGTGGTCATACTATGGGAATGCAGTTCGTCAGGGTGATGACAGCACGGGGTTGGGTCGTATTGGCCAGCGATGCCAGTCACTTTTATGCCAACTTTGAAGATAGTGCACCGTTTCCAATTGTATATAACGTGGCAGACATGTTGAAAGGATTTGACAAGATGCGATCCCTCGCCAGTACGGAGGATCACATCATCCCGGGCCATGACCCGCAGGTGATGATTCGATATCCGGGTGCTAAAACACCCGGGGTGGGCGCGGTGGTTCGTTTAGATCAGAGTCCGAATTCATATTGAACCAAAAGTTTTCGTGATGGAAGTTAATTAATCGGATGCCATAAAGGAGTTCGTATTATGAATAATAATTTTTATCAGTCTATTTCTTCGCTGTTACGGGGATATGAGGATGGGTCCATAACACCTTCAAGTGTGTTGGATCGGTGTCTGAGTAGAATCTCGTCACTTGAGGATCGATTGGGCGCTTTCGAGGTCGTTTATGAGGAAGAGGCGCGGAAGGCTGCTGATGCAGTAACTCGAGCTTTTGAAAGCGGTCATCGTATTGGTCCATTCCACGGCATTCCCTTTGCTTTGAAGGATATTGTTGATTTGGAAGGTCGAATTACGACAGGTGGCTCTAAGGTGCTTAAAGATCGGGTATCGCCTACCACGGCGACAATCGCCAAACGTTTGATCGCAGCCGGTGGAATTCTTGTGGGCAAGACGAAAACTGTTGAGGTTGCTATGGGCGGATGGGGTACCAATCAGCATATGGGTACACCATGGAATCCGTGGGACCTCAAAAATCATCGTACTCCCGGTGGTTCTTCAAGCGGGTCCGCGGTCGCTGTTGCTTCTGGTATGGTGAGTTGTGCGGTGGGCACGGATACTGGTGGATCAGTTCGCGGCCCAGCAGCTTGGTGCGGAATCACGGGTCTCAAGACAACAGAAGGCCAGATTCCCACCGATGGAATCATGCCATTGTCACATACGCTGGATACGGCGGGACCGATGGCGCGTAGCGTCGCAGACACCGCTCTGATGTATGAAGTAATGCTCGGACGCCACCCTGTGGATATCGATCAAGACAGATCCGAAGGGTACGGCTTCTATAGTTTAATGTCTCAGGGTGTTGCTGGACTTCGTTTAGGCGTTCTTAATGATATTGAAAGAGAGTTTGTGGCGAGTGATATTTTGGAGCTATACGATGTAGCCTGCGGAACACTGAAACAACTGGGTGCAGAACTGGTAACTTTCAGTGGGCCGAAGAGTTTCGATGACATGAAGGAATCCACTGGGGTGATTATTTATTCTGAAGGATATTTCCACCACGGTGAAATGTATGAACAGGAAGATGCCCCAGTCGATACAGATGTGCGCCCACGAATTCTTACCGGTCGCAGTTTTTCAGCCAGAGACTATATTGCTGCGCTTCAACAGAGACAGCGGGACCAGCAGGAATTCTTGCGGAGTATGGTTGGCTTCTCGGCATTGCTGACGCCTACAATGACAACACCGCCGGTCCCGTTACCGGAGGTTGATCAAGGTTCAACTCCAGGTTATTTCACCCGCGGGGGAAATTACCTTGGATTGTGTGGACTGTCAGTACCCATGGGTCTTACTGCGGAAGGTTTGCCCGGGGGATTGCAGATCCTGGGTCGTGGGAACGAGGAGGGTATGACTCTGCGCATTGGAGCCGCTTTCGAACAACAATCAGGGCCATTTCCACACCCATCGATTGATGGATAGATGGTAGCTTTGGATAGTTCGTCAGATGATCTTGTTACACTGAAGCGAGTTCGGTAATTCGCTCCTGGGGTATACCAACAGACCGGGCACAGTCTGCAAAGAGTCGCCAGCTTTCCTCATCTACTGGTATACCTGACTGGCGTCTTGCAGTATTGCTCATCCGTTCCGGATCACCAGGCACCAGTACGGGTTCTTCCTTGGTTAACGGGGGAGACGATTGGACGTGTGTGAGAGTCGCTTCGGTTTCTGACTGGATAAAATCCTCATCAACGAGACGTTTAGGGTCAATAATCACCGAAAACATGTTGTTGAGGATGGTGTCATTCGGATGTTCATTCTCGGGCCTACAAGTGCCCCCACCGCTAAAAACGCCAGCAAGCAGCTCATTGATCAGTGCAAGTCCATACCCTTTGTAAGTGCCGACAGTCTGTATAGCGCCGGGAGGTGAATCGAACATAGCTTGGGGATCGTTGGTTGGTTGCCCTTTTCCGTCGAGTAGTACACCGTTGGGCAGTGACTCGCCTTTGTTTCTAGCGACTCTTACTTTGCCTTGAGCGACTATGCTGGTTGCCATGTCGAGTACGATTGGCGGTGTGGTACCAGTAGCCGGGAGTGTGCAGCAATAGGGGTTGGTCGCAAAACGAGCATCCGAACCCCGATACGGCGCCACCAATCCGGGGTGGCCGACAACATTCACATGGTGCATCGACAGTAAGCCAGCAGCCGCACACCGTTCTCCCCAGGCGCCGATGCGGCCGAGGTGGAAAGACCTCTGAATAGTCATCACGCATACGCCAGATTTACGGGTCCGTTCGATGGCTATGTCCATCGATTCCGTGCCAATCACCTGCCCATATCCAGCCCCTCCATCGATGGTGACCAACATTCCGTGGTCGACAATAATTTTTGCATGCTGGTTAGGAGTGAGTTCGCCAGTGTGTACAGCAGCGACATAGCGGGGCAACATTCCGATACCGTGACTGTCATGACCTGCGAGATTAGCGTCTACAAGGTTGTTTGCTACCAATTGGGGTTCGTCCCCGATGCTGCCGGCGGCAGTCAATGTTTCTTTAGCGAGCGTACGGAGATTTTTGTGTCCAATGATCATGAGTGCAGAGTCCTGTAATTGTTTTGAGCGAAGAATCTAGGAGTTACTACTTAGACACGAATCCACCGTCTACGGGTAATGCGACGCCGGTAATGTAAGAGGCTTCATCAGATAACAGAAAGAGCGCGGCGTTGGCGATCTCTTCAGGTTGCGCCTCACGACCCAGTGGGGTCAGTTTTCTCATCATGGCGAGGTTGGTGTCCCGGTCGGTCTCCTGGTCAGGGCGAGCCATAAAGACATTCAGCATCGGAGTATCCACGACACCCGGACAGACACTGTTTACACGGATGTTGTCCGTTGCCAGTCTGCCTGCGAGTGAGGCCATCATGCCATTTACACCCCATTTAGCAGCCGAATAAACGGGACTGAAAGGGGAGCCGATCAGGCCAGCAATTGATGCGGTGAATAGGATGCTACCCCCGCCGCGCTGTCGCAGATGGGGAATCGCTCGCCCGGTAGTCATAAACACCGAGCGCACGTTCAGATCCATTGCGATTTCATAGTCATCCGGGTCAATCTCTTCGACCGCCGATGGGCCGGGATGCCCAACATGATTCCACAATAAATCTAATCCGCCAAAAGCTTCGACTGTGTCATCAACAATGCGGTGGCATTCTTCGTCCTTGGTCAGGTCGGCATTGATTGCTACTGCATCGCCACCGGCATCGGTTACTTCTTTGACCACGGTATCCAGTGCTGCCTGGTCGATGTCTACCGCGGCTACCTGAGCACCTTCTGCTGCAAAACGAATCACGCCAGCACGTCCCATCCCGGACGCTGCAGCACTCACTAACGCAATTTTGTTTTTCAATCGCATAACGGTTTCTCCTTCAATAAGATTCAAGTGATGGGGTTGTCTGAAACCTTGTTGCTCTGAGCGTACAACAATTTTGATCACTTAGGGACGTTAGATAAGTGGTCTATAGGTCCTACAACGGTGAATACGATCACAATTGGTAGTTGTCAGCAAAGACACACAACTAGCGTGTATAAACATGCCTGTCTCTTTGGTTGCCCCGTTTGCCGGCCCTGTATGCGGCCGTGGCATCGCCTAAGTCACTCAGGTAACTGTCGATGCTCATCGCATTAGAGCGATCCAGAAACAGATGAATAGCAGGCGGTCTGCTAAGCTGGCTCGTGACCCATCCCTTGTCGGCCATAATATCGTCGATACCAAGGATATCGAGTCGGTCCGATGTAAATGCAACCAAGTAGCTGTCGGGGTTACCTGCAACATTCAGTTCTTCAATTTCCTCTATCCCCTCCACAAGTCGGTCCCGCGCGTGTAGTATCTCCGAAACAATTTCCCGATAACCAGACGCACCTAGGTGATTAATGACGGCCCAAGCTGATGCCAGTCCTCCTGCCGAGCGGGAACCAGAGATACCGATCGTTGAATAAAGGCCGGCCGGCCAGTTGGAGAAACTGTAGCGCTGGTACTGCTGAAGGTCAGCATTATCCAGCAATAGGGCTGATACACCCTTGTTGGCGTAACCCAGTTTATGGATGTCAACAGATATCGAGGTGACCCCCGAGACGGTGAAGTCGAAGTCTGGGATAGGTCTGCCAAGTTGTCGGGCAAAGGGCAGAATAAAGCCACCATGACAGGCATCAATGTGACACCAGAGTTGATGTCTCTGGGCGATCTCGCCAATTTTGATGATCGGATCAGTAACGCCATACGGATATGATGGTGCCGATCCAATGATCATGATGGTGTTTTCGGTGACCGAATTTTCCAGTTGTGCCGGATCCGCACGGTATTCACTGCTTTGTTGAAGTCTGACCGGCTTTAAGTCCATGAGGTGAGCGGCCTTATCGAATCCCGGATGAGCGGCTTCGGGAATCAAGATTTCAGGCTTATCAGGGGTTGGCCTCTTAGACTTCGCCCACTCTCGAGCTGCCATCACTACCAAAAGAAGGCTTTCTGTGCCGCCACTGGTCAGGCATCCTCCACCCTTTGATGGCGCACACAACAGGTCCAGACAAGCTGATACGACGTCATCTTCGAGTTGGAGTAGATTGTGAAACGTTTTTCCGGCGTAAAGTGCGTTGTGGTTCTGGTAGACCCGACTGGCTTTATTAGATACCTTAAGCACATCTTCCCCACCGAAGTAGCTGCCCCCAATAAACATTTTCGGTCCATACCAGGGCGGATCGTTGTCCCGCATTGTCTGGAGATCGGACAACACTGAGTTGTGAGAAAGACCGTATTTTGGAAACCGACTTGAAGACATAAACGGGACAGTTATGTTGTGTTGCGGTCGGAACCGAGAGATGTCTCTTGATCTAGCTCGATCGGTAGAGACAAAATCAGGAAGCTCCATGACTTCCCATGACTGTCAAGATTCAGTGATTCGTTGACCCCGCCTCCAAGGGCTTCATCCATGACTAGGTTTATGCCATGGAGTTGTGGCAGGGGGAAGCGCTGAATCGCGCCTCGCAGTAGATGTCCGAATTGAGATTTAATATAGGACGGTGTGACCTGCGCCATAATAAGTGGGAAATCTTTCGGGTCATAGGCGAATACCGACACGTTGGACCGGTTTCCTTTGTCACCCGCCCGAGCATGGGCAATTTGCCTGAGTTCAATAGTCCGGGTCATACGGTAAGAATCTCTGTTTCCGACGACACGTGCTTGCGATCCAGAAAGGTCGAGTAAGTCAGAACACTGGGGTCGATTTGACCGCGGTACCCGCCGCCTCCGGCCGGCCCACAGCACAGTAGTGCTTCGACTTCCCACAGCAGTGCCTCGGCAGCCTTACGGTCGTTACAGCGCAGTACAGCACGCAGGCGGACGTCTCGGATATCCGAATCCCTACTAGCTTCGAGTTCGTGAATCGCGTTCAAACCGACCAGATCTGTGCGACAGGGTAAATGAACGCCGTGGACGTTTCTGATTCGGTCTCTGACGATATCGCCAGCCAACGTGGCGCGTTGTACTGCACCTGGACCTGCGTATGAGACTTCGGCCTCAGCCAGATAGCCTCCGTCGAAGGCCACTGTGACCTTAAGGTCATTGGGGCGTGTCGTACCGCCCGCGTTGGAAACCCGTACCCGATCATTACCGACATCAGAAATTTCCACGCTGGAGAAATCAGCCTTAACGTCGGGGGTCAGGTAGGCTGATGGATCGTGCACCTCGTACAGCATCTGTTCCTTGACCGTTTGGGTGCTGACCAGTCCCCCCGTACCGGGTAGTTTGGTGATCACAGCATCGCCGTTCGAAGAGACTTCGGCAAGTGGGAAGCCCACATAAGCCAGGTTAGGGACCGATTTGAATCCTGGGTCGGCAAAATAGCCGCCGGTGACCTGGGCTGCACATTCCATTAAGTGTCCAACCAGGGTGCCAGCGCCGAGCCGAGTCCAGTCGTCTGTAGTCCAGTTGAAGTGATGCATGATAGGCGCTAGAAACAACGACGGGTCAGCCACTCGGCCAGTGATAATAACGTGTGCATCATCTTCTAATGCCGGAATAATCGCATCAGCGCCCAGGTAGGCATTTGCCCCAAGAATCGATCGGCCGGTTTCGGCGACTGTACACGATGGCTCGTGCAACGGGCTTTTGTCGTGAATCAGTGTCCGTACATCGTCGCCGGTCACAGCAGCTATGCGAAGTCCACTTAGCCCCAGTTCCTGTGCGATTCTGACGGTCAGTTGTGCCGCAGCATCCGGATTAGCAACACCCATGTTGGTGATTAATCGGGTGCCGTGTGCCTGGCACAGGGGGAGGAGGGCCCGGAGCCGGGTTTCAAGTAAGGCGTTGTAGCCGAGGTTGGGATTAGCCGCTCGGTCACGATGCCCGAAAGCCAGAGTTCTTTCGCCCACGCACTCAAAAATGATCGTGTTGAGCTGGCCTCGCTTCACCAGGTCAATGGCCGGATCCAGTCGATCGGATGAAAATCCGGCTCCGGTGCCGATTCTGTATGTTCCGTTCTGGGACATCGTGCAGCCTGGCCTAGAGTTGTGGATTTCTCAGGTTACCTCAATTTCAGCCGAGTTGTCCGATTGCAGAAAGTGAACGAGCACGAGACCAGCCACCGCAAGCCCGGCCAAACAAACAAAAACGGGCTGATAAGATCCCACCGTGTCGAAAACATAACCCGCGATCAGCGGGCTCAAAGCGCCGCCAATCGTCCCAGGAAACAAGACGAAAGCGAAAATAACGCCATGCGACCGGGTGCCAAACAATTCCGCGATTGTGGGAGATATGAGTGTGAAGAATGCACCATGAGTAAATCCATATACCGGGGCAAACAAAAACAGAATCCATGGTTCGCGAATAAACAGCAGCCAGATCAGGCTCGCGCTAAGAATGGCATAGGCGATGATCAGCGTGCGCTTCCCACCCAATCGATCAGCCAACCCACCTAGAATGATCCGGCCGAGAATGCTTGCGGCCCCGATGGTTGAGAGTACTTTTGCTGCTTGGGTTGTTTCAAATCCGAGATCGCGGGCATGGGGGGCCACATGAATCATCACGACCATTAAGCAGGAAAAAATCAAGAACTGCCCCATGCACAGTATCCAGAAATTGGGCGTTTTAATCGCCAGTTTGAGAGTCAGTCCAATTTCAGTTTGGGGTGTTGGTATCGAATTGTTGTGTGGTTGTCTTGGTGTCGATAGCGGGTTGCGTGTCAAAAACTGCGCGAGAAAGGTCAAAATCAAAGTAGAAGCTGCACCAACAACAAGACATGCAATTCGCCAGTCCCAAACTGAAAGTAGGACAGTCAGTAGTATGGGAATGACGAATGTTCCTGTGCCGGCACCAGCTTTCACGATACCGGACATCAGGCTTCTTTTGGTGGTAAACCAGCGGGCAATAGTTGACAACGTCACGATATCGTGTGTGCTGAAACCAACCGCCACGAGCACGCCGTAAAATAAATAAAGCTGCCAGGGCGCCTGGATGAGGGACATCAGTGCGTAGCCGGCACCATGAATCAGTGCGCCAGCGATCATTATCCGTCGCGGGCCAAAAAGATCATTCAGTTTCCCCATAGCTATGCCGATAAATCCGGTCGCAAGGAGAAACACGGAGAACGCACCAGAAATGACCGCGCGGGACCAGCCAAAGGTTTCCTCGAATTCAAGGAACAATATCCCGAACATAAACAACAGCCCCACGTAAACTGCCTGGACCAGGAAGCCTGTGCCGACGATCAAGAATTGTTGGTTGCGATGGCTGTTCACGAACGTAACGTTCGAACAAGGCTCCGATGGAGAATTGATTGTTGATTCATATCAAAACACCACACTGGTTGGATCGGAAGGCCAACCGAGGGAAATTATCTGTTTGATTTGTACCTTAAATCAGGCTGAGACCCATCAGTGCGTTGCGAATGAGGGCTTGCTGGGGTTCGCCAGGCATAGACATTGGCTGACGAGGTAGTCCTGCGGGTATACCCTGGAGAATCTGTGAATACTTGGTCGTTGCAGGCAAATTGTCACCAACGATGGCATTCCACAAGACCAGCAACTTTTCGTGTAAGTCCAGTGCAGTCGCATGGTCTCCGGCTTTGACTGCATTCCAAAGCTGGACACTAGGACGAGGTGCTGCGGAAAGAATAGCTGCAATAGATCCCTGGGCACCCAGGCAGTAGCTGGCATACAACAGTCCATCTACCGCGCTGAAAATCAGGTCTTCCCGGTTGGCTGAGATCATGAGGTCGGCAAAAAGCTTCATATCGCCAGCGCTTTGTTTAACGCCAATAACGCCTGGTACCTCACGCATGACTCTGCACAGCAGTTCGGGTGAAAGATAATTCCAGGGAACGACGTTATAGATAATGACCGGCATATCCGTTTCTGTGGTCAAAGTTCTGAAGTGTTCGACGGTGCCATCGTCTGTCGGCTTGAATACGTAGTGCACTGGTGTGACTTGCAAGGCGACCACACCGGAATCCCGGATTATCTGCCCTCGCCGCACAGATTCCCGCGTCGAATCAGTGATGATGCCGGCAATTACGTCGATTCGTCCGTCTGCGGCTTCAAGCGCGGTTTCAATGAGGGTCCTAAATTCGTCAGCCTCGAGGGCATGACCTTCACCCGTACTGCCGCCAACAGCGATCCCGCTCACACCGCAGTCAACCAGCCAGTCAACTTGTGCCTTTACCGAGTCGTACTGGATGTCTCCACGCTCGTCGAAGGGAGTGGTTACCGGAGGAATGACGCCTGAGAGATTAATCGTGGTCATTGGTCTAGTCCTTAATATCGTTGTATCGAATTCCAGTGTTGTTACCAGCGTAAGCGAAAATCATTTTTCCCAGTCTGGTCCGTACCACGCATCAGGAAGAGTGTTCGGTCCTGATGGGCTTTAAAGCCCATGTTTTCAGATTGTGCCACCGCGAGTTCTCGGTCAAAGACAGACGTCAAAGGCATGTAGCGTAGTGTCATACCGCGCCGTGGATATGGAGATGTATTTGCTTCTGAACCATGAACCATTCGAACATCGTGGAGCGACATTTGCCCCGCCTCGAGTACCAGGTCTACAGACCGGGATTCGTCGAATTCGGAGCTCAGGACTTCCTGATTAAGCGTCAAATTCGGATCAAGATTTGTCTCGTGTGCCAATAACTCGTCTTTCTTATGAGAACCGGGGATGAGTTTTAGACACCCATTACTCGTATTCGCATCATCAATCGCAATCCAGGCAGTACACGTCGCCACAGGTCGTATGGGCCAATATTCGCCGTCTTGGTGCCAAGGTGTGGCTCGACCGTTGTGTGCCGGCTTGGCAAAGAAACTAGAATTCCAAAGTGCGAAATTATCACCTAATACTTGTTCAATCATATCCAGAACTTCTGGAATACGGGCGTAGTTCAAAAAGGCAAGATCGTGCGCCAGCACACTCGGACAATAGTCCCGGAATTCAGGCAAACGGGAGATTAAACGCTCATGGTGACCTTTAATCGTATCTAATGTCTCATTATCGAGACGAAAATCAGGAATGACAAAACCCTGCGTATCGTAGTGATCAAGCTGAGCAGGACTGAGCATAGATAGATCTCCTGAGCACAGTGTAAGACAGTTGACCTAACTTAGAACAGCAGGGCGATTAAATGTGTATTTACAGTATGGCACCGACCATCCAGGGAACAAATTCTTCTTCGCCCATACCCATCATCTCGGATTTTGACTGTTCACCGGACGCACAGGCAATGATTTTCTCAAAAATCTCCTGTCCTTTTTCTTCGACGGTTGACGTGCCGTCGACAATGTCGCCGCAGTTGATGTCCATGTCACTTTCCATCCGCAGATACATCGGTGTGTTGGTGGCCAGTTTCAAGCTGGGCACCGGTTTGCCCCCGAAAACCGAGCCGCGGCCGGTTGTAAAGCAGGTGATGTTGGCACCTCCGGCCACCATGCCCGTGATCGACGCGGGGTCGTAACCAGGCGTATCCATAAAGACAAATCCCTTTTTTGTAATCGGTTGTGCATATTCATAGACATCAACCAGATTAGTCGTACCGCCTTTGGCGACGGCGCCTAGAGATTTTTCGAGAATTGTAGTGAGGCCGCCTGCTTTGTTGCCAGGTGCGGGGTTGTTGTTCATTTCGGCATGGTTGGCCTGGGTGTAGTCTTCCCACCACCGGATCCGGTCCACCAGTTTCTGACCGACAGCAGGACTGACAGCCCGTTGTGTGAGCAGGTGTTCGGCACCATAGACTTCCGGTGTTTCACCCAGACAGGCCGTACCGCCATTCAGGACGAGGAGGTCGGCTGCTGAACCAAGTGCCGGATTTGCAGAGATGCCGGAGTAACCGTCTGAGCCGCCACATTCCAGCGCCAGAATCAGATCGCTGACGGGTCGCGAGGTCCGTTCAATACGGTTCGCATCACTCAGCAATTCGCGTATTAGTCCCTCGCCGCGCTCCGCAGCGGCAGCGCTGCCACCCGAATCCTGTATCGTATAGGCGTGGAGCTTGTCGCTGGGATTGAGTTTTTCAGCTTCCATCATTGCGCCGATCTGATTGGCCTCGCAGCCCAGGCCAATGATGACCACGGCATAAAAATTGGGGTGCCGGGAGTAACCTGAAAGTGTCCGCTGTATATAGTTCAGGCCAATACCGGCACAGCCACCACAGCCATGATCATGTGTTAGCGCGACGACCCCGTCGACATTAGGAAACTCCGCCATCACATCTTCTTGAAAGCGTCTGGTGACATGTCGAGCAACGCTTGCAGAGCAATTGACACTGGTGAGGACACCGATGTAGTTGCGGGTGCCAACACGGCCATCAGAACGAACAATGCCCTCAAAAGTCGCTGCCTGTTCGGGTGTTACGAAGTCGAGACTTCTCACAGACTCACTAAACCGGTAGTCGCGATCAAAGTCATCCATACGTAAGTTGTGGGTATGGACGTGCTGGCCGGGTTGAATATCAGATTCTGCGATGCCGATGATCTGATCATACTTGCGTATCGTGTCGCCTTTTGCGATGGCCTGGGTTGCCACTTTATGTCCCGGGTCTATCGAATCGAGCGTTGTCAGTGCTTCTTCCTCAACCCGGGTATCTGCGCGCAGTGCAGCGCGGGCAACCACAACATTGTCAGCTGGGCTCAGTCGTATAGTTTGAGTCACGGTTCCGTTCATTGGATTTGAATCCTTGGCTTTTAATCTTTTCTAACGCTAATATATATCAGAAATCATTGTTGTTAGGACTAACTGATAAACGTGAAGTTTTCAAACGACGTTGACGGTAAGCTAGACGGACGTAGATATTGATCGACTGAGCGTTGAAGACCGTTACAACTGATCAAACCGCGAGGGCATGAACGTATGATAGGCCAACCTGTGATGCTTACCGTCAGGCAAAATTTCGATCGACCGAGCAGTGATCAGATCGCTGCGTTTCAACGAATTTCAACCGGCTTTTTGGTCGATGCGCAAAATGGCACCGGAGCGCTGGACTATCGAATTAAGCCGCTCGCGACCGACATGGCGTTTGCCGGTTCTGTAATTACGGTTCATGTTGAACCCAGGGATATGCTGGCTGTTCAGCCGGGCATAGCGCTGGCACAGCCTGGTGATGTGGTTTTAATTGAAACAGGTGGTTACGACGGCGCAGCTGTGATCGGTGACAACGTCGCCATCATGGCCAAAAATAAAGGAATCCGTGCCATTGTTACCGATGGCCTGGTTCGGGATGCGGAAGGCATATTGGCGGCAGGTATTCCGGTATTTTGTGCGGGCGTGTCCCCAAACTCGCCGTATTCTCTGGGTCCAGGTTCAGTTGGTCTGCCAATAGCTATCAAAGGTGTACCCATCGGGTCGGGTGACATATTGGTGGGTGACCGCGATGGTGTCGTTGTCGTACCAAGATCCACCATCGATACAGTGATTGAGTCACTCGCGATCGTTACCGATTTAGAGGCGGAATTTGAAAAGAAAGTCAACGACGGCGCTACCGCGTCAGACTGGGTACAGGAATTCCTAGATTCAGATAAGACCCGCTACGTCGACTGAGTGCCAAAGTGAATGCGGTAGTGCTCAAGCTTCCGCTGGAAGGTTGGTTCATCAGCGACACTGGGGTCTGCAAGTGCCTGAGGGGCTTCTCCATTTTTTATCGCAAAAACGTGCTCCAAATCTTGGGCACCCATGCCCGCAAAACACTGGTCGGTCCAACACAAGGCGTGGGGAGTAAGAATAACGTTGTCGAGCTTTAGTAGTGGATCGTCTGATTGCGGTGGCTCGGGATCAAATACATCTAGTCCAGCACCAGCAATTATTCCTTGGGTTAAGGCTGTTACGAGGGCCGCTTGGTCGACAACCGGACCTCGTGAAGTATTGATAAGGTACGCACTTGGTTTCATCAATGCGAGCCTGGCAGCATTCGCAAGGTGATAGGTTTCCTCATTTAGCGGAACATTGAGAGTTAGAAAGTCACTCTCACGAAATACTGTCTCAAGGTCTCGGAGCTCAACGTTTACTGATTGCGCAGTTGATGGATCGATATAAGGGTCGTGAGCGATTAGGTTCATTCCAAACGGGGCACACATTCGAAACACTTCGGCACCAATGTTACCGAGTCCGATTGAGCCTAGCGTTTTGCCCACAAGGCCAATTCCCATGTGATCCGCTCTTTGAGCAAACGTGGACGGCCCACCCCGCACGAGAGCATCTTTACTCAACAGCTTCCCTGATAGAGCGAGAATATAAGTTAGAACTGAAACCGCGACGGGTCGCCTAACTCCATTGGGTGTAATGCCAACCGCAATACCAGCATGTTTGCAGGCTTCTACGTCGACTGTATCAAAGCCTACCCCAAATCGAGCTATGAGTGCGAGACGATTACTTTTCGGAATGCTATTCGCATCAAACTTTTCTAGTAATAGGACCAACGCATCAAAATCTTCTAACGACTCGGCTGTCATTCGGCCATCGATGCCAGCGACATATTCAAATTCGACTTCGGCATCGTTTGTCAGGGGAGATAGATCAAACATCGGGAATACCGCGGTGCCATCATCGTTTTGAAATGCGCCAGATAGCGCGACTCTAAAAGGTTGTGATACGTTCATGATTTATTCCTGCCTTTGCTTCGGCTACAACCTATGCGGAGATCTTCGATATCGGCAGTCAATGTCTGTTGGTATAGTCCGATATCTGTTTGGTGGCAGATGACGTCATAGCCTTTTCGAAATCGATCAATACCTTGTTTTGACGATACAACAAGAAAGCCTAGCGCTTTACCGTGTTTTCGAGCTGCTTGTCTTATTTTGCGTTCGGCGCGCTGGAAGTCTGGGTGGTCGAACTCACCAGGGATGCCCAGTGAGGCGCTCAGATCGAAGTGGCCGAGCCAGATACAGTCGACCCCATCAACTGCAGCGATCTCATCGACATTCTGTACGCCCTCAACAGTTTCAATTAGTGTGGCAATGCCGATGCGACGGTTAGCTGATTGTAGGGCTGCGTGTGGCGATCGAGCTCGGTAACCATCATGTGCTATGCCTAACGCAATCCCTCGGTGCCCTCTCGGAGGATAGTTAGCATGTTGGACAATCGTACGTGCCTCATCTGCGTTTCCGACCATGGGTAACAATAATCCATCAGCTCCTACGTCGAGTACGCGAGCGATGTGGTGGTAACTTTTTGACGGTGGTCGAACCAGCGCTGGCAAGTCAGCTGCTCTTAGGCTAGTGACTAGTTTTTTAAGTTCGGAGATACCAAACCCCGAGTGTTCCATGTCGACAAACACAAAATCGATGCCGGTAGTTCCTAGAATTTGGCCGATGCCGGGTGTGGAGAACTCGAATAGGGAATGTCCAGCTTTAAGTTTGTTGTTAGCAAACAGGCGTTTTAGATTTGGTCGAGACATTAAATTCTCCGAATGGCTTGCACTTAGATTGTCGGTCTAAACGGTACGATTGGCAGCATGTAACATTTGCTCCTTGAATCGGCCAAGGATAGCAGTCCTTTCGTATAAACGTCATGTTGAATTTCGAACGATAAGATTCGACAACAATAGTTCCAAATGATTAGCACTTGCTGCTGCAATACCATAGGCGTCACAATCAGAATATTATTCAGCAAGACCCCTGTGCTGAGTTAGGATGTGCGAAATTTGTTCCGTGAATAAATACCTGGAGGACCATTATGGCAAATCAGAGTGCGGTGGAGGAAACACGTCGTTGCTTGAATAATATTGAGCAGTTTGATTCGCTTGTAAAAGCCTATATCGCTCTGATTCCTGAGAGTGCATTGCAAGAGGCGGAAGCGATTGATAGGGCCCGCGAGCAGGACATCGTCGGCGGTGTGTTAGACGGAATACCGATATCGATAAAAGACTGTATTGATGTCGCGGGCATACCTTGTACCAATGGTTCGAATTTTTTTGCCAACTATGTTCCTGAACAGGATGCGCTCATTGTGCAGAGGCTACGTAATGCCGGTGCCGTTATCTTAGGTAAGACCAATCTGCACGAATTTGCGTATGGATCCACCACCCAGAATCCTCACTACGGCTCGACTCGAAACCCATGGGATCTGGATCGAATACCCAGTGGCTCCAGCGGAGGCGCGGGGGCTTCTGTGGCAGCACAGATGTGTGTTGGTGCAGTGGGGTCTGATACAGGTGGTTCAGTGCGAACGCCAGCTGCGATAAATGGTGTCACTGGTCTTCGGCCATCTATGGGGTCAATACCGATGACGGGTAGTTTTACGCGGATCTGTCCGGCGATCGATACAGTTGGTCCTCTGGGAGAGTCCGTTGAGATTGTCGCTCGCATGTTCGCGGTAATGGCTGGATACGACGACGACGACCTCTATTCCGTTCGAAGAGAGCAACCGGATTTCCTTGGCCGTCTGGATAATAGTATCAAGGGCACTCGGATTGGACTGCCACGTAAGTTCTTCCTGGAAAATCTTGAGGAGGGTGTAGGTAG
>Ga0315339_1000436_pt1 | contig 52746 bp, 47 predicted proteins | sample ASW17metaG_FD_204514 | JGI IMG/M metagenome (GOLD analysis project Ga0315339, IMG submission 204514) | Ammonia-oxidizing marine archaeal communities from Pacific Ocean, United States - ASW #17 | ecosystem: Environmental > Aquatic > Marine > Oceanic | place: USA: California | collected 2016-12-05 | reverse complement strand
TCTGAATTAGACAATCCCTCTCCTCTTAATGTGGCGCTAGTCACCCAGCTCAATGAATGCCTGTGGTGGATTAAGCGGCATACGGTGGATAAAGAGCTCTTGCTGCATGAGTCCATGGCCCGAATATCTACTGGCCGTAATCGAAGACTGCTTGGACCAGGACATTAATAGGCTCGCAGAGCCGACGATAGGGGATCTTAGGATCGACGAAGTCTATGTCCTCCGGTACGTAAACCTGAGAGGATAGCGCTGGTGCTCAGAACGAAGATACCGCCGCCGATGCAATCGCTAAGTTATACATGATCTGTGTCACGCTAGACCAGAATGCCAGGCCTTGTAGTGGCGTATCCACAGGAACAACCACGGTATCCCCAGGGAGGACATCGCCGATTTGCCCTTGTGAGAACCAACGTGACCCTTGTGTGCCGCCGACTTCACCGTTGGCACGAACAATATAGATCCGTCTTTCGTCCGCCTGAGAAGACACACCGCCGCTCAAATTGATGTAATCCTCTCTCCCCAAACCATCCTGGTAGAGATGTGAAGTGGGGTATTGCACCTCTCCCATTACGGTGATCTCCTGCGATAACTCGGGGACTAAAAGCGTATCACCATCCTTTAGGGTGATATCAAAGCTTTGGTTAGCTGTACTAATGATCCGATCAAGATCTATAGCCAATCGTCCGGTAGGCACGGTATTGCGTAGCCGATCAGCCAACGCCTGACCCACACCCAGAACCTCAGTAGCATCTGCGCCTCCCTGCAGCACTGTGGCGCTAATATCGCTTTCAACTTGAACTGCCAGATCCTCAAGCCGTTGCTGCTCACGTTCAACGAGATCCTCACGAAGAAACACGCTGCCACCAGCGAACGCCAGATCGGTCAACCCTCCGGCACGCTCCAGCACGGAGAACAAGGTCTCGCCCCCCTGGAATGGATAGAGACCGGGGAACATGACTTCGCCCTGAAGTTCCACGGTCCCTCCGATACCTTCGTTAGGCAACACCCTTACACCCAAATAATCGTTCGGAGAGAGCGGGAAATTCACCCCCACCCCGGTATCGCCTCCGGAGATAACGCCGCCTAGGTTCACCGAAAAGACCTGCATATCAAGGGACTCGCCGTCGCTATTTTCGACACGAGTCAGCTCAGCATCTCTCAGGTATGCTAATTCCGTGAGCCCTCCGCCGGCCCGGATCAGATCCATGATGGTCATGCCAGATTCCAGCGGATATTCACCCGGAGCGCGAACCTCGCCTCCTATACTTACCACGGACACAGGCTCATTCTGAAAGGCCTGTGCCGTAAGCTCGCTGATCAATGGTTCGACGATCCTCTCCCGGCCGACCTCCGAGTTGAAAACATATACGGTATCTCGAGGTTGCAAGTTCAGATCCTCGATGCCCTTCGGCTGCCGCCAAGCGGACTGAAGATCTGTCGATAGAACCTCAACGAAAACATTAGGCTCAAGCTCCCGCCGAATCAGCACGTAGCCCAAATCCGACTGCGGCTTGATCAACTCCGGGAAGCTAATCAGATCGGTCAGGGTCATCCCCTCGGTCCATTGATAGAGGCCGGGCTGGAATACATTGCCAGACAACCGAACCGCATTCCCAATCTGCTCAAGATTAAACGGCACCCGCACGAAATCACCGTCTTGTAGCGTTTCGCTCTCGCCAAGTTGTCCAGTGAGGTCAAGATCGTGAACGGAGACGCCGAACCCGGGCACGATGCGTTCGAGCTTAAGCGCGCTTCGATCGGCATTCGGCTGGAATCCTCCTGCAAGCTCGACGAGCTGATCCACGGTACGCTCCTCGGTCAACTCATAAATTGCCGGACGCCTGACACCACCTTCAATCGCAACGGTGTTCCCCACGGGCGGTGCGAAAATGACATCCCCCGGCAGCAAGCGTTCATCGGCAGATGTGTCACCTCGCAGCAGCAGATCATAGAGATCCAGAACGGAGATCGTCTGCCCATCGCGCTTAAGCTCGACCCGACGCAGAGACCCTACTTCGGTAATCCCACCGCTGACGAATAACGCATTCGTCATCGTGGTCAAACCACTCACGGTATACGAACCCGGCCGTTCCACATCGCCAAGAACGAAGATTCGAATCGAGCGCAGCTCTCCGAGCGTGATGCTAGAGCGCACGCCGATCATCTGCTCGGCCACGCGTTGCGTGATAATTTCCCGTAACTCCACGAAGGTCAAGCCGCCGACACTAATCGGGCCAATCTCGGGGAAGTTTAGTGCCCCTTCCCGAGAGACGACCAGTCCGTACTCGGCATTCGTGCTACCGAAGAGTTGCACGTTGACCGTGTCGCCCGGGCCCATGACGTATTCCGAAGGGACGGGGACATCGGTTGCAGGGGCGAAGGTCGTCGGCACACCGCTAAAAAGGTCGTAACCAAAGGGCTCGAGCGCAGCGATACCCTGGCCCTCAATTGGTAAAAATGTGACGACTGGGTTTAAACCCACCAACGATGGCTCAGTTCTAATGCGGATCACGGCCTCGTCGACGTTGAGTCCCGCAAGCAGGATCGTGGGTATACCCGGCAAGTTGAGAGCCCCGAAGCGGTCAAGCTCGTACGGGTTCCCTGTCGCGAGGCGATCAAGTAACAGTGCGTCTTCTTCTCCTGCGTCTTCTGCTCCAGTGAACTCGATGACCAGTGTATCCCCCGCCATGAGCCTTGGTAGTGCGTCCGGGTCCTCAAAACCTAAGAAGCCGTCTCCGGCAGCAGGTGCAACAAGCTCTGGAAACTCTAGCTGCGGATTAGTTTGATTTTGCTGCTGGTTAAGCCCACCCTCCAGGGCTTCAAGCTGGTCGGGTGTCAGTGAGTTGAGCTGCTGCGCTGGTGTCTGAGCGAAAGATTCCGTTAATACCACGGCAAACACCATCGTCGCCGAAGCAAATCTAAGGGCCAACACTATGAACCGCCTCATGATCATTCCCATTTGACTAGCCAGTCATGGCCAACGCGCAATCCAATCGCGTCACCATAAGGAAATCCCACCAGAGAAATTTGCTCTTGGTTACGCGGCTGGCAAACCGAGGGGGCAACACAACAGCGTTTGATGTCAGGGTCGACACTCATAGGGTTACCTCGGAGAACTCATGGGGTTACCTCGGAAAGCTCGATGATATCGAGCGTGACGTTAGCCGGCAAGGACCATGGGTCGAGAAGAAGATCCAGCGACAGCTCTCGACCCTACCAGACATCAGTATGCTTCAAGTCCAGCCCACCACTCGAGAGAGCCATCCGTACCGCGCTTTCCGCCGAGTTCTGTCTGAAACGACTGTACTCGACACCGACGGAGAGCGTGTCCAGACTGAACTGCCTGCTATAGGAAACCAACAGTTCCGAGACCTCAAGACCGCCAGGCACGCAACCGGGCGAGCGCAGCTGCTAGCGCCGCTGGTGATTCCGCGCTCTCTTCTGCGATTACCTCCAGCACCCCAGTCACTAACCGCTTGCCGAGCTGCACTCCCCACTGATCGAAGCTGTTAATGTCCCAAATTAGTCCCTGTACGTAGACTTTGTGCTCATACAGCGCAATGAGACGACCAAGCGTCGCCGGATCGATTCGTTCGAACAGGAGCAGCGAGCTCGGGTGATTCGCGGCATAGTGCCGATGCGAATCGGCGGCTTCCCCACGCGGATCACCCTCAGCTAGCGCCCAGGTCTGTGCCAGACAGTTAGCCGCCGCAAGGTCCTGCTGCTCCTGTTGCCCTACACCCGACTTCACGGGCAGTAGAAAGTCCATCGAGATTCGCTGCGTTCCCTGGTGGAGCCATTGGTAGAACGAGTGCTGGGCGTTTGAACCGGATTCTCCCCAGATCACCGGGCAGGTACTACATTGCACCGGCTTGCCGTTTCGCCGAACCGATTTCCCGTTGCTTTCCATTTCAAGTTGCTGGAGGTAGGTGGGCAGGCGACGAAGATGCTCATCGTAGGGCAGAATCGCGTGACTACCGGCGCCAAGAAAATTCCGGTTCCAGATCCCGATCAACGCGAGTAGCACCGGCAGATTCCGCTCGAGCGGTGCATCAACAAAATGCTGATCCATCTCATGAGCACCTGCGAGGAACGCCTCGAAGTGCTCCCAGCCGATAGTCAGTGCCAACGTTAATCCGACCGCCGACCAGATCGAGTAGCGCCCGCCGACCCAGTCCCACAGCGCAAACCGCCTTTCGGGAGCGATACCGAAGGCGTCCATCGCCTTATGGTTGGTCGACACCGCCACGAATTGCGCCGCGACCGCCTGCTCCCCACCGCTCGCAAACAACCACTCGCGGACGACCTGGGCGTTCGTCAGTGTCTCCAGTGTCGTGAAGCTCTTCGAGCAAACGACGAACAGCGTCGTTTCGGGATCAACTTGCTTAAGCACATGCGAAACCTTGACACCGTCGATGTTCGAGACGAAGTGTAAGCGAGGATTTAGGTTGCCATACTCGGCTAGTGCATCGGTCGCCATGACGAGCCCCAGATCCGAGCCGCCGATGCCAACGTTGACGATGTCGGTGATCGGCCTCTCCGTATACCCTTTGAGCAGACCTGCCTGCACTTGATCAGCCAATGCCTTGAGCTTTCTACGTTCGGCCTCGACAAGTGGCATCACGTCTTCACCGTCGAGCGCCAACGGCCTATCGGCCGGCCGGCGAAGCGCCACGTGCAAGGCCGCACGATCTTCCGTGTTGTTGATATGCTCGCCCGCGAACATTCGATCAATTCCAGCTCGAACGCCGACTTGATCAACGAGCTCGTACAACAGTGCTAGCGCATCTTTATCGAGACGCTGGCGGCCGAAGTCGAGGAACAGGCCTGCTGCTTCGAGGCTAAAGAGATTAGAGCGATCCGGTTCCGCGTCGAACAGCGAGCGGATGCTTTTCGCTTTGAGTGCGGCGGCTTTATCGTTAAGCGCTGTCCAAGCTGGAGTCAGCGGACCGTAGGATTCATCAGTCATTGGTGCATCCGAGAAATCATGGGCAAGACAGTCTAAATTTTTTCTTACCCACTCCCTATAAAACGATCTTATAGTACTCAATATACCAATCTATGAATTGCTTGATACCTTTTTCTATGGGGGTTGTGGGGCGATACCCTACATCGGTTACTAGGCCCTCTACATCAGCCCATGTATCAGGAACATCCCCTGGCTGCATAGGAAGTAAGTTCTTCTTAGCTGTGCGCCCTAAGCACTTTTCTAAAACCTCTATATATTTAAGAAGCTCAACCGACTGTTGATTCCCGATGTTATAGATACGATAAGGTGCGCGACTGCTTGCAGACCTTGGCCTGTCACTATCCCATAGAAGATCTGGCTCAGCGATGTTATCCAAGGCCCCTATAACCCCACCGACGATATCATCAATATAAGTAAAGCTGCGCCTATGCTTACCATAGTTAAACACATCAATCGGTTTACCCTCTAGGATGCGTTTCGTAAAAAGAAACAGCGCCATATCTGGCCGACCATATGGCCCATAAACCGTAAAGAACCGTAAGCCAGTGACCGGCAAACCATAAAGGTCCGCGTACGTATGGGCCATCAGTTCATTTGACTTCTTTGTAGCGGCATAAATCGATAGCGGGTGATCTACGTTATGATTAACCGAGAATGGCATCGTAGTATTAGCGCCATACACAGAACTGGAGGAGGCAAAAACTAAGTGTTCGATATCATGATACCGACACCCCTCCAGAACCGTCATTGTGCCGATTACGTTACTATTCAGATAGTCAAATGGATTTTCCAAGCTGTACCGAACGCCAGCCTGTGCGCCAAGATGCACAACTCTATTAAATTTTTGGGCAGAAAATAAATCAGCAATGGAGTTCCGATCTGAAAGATCTATTTTCAGAAACTCAAAACGAGTTTCCTGATTTAGATTTTCTAAACGGGAATGCTTTAGGCTAACATCATAATACTGATTGAGGTTATCAAGACCGACAACCTCATCACCACGAGCCAACAGCGCTTTTGCAGTGTGATAACCGATAAATCCAGCAGCTCCGGTTACCAGGATTTTCATGATTCAATCCTTATTTCACTTTTCTCGGTAATCAGAAAAGTTAAGCACCACCTATACAATTAAACCTAGGCTCCTTGATTACTAAACAGCTGATAACTAGTTAACCGGCTGAGCATAGAAATCGAAGAACGCCCAGAAAAGGACTGTGGAGACCACTAGTGTTACCAACATCACAGGAAAACCTTTTCTAAACCAGAGACCAGGGGTAATCGCCAAACTTGGGTCGTTTTGATCACGCGCTAAACGCTCTGAGATCGTCACAATAAAAACGTTAGCCGTAGAACCAATATGAGTGCCATTGCCGCCCAAGCCTACACCCATAGCCAAGCCCCACCAAAGTGGCGCTACGGGAATACCCTGCGCTTCCATACCCAGAATGATCGGAATCATGGCTGCAGTAAAAGGAATGTTATCGATTGCCGCTGACAGAAACGCGCCCACCCACATCAGCATTATAGTTGCGAGTAGCAAGTCAGACTGTACAAACGGTGTTATGCCTTGCCCTACAAATTCTAGAAATTGGCTATGCTCCACACCACCAATAATCATGAACAAACCTAGGAAAAAGATTAAAAGGGTAAATTCCACGTGCTCCAAAGCGCGATCCATATGCACGCTACGGGACACCAGTACCAACATTGTCATACCAAGAATGGCAACAAACCACGGCTCCCAGTGAAGCACGTTATGCACCATAAAGAACCCCACCATGATTAGCAGTATCGCAATAGATGCTTTCCAAAGCCTTGGGTCTGCAAACTTGACTTCACCCATATCGGCTTCAGCCGGAGTCACCGCGAGCTCTTTCTTAAACAAAAACTTCAACATAAAAAGACATACCAACCATGACACTAGTGTTATAGGGAACATGTGGTAAGCGAAATTGTTAAAGGTTATTTCAGCAGCCGAGCCAATCATGATGTTAGGCGGGTCACCGACCAACGTGGCAATACCGCCAGTATCGGCAAGCAGCGCCGCACCTAAAAGATAAGGAATAGGGGAGATTTTCTGGGCTTTAGCAATAAGAATAATGAGTGGCCCAAAAATTACTACGGTCGTGACGTTGTCTAACAGAAGTGATAAAACCGTAATAGAGGTCCCCAGCAAGACCAGCATAAAAAACTGTCGCCCTTTACTCAGCGCTGCAATCTTGTAAGCCATCCAATCGAACCCACCAGTGGGGATCATGACCGAAACGATCGTCATCATTCCGGCTAGGAGAAAAATAACATTCCAATCAACCGCCTCAATCGCCTCCTCGGGCGAGTAGAACCCAAATAGTTGCCCCACAATTATCATGGTTACGGCACCGGCCATAGCCACTTTTGGCCGCTCAATACCGTGAAGCTGCTCAGTAAAAATTAGGATAAAGGTAACGGCAAGAATAATCCCAGACACCAACATATCCGCGTCAAAAATCAAGGTCTCCATCAAATCTCCCGATTCTCTTTCTTAGTGCAAATGGCGATCGAAGGGCGAAATATAGCCGCTCGGCGAAAGTCGTGCAAAGCGCCAGCATCGCCCGAGAATAAAAATCTACTGAGAATCCTCAGAATCGATTGTCTCCCAGAGAGTCGGCGCTTCGCGCTGTGCTGCCAGAGCCTTTAGCATTGCCTGGTGAGCAGCCAGCTCCTCTGCTGAAGCGACAGGAACGACTAGCCTCAAGCCGTCCCGATCCACCGGCTCAGCCTTGAGGGCCTGCGCCCGGACGCGGTCCCCGTCCCCGTCCCCGTCAAGGGAGAGACTGGCCTGACCTCCGGTCATGGCTAGATAAACTTCGGCTAGAATCTGGGCGTCGAGCAGCGCTCCGTGCAGCTCGCGCTTGGAATTATCCACCTGGTAACGTTTCGCAAGGGCGTCTAGGCTATTGCGCTGACCGGGATGCAGGCGCCGGGCCAGCGCCAGACTGTCTAGGATCTCGCAGCACTGTGCGATATCCCCCGTCGTCAGCTCTAGACGTCCGAGCTCGCCATTTATAAAGGCAACGTCGAAGCCCGCATTATGGATCACCAGTTCCGCGCCCGACACGAAGTCGAGAAACTCCTCCGCGATATCTTGGAACGGGGGCTGCGTGGCCAGGAACTCATCACCGATACCGTGAACCTCCAACGCGCCGAGATCGACGGCCCGACCCGGATTGACGTAGCGGTGAAAGGATTGCTGCGTGGGTCGACGATTAACAAGCTCGACGCAACCAATCTCGATGATGCGGTGACCCGCTTCGGGCTCGAGACCTGTTGTCTCCGTGTCGAGCACTACTTGCCGCATCACAGTAGTTGGATCCGAGTCGAGGGCTGCCTATGAGATGGTTCGCTATCTTGCCTCAGGTCATCGGGAAATCAAACTCTCCCCTACAGACCATATCAATCCTCGGCGAGCATTCGATCCAGCCCGTAGTTTGCCAGCTCATCCGCGCGTTCGTTACCCGGATGACCCGCATGGCCCTTGACCCAGTGCCAATGGACGTCGTGCCGCTCTGCCAGATCTGCCAGTTCCATCCATAGGTCCTTATTCTTGACGGGTTTTTTCGCGGCAGTTCGCCAACCCCGTACCTGCCAGCGAGCAAGCCACTTCGTAATACCGTCTCTGACATAAGTCGAATCGGTGTACACATCCACACGAGAGGGTTTGTTAAGTGCCTTCAGGGCCTCGATGGCGGCGGTAAGTTCCATCCTGTTGTTGGTCGTCTCCAGCTCCCCGCCATGCAACTCCTTCTCGCGGTCCTGATAGAGCAAAATGGCGCCCCAACCACCAGGCCCGGGGTTGCCGCGACAGGCACCATCGGTGAACACCTCGACCGTCTTCATCTTACAGCCCGCTCACTCGTAACGACGGCGGTGCTGGGAACGTGTCGTAGGCTCGACCAGTCCACCGACGACCTTCAAGCGCTGGGAGTGCCACTTCGGTTTTAGGGGCGTCATGGGGTGAATGCGCTTTTGCGCGCGGAGAAGGAACCCACCGCCCAATGCCGGCAACCAGCGGCTCGCCCACTCCTCTTTCGGAAACCTACCGAACCGCGATACCTTCTCCAACGGTAGCGTGTGGCAATAGCGTTTGCGGTCATCAATTTCGAAGCTCAGAAGCTGCAACCAGTCCCGCAGACGCGTCTCCAGAATCAGCCGCTGGTGGCCAGGGGGATAGCCATCGGCGCAGAGCAGGTGCCGCAGGCCCCAAAGCCCGCTGGATTTGAAGCTCAAAACCACGATATGTCCGTCCGCCCTAAGCACACGGTCCACTTCTCTGAGTAACGCGTGTGGCGACGGCGCCAACTCGAGGGTGTGCGGCAGTAAAACCGCATCCACGGAATCCGTCGCGATCGCGAGCGCGTGAGGATCGCACCTTAGGTGGGCACCCGTACCCGGTCGCCAGTCAATCAGTGTCGCGCGTTGGGTTCGAGTGTAGCGCAGAAAGGTATTCTGACTGCCCCAGAGCCCGATCTGGAGGAATTGCTCCCCAAACACGCGCTCTAACACCCGTCTGACCAGGCGCTGCTCTGCAGCGATGCAGCGCCGTCCCAAAGGCGTGCTAAGCCAACCTTCCAAGGTGGGGGATTGCGTATTCACGGTCCAAACTTTGGGACACACCATCCAGAGAGTCAATCGTCCTCGGCCGGTTTACGTCATCCGGTGTCCCAGATCGAGCGTAGGGGGGCACCGAATAACAGAAAATCGGCGCCTGATTCACCTTGCACGCCCGCGCCCAATCCGTAGCATAGCTGCAGCGCAATAAGCACATCAGACGGGATATATGGAAAAGAACAACCGCCGCGAACCCCGCGACGTCCTCTCAACCAGCGCCGTGGGACGGGTGGGCTGGGCTTGCGCACTCACCCTCTCAGTCATGCTCGCGGGATGCCAAACCACGCCCCCCGTTGCGTCCGTACCGGCGATACCGGTAGCGGAGACGGGCGACGACCCCTACGCGGAAGCCCCCTTGGCGCCCACCGAGTCCTTGATGCTGCCCGTGATCCGGGAGCCCGGACTTGAGCTACAGGGACTCGACACGCGCGCAGTCGACGCCGATGAGGGGCCCGACCTCGTCGCGCGCATTCGCAGCGGCCTACGCTTGCCAGAGGCTGAAGACCCGGCGCTGGATGCGGAGCTCAACTGGTTCGTGGCGCATCCGGACTACCTGGACCGAGTTTTCTCGCGCTCGCAGAGTTACCTTTTCTACATCGTGGAAGCTCTGGAACACCGGGGTTTGCCCCTTGATCTAGCACTACTCCCTATAGTGGAGAGCGCCTTCGACCCATTCGCCTATTCCCATGGCCGAGCAGCGGGACTGTGGCAGATCATTCCCGGCACGGGCAGGCGGCTCGGCCTGAAGCAGAACTGGTGGTTCGACGCCCGGCGAGATGTGCCCGAGTCTACCCGCGCGGCGCTCGATTACCTGCAGTATCTGAACGACCTTTTCGAGGGCGACTGGTTGTTAGCCGTCGCCGGGTATAACTCGGGCGAAGGTAACGTCACCCGGGCGATTCGCCAGGCGCAGGCAGCCGGCCAACCCACCGATTTCTGGCACATTAAGCGTTACCTCCCTCGGGAAACCAGAACTTATGTGCCCCGCCTGCTCGCGCTGAGCCAGCTCATCGCAGCGCCCCACGCTTATGACTTGAGGCTGCCTGTCATCCCGAACGAACCCTACTTCACGATCGTGGAAACTGACGGACAGATCGATATGGCGCTCGCGGCGGAACTGGCCAACCTAACAACTGAGGAACTCTATCGGCTCAACCCCGGGGTGAACCGCTGGGCCACCGATCCGGACGGTCCCGACCGGATGCTCGTACCGGTCTCTCACGCTAGTGGCTTCACGACAGCCCTCTTAGATTTGGGCGCGCAGGATCGGGTCCGATGGTCCCGGCATCGCGTTCAAACCGGCGACACACTGGGAGAGCTGGCCTTCGCCTATCGGACGACCCCGAACGTGCTAAGGCAAGTCAATGGCTTAAGCAGCGATATGATCCGGATCGGCCAAAACCTGATGATCCCCCACGCGGTGAAGGACCTTGGACATTACACCCAGACGGTGGATGCCAGAGCGGAGCGAATCCGGGATCGAGCTCGCGAGGGGGAACGACGTTCCTACATCGTCCAGGCTGGGGATTCGCTCTGGAGTATCTCCCGCCGCTATGACGTGGGCATCAGAGAGCTCGCGCGCTGGAACGCCATGGCACCAGGCGACCCGTTACAGGTAGGGCGCCAGCTGGTCGTCTGGACGTCCGAGTCGGCGCTCACGCCGACACAGAACGAACGTATCCGACGTTTAAGTTATACGGTACGCAGAGGCGACTCCCTGTCTCTAATCTCCTCAAGATTCCGAGTAAGCGTGGCCGAGCTGCTCGAATGGAACGATCTATCGTCGGACCGGTATCTTCAGCCGGGTCAACGGCTAATCATGTACGTCGACGTGACCGAGCAGACCTCGTGACACGAACACGCGGCACTGAACTTAAAACCACCGGAGCTCTTGATGGGTTTTCTAGCGGGTAAACGAGCAGTTATTGTCGGACTTGCGAGCAACCGCTCGATTGCGTGGGGCATCGCACAAGCATTGAGGGCCCAAGGCGCCGAGCTGGCATTTAATTACCAGACCGAGAAGCTTAGGGGTCGGGTCGAAAAGATGGCCGCAGACCTCGATAGCGACATCGCTTTGCCACTGGACGTCACAGAGGATGACCAGATTCAAGATTTTTTTGGAAGGCTGTCGAAGCATTGGGACGGTTTCGACATTCTGATTCACTCCGTGGCCTACGCACCCGCCGAACAACTCGAGGGCGGTTACATCGAAGCGATCAACCGAGAGGGCTTTCGGATCGCCCACGACGTTTCCAGCTACAGCTTTGCAGCCCTTGCAAAAGCCAGCCGCCCGATGATCCAAGACGGCGGCTCCCTCCTAACCTTGAGCTATCTTGGAGCCGTTCGATCACTGCCGAGTTACAATGTCATGGGGCTTGCGAAAGCCAGTCTCGAGGCGAATGTCAGATTCATGGCTTTCGATCTCGGCGCCGACGGCATTCGTGTCAACGCGATCTCGGCAGGCCCGATTCGCACGCTGGCCGCTTCTGGAATCAAAGGCATGCGGCAGATGCTGACCCATGTGAGTGAAGCCGCCCCGTTGAAACGAAACGTTACTATTGAAGACGTTGGGAACGCCGCGAGCTTCCTGGTGTCAGACCTTGCGGCCGGTGTGACGGGCGAGATACTGTACGTCGATGCGGGCTACAACACTGTCGGCATGCACCTCAACCCGATGTAGCGGACGCCTCACCCTGCTATTGCTCCATATGGCGGGATATGGCGGGCGCAGAGGCCCATGGAGCATTACGCCTGCCTTTTCAAGCGCAGCCCGGTATTGGTTCGCGGAGGCTAGCTAGAAGAGCGGCGGGTCGAGCACCACCTCTGGAATTCGGACGGCTGCCTGCTCTCGAACCTCACCCGCGTAACTGGTTATCTCGTACAGCGCGGTCTGTTCCGAGAGCCGGTTGAACTCCTGTTGCTGCTCTTCTTGCGTCAAGCTATCCGCATCCCCCGAACGTACACCGGAAATCGTAACGATCGTCTGATCCCCACTAGCTAACGGAATCTGTTCACTTACCGCTTCGTCGTTCGGCTGTCGTCTTCGAAACGCGGCGGTCAGAATCTCTGTAGGTAGAGTCGGATCGGTGCGTTCCACCCAGCGTGGATCTATCCAGGTGCCGCCGTTCTCCGAAGCCAACGCGGCCAGAGCGCTGACCGGCGGTGCCGGTTCGTCCAAGACTACCGTCTCTTCCATCGCGTCTACTGTTTCCTCCGGCGCCTCATCTGTCCCCTCGACAACCACGACCTGTGGGCCGACCGCAGATTCGAAGGGTAACTCCATCATCTGCGCCAGGAACTCCACGGCGGCAGCGGCGGCCAAAGCCTCGGCCGCCGACTGGATCAGTTCCTCCTCAATGTCCGCTCTCACAGCCTGAAGCGGCTGTTCCGCGGGCGGATGATGGTCCACGACCCGCAGCACAAGAACATGATCCTCAGTGACTTCGACAAGCCCACTGTTCTCACGCTGCTCGAGCACCTCAGGACTAAACGCGACCTGCACGACGGGCGCGCTAGTCTCAAACGGGCTCACCGTACCCGTCCGAGTAAAGCCCCCGAACGTCTGCAACGCGAGCCCCATGTCCGTCGCCACACCGGCCAGTTCATCGAATGCGTCGAAGGCCCGATCCGCCAGGCCATTTGCCTGATCGAAAAAAAGCTCCTCGGCACGCCCGCTCTGATATTCTCCCGATAGCTCTTCTCTCACCGACTCGAACGTCTGCACGTCGCCTTCACGAATCTCATCGAGGCGAATGATGTGATAACCAAAGTCGGTCTTCACCGGGCCCTGAACGTCCCCGAGTTCCATGGCAAAGAGCGTGTCTTCAAAAGGCCCCACGAGCAGACCGGAGCTGACCCAGCCAAGATCACCGCCTTGGCTGCTCGTGCCAGCGTCTTCGGAAAGTTCGCCCGCAAGCGCTTCGAACTCTTCTCCGGCCTCAAGACGCCCGAGTATCTCAGTGGCGCGGGCCTCAACCTCCGGATCCTCGTCGATGGAGTTAATCAGAATGTGGCGCGCCCGACGCTCTTCCTCTGTCCGGAACCGATACTGCTCCTGCTCGTAGTAGTCGAGCAGTATCTCCTCGTTTACCTCAATATCCGCGGCGATATCCGCCCGCAACACCTCAATGTATTCCAGATCGACGCCTTCCTCTGAGTAAAATCGCGCCTTGTTATTCTCGTAGTAAGTGAGTATTTCGGATTCGTCGAGCTCTATCTGATCGCGAAAGCTATCAGTCTCGAAAAGCGCGTAGGAGAGCTCTCGCTCCTGGTAATAGAGTTCCATGTAGCGAGCGAGTTCTCTCGGCGTATAGAACGCCGAGCTCGCAAGCCCATTCTGCAGCTCGAGAAGCCCCAGCTGCTCGCGCTGCTCCTCTTCGTACAGCGATGGTGGAATTCCTTCGTAAAGGAGTTGGGAACGGTAGACGTCCATCGAAAATACACCGTCCACCTGAAACGCCGGTCTGGAACGAATAGCCTCCGCGAGACGTTCGTCGGAGATCCTGTAACCTTGAGACTGCACACGCTGCGATAGCGCACGATTACGGATGAGGCGCTCAAGAACGGAAAGTCTAAACTCTCGTTGGAGGTCATCTGAAATCTCCACACGATAGAGTTCTTGATATTGGCTTTGCTGAATCTGTAGCGCGCGTTCGAAATCTGCTAGCGCGACATCATCACCGTTAACCTTGGCCGCAAAGGTCGTCCCCATGATGGTCGGATCGACACCCCAGAAGATGAATGCAACAGCAATGAGCGAAAGAATGGCTCCCGCAATCCATCGGCCAACGCCCTCACGAATTTTTTGGAGCATAGTTCACTCGCGCCATTTTTTAATGAAAGAAAAAAGGACAGACCTACTTTCCGTCGAGAAAAATAAATCTGTCCTTCACATCTGGCGGAGTGGACGGGACTCGAACCCGCGACCCCCGGCGTGACAGGCCGGTATTCTAACCAGCTGAACTACCACTCCGGCTCTTACATGGTGGGTGCTGAGGGGATCGAACCCCCGACCTTCGCCTTGTAAGGGCGACGCTCTCCCAGCTGAGCTAAGCACCCGCTGGGACAGATCCCCCGAACACTATCGGCTCAGTTTACGGCATCCTTCAAGGCCTTGCCAGCCTTGAAACCCGGCACATTGCTGGCTTGAATCTGGATAGCCTCGCCTGTTCTCGGATTTCGCCCGGCGCGGGCAGCACGATGCTTCACACTAAAAGTACCAAACCCCACTACGGCGACCTGCTCTCCGTTGCTCAAACTCGACGCAATACTCCCCGTCACCGCATCGACGGCTCTACCCGCATCGGCTTTTGAAAGATTAGTTGCGCTAGCCACTGCATCCACGAGTTCCGCTTTGTTCATACCGATCCCTTTGCAATTGAAAAGTTAAATCCCCAGACGCCCACGCATCTGCCCACACTGAAACTGTCAGGAAGTTTTACCAACCTCCCCCCACGTACATCAACCGACGTACGCGACTCCATGACAAAGGAACTTATACAAGTGCGTTTTTACGGTGTCAAATGGAATGCTCAATCTAGTGCGGAAGGACTGCTCCACCTTTCTCTGCTTCTTCCGGTTGGCTCTCCCGCTCCCCACCCGTTGACGGTTCATCGGGCTGCAGTGTCGGCGAATGTCGCAGCGACAACTCAAACACTTCATCAATCCATTTGACGGGAAGAATGTTCAACTTGTCTTTGATGTTCTTCGGGATTTCGACTAAGTCCTTTTCGTTATCTGCCGGAATCAACACCGTATCAATGCCGCCTCTGTGGGCAGCCAACAACTTCTCTTTCAGCCCCCCTATGGGTAAAACTTCACCACGCAGGGTGATCTCGCCTGTCATGGCGACGTTCGATCGAGCAGGAATCTTCGTCAAAGCGGAAACCAACGCCGCGCACATTCCGATGCCCGCCGAAGGGCCATCCTTCGGGGTGGCGCCTTCGGGCACGTGAATATGAACGTCTCTTTTCTGGTGAAACGCATCATTTATTCCGAGCACTCCGGCGCGACTTCGTACCACGGTCATGGCAGCCTGGATTGATTCTTGCATCACATCACCCAGCTGTCCGGTATGAATAAGCTTGCCCTTTCCGGGCACTATTGCCGACTCGATGGTGAGCAGTTCCCCACCGACTTCAGTCCACGCGAGCCCTGTAACCTGGCCAATCTGATCGTTATCTTCCGCACGGCCATAGCGAAACTGCTGCACGCCTAGGTATTTTCCAAGATTGCGATGATTAACTCGAACGATCCCCTTACGCGGTCTGAGCAGTAGCTTTTTCACTACCTTGCGGCACACGTTCGCTAACTCTCGCTCGAGGTTTCTGACACCCGCCTCGCGAGTGTAATAGCGAATTGCGTCAAGGATGGCCGAGTCGGAGATCCTAAGCTCATCTTCTTCCAAGCCGTTATTCTTCATTTGCTTCGGAATGAGATAGCGCTTCGCAATGTTGAGCTTCTCGTCCTCGGTATAACCGGGCAGTCGAATAACCTCCATTCTGTCAAGAAGTGGCGCAGGAATGTTGAGGCTATTAGCCGTGCACACGAACATGACCTCGGACAGATCGAAATCGACCTCCAGATAATGGTCATTAAACGTCGAGTTCTGCTCCGGATCGAGCACCTCGAGTAACGCGGACGACGGATCTCCACGGAAGTCCATCGACATCTTATCCACCTCATCCAGCAAGAAGAGCGGGTTTCGCACTTTACCCTTACCCATGTTCTGGACGATCTTACCGGGCATCGATCCTATGTAAGTTCGGCGATGCCCCCGAATCTCTGCCTCGTCGCGAACACCGCCGAGCGACATTCGGATGAATTTACGATTCGTCGCGCGAGCAATACTCTGGCCCACGGAGGTCTTGCCAACACCGGGGGGGCCCACCAGGCAGAGAATCGGTCCCTTGAGCTTCTTTACGCGTTGTTGCACGGCAAGATACTCGAGAATCCGCTCCTTTACCTTCTCGAGGCCGTAGTGATCCTCCTCGAGTACCTGTTCGGCTTCCTCTAAATTTTGGAGCACTTTGGTGCGTTTCTTCCACGGCACCTTCAGCAACCAGTCTATATAGTTGCGAACAACAGTCGCTTCGGCCGACATCGGAGACATGAGTTTGAGCTTGTTCAGCTCCGAAGTCGCCTTCTCCTTACCCTCCTTGCTCATACCAGCGCTGCCGATCCTCTGCTCGAGCTCGCCCAACTCATTGGGGGCGTCTTCCATATCACCGAGCTCCTTCTGAATGGCCTTCATTTGCTCATTCAGGTAGTACTCGCGCTGGCTCTTCTCCATCTGCTGTTTGACTCGTCCGCGAATGCGCTTCTCGATTCGCAGCACATCTATCTCACCATCAACCAACCCAAGCACGTGCTCCAGGCGTTTTCCAACATCGTGAATCTCAAGAACCTTTTGCTTGTCAGCAAGCTTCAGGGCCATGTGAGCAGCAACGGTGTCCGCCAAACGTCCCGGGTGATCGATGCCCGAAAGCGAGGTGAGAATCTCCGGTGGAATCTTCTTATTGAGCTTGACGTATTGCTCGAAACGCGAGACCACCGAACGCGATAGAACGTCCCTCTCCTTTTCGTCATAGGTCTCGTTTTCGGCCAACTCCTCTGCCTCGGCGGAAAAGCACTCGTCGATTTCCACCTTTACGATGCGAGCACGCTTATCACCTTCCACCAGAACCTTGACCGTTCCGTCCGGAAGCTTCAACAACTGCAGAACCGTGGCGAGCGTCCCGATCTCATAGACATCATCCTTACCCGGATCATCGACGTCTGCCTGTTTCTGGGCTACGAGCAGGATCTCCTTACCGGCGGACATCGCTTTGTCTAAAGCGATCACCGACTTCTCCCGTCCCACGAACAATGGGATAACCATGTGAGGATAAACCACCACGTCGCGTAGCGGCAGAACCGGGAGACGCCCCGGATCCAACTGACTCACGCTCGGACTGGGAGTGTCTTCCACCGTAAACTCCTCGACATAAAGGATAAATTTTCCAGACATTCTATCTGGGGTCGATTCCACCGAAACTCAACCCTCACGCCTTCCCCCGCGTCCCTCTGGCGGGAGTCTGACTCCAGCTTCGGAACCGGGAACTTAAGTGACTCAGCGGCGCTCGTCTCCCACGGCCGCCTGCTCCTTAGATTCGTAGATCACGTAAGGCTTAGTCTCACCCGTCACCACAGCCTCATCCACAACTACCTTGGTAGCGTTCTCCATGGAAGGCAAATCATACATGGTGTCAAGAAGCACATTCTCCAAAATCGTACGCAATCCCCTAGCGCCGGTCTTGCGAAGCATGGCCCTGTTCGCGACCGCTCGTAGGGCATCCTCTCGAAGCTCGAGCTCGACCCCCTCCATCTCGAAGAGCTTCTGGTACTGCTTGGTGAGGGCGTTCTTGGGCTCGATCAGGATCTCGACCAGCGCCTCCTCATCCAATTCTTCAAGTGTCGCGACGACAGGCAGGCGACCAACGAACTCTGGTATCAACCCGTACTTGATAAGATCCTCCGGCTCTACGTCACGCAGCAACTCACCGATATTCTCGTTGCTTTCGGGGCTCTTGACATCCGCCACGAACCCGATTCCGCTGCGTTGTGAACGATTGAGGATAATTTTGTCCAAGCCCGAGAATGCACCACCACAAATGAAAAGAATGTTGGAGGTATCGACCTGAAGGAATTCCTGTTGCGGATGCTTTCGACCACCCTGCGGCGGAACCGATGCGACCGTGCCTTCGATGAGTTTCAGCAACGCCTGCTGCACTCCTTCACCCGAAACGTCGCGCGTGATCGATGGGTTGTCAGACTTCCGGGAGATCTTGTCGATCTCGTCAATGTAAACAATACCCGTTTGGGCTTTGTCGACATCGTAGGCGCACTTCTGTAGCAGCTTCTGAATAATGTTCTCGACATCCTCACCCACGTAGCCCGCTTCGGTGAGCGTCGTGGCATCTGCTATGGTGAAGGGCACGTTCAACAGACGCGCCAGCGTTTCGGCAAGGAGCGTCTTGCCGCAGCCCGTCGGACCGATGAGCAAAATATTACTCTTGGCTAGCTCGATCTCCTCTTTGCCCTTCTCGCGGACACGGTTCTCGAGTCGTTTGTAGTGATTGTAGACGGCAACCGAGAGGACCTTCTTGGCGCCTTGCTGACCAATGACATACTCGTCAAGTACTGTCTTGATATCCTGAGGCTTCGGAAGGCTCTCTCGGCCTCGCTCCGTCCGATCGTCGAGCTCCTCACGGATTATGTCATCACAAAGCCCTACGCACTCGTCGCATATAAATACAGAAGGTCCAGCGATCAGCTTGCGGACCTCATGCTGACTCTTGCCGCAAAACGAACAGTACAGCAGGTTGCCGTCGTCCGATTTGCCGCGGGAATCTTCACTCATCTCGTGTCCTTGCCCCTACGCACAGCAGCAGTCGTGGCGTTATAGCATTACGCTCAGGCATCTGCCAAGCGCCGCCTCCCAGTTCCTGAAATTCCGGCCAATATCTAGAATATAATCTTAACCTATTGATAAATAAGTCTACTTCGATCCTGACGGCGCCTTTTCGACTCTCTTTTCTAGAATCGTATCAATTAGACCGTATTCGACGGCGGTTTCTCCGTCCATGAACTTGTCCCGGTCGCTATCTTTCTCGATCGTCTCGACAGATTGTCCCGTGTGTTTCGCCATAATCTGATTGAGTCGCTCGCGCAGCTTAAGGACTTCTTTGGCATGGATATCAATGTCGGAGGCCTGCCCCTGAAAACCACCGCTCGGCTGATGAATCATGATCCGAGAATGGGGCAAGCAATGACGTTTTCCTTCCTTACCTCCCGCCAACAACAAAGACCCCATGCTGGCCGCCTGACCCACACAGATCGTGCTGACATCCGACTTGATGAACTGCATGGTGTCATAGATCGAGAGGCCGGCGGTTACGATGCCTCCAGGAGAGTTGATATAGAGGTGGATATCTTTATCCGGATTCTCAGACTCGAGAAACAACAATTGAGCGACGACCACGTTGGCAACATTGTCGTCTATACCACCAACGATAAAGACCACCCGGTCTTTGAGCAGTCGCGAATAAATGTCATACGCTCGTTCACCCCGAGCAGTCTGCTCCACGACCATCGGGACTAAATTTAAACCTCTCGTACTCACCACCCACTCCTTAGTCGATATCCGATACCACCTATCCCATGAATTCCTTGAAGCTCGCAGCTTTCTCTTTCGTTTTCGCGTGCTCTAGTATGAAATCGACAACCTGATCTTCAAGCACACCGGATTCCAATTGAGCCATCAGCTCATGGTTGCTGCGGTAGGTCCTTGCAGCCTCCTCCGGTTTATCGTAAGGCGCGACCAACTCCATAATCCGTTCCTCTACACGCTTTCGATCAAGCTTGATGTCATTTTCCTTGATCAGTTCCGAAACGAGAAGACTCAACGTTACGCGCCGTCGAGCGGCCTCCTCGAACTCTGACCTCGGGGGCGCCTTCTCTGGATCCTCGATTCCGAACCGCTGCATAGCCCCTGCCTGCATGGCGTTGATCTGCTGCTCAACCGCCGCATTGGGTATCTCGATGCTATTGGCATTGAGCAAACCATCGAGCGCCCGTTTCCTAGTCTCGGCCTTGAGACGTTCCCGCAGTTCCCTGTCCATATTCTGCCGCAACTGTTCCTTCAGCGCGTCCAAGTCTCCGTCCTCCACGCCCATCTTTTTCAGAAACTCCTCATCGACCTCTGGGAGCCTCTTTTCTTCGACCCGCAGGACTGTGATGTCGAATACCGCCTTCTTCCCTGCCAGTTCCTCGGACGGGTAATCCTTGGGGAACTTGACCTTAGCCGATTTCGTCTGGCCTGCGGAGACGCCTTTAAGCGCTTTGTCGAAATCTCCTATAACCTGGCCCGCTCCCACGACGACGGGAACCTCCTTCCCCTCGCCTCCTTCGAACGCCTCGCCACTGATCTTGCCGGAAAAATCCACCACAACACGATCGTCAACAGCAGACTTACGGTCCGCCTCCTGCCACTCGGCCTGCTGATCTCTGAGCTTCTCAACCATCTCGTCGACGTCCGATTCATCGAATTCAACCCTTGGGGTTTCCAACTTGATGGTGTCAGTCGGTTTGAGTTGGACCTCTGGATACACTTCGAAGGTCGCACGGTAACTGAAGTGCTCCTCACTCTCGGTGGGAAGAGGCTCGATACTGGGGCCGCCGGCCGGATTTAGCTCCTCCTGAGCCAAGGCTCGCGAGTAACTCGTGCGGATGACGTCGGTCATCACTTCCTGACGCACCTGCCCACCGTAGCGCTGACGGACGACTTTCGCTGGGATCTTCCCGGGACGAAAACCCTTCAACCTCGCAGTCTGGCCTACTTTTTTCAGACGAGTGTCGACCTCCTGCTCGATCTCGACCGCAGGGACTCGCACGGTAATCCGGCGCTCCAGACCCTTCTGGACTTCCACCGAAACTTCGACTGCATCCGTGTCCGCTGTTTCCACAAGCTCCTCTGGGATCGGTTCGCTTGATGCCGATCCGACCGTTTTTTGATAACCAACGCGCGGCGGATAAGTGGTGCGAAAGGGGAGACTCGAACTCCCACGGGTTGCCCCACTGGATCCTAAATCCAGCGCGTCTACCAATTCCGCCACTTTCGCACGGGACCGCCCCCAGGGGTATTATAGCGGACTCCATTCCGACCCCGACCAACCCCCTAGCCCACCAATCCTCGGTGATCGCATCGTGCTCTCTAGTTCCCTGCCCTATATGTCGCGCCCTCATGCCCAGTTGGAATTGAAGGCGTGGACCCTGCAGGCCGTGCCGACGAGTCTGCTAGCGGGGGGCGTCGCCGGTGTCCTGGTCAACACGGTGTTCGCTAGCGAGGTCGACGGATGGGTACTAGCACTCGCGGTCGCTCTGGCGACCGGCGCCGGGCCGTTCGGCTACGTCACGAGCATAGCGTGGTCCCACTGGAGTCAGGGTCGGGACAAAGTGCGGGCGCTGACACACCTAAAGGCACTGTTCACCGCCTCCCTGCTCATGGCCGTCCTCGTACCGATCAATGGAATGGGGCTAGGCCTGCTGGTCACATCGCTTTTGGGGGCAGGCATCCTATGGTGCGGGATCATCACAATCCGTTCGATCGTGTGGCGTTCGAACTACTCCCGAGTGGCCCGAACGGCCTTCGCGGCCCGCGCGCAGGTGCTCGTTTCTATTGTGATGTCCCTGGTGGGCGCTGGCGCGGGGCTCGCGCTCGATCGGTATGTGTATAGCTTCCGCTGGATTTTCCTCATCTCGGCCGGCTGCGCGCTTGCGGCGCTGTTCGCTTATAGGCGAGTCAGAGTCCGGCACCAGCAGCGTATGTTGAACAGCGAGCGCGAGCGTACTGACGGCTCACACTTTCGTGTGGCCCAGCTATGGCACGTTCTTCGAACCGACTCGCTCTATCGCCGCTATCTGACTTGGATGTTCGTGACAGGCTCGGGCAATCTCATGGCAATCGCACCCTTGATCCTTATCTTCACCGATCACCTGAACATGCCGAAGTTCACTCAGATCATGATCACCACATCCGTACCGACCCTGCTCATTCCGCTCACGACCCCCATTTGGGCTCGGGTTCTGGCTAAACGGCACGCCATCGCGTTCCGGGCCTTTAATAGCCGTTTCTTTATCGCCGTGTCGGCCGCGGCCCTCGCCGGTGTAACCCTGGAATGGGAGCCGCTGCTCTGGCTCTCGGCAATCTTTCAGGGCATCGGATTTGGGGGTGGGCTACTGATCTGGTCGTTAGCGCACAACGACTTCGCGCCCCGAGAAAGGAACCTCGAGTATATGGGCGTCCATGTCACGCTCACGGGAATTCGAGGCTTGATTGCACCGCTGGTGGGTGTGGGCCTCTACGGGCTGCTGGAGGCCAAGCAGCCCGGCCTAGGCGTGTGGTCGATGGTGCTGCCGCTCGTATTAACCACGGCAGGCGCCATAGGCTTTCACACCCTACATCGCAACTGGGCACGCAGCGAACAGAATGGGCCCGCCTAACGTAGCCCCAACTGCCAGGCCATGAAGGCAACCTGATCAGCAGCCGCCTGAACTCTGAGCCCCAGCGGCTTGCCTTGGCCGTGTCCGGCGGACCGATCGACCCAGAGCAAAATCGGCTCCCGCCGTTCACTCACCGTCGCAGCCTGCAGAGCCGCAGCCATCTTGCGCGCGTGCAGTGCATGCACACGAGTATCGTTCTCACCCGCCGTCAACAGCGTTGCCGGATACTTAACACCAGCCCGAATGTTCTGATACGGCGAGTAGGCGCGAATGTACTCGAATTCCTCGGCATTCTCCGCGCTGCCATATTCCGGCACCCAAAATCGAGCCATCAGAAAATGCTCGTACCGCAACATGTCCAGCAGGGGCACAGCCACAATCGACGCGGAGAACAGCTCCGGACGCTGGGTGATAGCCACGCCAGTTAGCAAGCCTCCGTTGGAACCGCCACGGATCCCGAGCTTCTCGGACTCTGTATAACCATTATCGATGAGCCATTCCGCCGCCGCATAGAAATCGTCGAAAACGTTCTGCTTGTTCTCGCGCATACCCGCACGGTGCCAATCCGCCCCGTACTCTCCACCGCCCCGCAGGTTCGCCACGGCATACACACCTCCGCGCGTCAACCACGGCAGCCACGTTGCCATGAAGCCCGGGGTCAAGGAAATGTCAAAGCCACCGTAACCATAGAGGATCGTCGGATTGCCCCCGTCGAGCACGATGTCCCGTCGATGCACAACGAACATTGGGACCCGGGTACCGTCTCGGGAGGTGAAAAAAACCTGTCGCACCAGCAGATCACCAGTCTCGACTGCCAGCGAGGGCCGCCGCCACAGAGTCGCTGAACCGTCACTGAGCGCGACACGATAGATGCTCTCGGGTTCAGCGAAACTCTCGAATCGCATCCACGCTGAATCCTGCTCCGGGTCCGTCAAGATCGCCGCACTGCCTATCGCGGGTAGCGCAACTTCGAGAAGCGGCTCACCGGCCCGATCAAACACCTCAATGCGGCTGTATGCGTTAACAAGGTACTCGGCAACGATTCTTCCGGGGGCGGGAGCAATCTCGGCCAGTACAGCGTCGCTGCGCGCCGCGATGAGCTCGCGAAACGCGGCTGGATTTTCACTATTCAGGTCGAACGCCACAACACGCTTGTTAGAAGCACCAAACGAGGTCTCCGCGTAGAAGGTGTTGTCCTCGACGAAACCCGTCGTGCGCGCGTCTTCGCCGACCAAGAGGTCTCGTCGAACCAGTTCTTCTGTCTCACGCCAATGGTCGAGGTCATAGAACCACACGTCGTTCGAGTCAGTTCCGGTGAAGTAGATGACCACCAGCCAACGGCCGTCCCTGGAAACGATGGGATGGGGTCCCCAGGTCGTGGAAAGCTCGCCCTCGGTATATTGCTCGAACAATATCGGATCTTCACCGGCATCACGCCCGATACGGTGTAGCGTGATCTGCCCGGAGTAAGGGTCATCGGTAACTGAGAGGCGCCGGACCACGAAGTGTTCGCCGTCATCGAGCCACTGTACCGGGTTAACTCGGCCCTCAATCTGGTCCGACAGCCACTCGCCGGTGGCCGTCTCCAATACGAACGCTGTGGTCAGCTCATCGCCAGCCTGATAGGTGCCGAACGCGACAAACCGTCCGTCAGGACTCGGCCGGTACCAGTCAAGAGCCAGCAAACCCGTCTCGTCCAGTGCATTTACATCCAGTAAGACGCGCGGCTCGCCGGCCTCGCCCCGCTGAACATAGAGGATCGACTGAGCCTGACCCCCGCTCCGCAGGGTGTAAAAGAGCCAGTCTCCGGCCGTTCGAGGGGTCCCGTAGGTGTCACGGGACAGCAGTTGCGACAGCTCGGCCTCGAGCGTCTCGCGTCCGGGCAGCCCATCCAGTATCCCACGGGTATAGCTATTCTGTTCTTCGGTCCACTGTCTCACGCGCTCGTCGAGCTCGTTATCCTCACCGGGCACCTCGGGCGCATGACTTCCTTCTAACCAATGATAGGGGTCCTCGATGATTGCCCCATGCAGCTCATAACTGAATGGTCGACGCTCTGTCTCTGGTCTTGTCTGAGCCAGTGCATTAGTCGTCATGGTCGTACCTATCGTGATGAGTAATGCAAGATACATCGAACGAGCGCGGAAGCTTCCTGGTAGTCGCCATCTCCTGGAACGGTCGGTTTCCATAAGCATGAACTCCGAATACGACGCCCACTTTAAACCAAAAAAAGTCCCGCTGGGTGAGCTCTGGGTTTGAGGGTTGGTGCACCATTGCGGCGCATAGCTGCAGGAAGATTGTCTTGGCGAAGAGCAAAGGGAAGTGGTGGGCCGTATAGGAATCGAACCTATAACCAATGGATTAAGAGTCCACTGCTCTGCCTGATTGAGCTAACGGCCCTCTTCTTTATTCTCGCCGTGAAAGATGGGGTGGACGATGGGATTCGAACCCACGACGACCGGGTCCACAACCCGGGGCTCTACCAACTGAGCTACGCCCACCATAGACTCATTATAAGCTGGAACGACCGCCCCCCGGTGACTCTGCAGCGGACACGTCCGCAAACATGGCGCGCCCGGCAGGACTCGAACCTGCAACCCTCGGCTTAGAAGGCCGATGCTCTATCCGGTTGAGCTACGGGCGCTTCCCCGAATGTCTAGCGTTCCTTTCCCAATAGTAACGAATGGTCGGGGCAGACGGATTCGAACCGCCGACCCTCTGCTCCCAAAGCAGATGCGCTACCAGACTGCGCCATGCCCCGGCCGACATAACCGCGCCATCTTAAAGCGCCCCATCCGAAGCCGCAATTGAGGACCTCGGCGCCGCGAATATGCGAGAATCCAGATCCGCCCAAGTAGAACGGATACATGCCGGCCAGCGTCATCGACGGAAAGGCTATCGCTCTCGAGATTCAGGGGGAGGTGGCCGAGCAGATCAAGTCGCGCGTCGCAGCAGGGCTTCGGCCCCCAGGACTGGCGACCGTTCTCGTGGGTGACGACGGCGCTTCTCGAATCTACGTCCGCAACAAACGCCGGGCGTGCGACGCCGCAGGCATCCGGTCATTTGATCATGATCTCCCCGGGAATACGCCCCAACAGGCCTTGCTCGAACTCATCGATGAACTGAACACTAACGACGATGTCGACGGTATTCTCGTGCAATTGCCCCTGCCCGAGCACATCGAGGAAACACTGGTCATTGAGAGAATCACCCCAACAAAGGACGTCGACGGCTTTCACCCATATACCGTGGGGCGTTTGAGCCAGCGTATCCCAGTGCTCAGACCCTGCACGCCCCACGGCATCATGGTACTGCTGGAGCGCTCCGGTGTAGACCTCGTTGGTCAGCACGTGGTCGTGGTGGGCGCCTCCAATCACGTAGGTCGGCCGCTCGCGCTGGAGATGTTGCTGGCCGGAGCCACCACAACCGTTTGTCACCGTTTTACAAGGGATCTCCAGAAATATGTCCGCGCTGCGGACGTGCTTTGCGTGGCCGTAGGAAAACCCGGGCTGATCCAAGGCGAGTGGATCAAGCAGGGTGCTGTTGTGATTGATGTCGGCATCACCCGTATCGATGACGGACACCTGGTCGGCGACGTTGACTTCGCGACCGCTCGGGAGCGCGCTCGACTGATCACTCCTGTTCCCGGCGGTGTCGGCCCAATGACGGTGGCCTCCCTGTTGAGCAATACGCTTAGCGCCGCCGAACTGCGTTCGAGTTAACGCCCCCTCGGGGGGGGCGGCCGAGTGCGCCCTTCGGTTATCATCTGGCTAGAAGAACGATAGAGGCACGCCATGAATTTGAGCAGACTACTGATCTTGACCGGGCTAGCGGCTGGAGTGGCCGGTGCTCAAGACCTCGAAGCGGTTTCCGATCCTCAAGTTAGAGTCGTGACGAACATGGGCGAGTTTGTCATGGAGCTCGATAGTGGAAGAGCTCCGCTGACGGTCGAGCACTTTCTGACCTATGTCCGAGAGGGGCACTACGAGGGCACCATCTTCCACCGGGTGGTCCAGGGTTTCGTCGCACAGGGCGGAGGCTTCACCACAGACATGCAACAGAAGCCTGCGGAGCGCAAAGTCTTTAACGAGTCGGGGAACGGATTGAGCAATATACGCGGTGCCGTCGGGATCGCACGAACCCAGGACCCCCATGACGCGGGGTCCCAGTTCTATATCAATCTAAACGACAACACGGACCTGAATCCCCGACCGACTCGCTGGGGGTTCGCAGTATTCGGAACGGTCATCGAAGGCATGGACGTCATCGACGCGATCGGGCACGCTCCCACGGGCGCCGCTGGTGATCTAGAGCAAAATGTCCCGGTGCAGCCAGTCGTCGTCGAGCGCGTCGAGCTCCTATCCGAATAGACCCAATGACCGCACTCTTTATCTCCGATCTCCATCTGGATTCGGAGCGACCCGCTGGTATTCGGCAATTCCTGCATTTTATGGAGCAGAACGCAGCCAGCGCCTCCGCACTGTATATCCTCGGAGATCTCTTTGAGGTCTGGATCGGCGACGATGATACTCATCCGGAAAACGGACCGATTATCGACGCGCTAGCGGGTCTCAAGCTCCGTGGCATCCCATGCTTCTTCATGCACGGCAACCGGGATTTTCTCGTGGGCAAGCGATTCGCCGCAGCAACCGGGTGCCAGTTGATGAACGAGCACGAAGTCGTCGAGTTGGAGGGAACGCGCATCCTACTCACACACGGCGATCTGTTATGCACGGACGATAAGCCCTACATGGCCTTACGCGCCACGGTTCGAGATCCCCAGTGGCAGCGAGACTTCCTCGCCAAGCCCATTGAGGAGCGCAGGACTATTGCGGATAACCTTCGTGACCGCAGTCAGGAAGCGATCGCCGAGAAGCCACCGGAGATCATGGACGTCAACCAGCAGACCGTTGAGGCGACGATGAACGAGTACGGCGTCCACGTACTGCTGCACGGTCACACGCATCGGCCGGGCATTCATCATTTCGAATTGGACGGAGCCGAGGCGACCCGGATCGTTCTTGGCGCGTGGTACGAGCAGGGAAGCCTGGTCCGCTGGGATCTTGACGGCTATCGACTCGAGACCCTACCCAGATAATCAAGACCATCCGCGTGTTGCTACATCACGCCCATCGGCAACCTTAACGTGAAGGGTCGCTCGTCCGTCAACAGCACCTCAGATATGACCAGAGATTGTATCAACCGCCCTAAAGGCCACCGGCAACCTGCATGGGATCCTCATTGCCTTCCTCTTCTCGAACCATGGCATCTCGTTTCGCTCTGGCAAAATCTGAACGAACAATCTCAAGCTGATCGAGGTAGGCGCGGCTGACGTCCCCGGTAACGTATTCTCCGGAGAAACAGGATGTATCGAAATAGCTGATTTCCGAATCCTCGTGATCTACGGCCCTCTCCAAATCCTTAAGATCCTGGTAGATGAGCCAGTCTGCACCAATGAAGCTCTGGATCTCCTCAACGGTACGCCCGTTTGCAACGAGCTCGTTGGCGGCGGGCATGTCTATCCCGTAGACGTTGGGATAGCGAACCGGCGGGGCCGCAGAGGCGAAATAAACGTTGCTCGCGCCGGCCTCACGAGCCATTTCGACTATCTGCTGCGATGTCGTGCCGCGGACGATGGAATCGTCGACAAGCAGCACGTTCTTGCCGCCGAACTCCAGATCGATCGCGTTGAGCTTACGACGAACTGAAGCTCTGCGTTCCGCTTGCTCCGGCATGATAAAGGTCCGACCGATGTAACGATTCTTGATGAATCCTTCGCGGTACTTCACACCGAGCTCATGCGCCACTTGTACGGCCGCCGTGCGCGAAGTATCTGGGACCGGAATAACAACATCAATGCCATGGTCAGGACGCAACCGGAGGATCTTCTCGGCGAGCTTCTCTCCCATGCGAAGTCGCGCCTTGTAGACTGAGAGTTTGTCGATGATCGAATCGGGACGCGCGAAATATACAAACTCAAAAATACATGGGCTATAAGTTTGCGTCTCAGCTACTCCCCGACTGTGAATCTCGCCGCTCTTATCGATAAAAATCGCTTCGCCCGGCAACACATCCCTATCGAGTTCAAAACCCAACGCATCCAACGCGACGCTTTCCGACGCCACCATCCGCTCCATCAGGGTTCCTGATTTTCTCGATCCCAGGACGAGCGGTCGTATGCCATGAGGATCCCGAAACGCTACGATGCCGTGACCAATGATCATGGCAACCACGGCGTATGCGCCCGAGCAACGACGATGCACGGCCTCAACGGCACCGAGAATCGCATCGGGCGTCAAAGCCTTGCCAGGCTGCTGACCGAGCTCATGAGCGAACACGTTAAGCAGAACCTCCGTATCGGAGCCCGTGTTCAAATGGCGTCGATCGCTCTCGACAACCAGTCGCTTCAGCTCCTCAGTGTTCACTAGGTTCCCATTGTGGGCCAACGCAATGCCATACGGGGAATTGACGTAGAACGGCTGAGCTTCCGACATGCTGGCGGTCCCTGCAGTCGGGTACCTGACGTGACCCAACCCCACGTTACCGGTCAGACGCAACATGTGCTGGTGTTGAAAAACGTCACGGACCAGCCCGTTCGTCTTGCGCAGGTGTAGCTGACCACCATCCTCGGTCATTATGCCCGCCGCATCCTGACCTCTATGCTGGAGATTGGTAAGGGCGTCGTAGAGCGCCTGATTAACCGGTTGCTGACCGACGATTCCAACGATTCCGCACATAGCCTTGCTTAAACCAGATCCTGTTCCTGAATGTAGCGGCTACCCATAGGCGCGTAGTAGAGAATCCCGTCGGCAATGCGAGCACCGTAAGGGCGCAGCTTCGCCTCCTGCCACCAGGGATCCTCGTCGAGCCCCACGAGCTCCAACACGATCACCATGAGCCCGACCACGATCGTACCGCGGCCCAACCCGAAAAGTGCCCCCAGTATTCGATTCACACCACTCAACCCCGTATGCTTGATGACCTGTCCGACCAGCCGCGCTATCAGCCCTCCCAGCACCAACACCAGCACGAAAATCACAGCCCGTGCGACCCAGACCTTGAGGTCCGGAGCAACGATCCATTCGCCTAGCATCGGTTCGATCAACCATGTGAAACACCACGCGATCCAAATGGCCGCTAACCAGGTCACGAGCGACAACGCCTCCTTGGCGAAACCACGAGAGGCACCAAAGGCGGTCGACCCACAACAACCAAGAATGATTGCCACATCAACCCAGGACACGTCGACGACAACCTCCGTTGATCAATCTTGGCCAACGACCTGGGCCGGGAATCCGTGTGTGCTAAGTGAAGATACGATTTCGACGGCTCTCTCGCGGCTTGATTCGGGGCCGACCCTCACCCTGTACATGGGGCCAACACTAGTATTGAAGGTTGACACACGGGCGTTGAAACCCAGCCCAGCCACTCGCTGGGCGAGCCTCTGCGCGTTGTCCTCCCCACTGAAACTCCCGATTTGAACCACCCACGCCTCGCCTCCAGACGGGCCTGATTCCTCGCTGACGAGGGGGGCCTGATGAGCCTCTTCGGAAGAACCCCGCGCTTCGTTTACAGTAACCGCCTGTGGCAACGGTTCAGGCAGATCCGTCTCGATACGCGAGGCAGAAAACTCTGGAGCGGGGTTGGGGGTCAGCGCGACGACAGTCTCACTCCGCGATGCGGGTGTTGGCGGTGCACGATTCTCATCCAGACGGATGGTCTGGATCCGAACCGCGTTCGAGCTCTCGACAACGGGCAGCTCCAAAACTTCGGGCCCGGCCTCCACGGCGGGTACCGGCCCATTCAATACCAAGGGGATGAGCCAAACCGCTAACACCAAGAGGACCGCAGCGCCAATGAGTCGTTCCTTCAAACTCCGCTCCATTTCGCGGTAGGCTCGCCCGGTTGCGACGGAGCGGAGTATAGCCCAAGCGACAACATCGCGGGACCCACCAGATAGAACGAGCCGAACACCACCACCCGATCTCCGTGCTCTGCCTCTCTTCGCGCCTGTCTACAGGCTGCCTCTACATCCATGCAGATGGTGTGGGGCACGCCCTCAATCAGCGCGTCAGCAAGCACTTTCGGCGATGCGCCACGATCCTCAGTGGTGCGCGTCAGCAGCCATTCATCGACCACGGGCATCATTGGAGCAAGAACGCCCTGGTAATCCTTGTCTCCCATGACGGCAACTACACCAAACGTCCGACCCTCGACCGGATTACGATCCAACTCCCTGGCGAGCACGCCCGCCGCGGCTGGGTTGTGTGCAACGTCGAAAACCCATAGCACTCCTCCAATATCGCGCCGCTCCATGCGCCCCCCCAGGCGGGCGTTCTCTAGGCCTCGATGCACAGCGCCCTGATCGACCGGGAGTGTCCCATTCAAGCCCTCGATTACCGCAAGACATCCAGCCGCGTTGGCCAACTGCTCCTCACCTCCGAAGGCGGGCTTCGGCAACCCCTGCCTGAGGCCATCGCGACTTCGGTAACTCCATCCGTGATCGTCGAGGGAATGGTCAAAATCACGACCGATCCGCTCAACGGGTGCACCGACCCTCGCCGCATAGGCAAGCACACTCACGGGCGGGTCGCGATCAGCAACGACGGCAGGGCAAGCGAGGCGCATGATGCCCGCCTTCTCGTGGCCTATCGACTCCCGCGTAGTACCGAGCCATTCCTGGTGGTCCAGTTCAATGCTCACCAAGAGGCTAGCATCGGCATCCACCGCATTCACGGCATCTAGACGCCCACCAAGTCCCACTTCCAGTAAAGCAACCTCTACGCGAGACCGGGCGAAATGCAGAAGGGCCGCTAACGTGGCGTACTCGAAGTATGACAGCGTGACTTCAGCTCGGGTGTCTTCGATTTCACGGAAAAGCTTAATGAGCTCATTGTTGGTCACTTCGGCACCGTCGACGCGAAGCCGCTCGTTGAAGCGCCAGAGATGTGGAGAGACAAAAGCGCCTACACGGAAACCCGCCTCTCGATAGATGCTCTCAAGCATGGCGACACAGGAACCCTTGCCATTCGTGCCACCGATGGTGATGACGCGATACGGCGGCTGCTCCAGGGATAGCACGGACATGACCGTCTTGATTCGCTCGAGACCGAGATCAATTTTTTTCGGGTGCAGCGTTTCCAACCAGCGGAGCCAACCCTCCACCGTTGATCGCCGTGAGGGAGCCCGTGCCTTCAAGCTGGTTGTGGTCGGTCCATGAACTTTGCAAGGATCGCTGCCATCTGCTCACGAGCATGGCGACGATCGACGATCATATCGAGCGCGCCTTTCTCGAGCAAAAACTCGGCACGCTGAAAACCTTCCGGGAGGGTCTCGCCGACGGTCTGCTCGATGACCCGCGGCCCTGCGAATCCGATGAGCGCCTTTGGCTCGGCAATATTAATATCACCAAGAAGTCCAAGGCTCGCAGAGACGCCGCCGGTAGTGGGGTCTGTCAGCACCGAAATGTACGGTAGCCCTGCTTCGTCGAGCTCCGCCAAGGCAGCACTCGTCTTGGCCATCTGAAACAGTGAGAAAAGCGCCTCCTGCATCCGAGCGCCGCCGCTCGCGGAAAAGCAAACCAGGGGCCTCTTATGCTCGAGGCAATACTCAACCGCTCGGCAAAAACGCTCACCCACCACCGAACCCATGGAACCGGCCATGAATTGGAACTCGAAGGCTGCTGCGACCAAGGGGATGGCCTTCACAGTTCCGACCATCACAACCAGCGCATCCCGCTCGCCGGTATCTTTCTGAGCCTGCGCCAACCGATCCCGATAGCGTTTACTGTCTCTAAACTTCAGGGGGTCCTGCGGCTCCAGATTTCCTGCGATCTCGTGACCGGAGTCCGGATCAAGGAACATTTCTAGACGATCTCGCGCCCCGATTCGCATGTGGTGCTCGCATTTCGGGCAGACGAGGAGATTGCGTTTAAGCTCGGCCCGGTATAGCTGCGCAGAGCACCCTGTGCATTTGACCCACAATCCCTCTGGGACCGAGCGTTTTCGCTGCTCGGTCTTGATCCGAGAGGGCACCAACTTGTCGAACCAGCTCATGAGACCTCTAGCGCTACACCGGACGGCGAATAATAACGAAAAGGCGATCCCGGTACAGTCGAGCACACTGTGCCGGCAAGTCACCGATCACCGAACCATACCAGTCACACCCGTGGGTCAATCGAACGAGGGGGGAGGCAGGTCGTAGCGGTCGGGATAAGTCACCCTGATGAGCTCAAGGCCCTGGGGCGGAGCCGTAACGCCGCCTTTCGAGCGGTCACGGCTGGCCAGCACCTCTCCCGCCCAGCTGGATTTAGCCTGACCGCGACCGATTTCCGCCAGAACGCCCACGAGGTTGCGCACCATGTGTTGCAGAAACGCGTTTGCCGTGAAGTCGAGTCGCAAGAGACCATCGGCTCGGTGCACACCGATCGAAACGAGGTGGCGCATTGGCGTGTGGGATTGGCAACCCGCAGCACGAAACGCAGAGAAATCCTGCTCGCCCAAGAGAGCCGCCGCAGCCTCAGCCATCGCGCCACAGTCGAGCGTCTTCCGCAACCACCAGCTCCTATGACGCAACAGCGCCGGCCGAGTGTCGCACTCCATGATCGAATAACGATAGCAGCGCAGGAGCGCCGAGCGGCGGGCATCAAAGTCACTGTCGACTTCCCGCGCCCATTTCACCACGACGTCTCCTGGAAGGTTAGAGTTGATTCCGAGCGCCCACTGGCGGGGAGTCCGCGTGGCGGTGGAGTCAAAATGTGCTACCTGGTAGCTCGCGTGCACCCCCGCATCGGTGCGGCCGGAGCCGGCGATGATCACAGGCTGATTGGCAACACGGGACACCGCCTCGGCAAGGGTCTCCTGGACAGTGCGCGCAGTTCTCTGAGTCTGCCAACCGGCAAAGTCCGTTCCGTCGTACTCCAGCCCCAAGGCTAAGCGCAAAATGGTTTCAGCCATGGGACGGGTCTCCGCGCAGCCTAGAGACCTCCGATTAGGGCCTTGGCCTCTTGCTGCTGTTTGGTATCACCCTCCTTCACGACCTCCTCAAGAAGGCTCCGAGCTCCTTCGGGGTCTCCCATGTCGATGTAGGCCCTAGCCAGATCCAGCTTCATGCCCACCTCGGTCATGGCCTGGGGATCCAGAAGGCTACCTGTCTGACTGGATAGTGTCTCGTCTGTAGCCACAGCACTCTCAAGCGCGGTGGGCTGCGTGACGACGAAGGAATTCTTATCTTCCGGTTTGATCTGTGCGCGCATTCGCTCGGTGGCTCCCGAGGTAGGCTCACCTTCATCAACCTCGGCGTCGATCGCCTCCCAGGAACCAGTGACGTCTCCCTCAGCGCGCTGTCGACCGCGAAGATACCGAACCGCAGTCCCAACGAGTACCAGCAAACCGAGGCCGACCAACAAAAGCGGATTGGTTGACCAGCCCAGGATTCGCGAAATCAAAGATGGCTGAAGAGCCGTTGGAGCCACTGCATTCGTGACAGTGGGTGGTGGCGCGGGGACGGACTCCGGATCGGCTACTGGCTCGCTCGCTGCTTCCTCCGCCACGCTGAGCAGTGCTTGCAGCTCCTGCAATTGCTCATCACGCAGCTCTAGCAACTGACGCGTTTCTTCCAGCTCCGAACGCAGGGTCGCATTTTCGTTCTCCAGATCAGCCGCTGCCGCCACCGCAACCCCGACACTCAGCTCATCCGTCGCGGGAACTAGACGCAACCGAGCTTGCTGCACCTCACCGCCCTCCCATTCGGCAGTCTGCCTGATCGCCTCCTGGGTCGCCTCGCTCGCCGACAGCTGCCTCACTTCAGCAATATCCGGGATACGTACCGACGCCCCCTGCAGCAGGATGTTCATGTTGCCGTTGAACGCTTCCGGATTCGCTTCGTACATCACCACCATCATCTGGTTCATCGTGACGCTGGCGTGTAGGAATCGTTCCGTAATGCCCCAGAGCGTCTCACCGCGTGATACCGGTCCGTAGGTCCCCAGATCTTCGGCTGCGGCCGGCCTTGGCGCCGTCTGTGGTTGGGGCGTGGTCTGGGTTGTTGGCAACGAGTCCGGCGGATCCAGTAGCAGCGTATACCCGCGTAGCAATCGACCTCGAGACCAAGCCGCCTCTACGAGTATCCTCACGGAAGGCTCTGTGATGGAATCCTGCGACGTCACGTGAATGATGTCGCGGCCCATATTGTCCCGGGCCACTTCAAACTGAAATCCCGTAAGGAAAAAGGGCCGGTCGAGCCCGTATCGCTCGAAGGTCTCCGGCGCAGCAAGGGTCGCGCGCAATTCTTCTAGCTCATCAGACGTAGCTGAAACCAGCAGAATGTCCGCCTCGAAGGGCTGATTCAGGGCGGACCTCAACTCGATATCCCCTAACCCCAGAGACCACGCTCCGAGCGGTGCCAGCCACAGCGCCACACCACTCCAACGCGCCCTTAGCGTCATCAAAATCCCCTACCTATCACAGTCCTGGCCCGAAAATCAGACGGCTGATCGCGTAAACCCAAAAAACCCTTGGTTGACTGACCAAAAGATACATTACATAAATTCATTTACTAAAATCTCAGCGATTTGTACGCTGTTCAACGCAGCACCCTTGCGCAGATTATCCGACACTACCCACAGGTCCAGGCCCCGCGGGTGGGAAAGATCCTCCCGAATTCTTCCGACGAATACCGCGTCCTGGTTCGCGGCCTCCGTAGCGGCGGTCGGGTAATCACCAGGGCCATCACCGTCAACGACGATGACTCCCGGTGCGGAATTCAACATGTCCTGGGCTTCCTGAACTGTGACTTTCGTTCGGGTTTCGAGATGCACTGCTTCAGAGTGGCCCAGGTACACGGGTACACGGACACAGGTGGGATTCACCATAATATCGGGGTCCTCAAAAATCTTCTGAGTCTCCCAGACCATCTTCATCTCCTCCTCGGTGTAGCCTGATTCCAGCAACGGGCCGATCTTGGGCACCGCGTTAAAAGCCACCACCTTCTCCGCACCCGTCCTCGTTCTTATTTCACCATTAGCAAGGATGGCGCGACTCTGCTCGGTCAACATCTCCATTGATTGTCGACCGGCTCCGGAAACCGATTGGTAGGTCGACACATTTATACGATCGATCCCCACCGCATCCTGAATCGGCTTGCATGCAACGACCATCTGGATCGTGGAGCAATTGGGATTGGCGATGATGCCGCGTCGAGTGTAGTCCGCAATTCGCTCCGCGTTGCACTCCGGCACGACCAGCGGCACTTCTGCGTCATATCGAAACCGAGAAGTGTTGTCGATCACGACGGCCCCCGCCTCCACAGCCCGAGGCGCAATCTTCTCGGAAACGCTGGCGCCTGCTGAGAACAATCCCAGCCGCACCTGCCCGAAATCGAAGTCTTCGAGCACCTCGACGCGCAGATCCTCGCCACGGAACCTCACCGTTCGATCCACGGAGCGCTCACTCGCAAGCGGAAACAGCCTCCCGACCGGAAATTCCCGCTCTTCGAGGATTTGCAGCAATGCTTCCCCGACAGCGCCGGTCGCACCCGCAATGGCAACATCATAGGTTCTGGACACAGATGCCCCTGATTACAATTGAAAAGTGGGTCAGGCCTTCCGCTCGACGCCAATGGCCGGCGTTGCGGACTGCACGTCCGCGTTCTGTGCACGATGGCGAAGATAATGATCCATCAGGGTCAACGCCAGCATCGCTTCTGCGATAGGTGTTGCGCGCAACCCCACGCAAGGATCGTGGCGCCCCGTCGTAACAATCTCGGCAGCGCTGCCTGAACGGTCCACAGTACTACCCGCCACTTGAATACTCGACGTGGGTTTTAAGGCGATGCTGACCAGAATATCTTGCCCGGAGGAGATTCCACCGAGTGTGCCGCCCGAGGAGTTCTTGGCAAACCCTTCGGGGGTCATCTCATCCCGATGCTCGCTGCCCCTCTGAGTAACGCATTCAAAACCGTCACCGAACTCGACCCCCTTCACAGCGTTGATGCTCATCATTCCGTGGGCAATGGCCGCTTCCAACTTGTCGAAAACGGGCTCGCCGAGCCCGGGCGGAACCTGGGAAGCCACGATATTAATCCGCGCGCCGATCGAGTCCCCCGCATCGCGGAGATCGTCCATAAAGCGCTCAAGCTCATCCAGTTTCGCCGGATCGGCACAGAAAAACGGATTGTCGTTGACGACATCGATGTTCTGCGCACCCAACTCAAGTGGCCCGAGCTGAGCAAGGTAGCCATAAATGCGCAGACCCAGTTGTTTGCTGAGATATTTTCGCGCAATTGCGCCCGCGGCCACTCGCATAACGGTCTCTCGGGCAGATGCGCGACCGCCCCCGCGATAATCGCGGATACCGTATTTCTGCTGATACGTGTAATCGGCATGACCCGGCCTGAAAGTGTCCTTTATCTTGCTGTAATCGCGCGACCGCTGATCGACGTTATCCACCGCCAGACCGATGGCCGTACCCGTGGTCAGACCTTCGAAAACCCCGGAAAGGATCTTGATCTGATCCGGCTCCTTGCGCTGGGTTACGTGGCGCGAGCGCCCCGGCCTCCGCCGATCCAGATCCGCCTGGATATCAGCCTCGGAAAGCTCTAGTCCGGGCGGGCAGCCGTCCACGACACCGCCCATTGCCGGACCGTGACTCTCCCCGTAGGTAGTTACTGTAAAAAGTTTTCCGAATGTGTCGCCGGCCATGGTTGGTCTATCCGTTCAGATTGTGCTCGGCCACCAAGGCCTGGCGCCCCAAGAGCGTCCCAGCTCCCTAGCGGGGTCTAGCCTGACAAGTATCCAGTCAATTCGGCACGCGTCAACATGAATACCCCCTCACCGCCGCGTTCAAACTCGAGCCAGGTTACCGGCAGCTCAGGATGGAGCGCCATGAAAGCCTCCTGCACCTCTCCAATCTCAACGATGAGCACGCCGTCCGCAAGGAGATGGTCGGCGGCGCTGGTTAGGATTCGGTCGACGATGTCGAGTCCGCTTGAGCCTCCCTCTAGCGCTAACACGGGCTCGTGGCTGTACTCCAGCGCAAGCTCCTCCAACCGTGCGTGTGGGACATAGGGCGGGTTGGAAAGTATCAGCCGGTACCTTCCTTGGACCGCCGAGAAAAGGTCGGACTCGATGAGCCGTACTCGCGACTCTAAATTGTATTGTTCAACGTTAGATCTCGCCACCGACAGAGCCTCACCTGACACGTCCGTGGCATCAACCATGACACCCGGGCAATAGTGAGCTGTCCCCACAGCCAAACAGCCAGAGCCCGTGCCGATATCCAGCACGTGATCGCCTGGCTCCAAGGAACACCAGGGCCCGAAGCTGCGTTCCACTAACTCCGCCAGCGGTGAGCGGGGAATCAAGACACGCTCATCGACCTCGAAACATAACCCAGCAAACCAGGCTTCGCCCAGCAGATAGGCCAAGGGCTTCCGCTCGAGCACCCGCCGCTCGGCCAACTCGACGACGGGATTTATTAGGTCCTGGCACGGGGGCTGAGACCAGGCCTCCGGTAACCAACTCTGCTGCGCGCGGATGAGCCAGTACGCCTCATCCGAGGCGTTGTCCGTACCGTGACCGTAACTTAGATGGTGAGACTCGAAAAAACGCGCGAGCACGGTGGTCCACGCTTCCGAAGAGCTACCTTCCTCGAGCGCGCACCTGAGCTCACGGACATCCATAGGCCGCGGATGATACCCCTTGTGAGATAATGAACGGCGTGATTGGAGCTATGTCGAGATCCCTCATTGTTGGGCTAGCGTTACTGGCCGGCGCACTATTTCTGCTGCGCGGTGGGCCGCAGTCGCTACCACCGCCTGTGGTGGCTACCCTACTAAGCGATCCGCGCCCACTGCCACATGTGGCGCTAACGGACCAACAAGGCGGCGCCTTCGAATCATCCGATCTAACCGGACAATTCAGCCTGCTCTTCTTCGGCTTCACTCACTGCCCCGATATATGTCCGCTCACATTGAACCTGCTGGCTAGTGTCCACAGGGATTGGTCCACCCCACACATCGAAGCCCCAGAGGTGGTTTTCGTCAGTGTCGATCCCGAGCGGGATAATCCAGCCCGTATTGCCGAATATCTCGAAAATTTTGACTCGAGTTTTCACGGGATCACGGGTCCACGGGAGAATATGGAGCCTTGGCTCAAAGCCCTTGGCGTCAGTGTGCACATTCAACGTCAACCCGACGGGCAACCCTACGCGGTTACCCATAATTCCACTATTTACGTCGTGGGGCCAGGAGCTGAGTTACTCGCGGTCTTCAGCGCTCCACATGACGCAAACATTATCGCAACCGACTTTCTGAAGATTCGCCAACACTATCTCAACGACTCGTCGCGTTCCCTCGATCCCTCCGCTTCATGAGCCCCGCGGTTTCGGTCTGGGCGCAATACCTACTGCCCCAGCAACTCCTCGCATCGCTCGTCTATCACATTTCCCGCTCTACCTGGCCCGCACTAAAGAACCCTCTAATTCGCTGGTTCGTGAAGCGCTATCGCGTCGACCTCCATGACGCAGAGAGGCATGAAGCTGAGGCCTATGAGAGCTTTAACGCGTTTTTCACGCGTCGATTGAAACCCGGTGCCAGACCGATAGAGGGAGATAACCATTCCGTAATTTCCCCCGTTGACGGCTATCTAACCCAGTTCGGTACCGCCCGAGACGGGGAATTGATTCAAGCGAAGGGTATGGGCTACAGGATCGACGAGCTTCTTGGCGAGCCCAGGGGTGGTGGCGCCAGTCTGGTCTTATGCAGCTACGCTACGCTTTATCTAGCACCCAGCCATTACCATCGAGTGCACCTACCACTGACAGGCACGCTGACCCGAACCCGCTATATTCCCGGCAAGCGATTCAGCGTGAACGAGCGCACAGCCGCTCGCATCCCGCAACTCTTTTGCAGAAACGAGAGGGTGATCTGCTGGTTCGATACCCTAATCGGACCCTTGGCAATGGCCCTCGTCGGAGCGCTGAACGTGTCCAGCATCAGCACTCCGTGGCTTGGGGAAATACCGAGTGGCAAGCGCAGAGAGTGGCAGAACGACGTGACTCCGAGGCACCGGTACGACCGAGGCGATGAAATCGGGGCGTTCAACCTGGGTTCCACTGTCATCCTCATGCTACCGCCGGGCCTGGTGGCCTGGCGCGAGGGGTTGCAGTCCGGACAACAACTCAATATGGGAGAGTCTCTGGGCCAAATTGGTCCAGTACTCGATAGGAGCCGGTGAGCGGTACGGTCCGGTGGCAACCGTCCGCTTCGCGTGCGACGCTGCGCGCGCGAGCCGACATACTGGCATCGATCCGGAACTTCTTCGCAGAGAGAGGGGTCATGGAGGTGGAGACGCCCGCGCTATCGCGCGCGGGAGCTACCGACCCGCAACTCGACGCCATTGCCGCACGCGTTCAATCCCTCGGTGCTGATCCACTCTACCTCTCAACATCGCCGGAATTCCCGATGAAACGCCTCTTGGCGGCAGGTTTCGGTGACATCTATCAAATATCTAGGGTCTTTCGCGACGGAGAACTCGGGCGCTGGCACCAACCCGAATTTACGCTGCTCGAATGGTATCGGGTGGGGTGGAACGAGGAAGAGCTCATGCGTGAGGTCGAGGCGCTCCTACGAAGCATAGTGGAACCTCACCGGTCGCTGGACCCGACCATCCGCATGAGCTACCGAGAAGCGTTCCGGGAATTCCTCGGTATCGACGTATTCGCCAAACCGCACCAGGTCAGAGAGCGGCTCCGCGCGGCCGCTGTAGACGTGCCAGCTGACCTGGATGACCCCGGTGTGATCGATCTCGCCTTCGGCCTGGTCATCGCGCCACGCCTACCCCCTGACGCGATCTCATTCGTTTATGACTTCCCCGAACATCAGGCCGCGCTCGCCCGCCTGAAATCGACGAAGCCCCCGGTCGCGGCCCGATTTGAGGCCTTCCTAGGTGGGCTCGAGCTCGCGAATGGCTTCGATGAGCTAACGGACGAGGCCGAGCAAAGGGGGCGTTTCGAAGCTGACAGGAAGCGCCGACGCGACGAGGAGCGCCACACCCCACCGATCGATGAATCATTTCTAGCGGCGCTCGCGCATGGATTGCCGGGCTGTGCCGGCGTGGCCATTGGCATTGATCGGCTGGTTGCGGTTACAAAGCGGCTACAGAGCCTCTATGACGCCACAAGCTTTGCTCATACGGGCGAAGAGTAAGCGCTTACTCAGTCCTTCACACGCGAGACGTACTCGCCACTGCGAGTATCGACCCGCACCATCTCTCCCTGCTCGACGAACAGTGGCACGCGAATGACCGCACCGGTCTGGAGCTTCGCAGGTTTGACGCCACCCTGCGCCGTGTCCCCTCGCACGCCCGGGTCCGTCTCCACAATCTTGAGCTCGACGAAATTCGGCGGAGTGACCAGCAGCGGTACACCGTTCCAGAGTGTGACAAGGCAAGTATCTTCCTCTTTGAGCCACTGCCGCCCGTCGGCCACGGATTTTTCGTCCGCGGCAAGCTGCTCATAAGTGTCTGGAACCATGAAGTGCCAAAATTCCCCGTCGGTGTAGAGATACTGCATGTCCTGCTCATGCACATCGGCCACCTCCACCGACTCACCTGACTTGAACGTCTTCTCAACGACTCGACCTGTCTTAAGATTCCGGATTTTGACGCGGTTGAACGCTTGGCCTTTGCCCGGCTTTACGAATTCGTTCTCGACAATCGCGCAAGGATCACCGTCAATGATGATCTTCAGTCCGCCTCGAAACTCGTTGGTGCTGTAACTCGCCATAGACGTGTTGATACTTCGGGTTAATACGTCGGAAAGGAATCGAGGGATAATAGCCCCAAGTAGTCAGGAAACGAACACCAATCGTGTCCGACCCATCAACCAGCCGTGCGATTGAGCACACCTCTGCTTGCGCCGAGCAAAGCGTATTTAAACCCATGAGTTGGCAAAGAGCCCTCCGTGAAGCCATCCGGGAACCGGCCGAGCTGCTTGAGATGCTCGACCTAGATCCGGCGAGTCCGGGAAAATTTGATCCCGAAAGGTCCGGGTTTCCTCTCCTTGTTCCCCGCTCCTTCGTAGCCAGAATGCGCAAGGGGGATCCCCACGATCCGCTCCTGCTGCAGGTTCTCCCGCAACTGCGGGAGCAGGTCGAGGTCGCTGGCTTCAGCCATGATCCGCTCGGGGAAGTGGCGTTCGCAAGCGATGGCGTTCTCAAAAAATATGATGGCCGCGCGTTGCTCATAACGACGGCCGCCTGTCCGATCCACTGCCGGTACTGTTTCCGGCGGCATTTCCCGTACGCTGAGCAACATACGCGCAAAAACCATTGGGACCGTGTCTTCAAGGCCCTGCGCCAGGCCGAGGATGTGACCGAGGTTATTCTTTCCGGCGGTGACCCACTCAGCCTGGCTGACCAATCTTTAGCGGAGCTGGTATCTGCCGTCGAGGAACTCGACTTCGTTGGCACGCTCAGAATCCACACACGCTTTCCGATTATCCTTCCGGAGCGTGTGAATGCCGGGCTGCTCGAAACCTTATCCGAGACCCGTTTGAACACCGTGTTGGTCGTGCACTGCAACCATGCCAATGAGATAGACGAGTCCGTGCGGTCCGCCCTAAGCCGGCTGAAGTCGACCGGAACTCAATTGCTGAATCAATCAGTACTTCTGCTGGGCATCAATGACGCTGTCGATCGGCTCGAGGCCCTAAGCCGCGCGCTATTCAACTGCGGTGTTTTGCCTTACTACCTACATCTCCTCGATCCGGTAGCGGGCGCAGCACATTTCAAAGTCGACGAATCCCGTGCTCGCAAGCTGATCGCCGGCCTCCAGAGCCGACTTCCCGGTTATCTGGTTCCGCGGTTAGCGCGCGACGTGCCAGGGGAGTTAAGTAAAACAATTATTCTCTGAACGCTGAAATGGCAGATCCAGCCCCAGTCCTATTGCGGCCGGAAGTAATATTCGAACGGCCTCCCGAGCGTTCTCGCATTGCCCCAAATTATGTAGAGGCTCTCCAGCGATTTAGCGTGGCGGAGCGGCCCCAGGTCAATGGGTTGAAGACCGATCCCTTCAACGAGGCTCGCCACCAAGGCCTTCGCCTCAGGGTCATCCCCAACTATGGGTGACGTCACCGGCCCGCCGGCAGAAGCGGGGTCCACCATGGTGACCCAATTCATCGTATTGAAAGCTTTCACCACCGTCGCACCCGGCGCCCAACGCTGGACCCACTCGGCATTCGAGGGATCGACCGCAAAGTCCCGGAGGCCGTCGTCACCCACCATTCGGGGGTTCGTCGGATCGATGATGATTTTTCCGGAAAGGTCCCCGATATTTTCCATGACGGATTCGACAGCATTCCAGGGTACCGCGAGCATCACCACGTCCGCCCGGGCCGCCGCCTCGGCCGGACTGGTCGCAGATGCATTGCCTCCGGTTTGGCTAACCAACTCCCTAACTTCCGGGCGGTCCGGGTTGCGCGATCCATAAATGATCTCATGGCCTAGCTCAGCGAACTCAGGTCCGAGCGCACGCCCCACGTTGCCGGTCCCGATCATGGCAATCGTCTCCGACATGACTCCGCTGGAGTAAAACAAACCCACCAGCAAGACACCCTGGAGCCCATGAACTGAATATCTGGATCGCATACGTCTACCTCCACGCCCGCTGATTAAAAACCCATCTCAAAACCGGTGATCTCACATGTCTCGCCAGTGGAATCGTTGGTCATCGGCGCCCTACCCCAAGAACGGGTTGGTCCTGGGCGTCCATTCTACCTAAGCCCGGATCACCCGACGAGCAGCTGGTCGACCTTTCGGTAGCCCCGGGGTAACGCCAACCCACGCCGACCCCGATACCCGAAATACTCATCCAGATCTGCCGGCTTCAACGTCATGTGCCGCTGTCCCGAGATGACCTTCACGGACTGACCCTCCGTAAAAGCACAAATCGCTACGAGGACAAACTCCGAGTCCTTGGGAAGACCGAGGATCTTATTTCCCTTGCCCCTCGCCAACTCTGGAAGCTCCTCGAGTGAGAACACCAAAAAACGACCATCACTGGAAACCACCGCCAGATATTCATCTTCCTCGTGAATCCGCGCCGCTGGCACAACAGTGGCTCCCTTGGGCAGGGTCAGCGCTACCTTGCCGGCCTTGTTTCGCGAATGCAGATCTTGCAACTTGACCACAAAACCGTACCCCGTCGAAGAAGCCAAGACCCATCGATCGTCATTCGTCCCAATAAGCACGGCTCTGAAACTGGCTCCATCCGGGGGCTTAAGGCGACCAGAAAGCGGCTCGCCCTGGCTTCGCGCGGAAGGCAGCGTGTGAGCCGGCAAGCTATAAGCTCGCCCGGTACTATCCACAAACACAGCGAGTTGGTTGCTACGCCCCGCTGCCGCGGCGAGGAACTGGTCGCCCGATCGATAGCTCAAAGCCTCGGCATCCACTTCACGACCTTTCGCCGCCCGGGCCCAACCCCGTTCTGATAACACGACGGTGACCGGCTCACTGGACACGAGCTCCGATTCCTTCATGGCCTGCGCGGCATCCCGCTCAACAATGGTAGTGCGCCGATCGTCACCGTGCTCCTTAGCCAGCGACAAGAGTTCCTCCTTGATCAGCTTGGTTAACCGCACCTTGGAACCCAGTGTTTTCTCCAGATCCACTCTCTCCCCCGCAAGCGCTTCCTGCTCGCCCCGGATCTTCATCTCCTCCAACCTGGCCAAGTGGCGCAAGCGAAGCTCAAGGATCGCTTGCGCCTGTGTGTCACTGAGCTCGAACCGCTTCATCAGAGCAGACTTTGGGTTGTCCTCTTTTCGGACGATCTTGATGACGACATCGATGTTGAGATATGCAACCAGCAGGCCATCGAGGATATGGAGTCGCTCGATGACTCGTTCCAGACGATATCTGAGTCGACTCTTGACCGTATCCAAACGGAACTTGAGCCATTCCTCTAGTAGCGACTGCAACCCAAAGACGGCAGGTCTGCCATCACGCCCAATCACGTTTAGATTTACGCGCACCGTGCGCTCTAAGTCCGTGGTCGCAAAGAGATGCCCCATGAGTGCCTCGGTATCGACCCGATTCGAACGGGTCGTCAATACCAGGCGTATCGGGTTTTGATGATCCGATTCGTCACGAAGATCCTCCATCTGTGGAAGCTTCTTGGCCCGCATCTGGGTAGCTATCTGCTCCAGCACCTTTGCGCCAGAGACCTGATGCGGCAACTCCGTGATAACGATCCCCCCCTCCTGAACCTCGTAGCACGCTCGAAGCTTCAGGCTGCCGGAACCCGTCTTGTAGATCGCCATGATGTCGGAGCGAGTCGAAATGAGCTCCGCCCCCGTTGGAAAATCCGGGCCCTTGATGTGCTTCATGAGCTGCCCGAGCGTCGTCTTGGGTTGATCCAGAATCCTGATTAGCGCACTGGTGACTTCACGAATATTGTGCGGCGGAACGTCGGTCGACATCCCAACAGCGATCCCACTCGCACCGTTGAGGAGCAGATTCGGCAACTTGGCAGGCAAAAGGGTTGGTTCCCGCAGCGTGCCATCAAAGTTGGGAATCCAATCCACTGTGCCCTGGCCCAGCTCCGACAACAGCACCTGAGCGTAGGACGTCAGTCGTGCCTCGGTGTAACGCATCGCGGCGAAGGATTTCGGATCGTCCTGTGAACCCCAATTGCCGTGACCGTCGACGATCGGATAGCGATAGGAAAACGGCTGAGCCATGTGCACCATAGCCTCGTAACAGGCAGAGTCACCGTGGGGGTGAAACTTACCGATGACGTCTCCCACAGCGCGGGCGGATTTCTTCGGTTTCGCGGCCGCGGACATCCCGAGATCGCTCATCGCATAGATGATGCGCCGTTGCACCGGCTTTAGCCCATCGCTGATGTGCGGCAGTGCACGATCCAAGATCACGTACATCGCGTAGTCGAGGTACGCTTTCTCCGTAAAGGTCGCGAGCGGCACCCGCTCGATCCCTTCGAAATTCAGTTCCTGCTCTTTCATAAAGTTCGCCTATACCTAGACATCCGCCAGGTTGCCCTTTTCCTGCAACCACTCCCGACGATCGGCAGAACGTTTCTTGGCCAGCAACATATCCAACATCTGATCCGCTTTGCCCTTTCCCGTTGCAGTCAGCTGGACAAGTCGGCGTGTTTCAGATGCCATGGTCGTCTCGCGAAGCTGTGCTGGGTTCATTTCTCCCAAGCCCTTGAAACGGGTCACCGAAAGCTTGCCCGTCTTTTTCTCCGCCTCAATTCGGTCCAAGATCATGTCCCGCTCCGAATCGTCCAGTGCGTAAAACACCTCTTTCCCTACATCGACCCTGTACAAGGGCGGCATGGCGACAAAGACGTGACCAGCCATGACCAGGGTTCTGAAATGCCGAAGGAAAAGCGCACACAACAGCGTCGCGATATGTAAACCATCCGAATCCGCGTCCGCGAGTATGCAGACCTTGTGGTAACGCAAGTCATCGAGCTTATCGGAGCCCGGATCGACACCGAGCGCTACACTAATGTTGTGCACCTCCACAGAACCCAAAAGTTCGGTGGGCTCAACTTCCCACGTATTCAGTATTTTGCCGCGCAAAGGCATGACAGCCTGCGTCTCTCGATCTCGCGCCTGCTTCGCCGAGCCACCCGCGGAATCCCCCTCAACCAGGAAAAGCTCAGTTAGGGCAGGTTCTTGACTACTGCAGTCCGCAAGCTTACCCGGTAAGGCCGGCCCCGACACAATACGTTTGCGCACGACCTTTTTCGAGTTCTTCAGTCGGACCTGTGCGTTATTGATCGCTTGCTGCGCGATTCCATCACCGCTCTCCGGGTGTTGGTTAAGCCAGAGCGCAAAAGCATCCTTAACGACACCGCTAACGAAACTCGCACACTCTCGCGAACCCAACCGCTCTTTGGTTTGCCCGGAAAACTGAGGGTCCTCCATCTTTACAGACAAGACGACCGCAACCCCCTCCCATACATCCTCCGGCGCCAGCTTGATGCCTCGGGGTAGGAGATTCCGAAACTCGCAAAACTCCCGCAAGGCTTCGGTCAAACCTGCTCTCAACCCATTTAGGTGCGTTCCTCCCTGGGGAGTCGGTATCAGGTTAACGTAGCTCTCGTTCACAGGTGTCGAGCGATCCGTCGCCCAGACTAGCGCCCATTCGACAGCTTCTCGCTTTCCCCGCAGACTCCCGGTAAACGGCTGCTCTGGCAGACACGCTCCCTCCTCGAGCGCCTCAAGGAGGTACTCCTCAAGCCCACCGCTGTACTGCCAGCGCATCTTCTCCTTAGGCTTCTCTACCTCAAGACGCACGTCCAATCCGGGACACAAAACGGCCTTCGCCCGCAGTACGTGCTTCAGACTGGGTACAGAGATGTTCGGGCTATCGAAATACTGGGAGTCCGGCCAAAATCTCAGCGTGGTGCCTGTATTGGCCTTACCCACCTTGCCTACAACGTCAAGCTTGCCGTGGCGCTTGCCGTTGACGAAGCTCATGTTGTATTCCTTACCTTCGCGCCGAATCCATACTTCCAGATTCTTCGACAACGCGTTCACAACGGAAACACCGACGCCGTGTAGCCCCCCGGAGAACCGATAATTCTTGTTAGAGAACTTTCCGCCCGCATGAAGCTTTGTGAGGATCAGTTCGACCCCCGGTATCTTCTCTTTTGGGTGGATGTCGACAGGCATACCGCGCCCATCATCGGAAACTTCGAGCGAGCCGTCCTCGCGAAGCTTGACGTCGATACGCTTAGCATAGCCCTCGATAGCTTCATCCACGCTGTTATCGATGACTTCGTGGACGAGGTGATTGGGTCGCGCCGTGTCGGTATACATACCCGGGCGACGACGCACGGGCTCCAGGCCGCTTAAAACCTCTATGTCGGCAGCGCGATAGTTTTTACTCATTGAATCCCAACCCCACCCCGAACTGGCCGCAGTGCCCGATCAGGCGAGGGTGCACCGATTGTAACGCCTGTGGGCCGCGCTAATCGAGATCAGCTATAAGCGAGTTTCTTGCCGCAGCCGGGATGGCCGCCACGAGATGAGAATAGTTGGAGTGATCGATACCGATGCTCAGCTCCGCCCCGCTCTGTAACGCCGACTTCATGGGCGCAGTCAATTCGAAACGAAGGAAGTGAACCGCCGAGGTTTTCTCCTCCGTAGCCCGCTCGAGATCCTCATCAGCGATCGCACAAACGCGATCACACCCTGACACCTGGATGTAGACCTTATCCTCGATGCCCACCAACCGCGCCAGCTCCCGCCGACGCTCCTCAGGATCGGCAAACTCCACCATGAACGTCGCCTTGAGATTAGAGCCGTCTGGTATTAGCGGGACGTAGGCCTGCAGCTCATCATCGATTGCCTCGGACTCAAAGATCCGCTCGATCCTGAGCATTTCCTGGACTTGGTATTGAATCGTCAGCCAGTCTTCGAAATACAGCGTCGCGTTAGGGCCCACGGCGACCTGGCGATCCCGTTTGTGCGCCATCACTTTCTCGCGGAATGCCAGGCGAGATTTGTGATACGCCTCGAGACCCATCAGGTCCGAGGCCTCTAGCTTCCTCATAAGGGCTCCCCTTTTCCTTGCTCGCCTGCTCTAATCAGATTCCATAGGCCCGACGCAACAGGCTCATCGGGTGGGTTGGCTCGGCCACGTCCGAGACCGACGCGATCTGCTCGGCCGCCATCGGGCAGTCGCTGGTGAAGAACTCGGCCTTGGCCGCATCGACCCGGCGCGCCACGGGACGGGCGATCTTTCTAGAGATCGCGTTGAATTCCTTCTTTACCGCGTACGTCCCATCGTGACCCGAACACCGTTCGATCACCTGCACCTGTGTCTCCGGGATCAGCGCCAAAATATCGCGGGTCTTCAGGCCAATGTTCTGTACCCTCAAATGACAAGGAACCTGATAAGCGACTTTGCCGAGTGTATTTCGGAAATTCGTGTCCAACCTGCCGACTTTATGGCGAAGCATCAAATACTCGAACGGATCGAAAAAGCCTGCCGCAACCGCCGCAACTTTCTCGTCGCCCGGAAAAAGCAGTGGTAGTTCCTGTTTGAACATCAAAACGCAGGAGGGAATCGGCGCGATGATGTCCCATCCCCCTTCCACCCACTCGTAAAGCTCTTCGATGTTGTCATTCTTGTAGCGCTCTACAGTCTCTAGGTCTCCTAGCTCCAGTTTTGGCATACCGCAGCAGCGCTCCTTTTCAGCCAATGCGGTTGGAATGCCATTGTGCTCAAAGACGTCGTTTAGATCCTCGACGAGGCCGGGTTGATTCCGGTTCCCGTAACAAGTCACAAAAATCAACACCCTACCCTTCGTCCCGCCCGCCGAGACGGCGTCAGCCTCCCGTCTTCCGACCTTCTGCCTCAACCGCCGACGCGCCGGATTGGAGTGATACGCCGGAACGGGCGCTTCTGCGTGAACACCTAACGTCTGCTGCAGCAAACGACGCCCGGACCTGGACCGGTTGACAGCGTTTATGGTCTGAGCGACCACTGGAATCCCCGCCAAGCTGCCCACTGTGTCGGTCGCGCTCAAGACTTTGTCACGCCAGCTGGGCCGACCGTCCTGAAATGCCTTCGCCTTCGCGCGAAGCATGAGATGCGGGAAATCGACGTTCCACTCGTGGGGTGGAACGTAGGGGCACTTGGTCATGTAGCACATATCGCAGAGATAGCAGTGCTCCACAACATTCCAATACGCTTTCTTTGGAACAGAATCGAGTTCACCGGTCTCGGACTCGTCAACCGCATCGAACAGAGTCGGAAACGAGTGGCAGAGGTTAAAACAACGCCTGCAGCCGTGGCAGATATCGAATACTCGCTCGAGCTCGGCGTCCAGTGCGGTTGGGTCTCCGAACTCGGGGCTCCGCCAGTCCATGGAGTGACGAGTCGGCGCCTCTAGGCTCCCCTCACGGGGCGTCTGCTTCATATCGGCCACCGGGGTGCCTACCCGCCTCGGCCATAAACCGACGCGGGCATCACCTTAGTCGTCAAGATTATCCAACGCCTTCTGGAAGCGATTTGCGTGCGAACGCTCCGCCTTAGATAGCGTCTCAAACCAGTCCGCGATCTCCTCGAAACCTTCGTCTCGAGCAGACTTCGCCATGCCGGGATACATATCCGTGTACCCGTGAGTCTCCCCGGAGATGGCCGCCTTCAGATTCTCCTCGGTTGCCCCGATGGGAAGTCCCGTAGCAGGGTCACCCACCTCCTCGAGATACTCGAGGTGTCCATGAGCATGGCCGGTTTCCCCTTCCGCGGTCGAGCGGAACACTGCAGCCACATCGTTGTAGCCTTCAACGTCGGCCTTCGCCGCAAAATAAAGATAGCGTCGGTTCGCTTGGGACTCTCCCGAAAACGCATCTTTGAGATTCTGCTCGGTCTGGCTTTCCTTCAGATTCATCCTGTCCTCCTCAGTCGTCCAGATTATCCAACGCCTTCTGGAAACGGTTCGCGTGCGAACGCTCTGCCTTAGCTAACGTCTCAAACCAGTCCGCAATCTCCTCGAAACCTTCGTCTCGAGCAGACTTCGCCATGCCGGGATACATATCCGTGTACTCGTGAGTCTCCCCGGCGACGGCCGCCTTCAGATTCTCCGCCGTTGGCCCGATAGGAAGCCCCGTAGCGGGGTCGCCCACCTCCTCGAGATACTCGAGGTGTCCATGAGCATGGCCGGTTTCCCCTTCCGCAGTCGAGCGGAACACTGCAGCCACATCGTTGTAGCCTTCGACGTCGGCCTTCGCCGCGAAATAAAGATAGCGTCGGTTCGCTTGGGACTCTCCCGCAAACGCATCTTTGAGATTCTGCTCGGTCTGGCTTTCCTTCAGATTCATCCTGTCCTCCTCATAACTAGGTGTCATTCGCCGGCCGCGAGACGACCGGAGAGTTCGATTTAGACTCAGTCTAATTCCGGAGGCCTAATGTAGTGCGCTGTCCGAAACGTGTCAACCAGCCTCTTCCAACCCTCGGTTTGACCGGCCCGGAAGCGCTGTGTACCGTGGCTGCGTGCTCGCGATAGGAGTTCGAAAAATGACCAACAAAAAAGAAAATCAAGCTGTGGGTGACCTTGATAGCTCGCTGCAAGAACTCGAATCCGTTGTCGAGCAGCTCGAGAGCGGGGATCTCTCGCTGGAAGAGGCCTTAAAGCAATTCGAGCGCGGCGTTAAGCTCACCCGGAAGTGCCAGACCACACTGAAAAAGGCAGAACAAAAGGTCGAAATTCTTTTGAAGAAGACGGCTGATGCCGAACCCGAGCCCTTCGACACCCCGGATCAATAACTCACCGACGTTAGGCCGCTTGGCATCTGGCTTAAACCAGATCGATCTATGGGGCGAATGACCGCACAAAAATCAGGCAGGCCACCGTAAAGGCAGCCGCCACCAGATCATCAAGCATAATGCCGAACCCACCGCTCGATCTTCGTTCCAGATCGCGAATCGGCCAGGGTTTGGCAATATCAAAAATCCTAAATAACACAAAGGCCACCACCCACCAAAAAGGTTCCGGTGGGAGCATTACAGAGACAGCAAGAAAGCCAACGATCTCATCCCAGACGATCGCAGATGGGTCGTGCGCCCCCAGCCGCCTCGCACTCTCGCCACAGATCCAGACGCCGAACCCGAAGAGCAGGACCACCAACGCCGCACGAACCGCAATCGGCAACGGCAACATCAGCCAAGCCGGAAGTAGGGCCACGAGTGTGCCCGCTGTGCCGGGCCCCTTGGGCACGAGACCGGCACCGAATCCCAACGCCACCAGGTGCACGGGGTGTTTGAGCAGAGTCAACGAAAGCCTGCGGTTATTCATGCTCGAAGTGCGCGTAGCCCCCCGAGGGAGGCATAAAGGGCTCACCTCCACGCCTGCAGGTAACACCCTGGCCCTCCGTGAGCTGGCCAATCGAGTGAACACGGGCTCCGAGCGGCTCAAGTGACTGCTCGATGGCCTGGGCCTGGGACGAGGCTGCCGTAAAGCACAACTCATAGTCGTCGCCGCCGCTCAATCCATATGCCTGAGCAACCGGCAACGAAAAAAGAGAGAGAAGCTCGGCGGATAAGGGCAACTGCTCCACATCTATGGTCGCCCCACAGCCGCTCGCCTCACAAAGATGCCCTAGGTCTGCAACTAGGCCATCGGAGACATCGATCGCCGCGTTTGCGAGGCCGCCCAGTGCTAAACCCTCTGCCACTCGCGGTATCGGCGCCAAGAACCGATCCCCCAGGGCGCGATGCTCCTTACTCGCACCGACCACCCCCTCCTTTATTAGCGCTAGCCCCGCCGCGCTGTCACCCAGGGACCCCGTGACGTAGATGTCGTCACCCGGCTGACCCCCACCGCGGGTCAACAGGTGACCTGTCCGATCGGTGCCAACCAGTTGTACGGTCACCGTCAACGGTCCTCTGGTCAGATCGCCACCCACTAGACTGACTCGGTAGCGATCGGCGAGCCCGAAAAGTCCTGCCGCAAAGTCCTCGAGCCACCCCTCATCGACCTTCGGCAATGTCAGAGCCAGCGAACACCAACGGGGCTCAGCACCCATGGCCGCCAGATCACTCAAATTCACCGCCAAAACACGATACCCGACCGCCTCTCCGCCAAGCGAGCCCGGAAAGTGAACGCCCTCCACAAGCGTGTCGGTTGCGATCACAACCGAGCCGCTGGCCTGCACGACGGCAGCATCGTCACCGATTCCAAGCAGAACATCGGGGTCCTCGGTCGGTCGGGTGAAATACCGGGCTATTATTTCAAACTCGTCTAGGCTCATCGGTCGCGGTCAGGTAGTGCGGCGACTGGCGATGCTCTTCGCAGCTCGATCAAGAACAGCGTTAACGAACCGGAAACAGTCTGCGGGCCCGTAACGTTTGGCAAGCTCGACGACTTCGTTGATGATGACCTTCGTCGGCACATCTTCGCGCTCGTTTAGCTCCGCCAGGCCGAGCAGCAAGGCGGCGCGACTAATCGCGTCGATGTTTTCGACTCCGCGATCGGCATGCTCCTCCATCTTTCGATCCAGCCGCTTCTCGTCACGAAACACGGTCGCCAGGAGATCCCTGAAATAAGCCTGATC
>Ga0315339_1000435_pt1 | contig 52811 bp, 44 predicted proteins | sample ASW17metaG_FD_204514 | JGI IMG/M metagenome (GOLD analysis project Ga0315339, IMG submission 204514) | Ammonia-oxidizing marine archaeal communities from Pacific Ocean, United States - ASW #17 | ecosystem: Environmental > Aquatic > Marine > Oceanic | place: USA: California | collected 2016-12-05 | reverse complement strand
GTGCCCTGGCCCAGCATCAGCCCACCGACGCCAAGGCGCTCCGCCTTCGCGTTGAACACCTGAATGAAGGTATCGCCGATGACGCGGCGCTTGTCTTCCGGCTCGACGATGCCAGCGAGCGCGGTCAAGAATACGTCGCTCGCGTCGACGAAGCTCAGGTTGTCGTCGATCCCCAACTCATTGAGCTGCTGCAGCACTTGCCGGCTCTCATCGAGGCGCATGAGCCCGTTGTCGATGTGCAAGAGGTACAGACGTTCCGGACCCAGCGCGCGGCCCAAGAGTACGGCGGCGACAGTGGAATCAACGCCACCGGATGCCAGCAAGAACACCGACCGATCGCCGACCTGGGCGCCAATGTGGGCAACCTGTTGGTCGACGTAGCCGTCCATCGACCACGACGCCGTGCAGCCGCAGATATCGACCACGAAGTTCGACAGCATGCGATCGCCGTGGACAGTGTCGTCAACTTCGGGATGAAATTGGAGTCCGTAGCGCCGCAGCGAGTCCGAGCCGATCGCCGCGAAGCGATGATCGGCAGCGCCATCCACCGTCTTGCTGTACCCCAGTTCGGTGAACTCGGGCCCGAGCGACACTACCGAGTCATAGTGACTCATCCACACCGGTTCGACCGAATCGAGCCCGGCAAAGAGCGGATGGTCTCCGATCAGGTGAAGGTCGGCCCGCCCCCACTGACGCCCGCCGTGAACGACTTCGCCGCCGTAGTGCTGGGCGATCTCCTGATGTCCGAAGCACAGCCCCAGAATGGGCACATCAAGATCGTAGATCGCCTTGGTATAGTTGGAATCTTCGCCACTCGAGGCCAGGCTAGGGCTACCCGAAATAATGATGCCGCGGTAAGGCGCGAACGCCTCGAGCGGATCATCCGGCTGGCGAATCTCCGCGAGCACGCCTTGACGGCGCACCTTGGTGGCAATCAGGTGAGCATACTGGCCGCCGAAATCGACTACGGCGACGACGTCGTGTTCCGTGCGGCTGTCTGCAGCTTCGGTCATTGGCCGTCCTGCGGCGGCGATTCCAGCCGCGACCGGATGCCCTCCGAGCTACCCGCCGGCACGTTTGACCACCCAACCGCGCCGTTGGAGCTCCACAACCAACGAGTCTCGATGGTCCCCCTGAATCTCGATCGTCCCGTCTTTGACGGTCCCGCCGGATCCACACTTCCGCTTCAGCTCTTTGCCGAGGCTGACCAGCTCCGCCCCGGCGAGCGGTACGCCGGTGATCAGCGTTACCCCCTTGCCGCGGCGCCCCTTCGTCTGCCGCATCACCCGCACCACACCGTCCACCTTCACGGTCGCGGCGGACACTCGGCAAGCACACCGAATCGTCGGCCGACCACAGCGCGGACACATTTGTCCATGTGCGGTGGAGTACACCAGGCCACCAGCCCGCCGAGTCGGCTTCATCATTGCAGCTCCGCTCCCGCCTGACGCCCGTAACTATGCCTCGTCGACGGATTCCCAGCTGCCCTTCATCTCGCCGTCGGTGAGCGAGCACTTGTGCGGGAATTCCAGGCTGCATTCGCCAAGCGGCTTGCGTAGCCCGGGATCCATCAGCTCGTGGATGTCGAGCTGCATCGCTTCTCTGGAATACGCCGCCAGATCCAGGATGCCAGTATCCATTCGAATGGCGTCCTCCGGGCAGGCCTCAACACAGTAACCACAGTAAACGCAAACGCCCAGATCGATGTCGAACCGCACCGGGTACTTCTCTACATGCGGATCGGGATGCTCGCCGGGCACGATGGTAATGCACTTGGCAGGGCAGACCGTCTCGCACAGCATGCATCCGACGCACCGCGGCGAGCCGTCGTCGCGCACGGTAAGCCGATGGCGGCTGCGGTACCTCGACATCAGCGGCCGCAGCTCCTCGGGATACTGATACGTCGCCGCCGCGCGGATGTGCTTGAGACGGCCGAACAGGTGCGCAATGTGCAGAAACAGATTCCGGAAAAAGTGCCTGGAAGTGATCCTCAGGCCGGAGATGATCTGAGGAAGGTAGAGGTTCTCCCAGAACGTCAACTCTCGTCTCTCGACGACTTTCACGGTCATGGGGACGCCTCCGCGAAGAACATCAGCACCAGGGCCGTCACCACGACGTTGACGACGGCGACCGGGAATAGCCCCTTCCACCCCAGCGACATGAGCTGGTCGTAGCGGAAGCGCGGCAGAGTCCAGCGTATCTGCATGAAGAGCCAGGAAAAGACGATGACCTTGAACGTGAAGCTCGTCACCCCGAGCAGCACATAGACGAGATTCGATACGAGAATCTCTGCGCCCCATGGAAACTGGAACCCTTCCGGCGACAGGAACGGCACCTGCCATCCGCCGAAGAATAGGGTCGTCGCCAGGCAGGCCACCATGATGGTTTCCAGGAAATCCGTCAGGAAGAACATGCCGAACTTCATGCCGCTGTACTCGACGAAATAGCCGATAATCTCCGATTCCCCTTCCGGCAGATCGAAGGGCAGTCGCTTGGTTTCAGCCAGCGCAGCGGTCACGAAAATGAAGAAAGCCAGAGGTTGGGTCACGATTCCCCAGAGCGGTATCCAACCGCCAATCATATGGCCCTGGGCGCGCACCAGGTCAGCCAGGTTCATCGTTCCGTAGACCATGATCACGCCGAGGACGGCTACGCCCAGCGCGATCTCGTAGGAGATCATCTGCGCTGTGGCGCGCAATCCCCCCATGATCGCGTAGTTGTTGCGCGACGCGAAGCCGGCAAGGATGACCCCGTAAACCCCCATCGAGAGCATGGCAAACACGTAGAGCAGCGCAGCGTTGATGTTGGCCACCTGGAGATCAATGACCAGGTCCCCCCAGACAAGCCGGTCGCCGAACGGGATTGCCGCGAAAGCCACCAGAGCGAAGAACACCGAGAAAAACGGCGCCAGCGTGTGGAGCGTCTTGTTGGCCCCCGTTGGAACGATGTCCTCCTTGGTGAACATCTTGATGGCGTCGGCGATGCCATGAAACAAACCCAGCATGCGAAAGCCGAGGATAGGGGCGCGGTTGGCTCCGATCCGATCCTGGATCAGCGCCGACTGTTTGCGCTCCACCCAGGTGTGCAACCCCGCGAAGTTGAGCACCGCGAAGAGCACCAGCCCAGCCAGCGCCAGCTTGATGAGGAGAGCCTCGATCACAGCGTCGCCGTCTCCTGTGCCGCCCCCGGCGTCGGGCTGCCGGACTTGATGGCGACACCGTCAGCTCCGATGCCCTCATGGCTCAACCCGGCAAACGACGCCTCGGCCTCGGCAAGCGCCGCGAAGATCTCGGCGGGTTTCGCCCAATCGAGCGGTCGATCGAGCAACTCGGCCAACTTCAACAACAGGCGCCAATCCTCCCGTGACCGCCCGTAGGGCGGCATCACCCGACCGATACGCTGCACGCGACCGTCGCAGTTGACGAACGTCCCATCCTTCTCGACGTAGCCCGCAGTCGGCAGCGTCCAGTGGGCGAGCGCCGCCGTGGCGTTCTCGTTGGTCCCCGAGAAGACCAGGAGATCGACCTTGTTGGGCAGCTCACGGACCTTGTCCTCGCCGAAGAGGTCAACCAGGTCGTGCCCGAAGACCCAGACAACATCCAGGTTTCCTGCCAGCGCCTCGTCGAGGATCTGGCCGGCGAGCGGCGCTGCGGGGCCGGCGAGCCCGAGCATCGTCGCCCCGAGGGTGTTGGGGTTCTTGTCGGCGGTGATCAGGAAGTCGTCAGAGGTGCCGGGCTGCTCGGGAACGTTGGCGCTGATTTGCGCCCCCTGGAAGACCTCGCGGATCAGGAAGAGCTCCTCGTTTGACAGCTGCGCTGAGGCGATGACGCCAACCCGAGCACCGTCGGCAGCAAGCCGCGAGGAGATCGTCTCCATGGCCTGCTCCCAGGTCGTTTCACCGACCGGCCCGCGTACCAGATCGAGCCGCTCGCGATCCAACCAGTCGAGACCGTAGCGGCCTTCGTCGCACAACCACCACTCGTTGACGTCGGCGTTGTAGCGCGGCTTGACGCGGGCCATACGAGCACCGTCGTTCAGGTGAGGCCGGTCGAGTACGAAGTGCATGTCTATGTTGCAGCCCCGGCTACAGCCATTGCAGACGGTCGGGGCGCTCGAGAGATACCAAACGCGGGCCTTGAAACGGAAATCGGCCTCGGTAAGCGCGCCCACTGGGCAGATATCGACGACGTTCGCCGAGTACGGGTTATCGAGCGTCGCGCCTGGGAAAATGCCCAGCTGCGCACGGTCGCCGCGATTGAAGATGCCGAACTCGCCAGTCTCGGTAATCTCGTCGGTGAATCGCACACATCGGGAGCACAGAATGCAGCGTTCCTGATCGAGCATCACATGCGGGCCAAGCTCGATTGCCTTCTGCTTCTTGACCTTATGCTCACGGAAGAGGGGGCTGTAGAGCCCGAAGTTCATGTAGAAGTTCTGCAGGTCGCACTCGCCCGACTGGTCACAGACAGGACAATCCAGCGGATGGTTGGCCAGCAGAAACTCCAGAACCGAGCGCCGACCCTCCTCTGCCCGGTCGTTTTGCGTATGCACGACCATTCCCTCGGTGACGGGAAGGTTGCAGGCGATTTGCAGCTTGGGGTTCTTCTCGACCTCTACCAGGCAGATACGGCAGTTGCCGGCGATCGAAAGGCCGGGGTGATAGCAGTAGCGCGGGACGAAGATCCCGAGTTGCTCCGCAGCCTGGATGACCATGGTTCCCTCGGCGACCTCGATCTCGCGGTCGTCGATGGTGAGCTTAGGCATTCACCGCCTCCACACTCTCCACCTTGCGGCCACTTCGGACGAACTCCTCGAACTCGTCCCGGAACTTCCCGATGTACGACTGCACCGGCCACGCAGCGGCGTCCGCGAACACACAGATGGTCTTCCCTTCCATGTTGCCGGCGATGGTCAACATGTCGTCGAGATCCTGGAGCCTGCCTTCGCTGGCCATGATTCGCTGCATGATGCGGTGCACCCAACCCGTCCCTTCGCGACACGGTGAGCACTGTCCGCAGGATTCGTCGGCGAAGAATTTCGCAGCAGAGTCGAGTGCGTCGACCATGGAGGTCATGTGATCCATCACGATCACACCACCGGAACCGGCCATGGTGCCCGCTGCCATCAGCGAGTCGAAGTCCATGGCCACGTCGATTTCCGCGGCGGTGAGGATCTTTGCCGAGATGCCACCGGGGATGACCGCCTTGAGCTTGTTACCGCCGCTAACTCCGCCGGCGTACTCCTCGCTCTCGATGAGTTCCCGCAAAGTTACGCTCACCGACGCCTCGTAGACTCCCGGACGCACCACGTGGCCGCTGACACAGAAAAGACGCGTGCCGCCCTGACGCTCGGTGCCGATGGCTGCAAAGCTCTCCGCCCCCTCCCGCAGGATGAAGGGCACGCAAGCGAGCGTTTCGACGTTGTTGACGATCGTCGGGCAGGCGAAAAGACCTTCGATGGCCGGAAACGGCGGCTTCAGCTTGGGGAAGCCCTTGCCGCCCTCGAGCGACGTCAGCAGCGCCGTCTCCTCGCCGCAGATGTATGCTCCGGCGCCGGAGTGCACCACTACTTCGAGGTCGAAGCCGCTGCCCTGGATGTCCTTGCCGAGCCAACCCTGCTCATGGGCCTCATCGATGGCGCATTGCATTCGCTGCGCTGACAGGAAGTACTCACCTCGAATGTAGATGTAGGCCTTGTGACTGCCGATGGCGTAGGCGGCGATGATCATCCCCTCGAGCAGATTGTGCGGGTCGCGCTCCATGATGTACCGGTCTTTGAAGGTACCCGGCTCACCTTCGTCGGCGTTGACCACCAGGTACTTCGGCTTATCGGTATCCTTCGGGACGAATGACCATTTCCTGCCGGTCGGGAATCCGGCGCCGCCCAGACCGCGCAGGCTCGGTTTGGAAACCTCCTCGATCACCTGCTCGGGGGTCATTGAGGTCAGCACCTTCCTGGCTGCAGCATATCCGTCGTCGCCGACGAACTCATCGAACCAGGTCCCCTCGGGGTTGCCGAAGCGCCTCGACAAGATCGGCCCGTCAGAACAGACATAGGGCGACGGCTCGGGGGTCACCTCCGGCGAGCCGGGCTCGCTTCGCGCATCCTGGAGAATGTCGTCGACCGTGGGGCCCTCCAGCGGCCCGACGAATCTCTCATCGAGCTGCGCCATCGGCGCCATCTCGCAGGCGCACAGGCACTCGGTCTCGGTAAGCATGACCGCCCCGTCGGGGGTCGTCTCGCCTGGCTTGATACCCAGGCTGTCCTCGAGACGTTCGAGCAGCTCGGCGCCTCCGCGCAGAAGACAAGGAAGGCTGGTGCACACACGAAGCTCGCGCCGACCTACCGGCCGCGTGTGAAACATGTTGTAGAACGTGACCGCCTCGTGCACCTGGGATCGCGACACGCCAAGAATGCCACCGACCCAGGCCTCCGCTTCCGTGCTGACGTGGCCTTGATTCTCTTGAACAAGCCACAGAACCGGCAGCATCGCCGCCTTGGGGCGCTCGTAGCGCAGCACGATGTCGCGCGCCTGACCCTCGAGATCCGTCAGATTCACCGGTCGAGCTCCCCGCCGATCATGTTGACCGAGCCGAAGGTGGGAATCATGTCGGCGATCATCTCGCCCTCGAGCATCGTCGACAGTGCCGACATGATGGCGAAGCACGGCGGTCGGACGCGGACCCGGTAGGCATTGCCAGCACCGTCGCTCACCACGTAGAAGCCGAGCTCTCCGTTGGCGCCCTCGACCGGGAAGTAGGCCTCGCCGTTGGGAGGACGGACGCCATGGCCGTGCATGACGAGCTTGAACTGCTGCATCAATCCCTCGATGTTGCCGTAGGTGTCCTCCTTGGCCGGAAGGAAGGCACGCTTCTCATCGGTAGCGATCGAGGGGTAGTACAGACGCCCCGAGCCTTCGAGGGTCGGCCCGGTCACCGCACATCCGCCCGAGATCGCCCCGATGTCGCCCACTTTGGCGAGGTCCACCATCTCCGCGGCCGGGATCGGACGCCCGGTCTCGGGATTCACCAGCACCGGGCCACCGGGTATCTGCTCCAGCGCCGTCTCGACGATACGCATGGACTGCTCCATCTCCTCCATACGCACGAGGTAGCGATCCATGTTGTCGCCTCGAGTGCCGACCGGCACATCGAAGGGGATCTGGTCGTAAACAGCGTACGGACAGTCCTTGCGAACGTCGTAAGCGGCGCCGGTGGCGCGCAGGAACGGGCCGGTGATCCCATAGGCGATCGCATCTTCCGCCGAGATCGCACCCGTGTCATTCATGCGATCCGCGAAGATCCGATTGCGGGTGAGGAGAGCGTTCGACTCCTCCAGCACCGTGCGGGTCTCCTTGAACGCCTCACTGCATGCCTCGGCGAACCCTTCCGGCAGGTCCGCCTTCACTCCGCCGACGCGACAGTAGGTGATCGTCAGCCGCGCCCCGGTGACCTTCTCGATGAGCTCCCAGAGGTACTCGCGCGCCTTGATCATGTAGAGGAAGACGGTAAAGGCGCCGAGTTCCATGGCGGTAGCACCGACGCACGTCAGGTGGTCGGAGACCCGCGAGATCTCCGACATGATGACGCGCACGTAGTGACAGCGCTCCGGCACCGAGATCCCGAGAAGCTTCTCCACCGCCATGCAGTAGCCCATGTTATTGATCAGCGGCGACACGTAGTTGAGCCTGTCGGTGTAGGGCACGACGCCGTTGTAGTCGACCGTCTCCGACATCTTCTCGAAGCCGCGGTGCAGGTAACCGATCTGGACGTCGGCCTCCTCGATCTGTTCGCCCTCGAGCTTGGCAACGATGCGAATAATGCCGTGCATGGCCGGATGCGCTGGACCGATGTTGAGCATCATGTCCCGCGTCTCGAGTCCGGCAGCGTCCGGCTCGGAGATCGCTGTCGTCTCGACAATCGGGTTCTTTTGAATGGCCATGGCTACGGTCCCGCCTAGTTCTTCGGCCCGATGAGGGGCTGCCGCTTGTTGACGGGATAGTCCTTGCGCAACGGGTGGCCTTCGAAGGGCTCGTACATGAGGATCCTGCGGAGGTCGGGATGCCCTGCGAAACGGATCCCGAACATGTCCCACACCTCGCGCTCGAGCCAGTTGGCTGCCGGCCAAAGCGGGATCAGGGAGTCCACCTCTGGCTCATCCTCCTGCGCCGGCACCACCAGCCGCAGCCGATGCTTATGGGTCATCGAGTAGAAGTGGTACACGACGGCAAAGCGCCCTTCGCTCTGCGGTCCCGGCCATGGGTCCGGGTCCGGTATCTGCTCAGACGGCCTCACAGATACGCCCGAGGACGCGAAGAACGCTCGCCCCGGGCCCTCTCCGAAAGTGGAATAGTCGACCGCGGTCACGTCCACCAAGAAATTCATCTGCAGCGCCGCGTCCTCCTTCAGGAACCGCGCAACCGACAGCAGTGATTCCGGACGCAACAGCAGCGTGGCGTCGCCGCGGTAGGTGTGCGAGGCGAGCGCGGCATCCGGGAACCGGTCGGTGACCGATGCGAGCAACGAGTCGTTGTCCATGGTCAGAAGATGTCCGGCCGTTGTTCGGGCTCGGGGCGCTTGCCGGTCGTGTGCTGGGCCTGGATCTTGTCTTGCAGCTTCATGAGCCCGTCCAACACCATCTCCGGCCGCGGCGGACATCCCGGAATGTAGACATCCACCGGCATGATCGTATCGATACCCATCACGGTGGCGTAGTTGTCGTAGAAGCCGCCAGTGCAGGTGCAAACTCCGAAGGCAACAACCCAGTTGGGGTCCGCCATCTGCTCGTGGATGCGCTTCAGCACCGGAGCCATCTTGTGGCTGATGGTGCCGACGACGAAGAGCACGTCGGCCTGTCGCGGGGAGAATCGCGGCAGCCCGGCTCCGAACCGGTCGACGTCGTAGTGGGAGCATGCGGCGGCCATGTACTCCATGCCGCAACAGGCGGTGACGAATGGGTACTGGAAGATCGAGTACTTCCGAGCCCATCCGATCGCCTCGTCGAGGCGGCTGGTGAAGTAAGACGGCTCGCTTTGACCGAAGTAAGACGGGTCTTTCTGCATGTCACTTCCAGTCCAGGGCGCCGTTGTCACGGGCGTAAACGTAGCCGACCATCAGGATGGCGAGAAACACTCCCATCTCCACCAGACCCACGTATCCGAGCCGGCGGTAGAGCACCGCCCACGGGTAGAGGAAGACGAGCTCGACGTCAAACAAAATGAACAGGATCGCGGTCAGATAGAACTTCACCGCCAGCCTGCCCATGGGCAGGGAGAATGGCTCCTGACCACACTCGAAAGGCCCCAGCTTCTCGGGCGTGGGGTTCTTCTTCCCCAGCACCGACCCCAGCCAGACCATGAGGCCCGCAAGGCCACCGGCAAGCAGGAACATGACGGCGATACCGATGTACTCGTTCATCAGTCGACGACCTCGGTAGTGGGCGATTGAACAACGACTTTGAAAGCTAGCACGGGCGGGGGCGCCGCATCTCGCACCGCTGCCGGGCTCATGGCGAGACCGCCCACGACATCAGGCCCGCGGGCAGAACCCCACCGACGAGGGTCACCAGGGCGGCCACCGCCAAAGCCGCGGTCACCGCCAGCGGGAAACGCGCTGGCGCCGGCGCAACAGTGTTGCTCATGTACATGAGCACGGCCACCCGCATGTAGACGAACGCAGTGATGACGCTGCAGCCAACGGCAAGAATCGCCAGCACGATGTGACCCGCTTGCACCGCACTCGTGATGACCCCGAACTTGGCCACGAATCCTGCCGTCGGCGGGAACCCGGTCAGCGACAGCAAGAACACCAGCATGACTGCGGCTACCGCAGGTCGCTGCGCCGCCAAGCCTTGGAAGCCATCCAGCTGCTCGCCTCGCGCACCCAGCGCGATAACCACGCCAAACGCACCCAGCGTCATGAACACGTAGAAAAAGGCATAGGTCATGGTGGCGGAGACACCCGCCGGCGTCCCGGCAACGAGACCGAGCAGGGCATACCCGGCGTGGGCGATGGATGAATAAGCCAACAGCCGTTTCATGTCGGTCTGCGACAGCGCCAGGACGCTGCCGACCAGCAGAGACAGGCCAGCCAACCCCACGATGATCGGCGAGAGCAAGGCGGTCTCGGTACCGAACGCGACGATCAAGACCCGTCCTAACGCTGCCAGCCCGGCCGCCTTGGAACCAGCCGCCAAGAATGCGGCAACAGGAGCAGTGGCGCCCTGGTAGGCGTCTGGGGCCCAGGCGTGGAACGGCACCGCGGCGATCTTGAAAGCAAGCCCGCCCACAACCAGCCCGATGGCGACCAGTAGGAACGGTTGACTCACCAGGCCTCGCGAATACAACGCCGAGGCGATGCCCTCGTAGGCGGTCGTACCGGTAAGCCCGTACGTAAGGCTGATGCCGAACAGCAGTAACGCCGAAGCGAACGAGCCGAGCAGGAAGTACTTGATCGCCGCCTCGTTCGACGCCGGCCTCTCGACGCGGATGCCGACGAGGATGTACGAGCAGATCGTCATCAGCTCCAGAGCAAGGTAGAGCGGTATGAGGTCAACGGCCGAAACCGAGATCATCATCCCGGTGGCGGCGAGCAGCAGCAGCACGTGGTAGTCGCCGCGCGGAACACCGTCGTCCGAGCGGCGACCCACCGACAGCAGCGTGGCCAAGAGCAGCGTCGCGGCGATGAGCAGCTTGAAGAACTGGGAGTAGCCATCCAGCACGAACATGCCGGAGAAGCCACTGATCGTGCCCCACGACAAGGCTTGACTCGCGGCAATCCCTGCGGTCAGCGCAGCGATCACGGTACCCACAGTGGCGACCTGACCCTGTCGGATGCGGCGCGCCAAGAGCATGAGCACCAGCACGGCGACGACCAGGATCAGCTCCGGCACCAGCAGGCTCAGATCGGCGGCGCTCGGACCCCTCACTGCAGCCCTCTGAAGGCCAGCAACTCCGCCACGGGCACGCGGAGGTAGGAAAGCACCAGCTCCGGATAGAGGCCCAGACACAACGCCAGCAAGGCCAGCGGCGCCAGCGTCGCGAGCTCACGCGCGTTGAGTTCGAGCTTCAGCCCTTCGAGGCCCGGGTTCGGCTTGCCCATCACCATCCGGTAGAAAAGCCAGACCATGTACGCGGTCCCCAGGGCGACGCCCCAGACAGCAGCAGCCCCGAGCCACACCTGCGTCTTGAACGCGCCGCTGACGATGAGGAACTCGCCGACAAAGGAGTTCAATCCCGGGAATCCGGTGGCTGCCAAGCAGAAGAACGCCAGCATCGTGCTGTACACCGGTGCCAGCTTGGCGACCCCACCGTAGTCCTTGATCTCGCGCGTGTGGGTGCGCTCGTAGATCATCCCGACGCACAGAAAGAGTGCTGCGGAAATAATCCCGTGGTTGATCATCTGGAGGATCGCGCCCTCGACACCACTCTGATCGAGCGTGAAGATTCCGAGCGTCACGAACCCCATGTGGCTCACGCTGGAGTAAGCGATGAGACGTTTGACATCGGTCTGCACCAGCGTCACATAGGCGCCATAGACAATCGCCACAGCGGAGAGCACCAGCATGGGGGTGAGGAACAGCTGGACACCTTCCGGCAGGATGGGAAGCGACACCCGCAAGAACCCGTAGGCGCCCATCTTCAGGAGGATTCCCGCCAGAATCACGCTCCCCGCCGTCGGCGCCTCGGTATGAGCATTCGGCAGCCAGGTGTGCACCGGGAACATCGGCACCTTGACAGCGAAGGCGGCGAGGAAGGCAGCGAACAACCAGCCTTGGGTGGTCGGGTCCAGTTGCTCCCTGGCGAGGGCAAGCGCCCTGAAGTCAAGGGTGCCAGCCGCCTTCTGTAGCGCGATCATCCCCACCAGCATCAAGACGCTCCCGGCCAGGGTGAAGATCAGAAACTTGACCGAGGCGAAGACACGGCCCGGCCCGCCCCAGACGCCGACAAGCAGGAAGATCGGAACGACGATGAGCTCCCAGAAAACAAAGAACAGAAACAGGTTCGAGGCGGCGAACAGGCCGATCATCGCCGTCTCGGCCACCAGGAGCGCAGCGTAGAACTCGCGCGGCTTGGTCTGCACCGCCGTCCACGAGACGCTGACGCAGAGCACGCTCAGCAGCGTGGAGAGGAATATGAACGGCAGGCTGATTCCGTCCACACCCATGCTGTAGGCGATGTTCCAGGCGGGGATCCAATGAGCCGACTCGACGAACTGCAAGGCGCTCGAGCTCTTGTCGAAACCCGTGTAGAGCGGCATCGAGACGGCCAGCGTCGCCAAGGTCGTTGCCAGCGCCATCCAGCGCGCCCGCCGCCCGCCGCCGAACAGCAGGATTGCTGCCGCGCCCACCAGCGGCAAGAACGTCGTGACCGATAGCACCGGATAGCCCGTCATCGGGCGAACACCCAGATAAGCACGGCGAGGATTCCGGCCGCCATGATCAACCCGTACTGCTGTGCGTGTCCGCTCACCGCGGTCCTCACGATGCCGCTCAGAATCTGCGTGACACGTCCGACGCCGACGATTCCGAAATCGACGACGACGCGGTCGAAGCCACGCATGAACCGAGCCACACCCAGCACCGGTCGCTGGATCACGAACTCGTAGACTTGGCCAACAAAATCGTACTCGAAGCGCGTCAACGGCTTCCCAACCAGGGCCAGGAACCGGGCAGATCCCCGGCGGTAGAACCAGTCAGTGTCGAGGCTGACCTTGGGCTCCGGGTCGAGCTGCTTGAGCAGCAGAAAGAAGCCCAGCGCGGTGAAACCGAGCATGCCGAGCGTGCTGGTGACGTGCGCCATCGTGTAGGGGTGATATTCGACTGGATTCGGCAGGTATTGATAGAGGAGCCCGGGAAATAGCCCGATCACCGTACAGGCGATCGCCGCCAGCCCCATCGCCATGAGCATGTTTCTGGGCGGCTCGTGGGCTCGCAGGCCTGTGTCCTTGCCGAAGAACATGTAGTAGGGCAGCTTCAGGCCGGTGTGCAAGAAGGTACCGGCGGACGCCAACGTCAACGTCAGGAAGATCACCGCCATATGAGCCTCACCGGCGGCCGAGACCACCATCGACTTGCTCACGAAGCCGCTGAACAATGGTACCGCCGAAATCGCGAACGCACCGATCATGTAGAGCCCGAGGGTGATCGGCATGGTCTTGTAAAGCCCACCCATCTCGCTCAGCTTGCGACGGCCGGTGACCTGTATCACCGCACCTGCGCCCATGAACAGCAATGCCTTGTAGAGAATATGCGCGAAGGCGTGCGCCGTGGCGCCGTTGATGGCCAGCGCAGTGCCGATACCGACGCCGCAAACCATGTAGCCCACCTGGCTGATGATGTGGTAGGCGAGCAGCCGACGTGCGTCGTTTTCCAGCACCGCATAGACCACGCCGTACACCGCCATCGCCGCGCCTAGCCACACCAGCAGCTCCGTGCCGGCGAACCCGCGGATCAGAACATAGACCGCTGACTTGGTAGTGAACGCCGTCATGAAGACGCCGCCGGTAACCGTGGCTTCTGGATACGCATCGGGAAGCCATGCCCCGAAGGGCGGTACCGCCGCATTGATCAGAAAGGCGATGAGAATCAGCGTCCAGGCCGCGCCGCCAGAGAACATACCCATATCACCGAACGCCAGCGACCCCACGGCAGACCAGTGCAGGACGATCCCGGCCAGCAAGAACAGGCCCCCGACCACGTGAACCAGCAGGTAACGGAAGCCTGCCGCCACGGCGGACTCCTCCCGACGCAGCCACACCAGGAAGACGGACGAAACCGCCATCAGCTCCCAGAAGATGTAGAGCGACAGGAAATCCCCGGCGAAGGTCACGCCGAGCGCGCCGCCGGCGTAAGTGAGGGCGCTGATGTGTTGGGAGTCGTCGTCGACGTGAAGCGCATAGACCATGCCCACGAACGCCATGATCGAGAACACGTACGAGAACACCAGGCTCAGGCTGTCGGCGCGACCGAACACGAGTTCCTGTCCCAGGAAGCGCACCACGCCGTAAGTGCCCGGAGTGGTTGTCCAGCAGGCAATAATCGCCGCGGCCGGCAACGCCAGCATCGCGGCGCGCTTGACCTGACCCTTGAGGAGAGGTAGCAGCCATGCCCCGAGGATGAGGATCAGGCCGGGGTGTACCCACTCGAGACTCATCGGCGATCAGTCTTCATAGTGGCCCTCAGGACGCATCAGCCAGGCTTTTCCGATGAGCTTCGAGACAACGATGATGACCACGCAGGAGATCAATCCGTAGATCGAGCCCCACGCCGGGAAGCGTTCGAAAGAAAAGTGCGGGTGCCCGTAGCCGTACACCAACGGTAGCCCCACCTCGGCCAGCGCGATCAGCGCGAGGCCCGCGTAGGACAGCCGCCTGAGGCGCGCAAAACGTACCGGATCCTCGAGCCATCTCTCCAGGAAGCTCATGGCATGACCCTTCCGGCTAGCTCGAGGACGAATCTAGGGAAAATACCCAGGAGCAGGCTGGCGGCCGCGCTGATCACCAAGGGGGCAACCATCCACGGCACCTCGCGTATCTCCTCGGCATCGGCCGGCTCTTCCTCGAAGTACGCCTTGTAAACCACCGGGCCGAGGTACGCGGCGCTCAGCAGCGAGCTCAGCAGTAGCACGCCCAACAGCACCAGGCTGTGGCCGTCTACCGTGCCGAGGGCGATGTTCCACTTGGAGACGAAGCCGCTGGTGAGCGGAATACCCACGATGCTCAGAGAGGCGAGCCCGAACGCTGCCATCGTCCATGGCATGCGCCGGGCGATGCCCGACATCTGACTGATCTCCGTCTTGTGCGTGGACGCATAGATCGACCCGGCACACATGAACAGGGTGATCTTCGAGACGGCGTGATTGGTAATGTGAGCTACCCCGCCCATCACACCGCTGGCGTTCAACAGCGCTGCGCCCAGGATGATGTAGGACAGCTGGCTGACGGTGGAGAAGGCCAGGCGAGCCTTGAGGTTGTCTTGGCCGAGCGCCAGCAGCGACGCCGTCAGGATGGTTACTGAGGCAACCGCCAAGGCGAGCTGATCTGCGCCGATCCCGCGCATGGCGTCGGCGCCGAAAATGAACAGGAAGACCCTGAGGGTAGAGAACACCCCTGTCTTGACCACCGCTACCGCATGCAGCAGCGCGCTCACCGGGGTCGGCGCCACCATCGCCGCCGGCAGCCAGCTGTGCAGCGGCATCAGCGCGTTCTTGGCGAACCCGAACAGGAAGAGCGCGAAGATCATCAACAATAGCGTCGGCTGCACCGTTACCTGCTCCGCCCCGATGATTCCGCCACTGCGAAACTCCAACGTCCCGGCAACGTTGTAGATCAGGATGATGGCAGGCAGCAGGCAAACCTTGGCGGCGCCAAGGAGGTATACGAGGTACTTACGCGCCCCCGCTCTCGCCTCGTCGGTCTCCTTATGGGCAACCAGCGGATACGTGACGAAGGTAAGCCCTTCGTAGAACACGAAAAGGGTAAACAGGTTGGCGGAGAAGGCCACCCCAACGGTGGTCGACAGCGCCAGGGCGAAACAGGCGAAGTAGCGGGTCTGCGCATGTTCCTCGAGCGTCCGCATATAGCCGATCGAGTAAAACGACGTGACGACCCAGAGGAATGACGCGCCCAGGGCGAACAGCAGGCCGAAAGCGTCGACCCGGAAGGCCAGCTCGACGCCCGGCAGGATGCGGAACAGCACGCTTCCCGGCGTCGTGCCGGCCAGCACCTCGGGGATCATGAGCGCCGTCAGAGCGAACATGACGACGCCGGCGGCGACCGACCAGAGCTCCCGCAGGTTGGCGCGGCGCTCACCGGTGCACGCGATGAGCAGCGCGCCGACTGCCGGCACGAGAACAATTATCAGCGGAAGCAAGGGCATGCCGGCCAGATCACCACTTGAGTTCGGTCAAGTCAGCCACGCCTGCGCCCGGCTTGTTTCGGTTGAGCGCGATCACCAGCCCCAGGCCGACCCCCGCCTCGGCGGCCGCCACCGCGATCACGAACAGCGCCAGCACCTGGCCGCGCGGATCATCGAGGTGCCGGCTAAAGCCGGCCAGGCTGAGGTTCACGGCATTGAGCATGACCTCGACCGAGACGAACATGAGAATGATGTTGCGACGGGCGAGAAAGCCGAATGCGCCGATTCCGAAAAGGATCGCGCTCAACCCCAGAATCGTACCGGTGTCGGGGATCAAAACGGTGTGTCCCTCTTCCGGGCGAGGACTACGGCGCCCACGATGGCCGCCAGGAGCACCAGACCGGCAATCTCGAAGGGCAGTGCGAACGGGCCGAACAACGCCATGCCGATCTCCTCGAGGCTGCCCTGCGCCGGCGCGCCGGCCGCGACACGCGTTGCAGTCACCACGTCCGCCGCCTCACGGTCAAAGGTCTCGACCCCGGCGAGCCAGGCCAGTGCGGCGAAGGCCCCCCCCACAACGGCGGCGAACGGCCAGTGCCTTCCGAACCGTGGCCGCGCCTCCTCGCCAGGCAGATCCAGCAACATCAGAACAAAGAGGTAGAAGATCAGGATGGCACCCGCGTAAACGATGACCTGTACTGCAGCCAGAAACTCTGCGCCGAGCAGCAGAAAGATGCCCGCGACGTGCAGGAAGAGCGCCAGCACCCAGAGCATGCTGTGAACCGGATTATTCCGGGTCACTGCGAAAAGGGCGCTCGCAACGCTGGCCACGGCCATGTAATAGAAGGTCGCCTGTGCGGCAAACATGGTTTCTTCCGGTCACCCCGACCGAGGCTCGGCTCAGAAGCCCGTAAAAGGCTTCACCATCTGAGCCTAAGAAACAGGCCCCTCGCTCTTACTGTCGCTGCGGGGCTAACTGGCGACGGTAAGCCGGATGCCCCTCGCCGCGGGGCGATTATCGCTGAGCCCAGGATGCGCTTCAAGCCGCAGCCCACCGAGGGCGGCGCCGCCGGGGCGCGGCAGGAGGGCAGCCGAGTCTCCAGCAGGCTCGCCACACTTCCACCACGGCCTGCTAGCAGGCCCCGCTCACCTCTGCCACGCCCTATTGGCTAGTCCAGGTGCCGCGGTGTTCGATCATCCAGCGCTGCGAATCTAGCCGGTCGGCTGCTGGCCCGTCCAGGCGGGCATACTCGCCGTCAGCCATGAGCCGGCGCGCGTTGACGTTGTCCGACAGGTGGACGGCCAGGATCCGTTGCTTGATCGCATGGCGCATTTTCGCATCTTGTACCGGCACGAGCACCTCCACGCGGCTATCGAAATTCCGCGGCATGAAGTCAGCGCTGCCGATGAGCAGCTCCTCGTCGCCTCCGTTGTGAAAGTAGTAGACGCGCGCATGCTCCAGGAAGCGGCCGACGATCGAAGTGACCCGGATGTTGTCGCTCACGCCTTCCACCCCTGGCCGCAGGCAGCAGATACCGCGCACTTGAAGATCAACGCGAACGCCGGCCTGCGAGGCGCGGTACAGAGACTTGATGCACTTCGCGTCGACCAGCGAGTTCATCTTCATGGCCAGGTGCCCGGCACCATCGCGACGGTGGCTCTCGATCTCACGCTCGATGCGAGAGAGCACCCCCTCGCGCATGCCGTCGGGGGCCACGACCAGCTCCGTGTAGTCGGTACCGCGGGCGTAACCGGTAAGCGCGTTGAAGAGGCCTGCTGCCTCGGCGCAGATCTTGGGGTCGGCGGTAAACAGTCCGATGTCGGTGTACAAGCGCGCCGTCGTGGCGTTGTAGTTCCCGGTGCTGGCGTGCAGGTAGTGCACGATGCCGCCCTCTTCACGGCGAACGACGAGACACAGCTTGGCGTGAGTCTTGAATCCCACCACCCCATAGACGACGTGGACGCCAGCGTCTTCCAACGCCCGCGCCCAGACGATGTTGTTGGCCTCGTCAAAGCGAGCCCTCAGCTCGACGAGCGCCGCCACCTGCTTGCCGTTCGCCCGTGCGCGCGCTAGCGCATCGACCAGCGGTGAATCCTGGCCAACCCGATAGAGCGTCTGTTTGATGGCCAGCACGTCTGGATCTTCGGCGGCAGCGCGCACGAAATCGATCACCGGATCAAAGCTGTCGTACGGGTGGTACAGCATCACGTCGCGCTTCGCGATCGCAGCGAATATGTCCCCATCAGGCTGCAGCACCGCCGGCGTGAACGGGCTGAACGGCGGCTCCTTGAGATCGGAACGATCGAGATCGATGAGCTCGATCACCTCGGACAGACCGAGCCGATCGCTTACTGAGTAGACCTGGAACGGCGCAATTCCAAGATTCTTGATGAGCACCTCGCGAAGGCGAGCCGGGGCCTCGTCGGTGATCTCGAGTCGAACCGCAGTGCCGAACTGGCGCAACCTGAGCCCCTGCTCGATGCTGGAAAGCAGGTCGCCTGCCTCGTCGAGCTCGATCTCCTGGTCAGCGGCTCGAGTAACCCGAAAGGGGTAGGCAGCAGCGATCTCGTGGCCCGGGAAGAGTCGCTCGAGATTGGCGGCTACGATGTCCTCCATCCACACGAAACTGTACTCGCCATCGTCTGGCGCCAGCCCGAGCGCACCGGCATCATCGGCACTTTCCTCGCTGGGCACCGGCAACAAACGCGGAAAGAACCCCGGTACTTTCAGACGTGCGAAGTGCTCCACGCCGTCGGCATCCTGCACGAGGATGGCCAGATTCATGCTCAAGTTCGAGACGTGCGGAAACGGCTGGCTTGGATCCAACGCAAGCGGAGTCAGCGTCGGGAAGATCTCTTCGCGGAAGTAGCGCCGTACGAGCTTCTGCTGTTTCTCCCTGAGCTCACCATAGGCGAGCAATCGAATCCCCTGTGCCACCAGCTCCTGCTCCAGCGTGCGCCAGATCCCGATGTGTCGCTCGAGCGATGGTGCCAGGGCGCGGCGGACGGCGGCGAGTTGCTCGGAGGGCATCATGCCATCCGGCGGCGTGGCAACGACTCCGGCCTGGAGTTGCTGCCGCAGCCCTGACACGCGGATCATGAAGAATTCATCGAGATTGGACGCAAAGATCGAGGCGAACTTGACACGCTCCAACAGGGGAGTCGCGGTATCCGTCGCCTGCGCGAGGACGCGGTCGTTGAACTTCAGCCACGAGAGCTCACGGTTGGAATAAAGGCTGGGATGATCGAGGTCGATCTCAGACGAGAGCCCAGAAAAGGCCCGACCATCAACGACACGCGTAGGCAGCTTTGCATGCATGGTGCGGCGATCACAGTTGAGAAAGCGCATGCGCTGGTGGCAGCAGAATCAGCGGCACGCAGGAGGATCCAGCAAGCCGGTAACAGATCATCTGTTCCCGGCTACTAGTATAAGGACCGACAACGAAGTCACACCGGCAGGCAGGAACCGGCACTTGCGAACCCTGTACTTGATGCGGCATGCGAAGTCCGACTGGGGCGCCGCCCTAGACTCCGATCACCAGCGGCCGATCAACGATCGGGGATGTCGGGCAGCGAAGGCAATGGGCTGCCTGATCACTGAAACAGGCCGGCCGCCCAAGCACGTCGTTTGCTCGACGGCGACGCGCGCGCGCATGACCGCCGAGCTCGCTAGCGAGGCAGGTGGGTGGGACGCCGAGCTATGCCTCGAGGAAGCGCTCTACGAAGCTAGCCCGACAACGATCTTCGATGTGCTCTCCGGGATCGATGACGGCATCACAGCGGCCATGCTCGTCGCCCACGAGCCTGCGATGTCGGCAACCCTGTCGCTACTGCTGGGCGACGCTCCGGTAGCGTTCCCCACCGCGGCAGTCGCCTGCATCGAGCTCGCGCCTGACAGCTGGTCGTCCATCGAGCCCGCCTGCGGCCGTCTGCGGTGGTTCCTGCCACCGCGGATTCTCGGCGGTCGCTGACGGAGCCCTTCAGGCAAGCTCGACCACGAGCCGCAGGCGGCGCTTGAACGCTGATTGGAACAGCGGCGCCTGCTTGCGCGTCTCCCAGAGTTCCACCCAGGGCTCACCGTCGGCTTGCAGCTCGAGCGTCACTTCGTCGTTGTCGATCACGGCGTGTACTCCGGTAACGCGCCCGGTTCTCGAGCGGTCGAGGTGCTCAGCCAAGCGCAGACAGACCGTCATCTGCTCCAACAAACGTCGGTCGCCCTTGCGCAGGATGGAACGGTACGGGGCGCCGCTGGGTCGGCCGGCGCGGTGATACCGAACCATCGATGCCAACAGCGCCTGCTCGCGATGGTCGAAGCCCGGTAGCATTCCTTCTGCTACCAGGTACTCGCCGTGCCGTGCATGGCCGCGGTAGCCGATCGTCTTGCCGATGTCGTGTAAGGTCGCCGCTGCCGCCAGCAGCGCCGCTTCCGGTGCCCCGTACCCATGCAACGGACTCAACGCTTCGAAGAGCTGATGCGATAGATCAACGACCCTGCGGTTGTGCTCGGCCGGTTGTGGGTAACACCACGCCAAGTTGCGTACGTGGAAAGCGCGCACGTCCTCGAGCAAGTGCGGCGCCGGTAGGAACTCCTGCATCAAGGCTCCTTCGCGCATTCCATACGCCGAGACCGTCAGATTCGGCCGATCAGCTTCTGACAGGATGTGTTGAAGCACCAACGCTCCGGCGAGCACCGAGTCGGCACGGTACGGGTTGATCCCGGCAACTCCGGCGCGCTCGGCGACCGAAAGCGAGCACAGTTGCGCGATCAATCTCTCGAGGCCGCGTCCGTCGAGGCAGTAACCATGCATTTGCGGCCATGGGTAGGCTGCCTCCCGCTGCACGGCGCGCGCCAGGTTGCGGACGGTGCCCCCCATGACGATCACCGGCAGTGGCTCGGACCGCATGCGCGCCAGCACCGAGCCGAGGTCGCGATCCACTGCGTTCCTCAGGGCCTCGATGTCCTGCGGACGTGGCGGATCCGGTTCGCTCAGAAACTGCTCGGAGGCTCGAATCGCGCCGAAGGGGTGCGCGCTGCCGCTGACGCAGGCCCGCCGGCGCATTTGCGAGACCTGCATGCTGCCACCCCCCAGATCGATTACCCAGGCGTCCGTCAGCGTGAAACTGTTGGCCACTGCCAGTACCCCCTGCGCCGCTTCGATCTCACCGCTGAGAACCTCTATCTCGAGGCCCATGGCGCGAACCGGCCGCAGGAGCGCATCGCGATTGCTGGCGCTCCGCACCGCGGACGTCGCCATGATGCGTGGCTTCGGGAACGACGCGGCTTCGGCGAAGTCGGAGAACGTCCGCACCGCCCCAAGCGCGCGCGCCACGCCCTCGTCGCTCAGCGCGCCGTTCCGGGCGATTCCGGCGCCTAGCTGTATGACCTCACGGATCTCGTCGAGCAGTCGAAACCCTTTGCCGAGATCGAGCTCGAAGACGACCAGGCGCGCGCTGTTGGAGCCGAGATCGACGAGGCTGACGTACCGCACGCGTCAGGGGCGCCCTGCTCCGCCGGCCCCTGGCACGTTGAACGCCACGGCTACATTGAAGAAGACGCCGATCGGCACACCGTCGCGGGTGGCCGGGGCGAACCACCAGGTCCATACAGCTTCGATCGCCAGTCGCTCGAGTTCGGGGTGCACCGCCCGCACCACGTTGACCCCGCGAATCCGCGCCTCCCGGTCGATCACCAACTCCAAGAGCACGTACCGAGGCAAGCCCATCCCGACGGCCCAGTCAGGCAACTCGAGCTCGGACCGCTCGACCACCTCGGGTGGCTCGATGCTGCCGCGCACCTGAACAGGGTCCACCAGCGGCAGGGGGATCACCGGAGCGGCGGGCTGCGGCTCGGGCTCGACCGGAGCCGGCGCGGCCAGCGGAGCATCGGACTCCTCGGCTACCGTCGGCGCAGGGTCGACACGGGCCGCCGGCACCGCACGCATCGGGAAGAAGAGGCGCCGGTTCGCCTGCTGCTCTTCGGGCAACTCGCCGGCCACAAAGGCCCAACTTACCGGATAATGGCCAGGTTGTTCGAGTAGAACCGAATAGTGCTGTGCCGGATCGATCGCCACCTCCAGCGGAGTCGTTCCCTCGAGCCGTCGTGATATGCGCATGCCGTGTCCGGATCCAGCGACAGGTTGAATTGATCCTCGATCGATCATCGGTGGCGCCAGCACGCGCGTCAAGTGGACCGGCCAACCCCTGGTTTCAGAATAACGCCTTCATTACGCGTACCGTTCATCAGCACCGGAATCGGCTCATCGAAGTAAATATGACGCACGAAGGACGTCTGCTCCACCGCCGCCAGACTTCGCAACCATTCCCAATCAACGAAGCCCTCGCCGGATTCGGGGTTTACGGTGAAGTAGCCTATTTCGTTCGCCACCAGGTTCTGGAAGAAGTGTGTTCCCTGGGATGGGGTCACAGTAATATCCCGGAAGCCAGCCTCGACGATCACCCGCGCTCCCGAGATCTGGTCCCACGACACCGGGATGCCCAGAAGCGGGTCGGCAGAGCCCCACCTGCCAACACCGATGAGCGCATAGGCTGTCTCGTTGGCGCACAGCCGCGCGTTGAACGCGGCGACCTCTTCGGCGACCAGCCGGCTTTTGCCGCGCTCGAACACATCGAGATCAACGACGACGAGATCGTGGATATCGTCCACTCTCCCTGACCCCATGACGGCGCTGCTACGGCAGAGGAGCTCGTCGGGCTTACAGGCGCTAATATCTACGCCGGCTGAATCTAGTGTGTGCACTACCGGCCGCAGCTGCAGGAACCCGAACTCCTTCGGCGTGCCAGGAGGCGTCGAGAGGTTCGCAGCGAACTCGACCTCCACCGGCCCTCCAGCGCCATAGGCGCCCAGCTCGAGGAGCTCGGTCAAGATCGGCGCCAGCGGGAACAGATCATGCTTGAGGATCGGAGCGAAGGTAACCACTCGGCTCCCCGGGCGCGACACGCTGTCGTAAATGACATCGTTCTCCACGGAATAAGTGGACCCGACGGCGGCAAGCGTCCCGTCCCCCTCCGCAACGTTCAGGTCATAGCGTTCGATGGCGACCTGGGCGGCTCGGCCTGACTCGAGCGACAGCGCATAGAACTCGCGTTGTGAGTTGCGCAGCGCATCCTCGACGGAGGACATCTGTACGAGGCGCGTCGGATGACGCGGCGAGAACCGCAGACAGGCACCCCCACCAGCAACCAGCTGGCCGAGGCCGAGCGCAACCGCAGCGAGCCCATCTTCCGGCTTGACCAGATCGACAGGATAAAAATTCTGCGATAGCGCCACTCCCGCCAGCTCCGGGTAGAAACGCTCCCGGTGCCTGGAGCCGACGATTCGTTGAACGATCACAGCCATCTTCTCGCCCTCGAGCCGATAGCTCGTCGAGCTCACGTAACGCTTGGCGCGCTGCGAGAAGGTCGAGGCATAGACGCACTTGACCGCCTGTACCAGCTGCGGCAACCGCACGTCAACGTCGGCGTGATCATTGGCGATCATCAGGGTCTCGTAGACCCCGGCAAACGGCTGATACTTAGCGTCCTCTAGCAGGCTCGACGAGCGCACCGCGAGCGGGTAGTGGACCAGCTCCAAATAGGAGCGGAGGTCGCGCTGAATGCGAAGCGGGAACGCCGCCGACTCGAAGCGTGCCTCGATTTCTTCATCATCAGAGGCGCGTAACGCGAACTCGCGAAGATCGTTGGCATCGAGAAACTCGTCGAACACATCCGTCCCGATGATCACACTGGGCGGTACCGCGATACGCACGTCCTCGAATCGATCCTCGATGCCAGAGTCCCTCAGTAGCCGACGTGCGAACGCCAGCCCACGACCCTTGCCACCCAAAGCCCCGCCGCCGATACGAGCGAAGCTGCGCTCTGGATTGAAGCGACCCGGTTCGAAGTCGGCCACTGCCGCGCGCCGGCGCTCATCTCGATGGGAGCGTATCGAGCCAATCAGGAAACGCCTCAAGGACTCCGCCCCATCGAACTCCGAGATCCTCAGCGGCCGGAACCGGTAGGCGATGTCGAACTCGGTGTGCGCCTTGAGCCAGGTGGAGAAATCATTCTCCTTGGCGTGGCTCCAGATGCTATCGGCCGGCACCGTATGCAGGGCACGCTCCAGCTGGCGAAGGTCTCGGGCCCGCGCAACTTCGGTGCCATCGGGCATGCGGAAGACGAAAGGCCCAAAGCCGAAGTTCCGCCCCATGAACCGACTGAGCTCCTGCAGGAGGGTCGGTGAGTACTTGTGCAGGAACGAGGTTCCGGTCGCTTGAGCGACCGCCTCGTTCTCGCGCCGTCCGGAATTGAGCACAACCGGCACGTCGCTATGGCGTCGTAGTACCTCGCGGGCGAACTGCACGCCAGCGTCTGGACAGAGCTCGCCGTCCTTGGGGAACTCGACGTCGGATATCACCCCGAGGATATTGGCCTCATAGGTCTGGAAGTACTCCCAGGCACGCTCGTAGGTGCTGGCAAGCACGATCTTGGGGCGTGCCTTCACGCGCAGCAGCTTGTGGGCCAGGTTGATGCCATCCGGCACAAGGCTCGCCGTGTTCTGCAGGACAGCGGTATAGATCACCGGCAGGAAGTAGGAGTAGTAGCGAATGTTGTCTTCGATCACGAGGATCACCTGGACGCCCATCGTGTCGACGTCGTGCTGGACGTTCATCAGGTCCTCAGCCCATTTCACGACTGCTAGAAACAGCTCGATGTCGCCCTGGAACAGAAACGCCCGATCGATATCATCGAGCCCGTGGGCGCGGATGAAGTTCTTCAGCTCGCGTTCGTGGTACGCAAGCAAGATGATCGGCACCTCGACGCCCGCTTTGCGCAGATCACGCGCTAACTCGCGGGCGTGCATCTCGCCCACCATCGGCGAGCTGATCACCAAGTCGTAATTCGATCGGCGGTTGATTTCCTCGAGCGCCTCCGAGGCCGTCGACACGCGATGGATCTCTGGCAGGGTGGAGAGCTCGACACCCAAGAACTCGCCGAGCACCAGGGCGTCAGCCAGCCGATCGTCATCGAACATGAACGAGTCGTAGAGGCTCGACACCAGGAGCACGCGCTGGACGCGCCATTGCATCAGATCGTGGAAGCTGCCCGGCGCGGCGCCGGGCTGTCGCTCCTGGTCGGGGAAGATCTGACGCATCTACGGCTCGTATCCCGAGATCGGGAGTCCTGCCTACACGACCCCCTGGTCGATCATCGCGTCTGCCACCTTGATGAAGCCCGCGACATTGGCGCCCAAAACATAGTTCCCGGGCGCCCCGAACTGCTCCGATGTGCTCCGGCAGACGCGGTGGATCTCGCGCATGATGCCATGGAGCTTGCCGTCGACCTCGCTTCGACTCCACGACACCCGCATGCTGTTCTGCGACATCTCGAGTCCCGACGTGGCCACGCCTCCAGCGTTGGCAGCCTTGCCCGGCGCAAACAGGATGCCGGCATTGGTGAACGCGTCGACGCCCTCGAGAGTGGTCGGCATATTGGCACCCTCGCACACCAGCCATACGCCGCCGGCTAGCAGATTGGCGGCATCCTTGCCGTTGATCTCGTTTTGCGTCGCACTAGGGAAGGCGCAATCGGCCGGGTGATCCCAGAGCGGGTTGTGGTCATCGTCGGGATTCTCAGCCGAGTACACCGCCTCGGGGTACTTCTCGACGTATTCCTTGATGCGGCCTCGGCGTGCGTTCTTGAGCTCCATGACGAACTCGAGCTTGGCGCCGTCGATACCGGTCTCGTCATAGATCGATCCGTTGGAATCGGAAAGCGTCACGACCTTGCCGCCTAGCTGCAGGATCTTCTGGGCGGTGAATCGCGCCACGTTGCCGGACCCCGAAACCAGGCAGACCTTGTCTTCGAGCGTCTTGCCCCGCGTCGCTGCCATCTCCGCGGCGAAGTACACCGATCCGTAGCCGGTGGCTTCCGGACGGATCAACGAGCCGCCCCAGTTCAAGCCCTTGCCGGTGAGCACGCCGGTGAACTCGTTTCGCAGGCGTTTGTATTGTCCGAAGAGGAAGCCGATCTCGCGCCCGCCAACGCCGATATCCCCGGCGGGCACATCGGTGTTGGGACCGATGTGACGGCATAGCTCACTCATGAAGCTCTGGCAGAAGCACATCACCTCGGTGTCGCTCTTGCCCTTGGGATCAAAGTCCGAGCCGCCCTTGCCGCCGCCCATCGGCAGCGTCGTAAGCGCATTCTTGAACACCTGCTCGAAAGCGAGAAACTTCAGGATTCCGAGATTCACCGAGGCATGGAAGCGCAGGCCGCCCTTGTAGGGACCGATGGCGCTGTTCATCTCGATCCGGAAGCCTCGGTTCACCTGCACTTCGCCGCTGTCGTCGACCCACGGAACGCGGAACATGATCACCCGCTCCGGCTCGACCATGCGCTCGACGATCTTGTAGCGCCGATACTCGGGACGTTGCTCGAGAACCGGCAGGAGCGACTCCAGAACCTCGTGAACCGCCTGATGGAACTCCGGCTCGGCCGGATTCGCAGCTTTGACGTCAGCCAGGATATCGTCGACAAACGAGCCCATCGAAAATGCGTCCTCTCATGAGCCGCTGAGCGGCGTAAACAGGCGCCGTCGCAGCGCGAGTTGGTACGGAAGCCACAGGCGCATAGCGCCGACCGGTAACTTCTACCACGTTGCGATGAGACCGGCTCGCCAGCAACATGGGTGGCTCCTCCACCCCAGGGGCCGGAGAGACCGCCGAGGAACCGACGCCTCCGTTTGACTACGATTGCACCCCTGACCGTTGGGCCGTACTGGCCCTAAAGCCGCAAGTTGGCCTCCGATCGGCGTTGGCGCGGCCTCGTTCAGGCTATCGGTACGCTCAGACGTCGCCGCGATCGGGGCTGTGGAGCACCGGAACCGCTACTGCGGCGGATCCGCCTTTGAACTCGGTAACATTGTAGCCTGGGCCCTGGATGCCGTAGTAGGCGCCGGGGAACAGCTCGGCGCGCTCCGACTCCGTCGCCGAGGCCAACTTGGTGATCTCGGCGGCGCAGACCTTGTATTCGGCGGTCTGGGTCACCGGATCACCGGCGTCGTTGGTCAGCAGGTTCGCCCGAGCCTCGGCAAAGTGCAGCGGCATCCAGATACAACCGGGCCGCACTTGGCGCGAGACCATGGCGCGCACCTGGATCGCACCGCGTCGAGTCGATACCTCGACGAGATCGCCGTGCTCGATGCCGCGCTTGCGGGCGTCGCGGCGATGCATCTCGACGAACGCGTCCGACTGCTTCATGTGCAGCCCGGTCTCACGGCGGGTCTGGGTGGCGCAGTTGTAGTGATAAAGCGTGCGCCCGGTCGAAAGCAGCAGGCCGTAATCCTCGTCCTCGACCTCCATCGAGGGCCGGTACTCGGCTGGCACAAACAGCGCCTTGCCGCGCAGCGCGCCGCCCTCGTGGAGAAACTCGGTACCGGGATGATCTGCATCCGGACAGGGCCACTGGATGCCGGTCTTGCCAAGGTGTGATTCGGCGTCGATGCGGGCGTGGCTGATGCCGGCGAACTGCTCCGTGTCACGGGCGAGCTCGTCGTAGACTTCGGCCGCGTTCGCGTAGTCGTAAGAAGCTCCGGCGGCATTCGCGAAATTTCTGAGGATCTCCCAGTCCGGCAGCGCCATGCCCGGCGGCTCCACCGCTTTGCGCACGCGTTGCACGCGACGCTCGGAGTTGGTGAACGTGCCCTCCTTCTCGGCGAATACGGCCGCCGGGAAGATCACGTCGGCGAAGCGGGCAGTCTCGTTGAGGAAGATATCCTGGTAAACGAGGAAGTCGATGTTGTTCAACCCCTCCTCGAGATGCTTGACGTTGGGCTCCGACAGCACGATGTCCTCGCCCATGACGAACAAGCCTTTGATGCTCTTGCCGACCTGTTTCATCATGATGTTGAGGTTCATGCCGGGGTCGGGCGACAGCTTCACACCCCAGGACTTCTCGTACTTGGCGTGCACCTCGGGGTCGTCGATGCGCTGGTAGCCGGGTAGATAGATTGGCGTCGCACCGGCGTCGTTGGCACCCTGCACGTTGTTCTGTCCGCGCAGTGGGTTCATGCCGGACGACGGCTTGCCCAGATGGCCGGTCATCAGCACCAGGTTGGCGAGACAATAGACGTTGTCGGTGCCGTGCGAGTGCTCGGTGATACCGAGCGTGTAGTAGATGCCCGCCTTCTTGGTGGTGGCGTAGCGACGCGCCGTCCAGCGGATGTCCTCGGCAGGTATGCCGGTGACCTTCTCGGCTTCCTCGGGCGGGTAGCGCAGCACCGTGTCGCGCACCGACTCCCAATCCTCGGTGTTGGAGTCGATGAACTCCTGGTCGACCAGGCCCTCGGTAACGATGACGTTGGCAATCGAGTTGAGCAGCCAAACATCGGTGCCGGGGCGCAGCTGCAGGTGCTTCTCGGCGATCGACGTCATCCAGATTGAGCGCGGATCGGCCACCACCATGGTGGCGCCGCGACGCACCGCCTGCTTCATCTCCATGGCGATGATCGGGTGCGCTTCGGAGGTGTTGCTACCGATGACGAACAGGAAGTCGGCGTCGCGAATCTCGCCGATCGAGTTGGTCATCGCGCCGGCGCCGAACGTTGTGACCAGACCGGCCACGGTGGGAGCGTGTCACGTGGCGGCGCATTGATGCACGTTGTTCGTTCCGAACACCGCTCGGGCCATCTTCTGGACCAGGTAGTTCTCTTCCATGGTGCAGCGTGACGAGGAGACGAAACCGAGGCCGTCGGACCCGTGCCGCTCCTTGACTCCGAGTAGCCCGGCCGCCGCGGCCTCGAGCGCCTCATCCCAGGTGGCCTCGTGCAGCTCGCCGTCACCGCCTCGCACCATCGGCGTGGTCAGGCGGTCCTCGTGGTGCACGAAGTCGTAGGCGAAGCGCCCCTTGACGCACAGGTTGCCGTCGTTGGTCGTGGTGCCAACTGGCGGGCTGGTCACCTTGACCAGACTGCCCAAGCCGTCGCGACCCTCGGAATCGACGTTGAGGTCGAGCTGGCAACCGACACCGCAGAAGTTGCACGTGCTACGCACCTTGGTGAGCTCGCGCTCTGGCTTGTGGCCGCGGATGAGCGGCATCTTCTCGCCCATCGCCCCGGTCGGGCAGACGTCGATACAGCCACCGCACAGCTCGCAGCTGGTGTCCATGAGCGACAGCTCGTCGACGGTCGAGATGGTGGTCTCGGAGCCACGCTTGGCCAGCGTGATCGCCGTTACCCCCTCGATCTCGTCGCAATAGCGCACGCAGCGGGCGCAGAGAATGCACAGGTCCGGATCGAAGTTGATGTAGGGGTTGCGGTCATCCGCGCGCGCCGTACGGGCCGGTTCCATGTACCCCCAATCGGTCGGCGCTTCGTACTTCGCCGCCATGTCGAACAGCTCGTTGCGTGCACCGGGCTCGGCCTCTTCCCGGGTGCCGGGATGGTCGGTCATGTAGAGCCCGAGCAGGGTCTTGCGGTGACGGTCGATGCGCTGGTTCTCGGTGGTGATGTCCATGCCCGCTGCCGCCACGGTTGCGCAAGCAGGGGGAAGCCGTCGCCAGCCGTCGATCTCCACCAGGCAAGTGCGACAGGCACCGGCGGGGTCGAGCCGCGGATCGTGGCACAACGTCGGAATATAAATATCGTGGCGGGCGGCGACGTCGAGCACGGTCTCACCCTGGGTGAACCGGTACTCGCGACCGTTGAGCTTGATTGTGTCGTCGCTCATGCCTTGAAATCCTCTGGGAAATGCTCTAGCGCCAGCGTTAGCGGCAACGGAGCCGCCTGGCCCAGCCCGCAGATCGACCCTTCGTTCATCTGCCATGCGGCGTCGGCGACGTGACTTAGTGCGTCTGCCGACGCGCCGTTGCCGTCCATGTGCTTGTCTAATCCTACACGCAGATAGCGTGTGCCGATGCGACAGGGAGCGCATTGACCGCAGCTTTCCGCCTCGAAGAACACCAACTGCGAACGCACCGCATCCTTCATGTCGACCGTGTCGTTGAGCACCACGACACCGGCCGAGCCCAACATCGAGCCGATCTCACCGAGGGGTTGAAACGCCAGCGGACGAGAACGCTCTGACGGCGGCAGGAATCCGGAGCTTGCGCCGCCGGGACTGAACGCCTTGAGCTCGCCCACATAGCCACCTGCAGCCGCCACTAATTCGTCGAGCGTCACCCCGAGGGGAAGCTCATACGTACCTGGGGTGGCGACGTGTCCGCTGACGCAGTAGAGCTTGCTGCCAGCTTCGTCACGGCCCAGCTCGCGAAACCAATCGCCGCCGCGCTCGATGATCGACGGCACACAGGCGATCGTTTCGACGTTGTGCATCAGTGTCGGCTTGCCCCACAGGCCGAACTCGACCGGAAACGGTGGCTTCAGGCGCGGCATGCCGCGCTTCCCTTCGAGCGCCTCGAGTAGCGCCGTTTCCTCGCCGCAGATATAGGCACCGTTGCCGGCGTGCATGTGGAAGTGGATGTCGCCGAACACACCACTGTCTTGATATCGCTGGATGGCGTCTTCGATGGCCTTCCATGGAATTTCGAACTCGCCACGCAGGTAGAGGTAGACCTCGGTGGTTTCGATGGCGTGGGCGGCGATTGCCAGCCCCTCGAGCACCTTGTCGGGGCGGCGCAGCATGAGCTCGCGATCCTTGAACGTTCCAGGCTCGCCCTCGTCGGCGTTCAGCACCACGTAGCGAGTGGTCACCGCTTGGCTCTGCGTCCCCTTCCACTTGATATGGGCAGGAAACCCGGCGCCGCCGCGGCCCTGCAGCCCGGATTGCTCGATCGCCGCGGTCACCGCCTCGGAGCCCATCTCCACGGCGCGCGCAAAGGCACTGCCACTGTAGTCGGGCGCCCCCAGCATGTTGATGGCCAGGGTGTCCGGATCGTCGATCTCAGGCCCGACGTGGCCCAGCCAGTGCTCGTCGGCAACGTTGGCGGCGGCGCGGAGCTGCTCCCAGTCCCCGTTGGCGACGTGGATGTCCTCGATGCTGACGCTCGGCAGCACCCTGCGGTCACGCAACACCGCCGGCGGGACATCACAGCCTGCCAGGCACGAGCAGCCCTCGACCGGAAGCCCGGCGAGCTCGGCAGCGCGCAACACCCGGTCGGCGCCCGCCATCTGGCACGACAGCCCGGTACAGACGCGCACTTTGGCATCCGGTCTGGAAAGCATGTGGTAGAAGCTGCCGACCCCGTAGATATCAGCCTCCGGGATGCCGGTCTCCTCGGCAATGCGGCGCGCCGTTCCCTCGGACAGGCCTCCGGCCTGCTGCAGCAGGTCGGGGATCTCGTGACGGCGATCATCGCTCATGGCCCGACCATGCTAGTGGACTGTAGGGACCGAATCTAATCGGCATCAGCCGGCTGACTGGCACGCCTTCGTCGGCCTGCGGCTTGATATTTATCTGAATTGGATATATCTAACTTGGATACAATCGCCAACTGCACCACCCAGACCAACGGGGTCGGCCTCATGACCTACGGCAAACCACCGAGCAGCGCGCCGCTCAAGACGGCGGTGCTGCACATTCTACTAGCGCTGAGCTCCAGCAAGATGCATGGGCTGGGCATCGCGGAGGTAATCGAGAAGGAGACCGACGGCGAGATCCGTATCGGTCCCGGCACACTCTACCGATCGCTCAAGGAGATGACCTCGGCGCGGCTGGTGGAGCACGTCCGCGCATCGGAATCGGGCAGTGATCCGCGCCGCAAGTACTATCACCTGACGGAGCTCGGCCTTGAAGTTCTGCAGGCAGAGGCAGCGCGACTGGCCCGCATCGTCGACGTCGCCAAGCGTCGGCGCGTGCTTTCGAGCAGCGCCTGATGGAGCTCCTGTATCGGGCTTGCCTGCTCGCCTACCCGCCTGTCTTCAGGCGCCAGTACGGCGACGCCAAGGGGCAGGTGGTGCGCATGGTGATCGGCGAGGTCATGGTGATCGTCGGCGTCGCGCTGGTGATCGGCCTCGGCGGCGCCATGCTCGTCGGGCCAGGCGTGGCGGCCGTATTGTTCGGCGTCTCGCCCGCCGACCCGCTCACCCTTCTTGCCACCGCTGCGCTGTTGGCGCTCACTGCTGCAGTCGCCACCTGGCTGCCGACCCGGCGCGGCAGGTGTCGACCCGGTGAAGGCGCTCCGATCGGAGTGATATTGAAGCGGTCGCCGCGTCAGGAATCGTTACGCGTCAACCTCAGCTGCCTGAGGACCGCTCCGCGACCTCGCACATCGATGCGGTTGATCCCGGGGCGCCACACCGAATACGGGACCTCGAGAACATATCGCCAGCGCCTGGAGGCCTGCGTGCCCACGGTAGGCCCGGAAGTGGGCTTCAGCCGCGTCTCGTTCACCCGCACCTCGATTGGATCATCGCCACCTGCACGGGCAGGGTCCTGACGGTCAGCCGAGCCTGCGAAAGTCAGTGTCAGCCTTATGTTGCGGTACTTGAAGCCCAGGTCCATCAAGTAGAGGTAGATGGCGCCCTCGTCGCTGTCGAGACGAGCGGTTCCGTCCGGCAGCAGTACCCAGTCGTCGCTCAATCGCCGCGATTGCGGCACCACCACGCCATCCAACCAGCTCAGGCGATCATCGCCCGCGAGCGCCGAGTACTGGCCCAATCGCGTGCCGCTGAATGTTACGTGGTAGAGCTCGGCGGGCAGCGAGGGCAACCAGCCAAGCGAATCCAACACCGCGGCCGACGCCTGCTCCGGAAACTCGTCTGCCCCTACCATTCCGGGAGTTATGCGCTGCGATCGGTAGGCGCCGCCGAGGATGCCTGTAAGGACCACCGAGGCCACCAGTACTGGCACGAGTAGCCACCGGGGTCGACGCTTGACGATTCGCGAGAGCCCCTCGAGAGCGAGCCACGTCCCCACGACGAGCGCTGGAAACGCACTGTCCATTCGGCGCGCCCCGAACGTGGCTCCGGCGTACCAGTCCCCAGCACTCGCGTTGACGTAAAGGGCGACAGCAAGGTAGGCGCACGACAGCGCCACGACCGGATCCCGCAGGCGCCCGATGCCGATCACGAGGCCGATGACCGACACGTACAGCACCGGCGAGAAGCCGAGCAACCCATAGCGCGGCGAAAACAGCGTGTCCAGCAGGTATGGCTTCGACCAGTGCATGAACCCGAGGCCCTCTCCGATGTCGCCCTGCGGCACCGTCAACCAAACATCGTAAATCGAGTTCCACACGAGAAGCTGAGGGAGAAATGCGACGGTCGCGGCCACACCGAACGCCAGGGTCCCGATGCCGGCCTGTCGGGCCGAGCGCGCCCGCTGCAACTTCCACGCCAAGCTCAGGATCGGCAACAGCGCGTTCTGCCAGCGCACGATCGTGATCAGACCACCGAGCAGGCCGAGCACAGCCCAGTTGCGCGCGTCGTCACGATCGAGCGTGCGATCCCAATACCAGACGTAGATGCCGCACAGTCCCACGGCGATGGCATGGCCGAACAGGCCCGGGAAGATCCACCAGTAAGCGAAGAAACTGGTCCCGGCAACCAGAAAAACGCTCGCCCATGCATTCTCGGTACGCGAGCGAATCATGTCCCAGGTAGCCAGCACACCGAGCGAGAATATCCCTGAGGAGACCACCATTGCGGCACCCCGCGACGCCGTTCCGAACCCCGAGGGGTCAAGACCCAGCAACAAGACCAGCAGGTAAGCAGGAAGCCAGAAAAGCGCCGGACCTATCGGCGACGGATTCGGTGGGATGCCGGTCTCTTCTACGAACCAGGGCTCGTTGGCGAACTTCGGGTAGGTGGCGCGAAACTCGTTAGCGAAGTCGACGTCGCGGTCGAACACCAACGAATGGAGGTAGGCGAAGTGCCGTACCTCGTCCTTGCCCAGCCCTGCGTACGGCGCCAGCCAACCGGCGATGATCGGAATGATCACCAGCACCAATGCCCCCAGCACCAGCGGCGCTCGATTCCGGTCTATCATTCGTCGATACCCTTGCCGGCCGGCGCAAGCGAACGCACATCCGCCGTTCCACTGCCTGTGCCGAGCGTTCCAGACGACCCGAGTGAACCACGAGCTACGGATCGGAGCCACACTCCTCGCGTCGGCCTCGGCGCTGGTGCTGCCGGCCTCGGAGGGTGCGCTTCGCCTGGCGGGCTACGATCCCTTCGGGTTGGCCCTGGCGCCCGATCAGATCGCCATTCGAGCCGTTGACGATCCAGAGCTGGCGTACGAGCTTACGCTAGGCTTCTTCGGATCAGCTTTCGGCGCCGTGTTCGAGGTGAACGAATATGGCTTTCGTGGACCGGCGCCAGAAATGCCAGGTCGTGCAGCAGGGCGGGTGCTCGTGCTTGGCGACTCCATCGCGTTCGGTCTGGCGGTCGAGGACCGCAACACGTTTCGGAGTTAGCTCGAGGCCGAGCTGGCCATGGCCGGTGGACCTGAGGTGCTGAGCCTCGCAGTGCCCGGCTACGACACGCATCAGGAGCTGCGTGTTCTGCAAACCAAGGGAGTCCGACTCGATCCCGACGTGGTTGTCGTGTTGTTCTGCTTGACCGATATCCACGTCGTGAGCACGCAGCTCGACGATATCGAGCGCCTTAGGTCGGCACGCCAGAATCGGCTCTATCGATCACGGGTGGCACAGTTCGTCGCCCGGCGTATCTGGCGGGTACAGTCGCGCCAGAAACAGCTGGAGTTGGACGATCCAGAGGTCTTCAGGACCACCTACGCCGGGCGCATCGATCCGATAGGCGACGACGAGACGCAGCTTCTGTCACGCCTCGCCTCGCTTCCCGACACCTACCCTTCGTTCATGTACCGTGACCGCGAGCGCCTCGGCCGCACACGTCACGCCTTCCGGCGACTCGGTGAGCTAGCTCGCCTCGAGGGGTTCGTCGTGGTGCTTGGGATCGTCCCGTGGCTTCAGGCCTCCTCCGGAGATTACAAGCTTCGACAAGTGCACCGGGTCGTGGCGCACGAGGCCTCCGCCGCGGGACTCCAAGTCGTGGATCTGACCGAAGCCATGCTGCGGGCTGGGCTCGAAGGCCTGCGAGCTAGCCCCGCCGACGCGACCCATCCCAACTCGACCGGCCACCGCATCATGGCAAGCGTCGTGGGCGGGTTCATCCTTGAGCGGGGCTTGCTCGAACGACAGCGCGAAGCGCCGCAGCGGACAGGGACCCACAAGTAGGCCGTGGTGGAAGTGTTGCGGGCCTGGGTGCGGCGAGTCGGAGCCAGTTGGAAGGCGGCCTGCTAAGGCAAGTCGGCGATCCACGCCTCTACGAGCTCGAGCTCACGGTGCGGGAAGAACTCGAGCTCCACGAGGTGTCGGTAGCAGCGACGCAGGTTGCTGACAACCGTGCTGGCTCCGGCGTCGAGCTTCAGCGACTCGAGCTCGGTAACCAACTCCTCGTTCCGCGTATAGCCCGGCAGCTCATCACGGAAATCGCGCATCAGGTCGTGCACGTTGCGTTCCTGGAGCACCTCCGCATTGTGGAAGACGATGCCATGGCCCATCTCCCAAACGCATCGCTGCGCGATGAAGCTCCGCCAGATATCCGTCATACGGAACGAGCAGTAGCTTGGCAGATACATGAGCGCATACGCCGAAGGCCACCACCAGGTGCTCTGGCTGTTGAACGGGCACCACGTCCGAGGCTCCAACACAACGCTCGGTCCGTCCCTGAACACGATGTCGCGATCGAGCACCAACCGCCAGATCGCGTCAACATCCGCGGCGCCATTGGCAAGACCCTGCTGAATGGGAGCTTCGACTGTTCTTGCTGACGCAACGGCAAGCTCACCGGTCGGCTGACCATCGTTGCGGATCGAGGCAAGCGGAAAGCCACGCGGCCATATGAGCTCGTCGCTGTAGAGCTGGTAGACGTTGAGCCAACCGCCGACATCAATCGCACCGGCCGAAACGTGCAGGCTTCGCGGTTGCCAGCTCGGTAGCGGAGCGTTGTCGTCGTCGGTCTCGTAGATCCAGGGCGATCCGCGATGCTGCGCCACCAGGTAACCCAGGTTCTTTCGGCAGTAGTGGCCCTCCGGCAGCAGGCGAGCAAGCCCGAACGGCAACTCGCGCTGCGAGTCGATGGTCAGCAGCTCCGAAGCATCGACGTCGTAACCCGAGGGGCCCTTGTGGTCGCCGACGATCAACAGGCCGGCAGCCCCTTCCACGCCGTCGCCAAGCGCAACCAACCGACGCTGCAGCGCACGAACGCTTGCGGTCGGCGCCTGAATGGTGGTGATCACAACGTGGGGTCTGGACATGGTCGACTCGTGGGTCGCTTAGCGTGCGGCGATGCGAGCGCGCATATCGCCTCGGAGCTTCCAGAGATTACTCAACGCTTCCGACACGGTTGCGCTCCCGACGCGGCCCGAGGGACTGCGATAGGTGATCGGCACCTCGACCCAGTTCCATTCGTGCATGAGAGCACGAATCTCGGTTTGGAAGAAATTCGCCCGGCTGCGCACCCCGTGCTCGATCACCGATTCCAACGCGTCGCGCGTAAAGCACTCGAACCCACTGGTCATGTCGCGCATGCGAGTTCCCACAAGTGCGTTGGCAAGCCACGTGCCGCCGCGGGACAAGACGTAGCGGTAGGGAGTGGTAGACAGCTGCGAGCCGGCCACGAAGCGGCTTCCGGCGGCAAAGTCGATTCCCGTGCTCATCGCCTCGACGAAGCGCGGTATCTCTTCTGGCAGGTGGCTGAGGCCACCGTCCATCTCCAGGATCCAACAACAACCGTCGTCAAGCGCGGCTCGGTAGCCGGCGAAATATGCATCGACCACACAGCGGTTCGCCGGCGCCCACACCAAGCGAACGCGATCATCGAGTGCAGCGTGCGCCTCTATGCGCTCGCGGGTCGAATCCCTGCTCACGGTGTCCAGTACACAGAACACCCGATCATCAACATCGAGTTGCGCCACGACGCGATCCAGAAAGGCATCGATCGTCGCCTCCTCATTCGCCAGAGGCGCTGCAACACCGAGCTTCGGGCGAGCCACGTCAGGCGCCGGCGACCGGCCGGGTCTCGGCAGATACGCCGCGCGCAGCATCGACGTGACTCGCAAACCACTGATAGGTCTCTACAAGCCCCTCGGCCAGCGGTCTGCTATGGCGCCATCCCATCTCGTGCAGCCGGGTAACGTCGAGCAGCTTGCGCGGCGCACCGTCGGGCTTGCTGGTGTCGAAGTGCAGGATGGCTTCCGGATACACCGCCGTGCGTACTAGATCGGCCAGCTCGGAGATAGAAAGATCCTCGCCGGTGCCAACGTTGACATGTTGCTCGGCCGAGTAGTTTTCCATCAAGTACAAGCAACAGTCTGCAAGATCGTCGACGTGCATGAACTCCCGCCGTACCGACCCCGTTCCCCAGATCGTCACGGTATCTTCGCCCTGCAGCTTGGCGTCGTGGAACTTGCGAATCAACGCCGGGATCACATGCGAGCTCTGCAGATCGAAATTGTCGCCGGGACCGTACAGATTCGTCGGCATCGCAGAGATGAAGTTGGCGCCGTACTGACGCCGGTACGCCTGACAGAGCTTTACGCCAGCGATCTTGGCAACCGCGTATGACTCGTTCGTTGGCTCCAGGGCTCCGCTGAGCAGGTACTCCTCGCGCATCGGCTGCGGACACGCACGCGGGTAGATACAGGACGAGCCCAGGTACAGCAGCTTGTTCACGCCGGTCGTGTGAGCAGCATGCACGACCGTCGCGTGGATCATCAGGTTGTCGTAGATGAACTCGGCGGGGCGCGTGCTGTTGGCCACGATGCCGCCTACCGTACCTGCCACCAGATAGACGTATTCCGGCCTGTGTGCCGCAAACCATTCGTTGACCGCGCGCTGGTCACGCAGGTCCAGCGCATCGCGGGTGGCCGTCGATACGTTGGTAAACCCTGCCGCTTCGAGGTGTCGCACCACGCTGGAGCCAACGAGACCTCGATGGCCAGCCACATAGATGGGTGCGCTCTTCGGAATGGGCATTAGGTATTCGCGCTGTAGTCAACGGCGAGTCGGCCGACGGTGCAAACCGTTCCGGAATCGTAGCAAACGCATACTTGGCCGGGTAGCAGCAGTCGAGTGACGAGTGCACTCGATTCACCCGCAACGCGCTGACACGAGCTGCGTGGGCGGGCTACGCGGGGACGCCGACGGTTGTAGATTCTTTCTCGCTGTTGTCGCTTCCAGTCCGGGCACCCGAGCGCACTGTGGCGTGCGGGGTCTTCCTCAGGAGTCAGTCCATTGGACCATCATGCGGAGAACGTCCTGATCGCCGGGGAGTGGCGCCCCGCTGACGCCAGCAGCACCTTCCAGGCCATCAACCCGGACACCGGCGAAACACTACCGCACGTCTACCCGGTGAGCAGTCGAGCTGACGTCGACGCCGCATTGTGCGCCGGTGCAGCAGCGGCCAGCGTCTTGGCCGCCGCGGAGCCTGAGCGCATCGCTGCGTTTCTTGACGGCTATGCACACCGCATCGACGCCGCCAAAGACGAGATCGCCGCGGCCGCCAACCTCGAGACGGCGCTGCCGGTGTCCCCTCGCCTGGCTGATATCGAGCTACCTCGAACCACGGACCAGCTGCGACAAGCGGCAGCGGCCGTCCGGACTGGCGGCTGGAAACGGCCGACGATCGATACCGCCAACAACATCCGATCGATGCTCGGACCGCTCGGCGGGCCGGTGGCGGTATTCGGACCGAACAACTTCCCGTTGGCGTTCAACGGCGCCAGCGGCGGAGACTTCGCCGCCGCCATCGCCGCCGGCAACCCGGTCATCGCCAAGGCGCATTCCAGCCACCCACGGACGACGCAGTTGCTCACCGAGGTAGCCGTTCCAGCGCTTCAGGAAACAGGGCTACCGGCGGCAACCGTGCAGATGATCTACCGCCTGGCGCACGAGGACGGCGCCTACCTCGTTGCTCATCCCCTGGTCGCCGCTACCGGCTACACCGGCGCGCGGGCCGCCGGGCTGGTATTGAAAGAAGCGGCCGATCGCGCCGGCAAGCCAATCTACCTCGAGCTCAGCAGTATCAACCCGGTATTCGTGTTGCCAGGGGCGCTGCGCCAGCGCCGCCAAGCCCTTGCCGAGGAGTTCCTCGGCTCGGCCCTGCTGGGCGCCGGCCAGTTCTGTACCAACCCCGGTGTTGTCGTGGTTCAGGCCGGCGACGATGCCGAGTCGTTTGTCGAGGATCTTCGCGAGGGCTTCGAACGCTCGGGCATAGGCGCGCTGCTCGGTGCCGGAGGCGTGCGCGGGCTCGACGCGGCCGTCGACGCGCTACAGGCAGCAGGGGCGACGCTACTGACCGGCGGCGAGGCGATCGAAGGGCGCGGTTGCCGCTTTCAGAACACCCTGTTGCGCACCGACGGCAAGGCGTTCCTGGCCAATCCCGAGGGCATGCAAACGGAGGCGTTCGGCAACTCCAACCTCATCATCGTGGCCGCCGACGCGAGCGAGATGGAGCAGATAGCGGAGAACCTCGAGGGCAACCTCACCGGATGCATTTACTCGCACACCGGCAACAACGACGACGCCCTGTACGAGCGCATCGCCATCCCGTTGCGTCGGCGCGTCGGGAGGCTGCTGAACGACAAGATGCCGACCGGCGTGGCAGTGACGGCGGCGATGAACCACGGCGGTCCCTACCCGGCCACCGGCCATCCCGGGTTCACAGCGGTGGGCATCCCGGCGGCGCTGGCCCGTTTCGCCATGCTCGAGTGTTACGACAACGTCCGTCAGCATCGCCTTCCGAGCTTGCTGCGCGACGCCAACCCCGAAACCGTCTGGCGCTGTATCGACGAGGAATGGACTCGCGCCAGCGTGGGGGCCCCACCGGCTTAGCCCGCCGGGGTGACCCGGGTGACTCAGTCGTTGAGCTGCTCGAGCAGCACCACAGCCTCGGGACGACGGTTCAAGCTGCCCGCCTTGCCCTGAAAGAGCGGCGCGGAGCCACCGCCCCGACCGTCGAGCAGCCTGGCAACCTGCGCTCCGAGCTCGCGCAGCTCTACCGACCCATTGGCAGAGCTGGCGAGTAGGAAGAAATGCTCACCGGCCTCGGTGGCGGTGAGAAAAGCGATGCGACTGCCAGCATCGACGGCGAAGTGCCGCGCAACGAGCTGCAGGAACCCGGCGTTCGACTCGTCGAAGTGAGCCTCCACGACAGTCGTATCCGCATCAGCGAGGCGGCACGCGATCTGTCGGGCCAGCTCCCCTTCCAGACGGCGGGTGCGCTTCTCTGCCGTCTTGAGTCGCTCCAATCGGCTCGCCACTGCGGCGACGAGATCATCGTCGGAGGCGTCCAGCTGGCCGCGCAGATCACGGGCTCGTGCCTCGTGTCGACCCAGCCAAGCGCGTACCCGGCCCCCCGCCACCCAGTGGAGACGGCACCCGCCCCGCATTGCTTCGACCCCCAGTAGCTTCACGGCTTCGATCTCGGCGGTAGAGGAAAGGTGCGTGCCACCGCAGGCACACACATCGATCCCGTCGATCTCGACCAGGCGCACGCTGCCGTCATGCCCCGCCGGCATGCCGCGGCTGCGTACATCGAGCGTACCGACCTCGGCCGGCGACAGGCGGCGCGCACTGACGCGACGGTTCGATCGCACTACTCCCATGACGGCATCTTCCAGACGAGCCAGGGAGGCCGTATCCGGCAACGGTGTGTTGAGCTCGATATCGCAACGATGGTCGCCGAGATGGAACGAAGTGGTCTCCCAGCCATGGTGCGCATCGGCCACCGCAGTGATCAGGTGTTGTGCGGTGTGCTGCTGCATGTGATCGAACCTCCGCGACCAATCCAAGGTGAGCCGCGCCGCCCCGGACCCTATCGGACGCTCGACGTAGTGATGCAGATCGAGGTCAAACCGCTGCACATCGACGACCGCCACATCGCCGACCAAACCACGATCCGAAGGCTGGCCGCCGCCCTCCGGGTACAGAATCGTGTCGTCGAGTATTACGAACGAGCGACCGCCCTCGTCGCCCGATGAGATCACCTCGACATCGAGCTCGGTCAGATAAGGCTCACGCTCGTATGCGTGCTCATCGCCCATTCGTGGTAAAGCTCCCGCTCAAATTCGGACACCCGAACGCAGAGTACAACGGCGTGACGGGCTTGCGGAAATGTACGTTGTCTGGAGCGGGTTGCGCGCGTAAATTGCCGTGGAGCCCAAGCTTCATGAAGGAGATTTTCGATGGCACGAGCGATTACCCTGTTCACCGGCCAGTGGGCCGATCTGCCCTTGGAGACGCTGGCCGAAAAGGCCGCCGAATGGGGCTTCGACGGACTCGAGCTGGCCTGTTGGGGCGACCATTTCGAGGTCGACCGGGCGCTTGGCGAAGATGCCTATGTCGACGCCAAGCGGGAGCTACTGGAGCGTCACGGGCTGTCGTGCTCGGCGATCAGCACTCATCTGGTTGGCCAGTGTGTCTGTGATCCGATCGACGAGCGACACCGGGGAATTCTGCCGGCGCGCATCTGGGGTGATGGAGACGCCGAGGGAGTTCGACGCCGTGCCGCCCAAGAGGTTGCCGACACCGCACGGGCGGCGCGCCGATTCGGCGTCGACGTAGTCAACGGATTCACCGGCAGCAGCGTGTGGTCCAAGCTCTACTTCTTCCCGCCCACGAGCCAAGCCGACATCGACGCGGGATACCACGATTTCGCGGAGCGCTGGCTACCCATACTCGAAGTGTTCTCCGAGGAGAGGGTGCGCTACGCGCTCGAGGTGCACCCGACCGAGATCGCCTACGACATCATCACCTCGCGGCGGGCACTCGATGCGCTCGACAACCACGCCAGCTTTGGATTCAACTTCGACCCCAGCCATCTCGTACATCAATTTGTCGACCCTGTGGCCTTCATCGGCGAGTTCCCGGAGCGCATCTTCCACGCCCACGTGAAGGACGCTCGTGTGCAGCTAGACGGACGCAATAGCATCCTGTCGTCGCACCTGGACTTCGGCGACCCTCGCCGCGGCTGGGACTTCGTCTCGCCGGGCCGCGGTGACGTCGAGTGGGATCCGATCGTACGAGCGCTCAACCGAGTTGGCTACGACGGTCCGCTGTCGATCGAGTGGGAGGATAGCGGCATGGATCGAGAGTGGGGCGCACAGGAAGCGCTGCAGATGATCCGCGACCAGGACTTTGCCCCTTCGAACGTTGCCTTCGACGCCGCTTTCGCCGACGACTGATGCGATTCAACCAAGACCGGGAGCACCAGCATGGGTAGGCAGTCCTTCACCGACATGGCAGCGGCAACGAGCGATTCCGCTGCACCCAGCGTAGGTGTCGGAATGCTGGGGTACTCCTTCATGGGGAAAGCGCACTCGAACGCTCTCAAGAAGCTCCCCTACATGATCTACCCGCCGCCGGCGGTGCCGGAGCTGGTGGCGATCTGTGGCCGCGACGAGGCCGCAGTCGCAGAAGCGGCGCGGCGCTACGGCTACGCGCGATACACCACGGATTGGCGCGACCTGATCGACGACGAGCGGGTGCAGCTTTTCGACAACGGCGGGCCCAACGACGCCCACGCCGAGCCTTGCATCGCTGCCGCTGCCGCCGGCAAGCACATCATCTGCGAGAAGCCGCTGGCCCGCAATGCCGAGGAAGCGGCGACAATGCTCGCGGCAGTCCGCGCCGCCGGCGTCAAGCATATGGTGGCATTCAACTATCGTTTCGTGCCGGCCATACGCCAGGCGCGCCAGCTGATCGAGAGCGGCGTGTTGGGCCGCATCTACCACTATCGCGCGATCTACTTACAGGAGTGGATCCTGCCGCACTACGGTACCCCCAGAATCTGGCGGCTCGACAAACAGCAAGCCGGTAGCGGCGCGCTGGGCGACCTGGGCGCACACATCATCGACCTGGCGCACTACCTGGTGGGTGACATCGCCAGCGTGGGTGCCGTGACGCGTACGTTCATCGACGAGAGACCCTTGCCGGATGGCCCCGGAACCGCCAAGGTCGATGTCGACGATGCCTTCGTTGCCACGGTCGAGTTCGCCAACGGGGCTCTGGGGACACTCGAGTCGACCCGCTTCGCGGCCGGTCGCAAGAATCACCAGGTCATCGAGATCAACGCCGAGCTCGGCAGCCTCCGCTTCGACCTCGAGCGGCTGAACGAGCTCCAGGTGTTTTGGGTGGGCGACGAGCCTCGCGAGACCCAGGGGTTCCACGACGTATTGGTAACCGAGGCGCACCATCCGTTCTGGGAACACTGGTGGCCACACGGCCACATCATCGGCTGGGAACACACCTTCGTGCACGAGTTCGCCCATCTGTTCGACTGCATCGTCAACGACCGCGATGTGGCACCCCACGGCGCTACCTTCGAGGACGGATATCGCGCTGCTGTGGTGTGCGATGCCGTGCTGGCATCGGCAGCGGCCCGGCGACAGATCGACGTGGACTACGGCGCGGTCTCGTAGCCGGCCTATGTACCTCCTCGGATACGACGTCGGAAGCTCCTCGGTCAAAGCGGCCCTCCTCGAAGCGGACACCGGTAAGTGTGTCGGCTCCGCATCGTCGCCTGCCGACGAGATGGCGATCGAGGCCCCGTGCCCCGGTTACGCCGAGCAGCACCCGGAGCTCTGGTGGCGTCATTTGGTGCGCGCCACAGCCGCGGTGCTCGAAGCCGCATCGGTGCGGGCCGATCACATCCGTGCGATCGGCATCGCCTACCAGATGCATGGGCTCGTGCTGGTCGACGAGCAAGGCGAGGTCCTGCGACCGGCGATCATATGGTGCGACAGCCGCGCCGTTCCGCTCGGCGAGGACGCCCTCGAGTCGCTCGGATTCGACTACTGCCAGCGCCACCTGCTGAACTCACCAGGGAACTTCACCGCCTCCAAGCTCGCCTGGGTAAAGGCTTTCGAGCCGAGTACGTTCGCGCGCGTCGACAAGATGATGCTGCCGGGCGACTGGGTTGCGATGCGCATGACTGGAGCGATTGCCACCACCGTGTCGGGCCTGTCAGAGGGCATGCTGTGGGACTTTGCCGACGATCAGATCTCAGCGCCTTTGCTCCGCCATTTCGAGCTCGATGAATCGCTGCTGCCGGATGTGGTCCCCACTTTCGGGCCTCAAGGATCTCTCACGAGAGCTGCCGCTTCCGAGCTCGGGCTGGAGGCCGAAACCCCGGTCAGCTATCGCGCTGGTGACCAGCCCAACAACGCGTTGTCACTCAACGTGCTCGAGCCCGGGATGATCGCCGCCACGGCTGGCACGTCCGGGGTAGTGTACGGCGTCAGCGACATCGCTCGGCCGGACCCGCGCTGGCGAGTGAACACATTCGCGCACGTCAACCACGCGAGCGACGCACCGCGACTCGGCGTGCTGCTGTGCATCAACGGCACCGGCATTCTCAACGCCTGGCTCCGGCGGCAGATATGCCCACCCGGAACCGGGTACAACGCCATGAACGCCGCGGCACAGGACGTTCCAATCGGTAGCGACGGTGTGCTCGTCCTGCCGTTCGGAAACGGCGCCGAGCGTCTGCTCGAGAATCGAGATCCAGGCTGCCAGATCCACGGGGTGAGCTTCACGCGTCATCAGAACCCCCACCTGTTGCGCGCCGCGCAGGAGGGCATCGCCTTCGCCTTCCGCTACGGGTTCGACGTCCTGGGCGAGACTGGCATCGAGCCGCGTATCGTCCGCGCCGGCTCGGGCAACCTGTTCGACAGCCCGATCTTTCGGCAAGCGCTGGCCAGTACTACCGGCGCCACGATCGAGCTGTTCGAGACCGATGGGGCGGAGGGAGCGGCGCGCGGCGCCGGCCTCGGCGCCGGCGTCTACGACTCCACCGCGGAGGCGTTCGCCGGCCTCGTGCCGAGCGCTCTCGTCGAGCCCGACGAGTCGCTGCGCTCCGCGTACGCCGACGCCTATGATCGGTGGTGTCATCGACTCGAAGGCTCCCTTGCCTACCACGACACGGAGACGCGATCCACATGCCCGTAACCATCGGAGACCGCGAGTTCTTTCCGCAGATCGGAGAGATCCCGTTCGAGGGACCCGACTCCACGAACCCGCTCGCCTTCAAGACCTACGAGGCGGGCCGCACGGTGGCCGGCAAGCCGCTTGCCGAGCACCTGCGCTTCGCGGTGGCCTATTGGCACAGCTTCGGCGTCGGTGGCGGCGACCCGTTCGGGGCACCGACTCGTGAATTCCCTTGGTCGAGGGAATCCGATCTACTTGTCGCCGCACGCATGAAGACCGACGCAGCGTTCGAGTTCATTACCAAGCTCGGGGTGCCGTTCTACTGCTTCCACGACGTCGATCTGGTCGCCGAAGGTGACTCGCTTCAAGAGTCCGAGCACCGCCTGCGTGGGGCCGTCGAATACGCCGCCGAAAAGCAGCGGACCTCCGGCGTGCGGCTGCTCTGGGGCACCGCCAACCTGTTCTCACATCCGCGCTACATGAACGGTGCCGCCACCAACCCCGACTTCGCCGTCGTGGCACACGCCGCCGCCCAGGTGAAGTGCGCGCTAGACGCCACCATCGCCCTGGGTGGAAGTAACTACGTGTTCTGGGGCGGGCGCGAAGGGTACATGAGCTTGCTCAACACCGACATGCAGCGCGAGCGTGAGCACATGGCGCGGTTCCTGCACGCCGCCCGCGACTACGGGCGCGGCCAAGGCTTCGAAGGGGTTTTCTTGATCGAGCCCAAGCCGCAAGAGCCCATGAAGCACCAGTATGACTACGACGCGGCAACCGCCGTCGGTTTCCTGCGCGAGTTCGACCTACTGGAGGATTTCAAGCTCAATATCGAGGTCAACCATGCGACGCTTGCCGGCCATACGTTCCAGCACGAGCTTCAGGTGGCGGCCGACGCCGGTCTTCTCGGCAGCATCGACGCCAACCGCGGCGACTATCAGAGCGGCTGGGACACCGACCAGTTCCCGGTCGACTTATACGAAACTACCGAGGCGATGCTCGTAGTACTGCAGGCAGGCGGTCTGGGAGCCGGCGGCGTCAACTTCGATGCCAAGCTGCGGCGCAACTCGACCGATGCGGAAGACTTGTTCATCGCTCACATCAACGGAATGGACACGCTGGCGAGCGCCTTGCTCGTAGCAATGAGGATTCTCGAGGACTCGGAGTACCTTCAAATGCGCCAGGAACGCTACGGTAGCTTCCGAGTCGGTCCCGGAAAAGCGTTCGAGTCCGGTGAACTTGGACTCGCCGAGCTGTACGAGATCGCCTCATCCAGCGAGCCGCCGACCGCCCGCAGTGGCAAGCAGGAGCTCTTCGAATCGATCCTCAGCCGGGAGCTGTCGCCGCCCCGATAGAGACCCTGCGGCGCCCCCCGCAGCATGCCCTCGGCCAACTATGCAGCATGCCGACTCGACGCCGCTTCCGGATCTCGATCGCCCCGCCAGCGTGCCCGAGTCGTGGGAGGAGCACGTCAAGCTGATGTTCGACCTGCAGGTGCTGGCACTACAGGCCGACATGACACGGGTCATCACGTTTCAGCTGGCGCGCGAGGGCAGCACGGGAACCTACCCACAGATCGGCGTACCGGAACCCCATCATCCGGTGTCTCATCACGTCAACGACCCCGTCAAGCTGGCAAAGCTGGCCAAGATCAACGCGCCTACCACGTCTCGCTCTTCGGGTATCTACTCGACAGGCTGCGGTCGACACAGGATGGAGACGGCTCGCTGCTCGACCACACGACCTATCTGCTGGGGAGCGGCATGGGCAACCCGGATGTACACGACCACACCAACCTGCCGATCGTTGTTGCCCGCGGCGGAGCCGGACAGGTCAAGGGTGGGTGGCATATCAAGTACGACGAGGCTACGCCGCTGGCCAACTTGCACCTGGCGCTGCTGGATCACGTCGGCGTGCACCTGGACAGCTTCGCCGACAGCACGGGTCGGGCGGGCGAAGTACTCGAGCCGATGAGCTTGTGATCGCTCCATGTTCGTGGGTGACATCATGACCGCATCGAGCCTGAGCCTGGTCCGTTTCGTTGCCACGACGGTCTGCTTCTTGGTCGCCGTTAGCAGCTCTGCCGCAGCCGCCGACGCGGCTCTGGTCGATGCCGTCAAACGCACCGACGTCGCGGCCGTGCGGTCGCTGCTATCGGCGGGCGCCGACGTCGACGAGCCCGAGGCAGACGGGACGACCGCACTTCACTGGGCCGCGTATCGAGACAACGCCGACATAGCGGCGTTGCTGCTCGAGGCGGGCGCCAGCGCCACCTCGACAAACCGCTACGGTGTACAACCAATCTCCCTCGCCGCCGTTAACGGCAGCGCGGCGATCATCTTGGCGTTGCTCGACGCCGGCGCCGACGTTAACACCACCCTCGCCGAGGGCGAGACCGTCCTGATGACAGCCGCACGCACCGGCAACCTGGCGGCGGTCGAGCTGCTGCTCGCACATGGAGCCGACATCAATGCGGCCGAGAGCTGGCGACGGCAGACGGCACTGATGTGGGCCGCCGCAGAGGGACACATCGATGTGATCCGGGCACTCGTGGCGCATGATGTCGACGTCCACGCCGCCTCAGAGAAAGCGTTCACCGCGTTGATGTTCGCCGCCCGCGAAGGACACATCGAGGTCGCCGAGGCCTTGCTGGACGCCGGGGCGAGCCTCAACGAGGCGCTGACGGTGAATGCGCTGCGGACCGCTGGCAATCTGGAAAGAGAGGCGGCCTCCGCAGCGGGCGTTAACGCCTTCCTGCTCGCCGTGGGGAACGCGCACTACGAACTCGCCGCCAGGCTGCTGGATCGCGGCGCCGACCCGAACGCCGCGCCGCGCGGCTGGACGGTGCTTCACCAGCTGACCTGGGTACGGAAGGCGGGCATCTCCGGCAGCAACGACCCGCCGCCCGAAGGGTCGGGCGAGATGGACAGCCTCGAGCTGGTGCGAAAGCTCGTGGCGGCCGGAGCCGACATCAACGCCCGGGTGACCAAGCGTCCGCCCGCCGGGATTAGCGTGCTGAATTTCGCTGGCGGAACGCCGTTTCTGCTGGCAGCGCGCACTGCCGACGCCGAGTACATGCGCCTCCTCGTCGAGCTCGGCGCCGACCCGCTACTGACCAACGACGACGGCTCGACACCGCTGATGGTGGCGGCGGGTCTCGGGGCCTCGTCGCCTGGAGAAGACCCGGGCACGGAGTCCGAGGTAATCGAGGCGGTCAGATTGGCGCTCGAGCTCGGAGACGACATCAACGCGGTCGACCTCAAGGGCGAGACGGCAATGCACGGCGCCGCCTACAAGGCCGTGCCCCGGGTCGTCCGGTTGCTCTCCGGGGAGGGGGCCGACATGGAGATCTGGAATCAGGCCAACGGCAAGGGATGGAGCCCGCTGACGATCGCGGAAGGAGTGCACCGGGGCGCGAACATCATCACCTCCTTGCCCACCGCCGCCGCGATTCGTGAGGTGATGGCCGGCGAGCGTGTCGAGCCGGGTGAGATACCTCCGGCCGCCGCCGCGTGCTGCGCCTAGCAGGCCGTGCTACTCACCCAGCCCGAAGGTGAAGAGCACGTTCCCCGCCGCAATCGAGATGTACTGGACCCCATCCACAGCGTAGGTCATTGGCGCTGAGTGCACGCGACCACCGACGTTCATGTGCCACAGCTCCTCGCCGCTGGCGGCATCGAGCGCGAAGAAGTAGCCGCCGACCGTGCCGCCGAAGACGAGGTTGCCAGCCGTCGACAGCAGCCCCGAGCTGGACCGCGGCGCCACCGGGAATTCCCAACGGATGTCGCCGGTCGCTGGGTCGATGGCGCGGATGGCGCTCTGGTAGTTGTCCACCGGCGCCACTCGACGCCCGGCGCCGCCGGAGTAATACTCGCCTTCCACATACTCCTGTTCACGCTTGAAGTACTCCTGTTCGCCATCGAAGGCATTGACATAGAACAGGCCGGTATGCGGGCTGTATGCCGGTGACCACCAGTTGGTGGCGCCGACGATCGTCGGCGACACGATGACGCCTTCCAGCGATGGCTCCAGGCCGGGGAAACGGATCGGCCGCCCGTCCTCGTCCAGACCCTCGGCCCAGGTTTGCTTGGCGAACGGCTCGCCGACCAGAAACTCACCGGTCTGGCGATCGAGCGTGTAGTAGAAGCCGTTGCGGTTGGCCCACATCATCGCCTTGCGCGTCTCGCCTTCGTACTCGACGTCGCCGAGGATCGGGATCTGGATGGCGTCCCAGTCGTGCACGTCATGTGGGGTGAACTGGAAGTGCCACTTCAGCTCCCCGGTGTCGCCATCGAGTGCCAGGGCCGAGTCCGAATACAGGTTGTCGCCCATGCGGTCGTCGCCGTTCCAATCCGGAGCTGGGTTGCCGGTGCCCCAGTAGACGAGATCCAGATCCGCGTCGTAGGAACCGGTGATCCAGGTCGGAGCACCCCCAGTGCGCCACGAGTCACCCGCCCAGGTCGCATTATCCGGATGGTCCGGCCCCGGAACGGTCCAGGTGCGCCATCGCAGCTCGCCGGTCTCGGCGTCATAGGAATCGAGGAAGCCACGGATGCCGTACTCGCCGCCGGCGATGCCAGTAACGACCTGATCCTTGACGATGAGCGGCGCCGAGGTCTTGCTGTAGCCCGAGCTGTGCTCTGCAACCTCACGATCCCATAGCAGGTTGCCACTACGCGCATCGATAGCCACGAGATGGGCGTCCAGGGTGCTCATGAAAAGCGTCTCACCGAGGATCGCTACGCCGCGATTGTTACGCCCGCAGCAAAGTCTCAGGTCGTCTGGCAACACATGGTCGTAGCGCCAGAACGGCCGTCCCGTCGCGGCGTGGAGGGCCACCACGTTGCTCGGCGCTTCGGTGACGAACATGACACCGTCGACGACCAACGGCGTCGTCTCGGCACGCTCGATCTGAGGGATCTGGTAGGCCCATTTGAGCTCGAGGTCGGCCACGTTGGCGGCATGAACGAGATCGAGCCCGCTGTGGCGCTGACTGTCGAGAGTGCCAGAGTACATTAGCCAGTTCTGCGGCTCGTCGGCGGCGTTCAGCAGTCGTTCCCAGGTAACGGGCGAAAACGTCGGCGTGGCCTCGATCGTGGGCGACGGCTCCTGGGCTGCTACCAGCGGCACCGACGCCGCGGCAGCAAGGATGAACGGGAGCCGTTTCACGATGCCCGCTCCTTCCGCAGCGAGAACAGGTAGGCAACAACGTCGTCCAGCTCGCTGGGGCTCAGCCTGCCCTCGTAGCTCGGCATGCTCGACTTCTTGATCCGATCGCTCGCCCTGACCTGGCTCTTCACGAAGTGCCAGAGGTTCTCGTCCTCGTCCATCATGCTGAGCGTGAACGTGTCCTCGTTCATGCGCAGACCCTCGACGATGGTCCCATCGTGCTGCGTGACGCGCAGCGTCCACCAGCGCGGGGCGACCTCCTCATCGGGAGCAAGTAGGTCGGTTTCGAGCTCTTGCGGATCACGGCGGTTGGCGACCATCGACAGATCTGGTCCAAGCCGACGGCCCTCGCCGCCAACCATGTGGCAGCTGCTGCAATTCCCCTTGCCGCGGAAGATCTCCTGCCCGTCGCTCACGCTGCCCGGCAGCTCGTAGTCCCCCGGGTCGAGGTTCAACGAGTGGATATACGTGATGACTTGCCAGATGGTCTGATCCGGGGTGCGCGGGCTGATTCCCATCATGGCGGTTCCGTCGATGCCGTCGCGAACGATGTCGAAGAGCCCGGCGTCGGTGCTGGCGCTGGCAAACGTGCCCGTTGTCAGGTCGGGCGCGCCGGTCTCGCCGCCGCCGGTGCCGTCGACGCCGTGGCACCGGCCGCATTGCGCCAGGTATACGCGCCGACCCATCCACACGTCGACCGAAGTCGTGAGCGGGTTTTCCTGAGCCACCGCCGGCGTGGCCGTCCCGGCGCTGATCACCAGACTGCCGATCGATGCCACCAGGACGAACCCAGACCGAGATTGCCTGCGCATCGTGCTAACTCTCCCCAGGAACACAGCCGACGAGCGTAACCGATCGTCATCGCCCATATCGAAGCACGCCATTTTGCCAACGTGCGGCCTGCTCAACAACCGGCGAGATGATGATTCTGGCTGGCGATCGTCGTTCGCTAATCGCAGCCGGGTGACAGGCTGGCCATCGCCGTGACGTTGATGGCATCCTGATCGCCGCGGATGAGAAACCCCTTCACCTCCACGCGGTGCCCTTCCAGCCCATGCGGGCTGGGAAACACATACAGCAACTCGAAGGATGCCGAGCCGCCACGGATCGAGCTCGCAGCGCGCCGCGCCGTGCTGGTGGAGGTCTCAGGATCCCGCGTGCGGTCCGGTTCGCTCGAGTCGGTCACGATCCAGGCGTCGCGCGGTCCTCGCGTCAGACAACCGACAACGCGCACGAGTGAGTGGTCGGGCACTTCCTGCGGGCCCTCGGCGCCCTCCAGCAGCACTGCCGCGAGCACCTCGGAGCGCAGGTCCTGTGTGCCCGTCGGAAAGCCGTTGGCGTGAAGGATGTAGGCCAGGATGTCCAGGCACGCCTGGTCGCCCAGGCTCGAAGCAGCCTCTGGCGGCATCGACTGGAGCATTTCGAGGAGGCCCTCCAACGGCAAGCCAATCCAGCTGCGCAGGAAGTCCTCTCCGACGAGAGCACCGGCGTCACGACCCTGAAGGTCGGCTCCGTGACAGGCAGCGCAGCTGGTCTCGTAGGCGAGCCCGCCACGTTCGACCTGCGTGATGCTGAACACTCCGTCTTGCACGGTCCTTCCATCCTGCGCCGCCGCGAGGCACAGCGACCCGGCAGCAAGAACAACGGCGAGCGAAACCAGACGGGTATCCATGACGTCGCTATCTCTGGCGCACGCTCGTCGTGGTGCAAGCGGCCGCGCCGCCTAGCGGGACGGCGGCTCGAGCCGTACAGCGCTGCGTGCTTGCGCCACAACCGCCGACATTTTCACAGTAGGCTCGCATTCCGGTGTAGTCTCGGCGCACGGGTTTCGTCGACACTCCAAGAAACACCGCAGTTTCGAGAAGCGGGGTGGCAAACATATGGGCCTGGACGTAACACGGCGGCAGCTGTTCAAAGCGAGCGCGGCAGCAATCGCGACCACCGCCTTCGGCTTCGATCTACGCCCGGCTCACGCCGCCGTTCGCCAGCTCAAGATCGCGCGCACGACGCAAACCCACAGCGTCTGCCCCTACTGCGCCGTCGGCTGTAGCGTCGTTATCCACACGCTCGGCGATGGCGCCGACAACGTGAAGCCGGCGGTGGTTCACGTCGAAGGCGACCCCGACAGCCCGATCAACCGCGGTACGCTTTGCCCCAAGGGCATCAGCGTGAAGGACTACATCAACGACGACCGTAGGCTGACGCGCCCGCTCTACCGCGCCCCTGGGGGGTCGGAGTTCGAGCCGATCTCGTGGGACGAAGCTCTCGACCGCATGGCGCGGCGCATCAAGGACACGCGTGACGCCGGCTTCGAGGAGTGCGACACCCAGGGGCGCACCGTCAACCGCCTCACCAACCTGGCGCTGATCGGTGGCTGCACCGACACCAACGAGGTCAACTACCTGCTCGGCAAGCTGCGCTTCGGCCTCGGGATCCTGCCGTACGAGAACCAGGCACGTTTGTGACACGGTCCCACGGTGGCCAGTCTGGCCGCCACGTTCGGACGCGGGGCAATGACCAACGGCTGGACGGACGTCGCCAACGCCGATGTGATCCTGGTGATGGGTGGCAACCCGGCCGAAAACCATCCGGTGGGCTTCCGCTTCGTCATGCAGGCGAAGAAAAATCGCAACGCCAAGCTGGTGTGCGTTGACCCGCGATTCAACCGCACCGCAGCAGTCGCCGATGAATACGTCGCGATCCGCGCCGGCAGCGATATCGCCTTCCTGGGCGGGCTCATCAACTATGCGCTGAGCACCGATCGGTACCACCGTGAGTACGCTGCGCATCACACCAACGCGGCGTTCCTGGTGCATGAGGGCTTCGGTTTCGAGGAGGGGCATTTCTCGGGCTGGGACGAGGAACGCAACGCCTACGACAAGTCA